>Ga0214923_10004934_pt1 | contig 15766 bp, 51 predicted proteins | sample LL1510_MetaG_FD_177993 | JGI IMG/M metagenome (GOLD analysis project Ga0214923, IMG submission 177993) | Freshwater microbial communities from Lake Lanier, Atlanta, Georgia, United States - LL-1510 | ecosystem: Environmental > Aquatic > Freshwater > Lake | place: USA: Georgia | collected...
TAATAGTCCCACCTAATCCTACAAGTTTGGCGGTCGTGGCGATAGTCAGCCAAAAATAGGGGTTCTTTAATTATGCAGAAAGAAAATAATATGGACAATATTCTTAGGTCACTTAATTATACCTTAGATTGTGCTAGTCAAAGAGTTCGTTGGTATACTGAGACTAATGAGAATAGGTATCTGGTTGATTGTGAGATGTATTTGAGGGTTGCTAATATTTATATGAATGAACTTAATGAGAAAAAAAATGAAATTACGTGTTGAAATAAATAGTTCTGAAGATTTTGACTATGAATATTTTATTGACTGGCTAAATGACCGATTAGTAGATAGTTCTATGTGTGGGGTTAATAGTCAGGCTAATATTATTAGTATTGATGGGGAGAATAGATACTAATATGAAAATTGTAGTAATATTTGATGAGCCAGATATTCATGACCCTGATAGTCAGGAGGCTACTAATGCTATTGAGATTCTTAGTGAGGAATTAAGGGTGATGGATGATAGGGGTTATGATTGGTATATTGATGAAGTAATTGGAGATATTCCTAATGAAACTAATTAAGATCAATATGGAACTCGTTGTAGACGATGATCTTGACTATGATAAGGATAGGATTGCTAATTATCTGAATAATAAATTGTATACTGATCCCGAATTCTTTGGAGATTTTGGTCCTGAAAATATATTGGAAATTAAAGAATGGGAATGATTACTGTTACAGATAAAAATCGTGATGATATTATCAGGGTCTATGCTTCTAGTATTTTAGACTCTATGGATTTTGATACTCTTTATAGTTGGGCCTATGAAAAGTTGGTGGAAAGTAAAGACTTGATGGATAATATTCCATTGGAGGATGAGATTAAAGAGTTTTATCCTGAGATTCTGGCCGAATGATGTAAGTTCTTTATAGTCAACACCTTGCGGAGACCGATAGGTATGGTATACTGGGGGGTGTGGAGGTTGTCAATTATGATGATGATGTTTACTCTGATTTGTTTAGTTTATACCTGTTTTATTTGCTCTATTTATATAGTTTACAAGAAAGGTTAGTTTATGACCTATGACAACGAGTACAATTCATACAAATTTAACACTAAAGATATGGAGATAATTTTAGATGCCCTATCATATGCTCATTGGAATGATAAGTCTCTGTCTCAATCTGACAGGGATTATATTGATGGTTTGTATCAGTCACTGGATAACTCAGGAGTAACAACTGCTTAATTATACTGCGCCACACAGGTTTGTCAACTTTATTTTTAACAACGAGGTGCTTTATTCTTGGTGCTTGTATCGTGATTAGTCTGATGGTTGGTATGGTTCATGGTGTTATGAGTAACTAGAATACATATATATATATTATATCCACCCGCTGCATAATATATAATCCTAAATCGGAGGTTGTCAATAGACAAATTTTTAAAGATTATGTTTAGTCCGTGTGATGCCATATTATATTTCTACTTGTTAATGGGTCAGAGATATCTCATAGATAAAACTCCAAACTTTCATGAACCACCAGCTTGGTTCGAACATAAAGTTTTAATCACTAACGAGAATCTTTTTGACATTAACAAACTTATTAAGATACAAGATAGTAGTCAGGAAATAAGTCCAGCCCCTTAAAAATATATTTTGACCTTTAGTATTTTCTGGTATAATACACGGGTCAACGAGGCCATCAGTCAGCCGCCAAAAGGTGGTGGACATTTGGACTCATGGACAATTGTAATTTTTTACTTTTGTTTATGAGGTGATATATGGCTAATGCTTTTAGCGTCACAGATTCTAATCGTGACGAGATTCAGGTTAAGTATGTAGATTCTATAATTGCTCATTTAGACTTTATAGAGATACGAAGTTTACTTAGAGACTATCTTCATAGTGAAAAAGATAAGTACTCTAATGAAGATTTAGCGGACGAAATTAAAAGCCGCGATCCGGATGTTTGCAAAGAAGTATTCGGGCGTTTTTATAGACCATTAAGAAAAGAGGTGACTATATGACTACTCCAGTAGAATTTAAGCATATTAATGCTAATAATAAGCAGTTTTATGCTCGTAGATTTGCTGATAAATTAATCAGTGAAATGGATACTAAGGAGTTAACAGATACCGCTAAAGAATATTTCTATAGGGACAAGATGAGAGAGCCTATTCACATCTTGGAAGAAGAAATCTATAAGAGTTATCCTGAATTACTAAAAGACTATCATCTAGAAAGGGAGGCCCATCATGCCTAGAATCTTCCATAGAACTCTCTCGTTCGATATAGAGGGCGAGATTTATGATCGTGATACCTCGCCAGAGGATATTTTAAAGAACTATGACTTTCACTTCAAAGACTATGATGATGGTGGAGATAAGTCCTATCTATCTTTAGAGCATAAAGATCATAGAGGCAAAATTTCCAGAATCAGTAGTAGACCCAAGATTGAGAAGTCAAAGAAAAAAGATAGTGAATACTTTTTAATATGAGGTGATTTATGACAACCGTTCCGTTACTTACTTGGTATTGGGTTGGAGGAATAACTGTAACTATATTAACGCTTGTTGGATTGAGCATTTGGTATAATTATTTTTGGAATCCACATCAACATAGTAAAAATCTATAAAACGTTTTTTACAAACATTGAGAAATAATCAGGTCCGGCGATTAGTCTTAGCTAATCTGCCGGATTTGGTTTTATTGGTAGTAGTCAGCGAGATTATGATAAATAAGAAGTAGCACCTTGTATCTCGCGTTGGTTTAGTTATTATATCACAAAACAACGCCGCAGGGAAGCGGCATCCTTTTACACTGGAGAAAAATAATGAAGAATGTACTATTACTAATCGCTCTAATGTTCATTGGCTCAGTTAGTTATGCTGGTGAATGTGCTTGTGCTACCGGAAATTGTCGAGTACTTCGTAGTCGTGCTGTTACTGTGACTCAGGAAATTGTACAGGTTCCTGTTGCTATTACTCGTCGTACTGTTGAGGCTACTCGTAATGTTGGTTCACGAACACTCTATAGAGTTCGTAGTCTAGTACGTTAATCTTATTTTATCATACAAGCAAAACCCCGGTCTGTTATTTATAACTTGCCGGGGTCTTGTTTATCTATTCAAGGAGGAATATTATGAAAACTTTTACCATAACTTTACTATTATTTTTTGTCACTACTTTAACATCTCAGGCCGCAAAGCCAAAGTATTATACTTATAGTCAACCAAATTATAAGGTCCAAACCTATACTAGTTCATCAAGCTCTGGGTCTGATCAAGAAAGATGTCAAGCAGAAGCTAACTATATGGCGGCAAATAATATTACGGGTCATGTATGGGGAGTTATAGGAAGTTTTGAAGGAGTAGGATATGGTTCTAGTCCACATTGTAACACTTGTGTTCCCAGTGGTAACATGAGACTAACAGGAGATGCAAGTGCTCAAGGTCGTAATGGTATGTGGTATAGAGTAAGAAGCTGGAGATAATTCTTTACAAGCAAGAGTAACTCAGTTGGTAGAGTATTTGATTTCCAATCAAAATGTCGTGGGTTCGATTCCCATCTCTTGCTTTGTACTACCTAATATAATAGGATGGCTTTTATGGCTACAGTCAGCGGGTTGTATATATGCTTGTAAGTATCAAATTACAAAATAATATGTCATGTGAATATATTTGTAAGATGTTACAAAAAGCTATTACTCAGTATCAAAAAGATAATAATACAGATAATACTATATTGGTTATTGACATCAAAAAAGTTAGTGATGATACTAGTATGGTTCCTAAAATCGAATATAAAACTATTTAGACTTGAAGATATAGTCCGGCCATGTTATCATAATAATGTGGCGATATAGTTCTATTGTCTCACCTAACCTAATAGGTTTGGTCGTGATGGTCACAGTCAGTCAAAAAATAAAGGGAATCTTATGGCAAAAAAGAAAACTAGCAAAAAGACAGATACTAAATCTAAAAAGTCTGGTTCAAAAAAATCAAAAGTAGCCAAGGATATTAATGTGGTTGTTCCTATTCCAGCCCCTATTCCTATTAGTGTTCCGGTTACTATTCCCACAAACTTTAATCTATTGGACAAGATGAAAAAACTCAAGGACAAAGTATTTTCAACATTTGGCCTAAATCCCCCCAATGATTAATTATTTGGCCCAAGTTGTTACTATAGTTAAGAAGCCTCTACTCCCAACATTGGTTCATGATCCAGTACATAAAGTTATTATTTGTTCAATAGGACTATTAATAACAATAGCAATCTTATACAGAATAGGAAAGTATTATGACCGATGACTTGGGACTATTGAAAGATTATGGTTACTTTATTTTAAGTGGGGTTTTAATAGTTTATGGATTATTATACTCTTATCTCTGCACAATTTATGGGCCAATAGATGAGTAACCAAGAATTATCAGCATGGATAACTTTGGGGATTATATTCATAAGTTTAATCTTCCCCACAATATACATAGTAAGGAGAGAAAAATGAAAAATGATGAATTTCATGTTCCTTTTGTAAAAAATCTGTTACTAATATGCGTAGTGACTATAGTTTCTATGATTTCTGCCCGACTTTTCATTCATAATTATCTTTATCCTATCTTAAATTCCCCACAATATACCTCTCACGAATCCTACAATGAAGCCAAAGCAGGGGAATAAAAGCTAATAGCATCTATTATTAGTTAAAAGTGATCGATTTTTACTTATTGTTTTTCGCGGTGGTGAAAATTGATTAAAGAGGCCAATACGGAATGGTCGATAAACCCTCTTGACAACCCAGTATCTCTATGGTATACTAGACTATTGCTAGTAGTAGGAAGAATGTTAAATATTACGGGAATTTATGTATAAAACTATTATGTTGACCGATAAGGAACTAGAACTTTTAGCCTCCATGATTCGATATTATTTGGGCGAAAAAGGCCAAAAAGATGACTTTCAACTTAACAATGCTCATATTCTTTTAAGACATATTAGTGGGATAAACTCCCGTTCTGGTTCTAATCAATTAGTAATTAGCGGGAAATCAACCCAACAATAAAAAGAAATCAAAACTAATGAATATTAATCTTGATAAGCATGAAGTTGGCCTAATTCTCGACTCTCTGGAAAGTTATCAACTAGATATTGAGCATGGTAACGCTAATGGTCATGAATATGTTTGGACTGAAACTGATGTGGAGAATTTGGCTAAGTATTTGAATGGTATTATGGAAAATAATAATGATTAGTAGAGAAACAATTATCTGGACTTTGGGGGCATGGTGTGGTGGTAGTCTTGTGGGATTGATTATGTCGATTGTTTTTAGTATTATGATCTCAAGGATGGAACGATGACTTTGGAGAATAAATAATGACTAACGAACTCAAGGATAGAATCCGAAATTTTATTGTTAGTTGGGATAATACTATAGAGGATGCTAATTGGGCAACTTGTGATTTGTTTTTGGAAACGGCTATTGATCTTTTAGAAGAAACTATTGCTGAAAAAAATGACTAAACCAACATTGGCCGAGGATATTGCTTATGCTATCTCTTGTGTTCAAGACTATAAGGATACTATAGACACTAATGATAGAGTGGGGCAATTAGTTTATGATGATATTAGTAGGCGGATTGACCGATTATTTAAGTTTTATTACCAACTTATGGGATATGATTTTTATGGAGCAAGTAATGACTGATAAAGCATTTCAATATTATCTTGATAAAGATAAACTGATTGATATTAGGGTAGATAATTTGAGTTATAATAGGATGCACGTTAGCATTTATAATGACCGAAATGACTCTTGTGTGGCTTATACTTGTAGTAGGGAAGAACTAAAGGGTTTGGCCGATTTTATTTATGAAACTATTGGAGAAAAATAATGGCTAAGATTTATTCACCACCGCAAGAACTTGCAGAAACCCCCGACTTGTTTCCGATAGAAAATTGGCAGCAACGTGAACAAGAATGGGTGGATAAAATGCGAGAATGGTGTCTTGCTAATGGTTCGGGAGATTTGTGTGGAGAAATAGTCTGCGAGGGAGTAGGGGATGGATATGCTCAATATATGATATTTAAATCTAAGCCCTTAACTTTGATTCATCTTCCTATTGGTGATGCTTGGAATTTCCAGTGGGCTAATAAGTGGAATCTCAAAGATATAAAAGGAATGGTTGAACGAAACAGAAATCGTAAGAGACTTTTTGGAGTTACTTGAGGATTTTAAGCCGATTTTATTTATAAGACTATTGGAGAAAAATAATGACCCAAAAGACTTGGACAGAAATACTTGGAATTCCTCAAGGTAATGAAAGTGTTTATAGGTCTGAAATTATAAGATCAACCAATTATTTTACATTGGGCGATTTCGGAGTACGAAGGCCAATATTTGAAGTAATATACCGATGTCAAACTCCAGAAAGAGCAGAAATTTGTTTTAATGAGTGGAAAAGAGAACATGAATCAACTGTTGTTTGATATTATTCTATTTGGATTAATTTGTTTGTGTTTATGGCGATTAGCCGATATTAGACACAGATTAGAAATGAATATTATTGTGGTTCAGAGTTTACAATCTCAACTTGATGCGTTGGAGAAAAAGAATGACTCTCATTAAATGTTTTAGTACAGTTGTTGGACACAAAGAGGCTCAAGAACTTGTGACTGATCTTAATCAGATGAAGTCGGCCCAATCTGAGGATTTTTATATTGAATATGATAGATCTAGGGATTATTATAAGGACGATACATATATTGTTGTAGGTAATGTGTCTGAAGAAGATTGGGAAACACTCAATCTGGATATGGATTTTATGGAAGTAGGAAACATTTAGGAGAAAATAATGCCTCAATACGAAATTGTAGTTAGTACAGAGTATAGGTATATGGTGGAAGCCAATAATGAACATGAGGCTATTAGCATTTATCTTAATGATAATGATTCTTGTATCCCCTTAAATCATGGCAATTTGAATATTAAGGTAGACCATATCAAACCCGATGAAGAAATTGTTAAAGGCCGCGATTGACAAAGACCGATAAGGGTGGTATACTAAGACCATACCTGTTGGAGACTATTATGAATTCTTTTGGAGACTATCTTAATAAGATTGCTGACTATATTGATATGGAATATGGGGGTATTGATGATGGTTATCTTACAGACGATGAACGATATACTGTCAAAAATATTATAACTGCACACTACGAGGCTAATGATAGCGTGAATAATACCGCCAGTACTATTGCTCTTTATATACGAGATAGTAGGGCTTGGACAAAGGATAATATCAATGAATGAACTTGTGGCTACTTATATTTATGATCCTAGTGTTGAATATGGGACATATAGAATCTTTGCTTGTTATGATAATTTCAAAGACTACGCTGAACGAAATCCTGACTTTTATGATGTTTATGAAAGTAACGGTGTTTGCTCTAATGAGGGCGATCCTTTTTATGAAATGCCATCATGGAAAGATATTTACGAATACTATTGGTTGCCAACAATGAGAGAAGCAGCAAAAAACCATACTAGAGATTTGAAGATTTTGGAGAATAACTAATGATTTATCTTTATCTTAACGAAACACAAAGATTGGCTGAAATTGTGTCTGAACTGGTAAAGTTGGGCATGGGAGTTGTGGCAGAACTTCATGGCGACAAATGGCACATTGAAGTGACAAAGTAAAAATGTTCAAGTCTGCTATTGACAAGTGCCGATAGTGTGATATACTAAAAACTAAACTGGAGATAAATATTATGGGTATGGGTAGTTTTGCGGTTGGAAGTTTTGTTATTGAGTATAAGGACTTGAAGAAAATTTGTCCAAATGAAATTAAGGCTATAGAAAAGGCTAAGTATTTCAAAGATATTGGATGGAATACTCTTAGTCGATGGTTGGGTTGGGATGATCCTGAGAATCTTAAAGATGCACTTTATGCTTCTGTAGAAGAAGATAAGTCTAAGCCTGTAGAAAAACTTAAAAAAGATATTGATGATATTGTTGAGGATATTTTTCAGGACTATGATAAACTCGTAATCAATCTCAAAAAGTCCTTTAATAAAAAGACTGGTTTGACTTTATATTTTGATAGTTATGACGAAGAAGGTGGAGACCGTTATGATAATCCCGGCGATAAGGATGGATGTATTTTTTGTGTTGATGGCATGGTTCAACTAACTTCTGCCGGTAAAAAGTTTAAAGATATTATTACTGAAAGAAAGTGGACACAGTTTGGATAAAATATGACTTTTCACGATTATCTATTACAAAATTTATCGTCTACAGTAATGATTTCTTTGGTTATTGATAATGGTCAGCCGATTCAATACAATTATTGGAATTGGTTTTATCAAACATCAGAGTTTCATTTGCTAAAAGATGACTATTCATTAGGACACATTATTCATACTAGTTCAGTATCTCTTAATGAGGATGGCAGTATTACCCATATTAGTAATTATCATCCTAAAAATGTTATTATGAATTTTTATTTTGGTCAAGCCACTCCTTGAAATTATCTGCTTGTGGGGGTTGACCGTATTGTTTTTTGTGTTATTATAGTGTGTAGTTCCTCTAACAACAGAAGGTTTTAAGAATGAGTGTTAAACTTGGCGTAATTAGTAAGGGTAATAAGTTTGTGGTCACTAAGAACGGAGAACCTATTCTGCTTCCTAAGAGTGATGGACAAACTATTGTGACAGAATTTGATTCTAGGGAAGATGCTGAGAAGTATATCAGTATTCTTAGCCGGTTGAATCAACAGAAGAAATATGCGTAATCAAAAAAAGTTTTTGCTAATTTTAGCAAGAGCAATAGATCATAGAGTTGGTCAGACCGATGAAGATGCTCCAGATGTTCCTATTTTAACACAAGTAGAAGCATGGACAGCATTTTGGATAAAACTATGCATAATCTTGATCAATTTTATAACTTGCGGTTTTATCATAGCCAATACCATACATCACTGGTAACATGACCGGGATCAATATACAAATACCATGGTCATTTCTTTTAATCAACGGCGATAAAAGCGTTGAGACGCGATCCTATCCGCTCCCTAAAAGATTAGAAGGTGTTGAGTTAGCACTAATAGAAACGCCGGGGAAATACGGTCGATTTAAAAGCAGAATAATTGGGACTATTACTTTTAGTCATAGTTTTCAGTATCCAGACGAACAATCTTGGAAAGATGATTATAATAGACATAAAGTAGAAGAAAATGATGAATTTTATAGTTGGAATGAGAATAAAAAGAAATATGGGTGGGTAGTTAGTAATATTACTAAATTTGAAAATCCTGTTGAACCGCCTAAAAAACGCGGGATTATTTATGTGAAAGATTGTAATATATGAAATACTTAGATACTTTTGAAATATGGAATAAGATAATTAAACTTACTAGAGGCACTCATTATTTTACTTTATGGATTCACGATAAACATAAAGATAATACAGAAACTATTCAACTTAGTGAAAAAGAACTAAAAGGATTCATTGGTTTTCTTAATAGATTCCTAGAACATAATTAATGTACGACCACATTATAATTAGTGATCTACATTTAGGTAGTAATATTTGCAGATCCAAACAAATACAAAAATTTTTATCCACATTACCATTAACTAAAGAATTAATCATTAATGGGGATTTATTTGATAGTCTCAATTTTAAAAGACTAAAACAGAGTCATTGGGACATACTAGCCACTTTTCGTAAGATTTCTAAACATACAAAAATAGTATGGATTAAAGGCAATCATGATGGATCAGAAGATATTTCTCACTTAATAGGGTCATCGTTTGTTAATGAGTATATCATAAAAAGTGCGGATAAGTCATTTCTAATATTACATGGAGATATTTTTGATAAATTTATCACTAATCATCCTATGTTAACTAAATATGCTGATTATTTTTATAGAACGATACAGTATGTGGATGCCTATTTTTCTACAGATTTTTATTATTCAAGTTTAGCAAAAAATAATAGTAAAACTTTTCTAAGATGTTCAGAAATAATTTGTGAAAAAGCTAAATTATATGGCTCATTACATAATGTGCATGGCGTTATTTGTGGACATACTCATTTGCCGTTAGTTAATACTAATGGTCAAATTGAATATTATAACAGTGGATCATGGACAGATAAACATTGTTCGTATATTACCATTAAAAATGGTCAAGTTGATTTAGTAGTATCTTGACAAAGTATTTTTAGTATGTATTATATCTTTGGATTCGCGTGAATCCGTTAGTGCCATAATAATGGGCTAATTTTACAATGTTAAACTAGGCTTTAGTTTGTAACGGAGGTTCATATGAATATGTTATATCGTCCCACTAATGCTAATGGTTATCTTGCTCCTCGTCGTGTTGATCTTTTTTCTGAGATTAGCAAAGAATTAGATCATGCTATGAATAATATTTTTGGGCATGATTTTTTGCAGGATTAAGCAAAAAGGGGCGAGGTTATCCTTTGATGGACGCTGTAAGAACAGATAAAGAATTGATTTTAAGATATACTGTTCCCGGTGTGAGGTTGGATGATTTGACAGTAGAACTATCAGAGGATGAACAAGGACGATTGTTGACTGTTAGTGGATTTTTGCATGAAGACTATATTGGAAAAACAGAAGATTATCAAATTAGAGAATTGAGTGGTCAAGAATTTAGGCGTGTTGTTAGATTGCCATCTGATTTGGAAAATAAAGATCCAATCACTACATTAAAAGACGGCATATTGACACTAACATTTTCTTTGGCCGCAACTGAACAACCTCAAAGTAAAGTTAAGCGATTGAAAATCAAAGAAGGATGAGTATTCTAATAAAGATAGCGGGGGATTTACTGTCTCCCGCTATTTTTAAAGTTTCTCTTGACAAACGACGATAACTGTGGTATACTGTTTACAACCCTTTGGAGATTAGTTATGAACTTTAGAACTGCTGCTGAAGAATGTGCCAATTATATTTTTGATAGTGACAGTGAACAAATTAGTTATCAACAGTATATTGAAGAAGGTAATGATCCTAGAGATCATATTTTGTATTGTGCTGCTATTGTTTTAGGTAAAGCACAAGAAGAATTTGATATTGATATAAGAGAGTTTATCAAAAGTCAAAACGAAAGTGAGAACTATGACCAAACAAATTATTCTCAAGGTTGATGGTGGTATTGTAGACCCTATTACTATTCCAGAAGGTATGGAAGTAGTTATACGGGATTATGATATGACTAATACCATAGAAAATGAACTGATCCAGAAAGATGACGATGGGCGAGAGTTTGTTGAGATAATTTTTGAAGAAAATGAATATGCCTAGAAATCGAATACATTATTGGAATTGTGGAAAATTTGCGGATTATATTCGCGGATCAAAAAAGCCCTATGCTCTTGGATGGGCAGAATGGGATGAATGGCATGATAAAGCCAAAGATAAGCATCCTATACGATATTGGATTGTTGAAACTGGATTCAAGAAACTTCAAGATATTATTCATTATCCTAGCGATCTTTACCATTCGATCAAGATTTATGTGAAAAATCGATGGATAGATAAATGTCATTTGGTTAATACTGGACTTAAACCGGGACAATATTATGAGTTTGATACAAAAATTTTACACGGTTTATTCTATGAGTTGGTTGATTATGTAGAAGTCGAATTGGCCCATATGAATAAATGGACTAGCAAAAATAAGAATAAATATAAGTTTGTTAAGGGTCGTTGTGCTAAAGCAGGATTAGATTATCTAAATTGGTCAGCCAAATTGACCTATGGTAAAGATTGGTGCAAAAATAAAACTGATCCAAAATATAACAAGCCGACTCCGCAAGCAATAGCCGCTAAACAAATTAAAGACCTTTATATTTGGTGGACAGTTACTAGACCCAAAAGAAAAGACCCTCAAGATTTAAGCGGATATTCTACAGTAGAAAGTGTTTTTGATAAACGATCTGCCAAAAATACTCAAAAACTAAAAAATGCTCTGGCTAGGCTTGAGAAAATCGAACAAAGATATGACGATGAGGATACTGACAAACTAATAGAACTCATTAAACTTAGACACAGTATTTGGATATAAAGAAAAATTATGCGGGCAACATTGACCTTTAATCTTCCTGACGATCAAAGAGATTATGAGATTGCTACTCAAGCACCAAAGGTACAATCTTTTCTTCATGATTTTAGTACCCAACTAAGAAGTTGGTATAAGTACCATCATGATTTTAAAGATGCAGATGATGCCTTAGACAAAATTCGTGAAGAGTTCTATAAACTACTAAACCAACACAATATAGACATAGATTTATGATAGAACCAAATTTAGAATTAGACTTATTGTCTAGCGATACAATAAAAAGTAAGTGCAACAAAAGTGAAGTCTATAGCCAAAATCTATATGCTGCTTTATGCAATAACCAATTTTTTAAGGAAGATAAATTATGGACTTGTAGTTGGAGATACTCTGGAGGAATAGTAAGTGAAATAAATGGTCGTGATGACTATATGGATTACTATTGTTCGGGTGTTTCAAACAAGGGTGGTTTTGTAAGCGAAAGCGTAGTGACTGATGAAATTAGAAATGATTTAATGCAATTAGGCTGGATAGTTAAACCCTATGAGCCCAAATTAAAACCCGGAATTTACTCTAACAAATGGTAAAAGGAGAAAGAATGAATCTGCTTCGACAAATCCTATGTATGATTTTTATATCTTGCTGCACAAGTATTTATGCTCAAGACTGGATTCCATATCAACCCCAACAATATGTTCCAGTACAAACTAATGTGGTTACATCGTATGTTTATCAGCCACAACCAGTAGTAATTTATCAATATGTGCCTTATATAGTTAACCAGCCAGTAATTACAGAGCATCGTTGCTTACTTTATAAGACCCAAAAGATAACATATGTTCCTCAAATTCAATATGTTTATCAGCCTACTGTGATATACAGATGAAAGAAAAATCTGCTAAAGGAATAAGGGGTTTTTTGCTTTATAGTCCTTTACATAAAAATTATTTTTTTAGAGTATATAGCAAGAAAAATCCTAACAAATTTAAGGATTATAAGATTACAGCAGAAGATATTGAAATTAAACTGTTATCGGACTTTAATTCGTTAATAGAATTTAAGAACGGAGACAAAATCTTGGATTATAACAGCAAGGTTCTTGGTAGCAAACATAATGAACGACTATAAAAAACAAAATATAGTAATCAATGATTTATTAGTAGAAATTCATCATAATCCAAATATTACCAATAAACCATATGATTTGAGAATTTATGGATATGATGGATATACTACTCACCGATTGGGACAGGAAGATATTTTAAAGTTGAGTGAGGCGTTGGCTGATTTTATATTTGACAACCACAACACCACCGGATATAATGATAATCTGACAGGATTAGCAAGATTGTGGCATCATAGGCGAAACGAAGCGATTAAAGAACTTGAGAAATATACCAATGATTAAGCATTTTCCAGTTACTAATACAGATTTTGTTGTTAAACACTATTCTGAGAAAGATGGTGTGCCTATAAAATATGTTTGTACTACAGATTTTAATGTTAGTAATCGTCCTGTAGATATTTTTTACAGAGAAACAGCCCATCCTCAATTTGGTAACAAGTATTTCGGTATTGCACTAGATTATGAGTCTGACAACTTTGTTATTTTCAATGCTGATAAGGTAGAAGATTTTACTTTCGGTATGGTTGAAGATGATGAGGGTAATATGCAATATAGTAGATCTCATCATGATTATAAGAGTTTTAAGAACGGTAATATGATTGATGGAGGTAGACAATATGTTCGATCTAGTTTAAACTCACAAATTTATGTTGTTCGTGATGGTCAATTTGTTTTATCTTAATGAAAGGTTAGGTTTTTATGAATAGTAATGCTTATTTTTATGTAGCCGCTTTTGCTAGTTTTATTTTTAGTGTATCTCTATGGTTTTTGGGTGACGCTGACCTTAATAGGGATCAGGCTATTTTTGTTGGTCTTTGGGTTCCTAGTATTTTGAGTCTTGGAAATCTGGTCAAATGAATAACTTTACTATATTTGTAGTTGGCATAGCAATAACCCTCATAACTGGTATGGGGGTTCTTACTAGTCAGGTATTTTTTGGATATAGACAAAACTATAAACACAATATTCCCCAATCTAAATCAGCACCAAATATTTGATAAATACCATGGATTGTCCTAATTGTATTACTCCTTGGAAATGTAATGGCCCTCATTTGTTACCTATGAGCGATAGTATTTATGAGAGTATTTACGGATATTTTATACTCAAAAATAATAGATGGAAGTTTAGTCCAGTAGAAAAGGAATTAGACGCTGATGATCTAATGATTATAGCAGATACTCTTAGGAATTTAAACGAAAATGAAGTATGATGAATTTATTAAAACGGTAGATCAGACCAGTACCAACTTTAATTGGAGATATGGTCAGGCATTGATGAATATATTACACGGTTTATGGCCCGAAAAATATAATGAAATTACATCTTCTGATATTGATCCATATTACTTGGATGACAATGTTAATAAGGTATTAGATATACTAAAAAATAATTGGGAACCGACACATACACAATAAAAATAAGGAGACAGGATGAAAAAAGGATTTACACTAGTAGAATTACTAGTTGTTATTGCTATTATAGGAGTATTGATAGGGTTGTTACTTCCTGCGGTACAAGCCGCAAGAGAATCGGCAAGAAGAAGTAACTGCTCAAATAATCTAAGACAGTTTGGTATTGCCGCTCACAACATAATAGACACTAAGAAATATTTACCAGCAGCAGCATACACCACTGATTCTGCCAATATCACTTTATATCCAAAACCACCCAAGGGTAATGATTATCGTAAAGAACATTCTTGGAGAATTGGTTTGCTCTTTTTAATGGAAGAAAATAATTTGGTTCAAAATTATGATATGAAAATTAATTGGTGGCAAGGAAATAATCTTACAATAGCACAACAAAACGTAAAATCTTTTTTTTGTCCAACCGCACAGGGAGAAGGTATAACATCAATACCCAATTCCCCCGACACAGATAGTAGCAGAACAGCATTTAATTCACTAAATAAATTAGGACGATCAGATTATGAGACTATTACTGGAGTAAAGAAAAATGTTCTTAGTCCAGATTTATACTCTGTTAATGGGGATGGCTGTTTAGTAAAAGATAAAGTAACTCCACCACAAATGATTTCTGATGGACTTAGTAAAACTCTTTTATTCGTAGAGTGTGCTGGTCGCCCTCAAGTATTTAGGCAGAAGATTTTATCTTCTACAGAAACTAACCAATGTGTTGGGTGGGCAGATAATCTTGGGCCTTTCAAATTAGATCCTATGAATAGTAATGGTGCAAAAACCCCAAAAGCATCACCAAATTTAGGAGTTCCAATGAACGCTACTAATGATGGAGAAACATATTCTTTTCATGTTAATGGTAGTAATGTTACATTTGCTGATTCATCTACCAGATTTATTAATGAAAATGTTGACTTAAAAGTTTTTTGTGCTATAATTACAAGATCAAGTAATGAAACTTTACAGGAATAAAATATGATTGACCAATCACAATCTGATGATCTGCCCGATAGTAAAATTCCTTGGTGGGATAATCACTATGAAGATACTTATAGTGAAGAAGTAGAAGATGGCTATCCATATGATATGGGAACAAAGGTACAAGAATAAATTTGTCTAACCTAAACAAGTAAGAT
>Ga0214923_10004935_pt1 | contig 15765 bp, 8 predicted proteins | sample LL1510_MetaG_FD_177993 | JGI IMG/M metagenome (GOLD analysis project Ga0214923, IMG submission 177993) | Freshwater microbial communities from Lake Lanier, Atlanta, Georgia, United States - LL-1510 | ecosystem: Environmental > Aquatic > Freshwater > Lake | place: USA: Georgia | collected 2015-10-15
TTAAAACGTATTATTGAGATTAATGATGATATTAAAGATAAGGTTTTAGAATTAGAAATTTTAAATGATACAGAAAAAGAACGTTGTGAAAAGACTGATTTTTGGTTAGGGTGTGATCCAAGATGGATTGAAAAGTTATAAAATATATCTTTTGTATTAATAAATGTCAAGTTGTTCGCCAATAAAAGTAGGAGAAGATAAAGAGAGTATTTTTAATAATTTAATATATGTTGTTGTGAAGAAGGTTGTTCCCATTTTAAGAGAAATAGGTTTATCACCTAATGATTTAACTACAATAAGTATCTTTTTTGCATATTTGTCATATAAAAATCTTATTAAAAAAGACAAAAGTTGTATCGTGTATTATATTGTATATGATATTAGATTATGCAGATGGATATATGGCTAGAATGTATAATTTACAATCTTCTCTTGGAGATGTATACGATCATTTTCGTGATATAGTTTTTCATATGTTTTTAGCTAATATATTTTATCAAAATAAAAAACTGTTTATTATGTTTATAGTTAGCGTGTTATTATCATTAAATTCGTTTGGATGTCAAGAAGTTATACATGAAGCAGAATGTAATGAAAAACATAATAGTACAATTGGATGGTTAAAACCATTATGTAAAGATAACCAATCTTTAGAAGGATTTAACAGTTTAATAGGAAGTGGTATAGTTTATTTAGGCACAATGGTATCTATGTATTTATATTGCTTAAATTAAGTGATAATATTTTAAATTAATTTAAGATATTATTAAAAGGTTCGTGTGAAACTCCCTTTAAAAAGGTTCCTGCGGAGCTACCTTTAAAAAGGGTTCCGAAAAAAGATTAAACATTTCTTGTTATACTAAAAGTAGCACTAATTTGTAGTTGTGTATTAGGTTCTCCTGGAGATAACCAATCATCATCAACAAATTCTATTGGTTCACCATTAGGTAAACATATACTAAAATGTAAACTATCATCGGGTTTAAATGAGATAGTTTGTGGAGGATTTTTTGTCTTTAATGTAAAGAATGTATCATCTTTTAATGTAATATCCATTGGTACTCTAAATATAGCTTCTCTACTATTTGGATTATTTGTTATCATTCTTGTAGTTGAAGGTTTAGAATTAATATTATATAATCTTAGATAAAAGTATGGATAATCATCTAATGAACCTCTATTTCCATTTTTAACAAGTACATTAGGTAACATAACATACATTAATTCAACATCATAACAAACCAATTGATTCATTGTAGATGTTCCGTGATAAAGTAAAGGACTAAAATTATCTTTTGTATAAGGTAATATTTCATAACCATCACCAGGTGCTGCTAATGCACTAATTGCGGTTTTTAATATAGCTGTTCTTGTTGCACCAGTATAACCTATAATAATAGCATAAGATTGTGCTGCAACACCAGAGAATATACGAAGATAGCAATTTTCATATATTTTATCAGTAGTAGAAGCACCAGCACCTAATACAACTTCAGTTGTTGTAACAGCAGCAATAGCACCCAATGTATCTCTTAATATAGGTAAATCTTTACGTATATTATAATTATTTGTAGGAGTAATTGGAGTTGGTATAACAGCTGTAAGTGTAGATGGGTCATAAGATAATATTTTATAATAACCATGAGTACCAGCAAAACTATTACAATCATTTTCTAAATAAAAGTTAGAATATACTGCATTATAAGGCATACTATTTGAATTTAATGTAATAGTAGATGTAGGTCCTGCATAACTACCAAATGCGGTATTTGTAACAACAGGAAATGATTTTGAGATAGGATCTTTAGCTTCTTTTGCAGTACCAGCACTTGCACCATAATACATTGGTATATCAAAGTCACTAGGTAAAGGGAATTTTGTTCTATTACGATATGTACTATCAATATCTAATGTTTGTGTAACTCCATTATCTTTTTGAGATGTAGGAGGTTGATTTCTTATTTGTGTAAACATCGTCTTTACTTTAATTAATACTATTAATTAAATTAAAATTATTGATTTTTAATGTTAATAATTAAATGATTTTTTAAATTTAATTATAAGCTTAATCAATTCCTTATTCATTAATAGTAGTAAGTTAAGTAAAATGATCTTTACAGTAGAAGGCAACATTTCAAGCGGTAAATCAACATTATTATCTCAATTAAAATCTTTTAAGTTTAATAAACCTCATATCGTAGTTCTCGAACAAGTTGACGAATGGTCACAATTAAAAGATAATGAAGGTGTTGATATATTATCTTTATTCTATAAAGATAAGCAGAAATACTCTTATATGTTCCAGTCATATGTATTGTTTTCTCGTCTCCATCATCTTTTAAAAACTATAAAAGAAAATCCTAATCATATTATTATATGTGAAAGATGTCATCTTACTGACTTATATGTATTTGCAAAATCTCTCTACGAATTAAAAGATATAAATGATATTGAGTGGAAGGTATATAATATGTGGCATCAACAATTAAGAGATATGATTAATATAAAGATAGATGGGTGTATATTTGTAAATACATCTCCTGAAGTATGTATTCAACGTTTAAATAAAAGAAATAGAACAGGAGAAGGCGGTATACCATTAGATTATCTTAAACTTCTTCATGAAAAGCATGTAGATTGGTTATTAGACAGACCAAAAAGAGATGATAAAGGTTGGTTTAGTTTAAATAAAGACACTACATTTAGTGTATTAACTATAGATGGAAATGTCGATCTTTATGATTACGAAGAAAAGGAAAAACAGTTTAAATCGATAACAGAATATGTCAATACTGAAAGTATGTAATTAAGTTTAACAATAACCTTTAATAATAGTTTTAATTAAAACTATTATTAAGAATTAATTTACTACTATAAAAGTAGAATCGCTTTCATCATTTTAAACTATATTTAATATTTTAGTTATAACTAAAATATTAAACTTCTTATTACCTTTTATTCATTATCTACAAATATACCTGTTTTTCTTATTTTCTCTTCAAATGAAAGTGCTATTTTATTAGGGAATATCCTATCTGGTTTTAATCTTTCTAAATATAATCCATCTAAGCTTCTACATCTGCTTAAAGCCACATAAGCTTGTCCTGGACTAAATATACTATCTCCGCAATTAACGATAGCACAGTCTATTGTAAGCCCTTGCATCTTATGAATTGTCGATGCGTATGCTGGAATTAATGGGATCATTTTACGTATTAACATTTCTCCTTGATGCTCTATTTTAAATGAAAATTTAGATATTGGTTCTTCAAACTCATATGATTTTCCTTTGAATTTTACATTTACAACATCGTCTTTAATAGTTGTTATAATACCTCTACTTCCATTTACTAATCCCATATCTACATCTAAATTAGCTACTAACATAACTTGTGCTCCTTCTTTTAATTTAATTGTTCTACCTACATTTAAATTAGAATCTAATACTTTAGATTGTTCTTCGGTACATTGACGAGTTATTATTACATTTTGTACTTGTTCTTCTTCAAGAACATCATCTGCATTAAATTTGATATATTCTTTTGGTAAATCATCAAGTGCAACTTCATTTAAATCATCGACATCTTTTCTTAATGAATAAATAACTGTTGGTTGAATATCACTTGTATTTACTTTATTTACACATTTTTTAAGTATATTAATATCAGCCGTTGTTAACTTACCTAAACGTGCTCTTTGAAGAATATCACTCCATTCTTGATCTGTAAATCTATAAGCTTTTGTAAGTATATAATTTACAAAATCAAATTCTTCCCATACAGGACTTTCAAAACAGAAATTATCACATACAGGTGGAAGCTGTAAAAAATCACCGCTAGCAACTACTTGTATACCTCCAAAAGGCTTGTTAATTCCTCTTAATCTTCTAGCTACATTATCAACAACATCAATATAGTTTGCACCTAACATTGATACTTCATCAATAAATATAATTTTAAGCATTTGCCATCTTCTAAAAAGATGTCTTTTAAAACGAATTCTTGAGACAATTTTACTAATATATTCTTCAGGATCTTTAGGTAATTGTGTAGGAAGAACTATACCAGTCCAAGAATGAATAGTACAACCACCTACATTAAAAGCACTAACACCTGTTGTTGATGTTAATACACTAACAACATTTCTCTTTTTTGCTTCTAAGAAAAGCTCTTTTAATAAATAACTTTTTCCACTTCCTGCTATACCACTAATATATACATTTCTTTCATCTAAAAATATACTTTTGCAAAGGGAATTAAAACGAGACATTTAATTTAAGTTTAGATATATTTAACTTAAATTAATAATACAAAATCAATTTATTTATTTATTTCAAAGTAAATTTAGATACAAGTTCTATAAAGGATGCTTTTTCAATCCCATTGTCTTTATATGAAAAAAATCTTTTAACATATCCTATAAAAGTTTCTGGTCTATTAACCCCAATATAATACAAGTCATCAAATTGTTTATCGACATAATATTGTAAGAGTCTTGTAATATCACTTCTTAATGATTTTTTTATTTTATCTCTATAATTCGTTATTGCTTCTATTTCAGGAATATTATTATCTTTTACTTTCCAATTATTTATTAATGTATCTTCTAAATGAATATCTCGATGTCCTTCCCATATATTTAATATTGTACTTATTAATATAAGGTTCTTATATAATACACATAAATACATCTTATTAAATTCTTTAAACTCTTCTTTTACAGTTACATTAAAGTCTTCTTTACATATATTTATAATACGTCTTCTTAACTCCTCTTTACTTAAAAAGTCTATATTACATTGACTTTCCCACTTTAAATTAATATTTTCTTTATAAAATGAGTTATTACACCATAACTCAAACTTTTCTATATCTCGTAAACTCTCATTTATCTCAAATATATACACTTCTTCCTCTTTTATCTTTATACTAGTTTTAAACTTCATTATATTATTTAATGCTTTACATTCATTTTCTTCTTGCATTAACTCATAAATAGTTTTACCTATATGAATTATAGATGGTAATTCTGGAAGTTTCTCTTCCATACAAGAAAAATATAGCTGTTCTATTAGTCTTTTGCATCTCTTTTGTGGTTTATTAGGAGAATTTTCAGATAGAATAACAACTATATCATTAAGTTGATAATGTAATCCTACAACAGGATATGAAAACACCTGGTCACTTTTTTTCATTTCATCTAAACATAATAAAGGTCTAAGTATTTTATCAAAACCAGATTGCATCCAAAGCTTTCGATTTACTTCTTCATTACTACTAAAACTAATATCTATACACTCTGCAAATAACTTATCTTCAACTGTTGGAAATTTCATCTTTTCATCTTCAAATTTAAATGGAATAACAATACGATGTAAATAAAATGTATCAGTTGGAATAGTTACTTTCTTCTCTATTGCTTTAATATATTTATCTTCTTTCATAAATTTAAAATAAGGTTCTTGTATAGTATCACATACATTTAAAAAGTCATTGAATATAACTTGTTCTTCTGGCGTAAAATTGATAATAGATTCTTCTATTAATTTCTTTAATATATTCTTTTGATTATAGGTATTATTTATACGTTCTAAAAAGTCAGGGAATATTTTATGAGCTTCAATATCATTGGCTTCTTTTTTAATTAACTTACTAATTTTTCTATTTATTCTAATAAAATTACTATTTGATAACAGCTCTGGCTTTACAACAAAACAAAAATCGAAATCTGAATCATCCGTGTTATATTTTAGCTCTTGATAGAAAGCTTTAGCAATGTTGCTTTTATGATTTTGAGATGGATAAAAATCCTCTGTAGATTCTTCATAACTTTCTTTATATCTATTTATAATACCATTTATAAATTCTAATGTCGATTTTCCTCCTTTAAGATAAAACCTACAATATTCATCCCAACCTTTTTTAACTAACTCAATTATAGGGGGTTCGTCTCCTTCAAATTCTGTATAAAAAGAATCTATAATCTTAAGCCAAATCCTTAAAGCAGATTCTTTTAAAATCTCATTTATAGTTGTAGACACCTCATATTTTTTAATCTCTCCGTTTGGTGAAATGGCAGATGTTGGCTTTTCATAAAGAAGTTTTGTAAAGTAATTCTGAAATATTTTTTTAGCCATTCTTTCTTCCTCTGTGTATTCTACTCTTTCTTTAGAGTTTTCTTTTACTTTAGGTTCATCCATTTAGTATTTAAATAATATAATATTTAAATACTAATTTCTTTTTATAAAATGGACCCTGAAGACCCAACTACAAAGCTTTGTAAACTTTGTAATTTTAACTCTACTTTTCCTTTAAGAGATGATGTATGCAAGATGTGTAAAGAACAACATGAAGATAAGAATAAAACTATCGCTTTAATATCTGGTACACTAATAATTGCAAGTATATTTGTACTTGGAAACTTATTTAGAATTTAAAATTCAATATTTAATTTAATTGATTTATTTTTAAAGTTATTTATAACTTTAAAAATAACTTAACAATGGGTGTATTCAGATTATTTCGTCATTTATCAAAGAGATATCCTAACTGTATTAATAACTTTAAAGATCCTAATAAATATGTTAAAAGAGGAGAACCTCGTCAAATCATAAATCACGATTATGGAACTGATGCTTGTCTTGTAGATTGTAATGCATTTATTCATCCTGTATGTCAAAAGGTATTTGAATATAACACATCAGACGATGAAAAGAAAAATCTTTTTTGGGTAAATAAAAAGAAAGCAATGAGTATGGAAGAACTTGAAAAAATGGCTTTTAATATGTTTTGTAATAAACTTGAAAGTATTATTCAAAATACAAAACCTAAAAAGTATGTTTATCTAGCAGTTGATGGGGTACCGGGCCAATCGAAAAATTTTCAACAAAGACAGCGTCGTTATAAGAGCGCACAAGGTACTTTAGTATCTCCTTATGGATTTGATCCTAATTGTATTACAGTTGGTACTGAGTTTATGGATAGATTATGTAAACACGTTTTCTTTTTTATAAAAAAGAAAAAGCAATATGAATGGAAGAACTTAACTATTATGTTTAGTGATGTAAGTTGTCCTGGAGAAGGAGAACATAAAATGATACGTTGGATTGAAACAGTTAAAGATATAAAATCAGCTACTATTTGTAGTCCTGATGCAGATTTAATTATGTTAGCTATGACATTAAAATTATCTCAAATGTATATCTTTAGAGAGAATGTATTTAAAGATACTGATGCAGATTATTTTTTTGTTGATGTAAAAGAATTAAAATCAGATATATTAAAAGATATAAAATATGCATCATTAACACACGATTTTATTGAAAGTAATGCTTTAAGAGACTATGTTCTTTTTACTTTCTTATTAGGTAATGATTTTCTTCCACATACTAATATTGAAATACCAAATGAAGGTGTAGATATTCTTTATAATTGTTATTTAACAAGTGTAATAGAGAATGGAAATTTACTTTATGAAAAGAATAATAAATTACATTTTAATAAGCAAAGTGTAACTGAGTTAATGAAGCAAATAGCATCTCTTGAAGTTAAAATGATACTTAACAAGTATGAGAATATAAAGGTTATGTTTCCAGATAAGATAGTACAAAGACATATTCAAATTTTACCAACAGGTAAGGCTTTAGATTTTGAAGCATATCGTAAAGATTATTATATTACTAAATTTAAGTTTGATGAGGATACATGGGAGAGTGAAGTCAATAATGTTTGTAGTCAATATATGAAGACTATGATATATATAGCGAATTATTATTTTAAAAATATTCCAACATTTAGTTGGATGTATAATTGGTGTTATTCACCTTTACTTATAGATTTATATAAATATTGTGAACGTAGTAAATTAGAATATACATTTGAAGTACATAGACCTCTTAGTAAATTTGAGAGTTTATTAGGTATTTTACCACTTAAATGTTTTTATTTATTACCAAATAGTATGAGGGAAACTTTAGAGGATAGACTTCATTTAGATAGTGATTTTAATTGTGAAGTAGAAGTTGATAATGAAGGTGTAATGCAATTATATGAAGCAAAATTAATTTTACCATGTGTTCGTTATGATAAACTTCAAGGGTTATTTAAGATGGTTAAATTAACTCCTGAAGAAAAGAAGAGAAATGAAATAGGAGTTGTTTATAAGTTTTAACACTACTGTTAATTTAAGTTTAATTAAATATATTAATTAAACTTAATCGAATCGAAACATTTCGATAGCTTCGCCTTAATCGAAACTAAAACGGTGTAAATGTTAGATCTACAACTACATTCATTAAACGAGGATCAACAACCGCACCTGTAAAAGCAGAATCGCTTGTTTTATAAGGAGTGTTATCAAATTCTATAAGGTTTCCATAAGGGTCTTTTAATCTGATACGTATATTATAATATCCAGGAGTGAATTTTATTTTAGGACTACCAGAACCGCTTAAAAATAGATAATTAGTTTGACCACCAGCCGATGTAATAGGAATAGTAAATATAGCTCTTCCATCTTTATTAGGATCATTTGAATAAAATGTATTAACAATTTGATTGTCATATGATTCAGTATCATTAGCATTATAAATTTCAAGGAATATATATGGGAAATCTGAAAGTTCTCTAACTCCAGAATAAGGTGAATTTCTAACACGTCTATTAGGTAAAATTAATCTTTGAAGACTAACTTTATAATATAAAGGTGTAGCTAAGGAACCAGGATAGAATTGAAGAGTATAAAGAGCAGAATCATTAAAAGGTGTAATAGTAATATAAGTATTTCCTGATAAGTTTGAAGGAGTATCAACTGTTAATATATAATAGCTTCCAGTAGATTGAATATTAGTTATATTTGTAATCTTGTTATAAGGGGTAATAATATAGTATTTAGTAGATGTATTAAAATTATAAGTGTTTGGTATTACAATTGTATTAGGATTACTTCCTGTTGTAAATGAAGTTATAGTTGTTGTTAAAGATTGTGTTATATTACTTGTATAAAAATATTTACTAAGAGAGCTATTATTAACTTCTTGAAAGCTTCTAATTATTTGTGATGTATCAATCTTACTATTAAGTATAATAGTATATTCGTTTGTTGTTGAATTATAGTAGCTATCACGAATATTAAAATTATTATTTAAAATAGTATCTACAGGATCTCCTTTAATGTATATATATTTACCTATAAGGCTTGTACCTGTACTTCCGGTTGAGAACGTAAATGTATCAGTAGTATGATATGGAGTAAATGCATATCCTGTAGAACCAGAAGATGTATAACATGTTATTTTAGAATAAGTATTACCATTTGTATCTGAATAACTAGAATCAAATTTATAATTTATAATAGTTGAATCTATATATGTAGGATTTATGTTATAATTAGCTGGTGATTCTCCTTTTGTATAACCTGTTGATGAATAGAAAAATGAATAAACAACAGCGTATCCATTCCCTCCAGTTTTATTTGTTCCATAACCTCCATACCCTACTGAATTTCCTGCAAGAGGATAATCGGTGTCGTTTAAATTAGCTGGTAAATAATTATTAGATGTTATAACTATATCTCCGTAAGTACCTCCTCCTGCGCCTCCGGGATATATGTTTGGAGAAGGACCAAACAAACTAATTGTATAACTTCCACCAGCTCCTCCACCAAAACCATTACCACCTCCGCCACAACCATCAGCTCCTGTACCGCCAAAGCCTAATCCTCCTGTTAAAGAATAAATAACTAATTTAGAATTTTCCCCTTTATATCCACCTGTCTCTACTGAAAACGTTGTAATAGAACCACCTACACCATTTTTACCATAACCACCGTTATAAAAACCATTTGTATTAACATTATTACCACCAGGTCCTCCATTATAAAAATAGAAACCACCTCCACCTCCACCAGCAGCTATTGCGTATATTAAATAACCAGTAGATTGTGGTACTGCTACGAAAGTACCATCTCCACCTCTACCTCCATAACCAGTATAACCTTCTATTGTTGTTCCAAATTTTTGAATTCCTCCTCCTCTTGTTGCTTTACCTACACTTATATAAATTCCTGTATAGGACGGATCTATAAAAGTTTGACTAAAACTTCCACCTCCACCTTGTCCTGGAATTTGCCCGTCACTTACATTTCCTCTTTCTCCTCCAGCACCCCATAACTTAACTACACTTCCTATACATCCAGTTGGTGTATTATATAAATTTATACCTCCAGTATACATTGTTTTTGTAAAATATAAATTATTTTCAATAAGAGTTTCAATACTTCCTAAAGAACCATCTTTATTTCTAAGTAATAAATTTGCAAAGTTAAGATTTTTTTCTTCTGTTATTGCAGTTAATGTAAAATAATTACCATTTGAATATAATGTATCAGGGTCTATTATCATAGAAGAAGGTGTTTCAATATTATTGCTTTCTTTATAAATGCCATTATTACTAAATCTACATACAATAATATAATCCTTTGTATTTGTTTCAGGAAATTGAATAATACTTTGTTTTACACTTTTAGTTGAATCTGATACAAAACAATCTTCATTAGACTTACATACTATAAAACTATCTCCGCTATAAGAATAGTGAGAATGAAGAGATACACTAGCATTATCATTTTCTGATTGAATAGAGCTAGACCATAATAATGTACCATCTGTATTGAAAGATGTAACATGCGAGTTTTCAAGAGAAAGTGTATTTAATACGTTTTGAATAATAATAGGGTTAGTAAGAGTACTTGCATTTTGTTTTTGATATATATATGTTATAGAAGATTTAGAAGATATACCACAAGAATAACTATTTAATGTATTTATTAATCCACAGCCAATTATCTTAGTGTCATTTCCACCTACTATAGGTATTAAATATGTTGATGTACCTAAATCACTTCTTAACTTTAACATAGAAGCATTTTTAGCATTATAAGAATTAAATGGGTTTGTTATTAGTTGTGTTGGTGATGAAGATGATGGATCTATTACACTTAATTTTGTCATCCAATTTGCATTTGCAAAAACATTTAATTCAGTTGTGTCTAGTGTTAAAGTATTAATGTTTACGTACTGCGAGTCTAATGTAGAAGAGTAATTTCCGCTATCTCCTAAAGATGTATTCCATAAAGTTTGTCCGTCATTTTGTATCTTTATAATACAAGAACTTGCATTTCCATATATATTGAAATTTGAAGATACCTCTGTTGGTGCTTGATATTGGTTTGCAAATACAGGATTTGTTATATCGTAAAACAAAAATGATGTTTCTATTGGAGCTACAGATGTTGATGAATGAAGAGAGAATCTTCCAGATGTCATCATTATTAACTTATTTGAAACCAAGCTTGCATATATTGGTGAATATATATCTGATGGATTTTCATAGTTATAATAAGCTATAATATTGTTTAATTGTAATTGGCCTAACAATAATATTTTATTAATATCTGTTACATCATATATTGATATTGTATTGTTATTATTTCCATAAGTTATCGTAACTATTGAATTTGAAGAAGGATTCCATATAGTTTTTAAAGGAGGTCCATACTGATAAGATGCTTGTAAATTTTTATTCAATAAAATAGGAGTTGACGAATCTTCTAAATTTAAATAATAAATATAAGTTTCCCACCATATTGAAACCACAGAATATGTATTTAATTTATAGTTTCTATCAAAGCTTATAAAAAGTATTTGCTCAACTGCACTTGGATGAGAGTCTTTTATTATAACACTTGACATTACGTTCATAGTTGGTATTGATAATATTCCAAACTTAACTCTATAATTAGGACTTAAATGTTCAGCATAAACAATTAACATTGTTTTCATACTTTCACCTGTTATTTGATCTATATAATAATCATAAACATCTCCGCAAAGTACAGTATATGTTAAACTAATAGAAGAAGGACTTTGAGGTATTAAACTTGAATTATAAGTATATGTTTTAAATGTTGATAATTGTGTTCCTGATTTATCATATAAGTTTAATGTTAAATAATTTATATTGTTTACAGTGTAAATCCAAGCATCATTTATATTATAGGAACTTCCATTATCAATTTCTTGTTTAGTATATGTTATAGTACTTGATACTGTTATTGTATATTGAATTAAAGGATAACCAATAGCATCAAATAGATTTTTTGTAGGTCCTAATAAAACTATAAATTTATTATTTAGATAATATGCTCTAAACGTATTTTCTGAATTATATTTTGTAAAATCAGATACATCGCTTATATTAAACATAAAAATAGGATTTGTACTATCCATGTAATACATATCAATAGAACAGTCTTGTCTTAAAGAAAATACATATGTAATATTATCAACTATAACAGAGCATATGTTTATTACTTTAAAACTATTTAAATTTTCAGTAGGAATAGTATCTAAAAATAAATTATTGTAATATGTATGTTGACTGTCAATTACTTTATTTTGTAAGGTAAAACCATTAGTAGCATAAACTTTATAATTATTACCATTTTTTGAAAAAGATACTACACTATCATCATACAAGCTTGCAATTGCATTACTATTTTCTCCGAAACTAAATTCATCTCCTATCTTATAGTAATAATTTGAACTTACATCTAAAGGTATAGAATATATATTAGAAGTGTTTAGTTCTACATTACAACCTACTAAATATATTCTTTTTGATGAACCTACAGTTTTTATTTTTTGAATTACATAACTAACATTATTTGGTATTATCGTACTTACCCATTTACTTGAATTTGAAGAGTAATTTCTTCTATATATATATGTTATATAAGATGAAACAACTACTATAAATACAGTTGTATTAACAACAAATGAAATAACATCAAATAAAGTTCCTTTAGCAAAAGGTATAATATTTAAATCTTTTGTAGGTATAACATCATATGCATAGTTTAATGATAATCCATCATATGACTTTATAACAATTATATTATATCTTGAATAATTATCTCCAGGAAGAACATAAGCAACATAAGGTTGGTTGTTTTCTAACCACATAGTACACATTGCACTATTAGGTACAACATTATAACCTTCTTGAGGTATAACAGTTGAATATGTAGAATTTAACTTTTCTTCTATTAATAAAGTATTTATTCCTGCAGGACCTAACTTCGAAAAAGGATCTCTTGGTCCTGTTGTTACATATTTATTTAAATAAAACCAAGCATCAGTTATAAATGTTGATACTACAGATAGATAGTCTATAGATACGCTTGAATTACCTGTATATGAATGTGCTAAATAATTAACATATCCAGTATATGAAAAAGTACTTCCAGAACCTGTCATCTCTCCATATGTAAATGTACCAACACTAAAAGGATTATCAGAAGGAGGAGATAGCATATAATAAGATCCTGTACTTCTAAATGTAGTAACATCAACATTTGTATTAGCTACAACTATCAAATCTCTTACGCTATTTTCTCCCATAATTAATCCTTTATTAAATTGTGTTGATGTTAAGATATCAGGATTTTCTATAGTTGAAGGAACTACATTAAAAGAAGGGTTATTTATATTTATAGGAATTATACCAACATTATTATAAGAACCAACAGAAACACTATTTCCAGTATAACCTAAATAATATACTATTATATTGTCATCATTAGTATTTACCTTAGAAGGAACACTATTAGGATAAGGTATAAATTGATCTAAATCTACTGGAGAACTTCTTGTATATGTTATAGGCTTTTTTACAGAATTAATACTTGCTATATAAGTAGGATATACAACACTTGCTCCACTAAATCCGTTTATGTTAAATCTTGTATCAAATGTATTTACATTTACTCCACAGTATAAACTATCACCTTTATCTACAGTTATTACATTTCTTCCTTCTTCATTAGAAGGATTCATATTAAATATTTGACCGTAATATGATGTATTCATTGCAAATTGATGATATCCCCAAGGATGACCGTTAACTTGTAATGGATCTCCATTTATATCAAATGCAAACACTCCAAATACTGCTTTTGTTTGTTCTATAGTTGATATATAATCTGTATAATAATTTTTAAAATCATAGTCAAGTACTTTAATATTAACAATATTTGTATTTGAAAAAGGAACATAATTACTATAAGTATATTTTTCAAAATTAATTAAATCAAGTTCTCTATAGGTACTTGATATATTTAAACCAGATGATATATTATAATCAAACCCAAAATAAACACTTGAATTTGATATTAATTTAAATGTTGAATCCAATGTTGTGTTAGTCTTTGTTGGTTTTTGTTTCATCATTACCAACCATTTAGGAACATATGTAGAAGATACCCTACAAATAAAAGGAGATGAATGATATATAGAATATAAAATAGAATATAAAACATACCCATTATATAATATTAAAAAATCTCTTCCTATTTGATTACCGCTATTATCTCCTGGTGTTGTAACACCAGAAAATATAATATCTCCTGTAACTGAATCAACAACGTATTCAGTTATCTTACCCCCTTTAACTTGAATTCCAATACTATCAAAATTTTTATCAATAGACACTCTTGGATATGGCTGATTTTGATCTATAGGTAATCCTTGTGGATAATTTAAAGAAGGATCTTTTGTTGAAAAAGATACACCAAAATTACTATCCAAAGGATACTTTTGTTGATCTCTAAATTGACTATCAACCGTAACATAATATTGTGCTGTTGATGATAAAGACATCTTTTATTTATTATAAATAAAAGATATTTAACAATTAATTTTAACAATTAATTTTAACAATTAAAGTGAGAGTTTTTTCTTAACTGTTTGTAAATCTCTAGACTTGGCTATAACCTTCTTAACATCTGTATAAATGTCAGATTTATATCCTACACTCATTACTATTGCATCCATTAATGGTTTTGCATTAACTCTAAAATCATATTTTTTAATAAATTTATTAAAGTTTGGATCATATTTTATTGCTTTAATATTACCACATGATGTCTTGTAACTCTTAAAGAACTTATTAGGAAGAACTTTAGCTAATGTTGTATAAAAATTTTGTTTCCAAGGTAATCCTTGATAATAAGGAACAGAATCTTTATATCTAATACTTAAAAAATCTGTAATTGATTGATCCCCTGTTAATAATACATGTGGAAGAGAATGTTGATATAATGATATAACCTTATCAAATGGTACTGGAAATACATCAAATCTAAATACTATTTCTCCTCTACCATTTCCATCTCTAGCTAATACTTTTTCTAAAGTTTGTCCGTCTTTTTTATAGATACATTTAATAGTTGAATAATAATCATCAACACTATCTAATATATACTCTATATCTCTTTCAACTATTTCCATCATCCAATCAGGTGTAACAATATCTAAACGAGGATATTTATGTTTTGATGTAAGCAATTCCATAAACCCTTCATAACATTTTTCAAGATAATCATCATTCTTAGCTATATAGATAATGGAATATGGATAATCTAAATTTGGTAACTTTGATGGTTTAACTTCTGGTTTGTCAATTAAAAACATACCTACACGCCCTTTACCAACACCTACATTAAATGCTATATCTTTATGAATAGGTGAATTATATTCAGTTAAAAAGAATGTATTAAAACGATTACTATTTTTAACAAGGGTATGAATCTCTTTAAAATCAGGTTTAAAATCTGCGGTAATAGGTGCCACAAAATATAAATCAAATGATTCAATATCCTCTTCGATTAATCTATCATTAGTAATAAATTGATATGCATTATATGGTT
>Ga0214923_10004936_pt1 | contig 15760 bp, 16 predicted proteins | sample LL1510_MetaG_FD_177993 | JGI IMG/M metagenome (GOLD analysis project Ga0214923, IMG submission 177993) | Freshwater microbial communities from Lake Lanier, Atlanta, Georgia, United States - LL-1510 | ecosystem: Environmental > Aquatic > Freshwater > Lake | place: USA: Georgia | collected...
GTTTCGGGGTTTGAAGCGCGGGGGAACTCTGGGCGTAGTGGTCTATGAAGGGGATGGCGGGTTCGAAGATCGCGACGGCGATCTTGCGGGCCCATCGCGGTGGATGCAGCCTTGGCGCGAGAAGGCGATCTCGAGCATGATCGAGCAAAGCGGATTCGTCATCAGCAAGGTGGGCCGGCAGCCTGCGAATGGGGCACAGGGGCATGCATTGCCCAGTCTTCTGATTCTGGCCCGCAAAATCTAGCAAACTCTTGAAAAAGGCGAATCTGCTGCGCCCCATGCCCCGGATCTCATTCCGGCGTACTTTCCTGTACGCCTCATTTGATCCGCGTCATTGATCTTCGCATCTTCCCCTTTTTGAAGAGTTTGCCAAGATAGTGTTGCTTTGAACTCTTCAAAAAGGCGAATCTGCTGCGCTCCATGCCCCGGATCTCATTCCGGCGTACTTTCCTGTACGCCTCACTCGATCCGCGTCATTGATCTTCGCATCTTCCCCTTTTTGAAGAGTTTGCCAAGATAGTGTTGCTTTGAACTCTTGAAAAAGGCGAATCTGCTGCGCTCGGGAGCTATCTTCAGTTCGGGCGGGCGCGAGCTGCGCGGTTCGCTTTGATGGTCTCGCGCTGGGTGGCCATCACATCGATGATCTCAAGCGCCTCATAGCGAAGGTCGTTCTCATAGATGAAGCGATAAAAGTTCTCGATGTCAGGGTGGTGACGGAAGTTTTTCAGGGATCCTGCAGAAGTCTCGGCACCTGCAGTGGCAGCTGCCATGGCAAGACCGGATGCCGACATTCCGCCGGAGGCAGGGGCGTCTTCATCTTCCTCTTCCTCGGAACCCGCCGCCGCAACGATTTCTGCTTTCAGTTCGAGAGTCTCGGAAGTCTTGTCCTTGCCGGGCTTGCCCTTTCCGCCCTTGACGGCGATCTTCACCTTTGGCTCAGGTTTTTTGGTGGATTTGGCCATGGGCTTCAGAGCTTTGATGGATTTGCCCGGCTTTTCCGCAATCTTCTTGGGAGCGGTTTTCTTGGTCACGGTTCCTTTTTTAGCGGTCTCTTTTTTTGTTTTTGCCATGGGTTACTGCCTCCTGAGCTGTTGGGGAAAGGTTTTACAGGTTTGCCTCGGATTTGTCCAAAATTCCATACCTGTGAAGCTTGTTATAAAGGGTTTTGATCGTGATCCCGAGGGATTGCGCGGCGCGCGTCTTGTTGCCCTCAAAATGACCGAGGCAGCGGAGGATATGGATCCGCTCCAGCTCTTCCAGCGACATGTCGACTGGAGGCGCACTCGAAAGATTTGCCTCGAACTTGGAGGAGCTGCCCTCGTTCCGGATGGCTGCAGGAAGATCACTGCCCTCAATCCGGCTGCCGCCCGACAAGATCCGCATCCGCTCGACCGAGTTTTGAAGTTCCCGGATGTTTCCGGGCCACGCGTAACTCTTCATCCGGTCGAGGGCTTCTTTTGACATTCTCGAGAGCAAGCCGGGAGCGAAGTGTTCCACCAAAGCTGGAATGTCATCCTTGCGATCCCTCAAAGCCGGTGATTTGAGTGTGATTGTATTCAAACGGTAATAGAGGTCCTCCCGAAACCGGCCATTCTTTGCTTCGACTTCGAGGTCCCTGTTGGTTGCGCTCAGGATCCGGACATCCACCTGGATCGGTTCCTTCCCGCCTACGCGGTAAATCTCGCCTTCTTGAAGAAAGCGAAGGAGCTTCGATTGAAGGGAGAGGGCCATTTCGCCAATCTCGTCGAGAAAAAGAGTTCCATGATGAGCGACTTCGACCAGGCCCTTTTTTGTGGCGGTGGCTCCGGTGAAAGAGCCCTTTTCATGGCCAAAAAGCTCGCTTTCGAGGAGTGTTTCGGTAATGGCACCGCAGTTGATGGCCACAAAGGGCCGATCCGCGCGATCACTCAATTGATGAATTCGGCGTGCAATGAGTTCCTTACCGGTACCGCTTTCGCCCAAGATCAAAACGGAGGCGGTCGTCGGTGCCACGCGATCGATCATTCTTTGAAGATCTTCCAGTCCCTTGCTTCGGCCAATCATCTGAACCGACGATGCAGAGGATCGTGAAGTCGGGGATTGAGACCTCGAGTTCTTGCTTTTGACGGAGCTTCCGAGTGTCAGACCGGGGTTCACTGGCGAGAGAATTCGTCCGAGTTCAGTCGCGGCAAGCTCGATCAGCAACAATTCGCTGGGCAGCCACTTCTTTTCGGGATGGCTCGCAAATAGGATTCCGGTGATCCGGTTTTCAAAAATACAGGGGACGATGAAAACCTGATTCAGGGGCTCGACCACGCTCTGCTTGAGCTTCATGGCCTGGTCAAGCGTTCTGGGGTCGAAGGAAGGAAAGCCAGAAGAGCTGAGGAACTGATCCTTGGGGAGTTCGCCACTCGCATTCGCCTTGGCGATTGCAAAGCGTGCGAAAGAAAGCTCGCGATTCAGAAACTCGAGGCTACCGTCGAATTCTTCATTGAGCTTCCGAATGAGGTTGAGGGCCGAGGCGGTTCCCATAGCGTCGACGAATTCTACAGGAGCCGTGTAAAAATTGCAAGGAAAATCCGATTAAAAAGATTGGTTGATTGGGCGAACGAACTCAATGAAACCCATTTCAACCATTGCCCTGGGTGCTACACTGTAAGGACTAACCGCTCAAAAGGAGTGCTCCATGGTCATGATCGTTTTAGGCGTTTCGGTACTGATCGGATTGATTCTGATTTTCTCGGGAATTTCAACCTACAACAACCTCATTGCATTGAAGAACAGGGTCGACCTGGCTTGGGCCAACATCGACGTGATCCTCAAGCAGCGCTTTGATGAAATCCCATCCTTGATCGAGGTGCTTGAGCAATCCACCCGCTATGAAAAGTCCGTGATTGAAAAAGTCACTGAGGCGCGGACTCGCTATGGATCTGCCCGCAACGACCAGCAAAAGCTGGAAGCATCCAAGGAGTTGTCGCTTGCACTCTCGGGGGTTTTTTCGATCGGTGAAGCGTATCCGGATCTCAAGTCTAACGCCCAGTTCACCCATATCCTCACGCGCCTGAGTGGACTCGAGGATCAACTTTCGGATCGTCGTGAGTCCTACAATGACGGGGTCACCTTGTGGAATACGGCCATTTCTCAATTTCCAGAAGTGATCTTCGCATCCTTGTTTGCATTCCAATCGAGGCCGTTGTTTCAGGTGAGTGACGCCGAAAAAACCCGCCCTAGCCTCAAGATGAACCTGGGTGTGTAAGCGATGGCCGCCTTCCTCTCGATTCATCCGGAGATTGGGGTGTTCCTGGTTTTGGTGGTGGGGATCATCGGACTTTCGCTGATCACGGTTTTCAATGGGATCATTTCTCTTCGGAACCAGATGGATCGAGCCTGGTCGAACGTCGATGTCATCCTCAAGCAGCGCTTCGATGAGCTGCCGGCATTGATTCGGATCCTTGAATCGAGCACCCAGTTCGAGCGCGCCATGATTGGAAAAGTCCTTGAAGCCAGAACCCGTTTTGGTGCTGCCTTGAATCCGGAACAGAAAGCCCGGGCCTCTCAGGACGCAAGCATTGTCTTGCGAAACGTGTTCTCAATCGGTGAAGCGTTTCCGGATTTGAAAAGCAGTGAGGATTTCACGCACATTCAAAAACGGCTTTCGGACCTCGAGATCCAGATTGCAGATCGTAGCCAGGTTTATAATGAGACCATCACCAACTGGAACACCAAGATTTCAACGTTTCCCGGGATTCTTTTCAGGAGTCGGATGAATCTTGAAGAGCGGTCTTTGTTTCCGTCCATCGACTCAGGGGGCAAGGCATGATTCGTGGTGAATCCAATGATTTGGTGCCAATCTTCATCTTCGGATCGGTCGGGCTGGGATTGATGGTGATGGGTTACCGCAGATTCCGTTTCAAGCAATGGGTTGAAGATCTGCCTACATCGAGAATCGCGACCGCCGCCCAAGGCTTGATTGAGGTTCAGGGGCGGGCCACAGCCTTTCGGGGAAAAGTCTTCAGTTCGCATCAGGGCCTGAGCGCGGTTTACCTGAGATGTCAGATCCAGGAGTGGAGATCCGGAAAAAACTCGCGCTGGGAAACCATTCACACCTCGACCCAGGGCGAGGAATTCCTGGTAACGGACTCGAGCGGGATCGCTCATGTCGCGGTTCGAGGTGCCTATATGGTCCTCAATTGCGAGACGCACGAGAGCACATCACCCGGGTTGATGATCGAAAGAACCGCCCTTTTGGGATTTTCGGCGCTCTCTTTCGGCAAACGTTATCGCATTCTCGAGGAAAAGATTGTGGAGGGTGAATCCGTGACTGTGATTGGTGACTTTACAACCGCGAAACTCGACCCTGAGTTCAAGGGATCTGGAGGATTCCGGAAGAGTCCCATGCATCCCTTTCTTGTCTCGGACAGTCATCAAGAGGCGCTTTTGAAAAAACTTTCATTCGGACTCCCGATCATGATTTTGGGAGCCGCCCTGGTGGCCGTGTCCATTTGGTGGTTTTTGAATCGGAGATGAATCTCTTGGTGAATGTGGGACTTCTGCCCGACAAGCAAGCGCTCATGGATCGGCTGGACTCTCTCCCACCGGTCTGTCCGGTGCGGATTTTTCTTGGGCTGAAGTGCGCTTTTTGCGGAATGACCCATGCCTTCATCCACTTGCTGTACCTGGATGTTCGGGAAGCCTTTGCTGCGAACGCCCTTTCCATTCCGCTAGCGATGGGGCTGCTATTGTGGCCCCTGATCTGGAAATTCAGATCCCGCCAGGCCGCTCTTTGGGGTCTGTTAGTCCTGAGTGGTTACGCCGTCCTCAGGAATCTTCCACTCTGATCTAAATCCCCATTCAAATCAGGTCGGCAGCTTGGATCGATAGAAACAAGAGTGAGGACCCGCCGAACTCTCTGCGCAATCCTTGCTGATATTCGATGTTGAATCGAATCGGCAATTGCAGCAGGAGCTGGGTGTCGAAGCTGAGTCCGGCTCCGAGGGATGGAAGAATCCGGGTTTCTCCCGAAGATTGTGGAAAAAGCACTGATTCAGCAAACACAAAGCCATGACTCTGCTTGAAGAAAACGGGACTCGTGTCACTCAGTCCGAAGAAATTCCTGAGCAGCGGAAAATGAAAATCGAGTGCCGCAACTCCGGCATTTCGGTCAAGAGGGATGAGGTCGCTGTTCGTGTAACCCCGAAAGGCGATTCTCGAGAAGGTGAGTTCCTCTCCGCGATCGAAGACGTTGTTGCCTTGCTTCTCGACCAAGAGCGTGCGGTCGACGCTTCGGCTCGAGCCCAGCCACTGGGCTTTTGAGCGAAGTACAAAGTGGCCTCCGAGGCCGATGTAATGGTTCCATCCCAGTTGGTAATTGAGGAGCGAGTAGTTTCCGATATTGAAGACGTTTCTGGCCCTGGCATAAACATCGTGCCCGAGCTCAGGCATGAACCCCAAGCGAGTCTTTCGCGCATTCGAAAATCGAAGAGCTCCTGCAAAACCCGGCACGTAAGGATTCGAGTACTGAAAGTCATTTCTGACCACAGCGTCGCCCGTCGCCACATCATAGATTCGATTCCATGAATTCAAGAGCGAGAACGAGGGGGTGAGTCGGCTCCGAGCCCAGAAGAGCGGATATGAAAACGCGATCTCCGCGCGGGTCGATCGCTTGTAGAAATCCCGTGCGCTCCCAGTGATGTCATAGACCGTCGAAGACGAATCCAGGAAAAAATCAAACACCGGACGAGTGGAGTAGAGAGTGTAGCTTAGGGAAGTGTCGAAATTTCCGAGAGTCGCATTGTAAGCCCCGAGTGCGCTGTACTGGTGCTTTCCGGTGGCGTCGAATCCCAGGATGTATCCGCCCGCGGTTGACCCCAAGGCCCCTTGATAGGCGTAGAAGGGTGACCAGCTCCTGGGTTTCAAGCTCGAGAACGGAGAATATTCCTGGGTCTGGGACTCCTCGACCTTGAGTGTGGGCGCTTGAAGGGATTCGGGGAGCGTTTCGGGGGACTGGGGAGTTGCGAGGTTGAGTTCGGTGAGCTTTTGGGGGGACTCAGGCTTGATGAATCTGACAATCTGGTAACCCGTACCGGTCATCAGGTTCCCGCAAAGATCACCCGATGGACTCAGGAATGGAAATACCGTTCCTGTGGCAACATTGGTGATTCGAGTGGATGTTCCATTCTTCCATTCGTAGATGTTCTCGATGCCGGTGGCGTTCGAAACATAAAGGATTCGTCCCCGGTCGGCGATGGGATACCGATTCATCTCGCCATCCTGAATCAGGATTTTTGATTTGCCGGAGACGAGATCGGCAGACACGATCATGGATTCACCGATCCCGTATTCCTGGTCGGAGAAGACCAGCTCAGATGAAGAGAGAAACTTGGGTCCGCCCAGGATTGCGAATTTGCCAGGGATGTAGGCCGTTTTCGGGGCTGCGACTTCGAGGTGGTCGCCTTCGATTGAAACTGTGGCCGATTCGATTCGCGGAGTGCCTTGATCCACACTGAGCCATGCCAGTGTTTTTCCGTCCGGCGAAAGGGCGGGGTCCTTGGCTCGCTTCCCGAAAGTGAGCTGAGTGGTGGATTGGGTTTCAAGATTGTAGTCGAAAAGGTCCGAGAAGAGCGAGTAGCTGTGTTCCCTTACCAAAGCGCTGAACACGAGGTGTTTCGAGTCAGGAGTAAAGGCGAGGCCCACGCCCAGGATTTTTTCATCGAGTGCCCGTTTTTCTCCGGTCTTCGGGTTCAACAGAACGAGTCGGGTTCGATCGTCGAGCGAAGTCTCGGTGTAGGCCAACCATTGTCCGTCGGGAGACCAAGCCCCGGCAAGGGCAGCATAGTCACTTTTTGCAATAATCTCGTGAGAAGATTCGCCCATTTGCTGCACGCTCTTGATCTGGTCTTCCATGCGAAGTTCGGTGTCGCGCGCAAAAGAGTCCCAGTAATCCCGCCAATTCCGCTTCATCACATTCTGGAGATTCCCTTCGATGAAATAGGGAACCCGGGAGGCCGAACGCATCGAAAGATCGCCCATTGAGGATTCGGGGTCATCCGAGGCCACTTTGTCTCGAGAAAACTGAAGGAGCAGGTGATACCCGAAAAGGTAGGGGATCTCACCTCCCGGAAAAAACGGATAGTCTCCGTTCACGCGATCGAGGGTGAGGCTGGCTGATGATTCTGGGTCGAGCAGCCCCTCCTTTACAAACGCCCGAAGAATGGATTCGTAATAAGGACTTCTTCCTCGACCGAGTTTGGTAGTGCGGGTTTCCATGTATACCGCCAGACCCTCGAGCATCCATCGGGGCAAAAGGCTGTTGGGTCGGACTCCATCCCCGAAAATCACTCGGAGTGCGTCCACCCAACCAGTGGTGGGGTCCAGGTTCAGGAAGTGGGTGTACTCATGGAACACCAGCAATTTGATCCAGTCCTCGGTGTAAGAGGTTGAAAACCAGGTTTCGGGAGGAGTGGCAATCAGGACCATGCCGACTCTGAGGGCGGGCATCGTGAATCCGTTCGCCGAATCCTCGTTGTCGGCGATGACGACCTGGGTTCGGGATCTCGGATTCCATTTCAGGATGGGTTGCAGGATCGAATGCGCTTGTTCGAAGTATTGTGCCGCTTTTTCGGTGAATTCGAAATAGCCCTCGGGATAAGCGAAGTGGAAGTGTTCGGTGTCGAAGGATCGGTACTGGGTGTAGGGAGAGAGGCCCGCTGTTTCAAGGTAACTTGGAACGCTCGCGCAAGAAGAGACCCAGAAGGAGAGGATGAGCGGAAGGATATATTTTGCTTTCATGGAGCCACCTTTTCGACGAGCCATTCCTGGCCCGAGATGTAAACTTTCTGTCCTGCCTTGCAGTGGGTTCGTTTCAGGATCGCAAGGCCCTCGCCTTCGCAGGCCGAAGTGAGGGTTCCGACGGGATTGCCCGCATCATCGATTGCGACCAGCGGTGGGGTCACCGGATTCGCGACGGTTGCATTCGCCCTGTTCGTGTTCTTGAGATGACAAAGGCGTCTTGCCGGCGATCCCAATGAAATGATTTTCTCGATCACTTCTTGTCCGGGATAGCAGCCCTTCTGATCGGCAATCGCCGATCGGAGGTTTACTTCGAGGGGATTGGTCGACCCGTCGGGTTGAAATTCAAAACCTTCCTTGGGAACGAGGGAGCGAATTCGTTCGAGCATCGGGATCTCGGAAAGCAGGCTTGGCTCGAGGGCTTCGATCGAATACTTCTCTGCGAACGTGTAATGTTCGAGACGCGAGAGGAATCCGTCTTCAAAACGGATTTCGGCCGATTCGTCATTGAGTCGGAGAATCTCGAAAAAACTCTCGATCTTCCCTTGGGGGTTCAGGATGAGTCCGGTCCGCTGTTCGTTTGCGGAAAGTCCCAAAATGTCGGCTGAACTAATTCGGTGGAGGAGCTCAAGGCCCTGCTGGCCGCGGAGCAAAACCCTTTGTTTCATCGTAGGTTTAGAGTACATTACTTCGCACCTATGAAGTACCTAAAAACCCAGTTTTCAAAATCCGTTCGTGAGTCGGAGCGGGTCTCGAGTCCCTTCCTGATCAAGTACAGCGCGGTCGCCACCGGTAAGACCGGCAAGGCATACATGAACGTGATTTTGACGGACAAATCGGGTGACCTTGAGGCACGGATTTTCGATCAGGTGCCGAAGTTCAACTCACAGGCCGTCAAGGATACCTTCGTTCAGGTAGAGGGAGTGGCGCAAAACTTCAATGGTCGCATTCAGGTTCATATCAAGGATTTGACCGTGCTCCGCGAAGACGAAATCATCATCGACGAATATTTGCCGGAATCCCGACTCGATCCTGAAAAGCTCTACGCAGAAGCAAAGGGCATGATTGCCTCGATGCAAGATCCTTATTACCGCGCATTGCTTGAGTCGATTTTTGTCGATGACCCCGAAGTGGTGAGTCGCTTCAAGAAGGCGCCTGCGGCCAAGAGCGTCCATCATGCGTATCCGGTAGGATTGCTCGAGCACGTGGTCTCGATCGCAAAGACTCTCGATTTTCTTTCAAAGCAGTACGCCCCGCATGTGGATCGGGATTTGTTGTTGGTCGGTGGTTTTCTGCATGACCTTGCGAAGATCTGGGAGCTTCAGTACGACCGCTTGACGGATTACACCACCGAAGGCCGTTTGGTCGGGCACTTGGTGATGGGATCAGAATTGATCGAAAAGAAAGTCCAGTGGCTCGAGACCCGGGAGGGACGATTGCCCGGACCGTTTCCGATCGAGAAAAAGCTCCTCGCCAAGCACGTGGTGCTCGCGCATCACGGCAAGCTCGAGTACGGCTCGCCCAAAGAGCCGGCCTGTCTTGAGGCGGTGATCATTCACATGATCGATGATCTTGATTCGAAGGTAAATGCGATCCGGGTGTTCATTGAGCAGGATCAGGCGCCGGGAAATTGGACCCTCCTCAATCGTCAGTATGAGCGCTATTTCTACAAGCCGGAATGGGCCCGCAAAATCTGATGGAATTGGTTCTTGAGCGCAATCCGCGATTGAGGGTCCTTCACGACCGCGTTCGGGCGATTCCTCCGGTCGACGCCGGACACGATTTTCATCATACCCTTCGGGTGGCCGCTCTTTCGCTCTCGATCCTTCGATCAGAGATTCGTGAACAGCACGGTCGCAATCCGGATTCGGCCGAAGAGGAGGCCGTGGTGGCCAGTGCGCTCCTTCATGATTGCGTGCCCGTGGCGAAGGATTCTCCCTTACGGAAGGAAAGTGCACGCCTTTGCAGTGAGAAAGCGCAGGAATGGCTTGAGGAGTTGGCGTGGAGTCCGCAGGCGATGATCCCTGTGATCGTGGATGCGATCCTTGATCACAGCTATTCTGGAGGGAGGGTTCCCCGGACTCTCATCGGAAAGTGTCTACAGGATGCCGATCGCCTTGAGGCGTTGGGAGCGCTGGGTTTGTATCGAACCATTGCAACCGGCGTCTCGATGGGTTCGGCCTTATTTGATGTTCAGGATCCGTTTGCGGCCAACCGGGCCCTGGATGATCGAAAATTCACGATTGATCATTTTTTCACGAAGTTGCTCAAGCTGCCCGATACCTTTCAAACGGCGAGCGCGAAGTCAGAAGCGAAGAGTCGCGCTCGATACCTTGAAGGATTTGTCGACCAGCTCGCGCACGAGCTTCAGCGATCCAGGGTACCCACGTTCCGGAACAGTTCAGAGCGATAAAAGTCCGCGGGTGAGATTCCAGGCTGACCATCCGGTGGATTGCGCCCCTTGAAAAACCGGAGCCACTCTTCGCGCTGAACCCGAAAGTGCATTCGCTTGGGTTGAATGGGCTCAGGGAGGTTGGGATTCAGGAATTTGGCTACAAACTCGGAGCAATACAGTTTCTCGCCGTTTTCGTCGGAGTTGTCCCAAAGAAAATCGGAGTCATAGGAATTGCCACGAAATTTGACCTTGAATCGAAGGAGGAGTTGGAAGGTCGAATCGGCAAGCAGGTTTGGAGGATTCGTTTTCGCCCGAAGGATCACCGGCGAGGTTCCCGGAGTCTTCAATTTCAGGAAGTCTTGAAGGGGCAGTTCCCGCACCTCGCCGTAGGCATCGAGAACCGAAATCTGCCGATTGTACTTTAGGATCACGCCCATGTGCGAAAAGGGTGCGCCCTCTTCGGCTTCGATCACTTTGCAGATGCGGCACGGGAGCGAAATCAGGATGACGTCCCCCGACTTGAGCCCGGACGTTTCGAGGGCGGAGCTCAATCCGGGGAAGAAGAGTGCAATCAGGGCAAAGGTTCTAAAAAAGGATTCCATGAAATTCATCGATTCTTACGTGAGCCCTTGTGCGGGCGACAGTTGACTTTAATACACAGCTATTATAGAATTCGCAAGCTCGAAAGGAACGTTATGCCCTCTTTTGATATTACCTCTGATGTGGATTGGCAAGAAGTCGACAACGCCGTGAATACGGCGCTCAAGGAACTGGCCACTCGATTCGATTTCAAGAACGTGAAGTCCGAAATCACTTTCGATAAAAAGGCAAAAACCATTACCTTGGTTTGCTCTGAGGATTCGAAGCTCGACAACCTCAAAGACATTGTCCAGACCAAACTCATCAAGCGGGGGATCTCGCTCCTTTCATTGAACTACAAGCCGGTCGAAGCTGCGTTCGGCGGATCGGTTCGACAAGTGATCGAGGTTCAGGCGGGAATTTCGAAAGACAAGGGCAAGGAAGTGATCGCATTCATCAAGGACTCGAAGATGAAAGTGCAGGGACAGATCCAAGACGAGAAAGTGCGCGTGACCGGCAAGAATCGGGATGACCTCCAGGAGTGCATCGGGTTATTGCGCGGCAGCCAGGATAAGTTGAAGCTCCCCATGAGCTTTGGGAATTTCAGGGATTAAGTTAAATGAAAAAGTCACCCGTTTATTTTGTATCGCTCGGTTGTCCCAAGAATCTCGTCGATTCGCAGGTCATGCTCGGGAAACTGGAAAATGACCGCTATGAGATCGCGAAGGAGCCGGACCAGGCCGAAGTGATCATTGTAAACACCTGCTCGTTCATTCAGGCGGCCAAAGAAGAATCGATCGAGACGATCCTCGAAATGTCGCAGTTCAAGGAAGAGGGTAATTGCAAGGCCCTCGTGGTTTCCGGGTGCCTGCCCCAGCGTTACGCCAAGGAACTCGAGAAAGAAATGCCCGAAGTCGATCTCATGATTGGAACCGGGCAGTACCACAAAATCACGGAACTCCTCGATCAGCATGAAAAGGCCCGCGAGCAGGGAGCACCACTGCCTCAACGCTCCTACATTGATTTTCCCGCTTTCATTCACACGGAGAAAGACGCACGGGTACACACGGGGCCGAAATTCTCCGGATTTCTGAAGCTTTCGGAAGGATGCAATCGCAGATGTTCCTTCTGCATCATTCCCAAACTTCGAGGAAACGTCCGTTCCCGTTCGATCGCATCTTTGGTTGAAGAGGCCACTCTCATGGCCCGCGAAGGCGTTCGAGAGCTCAACCTGGTCGCGCAAGACCTGACCGAATATGGCATGGAGTGGAAATACAAAGAGAATCTCGAAATGCTCCTTCCTGAGTTGTGCAAGATTGAAGGCATCGAGTGGATCCGACTGCATTACGTTTATCCGGACCAGTTCTCGGACGAATTGGTCGAGATCATCGCGCGTGAACCGAAGATTGTGAAATACCTCGACATGCCGATCCAACACACCAATGACCGGATTCTCGGGTTGATGAACCGTCGACTCACGAAATCGAAACTTTACGATCTCATGGGCAAGCTCAGGGCTAAAATCCCAGGGCTCGTGGTTCGGACCTCGATCATTGTCGGCTTCCCGGGTGAAACGGATGCCGAGTTTGAAGAACTTTGCCAGGATCTGGAGAAGCTCGATCTCGACCACGTGGGTGTCTTCAGTTACTCGAAAGAAGAAGGAACCAAGGCCGCCGAACTCGACGGACATCTTCATGCGAACGTGAAGCGCAAGCGTAGAAAAGCATTGATCGAATTGCTTCAAAAGCAGCGCGGTTCCAAGTTTTCCCGGATGATCGGCCAACGATTCGAGGTCATGGTGGAAGGGTCGGCAGAAGAGACTTCGCTTCTGATCCAGGCGCGCCTTCCAACCCAGGCTCAAGAAATCGACGGACGGGTACTCATCAATGACCTCGGTTCGAGTGAGGGCGTGGTCCTGAATGCGGGTGATCTGGTCGAAGTTGAGATCACCGAGCTTGCGGACATGGATCTCATCGCCAAATTCATTCAGGTGAAAAAACCTGCAACCCTGGTTCCAGGACTCACGACCGGGATCCAGAGTGCGATCAGCAAGGGTCTCGAGATGCGAAGTGGAAGCGTCGCGCACTGATTCCCTCTGGGGTGTTTTTCGTGAGGCACTCGCCCACGAAGGGTTCCCGGTTTCGGGAGTAGTGGATTATCAGCTCGCCAAGGGAGTCTACACCGAACATGCCGAGCGGTATCGGCAATGGATTCAGGATCAGAAGCACGGAGAAATGGCCTACCTTGAGCGTGGCCTCGAAAGGCGTCTCCATCCGGAGTTGGTGTTTCCCGAACTGAAGAGCGTCATCACCGTGCTAAAGCCGTATCCGCCTCAGCCGGTGGGAGATTCGAGTCTTCGTTACGCGCGGTATTTGAATGGGCCCGACTATCATGAAGTCCTAAAAAAGGGTTTGGAAAGGGCAATGGCCCAAGTTGGGTCTGCCGGGCATCTACCTGACGGATTCCGTTACAAGATTTGTGTCGACACGTCGGCTGTCCTAGAGAGGACCTGGGCCGCATTGAGTGGACTTGGATGGATCGGAAAGAACACCCTGTTGATCCACCCGCAGCTCGGGAGCTATGTCTTCATCGGCGTGGTCTTTGCGAATCTCGAATGGGGTCGGGGCCCGGAGCTGCTCAAGGATTACTGCGGGAATTGCTCGCGCTGCATTTCAGCCTGTCCTACGCGGGCCCTTTCGGTTCACGATCTCGACTCGAGGGCGTGCATCAGTTATCTCACGCTTGAAAAACGGGGAATGTGGATGGAATCGCTTCCCACGCACGGATTCGTTGCAGGGTGTGACCTCTGTCAGGAGGTGTGCCCTTACAATCAAAAACCGGTCAAGCGCAATGAGGATGAATTCATCGCCCCACATTTGGTGCTTGATCCTCAGGTACTTGAGCAAGAGTCCGAGGCCGCATACCGATCGAGGATCGAGGGCACGGCGCTTGAGCGGATTCGATATGCGGATTTTCGTAGGAACCTTGAGGCTACGCCGCGCGGAACCCGTAAAGAATGACCGGGTTTTCGACCGCATTCAGGAATTTGATCCGGATCTCGCCTCGAAGCGGATTCGTCGAAGAAATGAGTTCGTAAACCCCGTGTGACTTTCCGACTTCAGAGACCGAGGATCCTTTTTCTCCCAATCGAGTTGCCGATCCATAATGGGATGAGGGCAGGGGTTCCTGATTCAGAGTAATCACAAATCGCGTCGGCTCACGAGAGTTCGGGTGCGAGATGCCTACGAGGCGCAAGTGGGTTCCCTCAAAATGAAAGCTGAGTTGGGCGTTGGAGTCTTCGGTGACGACCGATCCCGGAGTGCTTGCCCAGGTTCCCGTGAGTGCGAGTTCTCCGGCCTCGGTGATTTTCAAATCACAGCCTTGATCGAAGGCGTGTTCTGAAACCTCGAACAAGGGTAAGCCCGGATCCTCGACTCTGAGCCCGTCCTGGAGCAATTGTTCCATTTTCGAGATCTTGGATTCGAAATCGATTGCCAGGGATTCCTTGAAAACCTCTCTCCCGCGATTCAAGACGATTACGGATCCGATCTCTACCTTGAAGTGCTCGAACCAGTCTCCTGCGCCGTCCAGAAATACGGGGGTGTTTGCGAAACTCTTGTGATGACGGAACCGATCGAAAAAGTGATGATCCTTCAAAAAAAGGTATTTTTGCTCGATTACCAAAACCGGAGACCAGGGGAGACCTTTGTATTCCTGGGTGAACCGGTCAAGGGTAGAGAGCACTCCCTCTGCGGAATAGTGGGTAAGATCAATGAGGAAGACCACCAGGATCTGTGACTCCGCAGTCTTGGACAGGGGGAGTACCTGGATGCCCTCAGGCGTCGAAATCAGCGAGAAGTGCGGTTCGGAGTGCAGCCAGTTCCCCGCGCTTTGCTGGATCAGTCGGGCCTTGATTTCTTCGAGCGTGAGGACTTTCTCTTTTCGTTTCATCCGTTCAGCTCCGATTTAAAAGTTGAATTGGTACTCGATCTTGGCCCGGCCGTCGGTACGGTTGTTCAGTTCTGGAATTTGACTGGATCCGATGGTCAAGTCCAAGTGCGGAATGATCGGGTGCCGAAACTCGGTCGAGAACGACTGCGTCCTGCTGATATAATTCAATTCGGCGGTCGAATTGATCGATGCGATGCTTCGGTTGATATTGACGTTGAATCCAGTCGCACCCTCGAAATAGAGTTTTCCGTTCAGGAACGGGCTTTGAAGGGTGAACTCGGCCCGACGATTCCGGCCTTCCACCCTCGAGGTGATCAGGATGGATTCCCCCCGGAACAGCCGAATGGTTGCTCCAAACCAGAAGGTCGCAGCTCCGGCGATGATGGCGATCGGAGTCTTGAATGAGTCGTTTTCGTGTAGGAACTGTTTGCCTTTTGCATTGATCTTGGTGAGGGCTCTCCGGAATTGCTGATCCTGAAGCGTTCGCATCATCGCTTCTGCCCGATCGCGACCGAGAAGGAGATTTCCACCGGAGTAAGAGGTGTTTCGATTGCCATATTCCAATTGTGCTTCTCGTTCCGCGAGAGCCTTTTCGACTGCGCTTCTTTCTGCGTTTCGGCTCTTGAGGTCGATGTTGTCTTCGTGATCGCTCGTGAGGGCGCCCGATCCGGGGGCGATTCCAGACGCGGGAGTCTGTCCGAGCACCTCGGGGGGCGAAAGCGTGATTATGAGCGCAAGCAGAAGAAGCCTCTTCATCTCCCTATCCTGTCGGATCAGGAGCTTGAGGCCTTGAGGGTTATGTTTTTGACTGGAGGCGGGCCGATTCGAGGCGTTTCAAAAGGTAGTCGGTCGGGGTGAACGCTTTCGAGATCTCAAGCGACCGCAGGTCTCGGATCGCCAGATCAATGGCGGCTTCCCGACCGAGGAGTGAAAGGATGTTTTTTCTCGCGGTCTTCTCGTCCTGGAGTTCATCCTCAAGATCGTCTGCGATTTGGAACGCGAACCCGAAGGCCCTTGAGTATGCCTCGAGCTCCCGACATCGATCTGAGTCGGGAGATTCACCCTCAA
>Ga0214923_10004938_pt1 | contig 15758 bp, 14 predicted proteins | sample LL1510_MetaG_FD_177993 | JGI IMG/M metagenome (GOLD analysis project Ga0214923, IMG submission 177993) | Freshwater microbial communities from Lake Lanier, Atlanta, Georgia, United States - LL-1510 | ecosystem: Environmental > Aquatic > Freshwater > Lake | place: USA: Georgia | collected...
GTGATGTCGAACCCTGTGCCCACAACGATGTTCCCGACGTGACACGTCAAGCCTTCAACCGCCGCGTCGTCTGGGTCGTGGTCGGCGGAAGTCACCGCCGGCGCCGTCGCCGTGATGATCGCGTCCGCCGTCACCCACGTTTGACCCGTCACCGTCACAGTCGCCGTCCCGTCCTCGTGCGGGCTTCCGAAGTTCACGGTCGCCGTTCCCGAGCGGACCACCGTGCCAGCCCCGCCGCTTGAGGTCGGCGGAACGTACGAACCGCCGCCCGCGCTTGAGACGCCTCCGGTTGACGCAAGCTCCTCGAGATTCGCGAGGTAGATGTACCTGTCGCCCGGGTCGGCAATCGTCACCGTGAAGACCAGGGTTCCGCCGTCGTCGGTCGCGGCCTCGATGATCTGCTCGTCGGTGTTCTCAACCATCGTCCCGGTGGTCACGGCCGTGTTCTGGTTGCCGCCGGGCGAGCCCCAAGCGGTGGTCGCGTACCAGAACCGAAGCAGCCAGCGCCCGGAGATGGGTTCGCGGTTGAGCCGGTCGATCACCTGCGCGGTGATGGATCGCACCCCGGCGGTCTCTGCGCCCACGGTGAAGCGAACCGAGACGCGGCGATTGTCGAAGTTCTCGGCAACGTCGGCCGTGAACTTCCGAGTCGCCTGATCCGGTGCGGTGTGGTAGGGGTGGATGGTGCGCTTGAGGGGCATGTCCTACTCGTCAACGTCAACCACGGTCTGCACGCTGGCGGTCGCGCCGGTGCTGAGGGCTGCCACGGTGAGGGTTTCGCCGCCGTTGAGGAGGACGACCCGGAACTCGCGGGCTCCGTTGCCTGTCACCCAGCCGTCATCGACGACAACGCCTCCGGTCGGCGCTGCGTTGACGGTGAAGCCCTTGCAACTGCTCTGAACGTTCTCGGCGTCTCCCGTGTCGATCTTGGCGAGAAGCTCGCTGCTGAGCGTGCCGCCGGTCGCGGCGCGGAGCAACCGGACGGCCACGGCCGGGGTGCTGCTCTGGTTGTGGATGCGAACGCGCACCTGAATCTTGTGGTTCGAGGGTGCGGTGACGCGGACAAGCATGGTTTCGGTGCTGCTGGTGGTCGTGACCGTCAGGGTGCCGTGTGTTCTCAAGAGACTCATGGTCGTTACTCCGTCGTGGGGGGGGGTGTGTATTCGAGGCCGTTGCCAAAATCGCCGTTCCAAGTAGAGTGCTCGTAAATGCCATCTCCGAACGTGCGATCAGCGGGGAACATGCCCGCCGGGGTGGCGGGGTCATTGGGGGTAGCGGTGGTGTCTCTTGTTCCACCGATACCGGTGTCGCCCCCGGGCTGATCGTCGTTCGTAAAGTTCGTGAAGTCGAATTCTTCCGCATCTATGGGCTCTGCGAGGGGGGAGATGTTGAAAAACCTGCCGTCGTCCACACTTCCATCGTCGATGATGTCAACGGGTCCGGACGGCGCTGGCGGCGCGCCGGGGCCGGTGCCGCCGCCGGGGTCGCTCGGGGGCGCGGTCGGGGCGTCCGGGTAGGTGCATGGCGCCGACGCCGCAACCAAGGTCCGTGCCCGCCGGCGGTGGCTGCTCACGGGCCAGATCGCCACGTCAACCTGTTCAATCGCCCAAGTCGCGGTCGTGCCGCTGAACTCCAGCAGCATCGCGGAGTCCGATCCCTGCCGCACGATCGGGGCGTCGAGAGGTGTGTACGTCGTGCTCCACAACTGAGACCGCTGATCGGGGTCCATCACCATCTCGGGCGTGGGCGCGCCGAACAGTTTGACCGTCACGGATTCCGAGTCGGCCGTCATCTGCGGCGCGGTCCGGTCGATCGCCACGTCGCCCTCGGTGGTGCCGGTGGCAATTACACGAACGGGGAGAGCGACATCCATGTCCTCCCCGTCGTCGTCCTCCGCGTCCGTGCTGAAGGTCCGGATGATTCCGTCGTGCCCGCCGAAGTACAACCGCCCCTTGTGGACGCACGCCGCAGTAGGCCCGAAGTCCGCCGGGAAGGTGTCGAGGAACCACCCGGCCCCGCCGGACTGATACCCGCCGACAACCTCCTCATAGCAAAGGTGCGTGCCCTGGCTGGTGTTCGAAGTCGGCGTGATGAAGATGTGAACGCGGGCGTTCGCGGGATCGCGGAGCGCCGTCACGGTGTAGGTGCCGATCACGTCGCGGTCGATTTCGGCGTGAAGGGACAGGATCTGCTTCGTCAGCGGAACCGCGAGCTGCCCGGAGACGGTGTAGACGCCCTCGGGCGAGTGGATCATCGCGCCTCCGGGGGTGAGCCCCGGAACCGCCGCGGTCGGGCCGCTCGCCCCGGTGGAGCCCAGAATCGGAACGAGTTCCGACGCGCCGAGCCCGGGGTCTCCGAGAATCAGGTACGTCGATCGCTCGCAGCACACCAGGAGCTGCCGGTCGGTGAGCGGGACGACGCACACAACCGGCTCGGGCATGTTGCGGACGTACGCCGCGCCGAAGATTGCCGAACCCGTGTTGAAGTCGTCCGCGTCGTCGATCGCGGAGAAGTACAAGCCGTTGGGGTTGGCCTGGGAGCGGTACAGCACCGCGCGGGTGCCCCAGAACACCACGCCCTGCGCATCGGTGGTGCCGGCGCCGTTGGCCCCCGGGAGTGAGCCCGCCGTCGCGGTCCACGGGATGCTGTTGCGGTTTACGAGGTCGATCTTGCGGGCCTTGCCGCCGCCGACGGCGTAAACGGTCCCGAGGTACTGATCCATCGAGACGATGCCGCTCTGGCCCATCACGCGCGAGGAAATCGGCGTCATGCTGGTGCCGTCGAAGCTCGCGTACACGGTGCCGTCATTGCCCACAGACACCAGAGAGTCACGGATCGTTGCAAAGTCCCGAACGAGTTCGTCTACCTTCGGCCGGTCCACAATCGCCCCGTTCACGTCCGATCCGAACGCGACTGATCGGAACGTCGCGTAGGTCGGTTCAACCGTGTTCGTGTGGGCGAGGGTGACGGTCGTTGCAGGCCCGACGATCGACGCCGTGATGGTGTTGTCGGTGTAGTCAACCTGGAGGGTGAACGGGACGTTGGCCGCGAGCCCATGCGCGATCTGCTGGGTCGGCCCGGAAGGGACGCCCATGTTGATGCGGCGGATGGTCAGATTGCCCTGCGCGGCGAACCCGTCCGACATGATCCCGACCTCCCAGCCGGTTCGGGCGTCGGTCGAGCACGGGCAGACCCATCGGATGTTGTCGGTGTAGGTGCGGCACTGGAGGGAGAGCCGGCCGCCGGTGGGGGCGCGAAGTCCGGTCGGCATCCACACGCTGCGGGCGGTTCCCGAGTGTGTGAATCGTCCGGTGGCGGTGTCGCGCGTCCACGTCACGGGTGCCCGGTCTCCTGGCTCTTGAACACGATCGCGCAGATCCCGGTGATGAAGGCGCCGACGGCCGTTGTGCCGATGGTGCGCATCCAGAACGATCGGCTCTCGCTGTCCTTCGCTGTCTGGTGCTCAAGGGCCGTGAGGCGGTAGGCAATGCCGTCTCCGACCCGCTTGCCGCCGGTGATGTACTCGTGGCACTCGCGGAGCATCTCGCCCTGCCTCTCCTGAGTGCCGCGGATCTCGTTCAGAACGACATGGATGTCGTTGTCGCTTGGGTGGTCGCTGGGCATGGTCGTCCTCAAGAAGTGCGGGGGAGAGTGGTCAGGAGCCTGAGCATTTCGGTCTGTGCGTCGTCCCAAGCCTTGTCCTCGCGGGCCTTGGCTTCGGCGGCTTCCTTCTTGGCGTCCTCCCACGAGGCGTCGGCGAGCTTGCGACCGCGGCGGACTTGGTAGGCGATCGTGCCAACGCTCGCGCCGCCGAACAGCAACGCGCCGAGCCCGTTGATGTCCACGCCGGCGCTTGCCGCGGCCTGCCCGACGATGGGGATGTTCTTGGCGAAGTTGAGCACGCCGAGCGCCCGCTGCCGCTTGGCCTCGATCGCGGCGAGGGCGTTGGTGGTCGTCGCTTCAAGGTCCGCGGTCTCGGATTCGAGCCGGTTTACAGCCTGTGTAAAGTCGGTCTCCGCCTCTGCGACCTGAACGCCGAGTTCGTCTTGCACGCCCTCCACGATCCGGGCCGACTCCGCTGCGGTCTGCTCCACGTTCCCGCGAATCTCGCGGATGCGGGCGCGGGCCTGGGCTTGGGCCGCCTTGATCCGCTTCTCGGCGGTCGCTGCCTTCTCCTCGGCCTCACGCTCGAGCTTGCGGGCCTCCGCGTCCGCCTCGCGCACGAGCTGCTCCGCGGTCACGTCCTGGCCGGAAAACGGGCTCGGAACGGTCTGCTGGCACCCGACGCACAGAATCAGCGTGAGCGCCGAGAGGCTCGCGAGCATGAAGCACACTGCGAACACGCGCAGGGTCTTGGACTTCACGGAAGGCAGAATCGAGGTCGGCATCATCGGGTTTCTCCTACGGCGTCGTCGCGTAGTCGGTCACAATCAGGATCTTCCCGTTGGTCGGGTGGACATCCACGCCGTACACACGCACGGGTTTGGTCAGATAGAAGTGGTCCACGATCGCCCCGCTGCTCGGGTCGATCTTCCAGACGTGGGCGTACTGGCCTCCAGCGTCGGGGTAGCTCGCATTCGCAACTCCCGTCACAATCAGGAGCCCGCTCACGGGGTCGAACGCAATCCCGTTCTGGTACACCAGGGCACCCACGGTTTGCTGCCACATGAGCGCGCCGTCGGACGAACGGAGCTTGAACACGTTGTTGCCCGCGGCGTTCGGGTATCCCGCGGCGTACACGTTCCCGTCGGTGTCGAACGCGAGCGAGTTCACGCCCGGCGCGTCGTATCTCGCTTCGCTGATCCAGCCGAAACCCGCGTTGTAGGGAATGTCGTTGTACCAGCCGGTCGCGAGCCAGTTGTCGCGGCGAGAGAGGGTGTCGCCCTCCCACACCAGCGCCGCCGTGCTCGATCCGGCGGAGATGACCCCGACCGTCGAGTACCCGCCCGTCCCGTCCGGTGGAGTCGCGTCGGTAGGGCCAAACCCCGTGTTCGTCCCGCCGAACGCGATTCGCCCCGTCGAGTCCACGGCGAGCCCGAACGGGGCCATGCCGCGCGGGGTCCGGTTGAGCTTCTCGGACAGCCGGAAGTGGGCATGGTCCTCGTAGTTGGGGTCGCTGGCCGAGAGCTTGGCCCCGTACTGGATCAGCGTCAGAGGCGTCCCGTCAACGGTGGTGTCGGAGTTCACCCGGTAGAGCGCGACCGCGGAGCGGAAGTAGGCTCCAGCGGTGTAGCTGCCGGCGGTGACGGGTCCAGTTGCAACGCCCGTCCCGAGGAACAGCACGGCGAGGGTGTTGTCGGGTCGCACCCGGCAGTCTTGGACTTCCCATGACCATCCGTTGATGTTGTACCGCTTGAGGTAAGCGCCGTCGGACGTGCGGTAGACGAAGACCCACGGGCCGGCGCAGACGTAGGTGAACGTGGTGTAGACCCGAACGGCGTTGATGTAAACAGTCGCGTAGGGCACGTCGAGAGGGCCGCCGGGCGGACGCCCCTGCACCTTCGCGGTCCAGATCGCCGCGCCGGTCTCAGTGTTGAACATTGTGATGCGGCTGTTGGGTCCCCCGGTCTCCGAGTCGTTCATGATGTGGCCGACGCACGCCTTGGTGCCGTCGGAGTGCCATGAACAGGCGTAGGCCCCCGCCGTCAGGCAGTCGGCTTCGGTCGCCCCGTACGCCAGCGCGAGGCTGTTGTCGGTGTCGATGATGAACGCCTGCCCGCGGAACCCAAGCCCGTCTTTGGACGCGCCCGCGCCGATGTTGGTGGAGGTGCCCACCCGGAGCGCCGTTCCGCTCGCGGTGCTGACGTTGAGCATCCCCTGAACCCGCCCGCCGGTGCCGATGGCCTCAAAGGCTGCCGTGATGCCCTCGCGCGGCCCCATCGTGGCCTCGGCCTTGCCGAAGGCGTTGACGCGGACGTTGCGCATGGCAAGCGGCCCGGCAAGGTCGCCGGGCTGCTGGATGTGCGGTAGGGCGTCCGAGACGCCCCGCACCGGGAGTTGGATGGGTGTGCCCTGCATTCATGCTCACACAGAACGGTTCGCGACGGTGCTGATCCCCGCGGCGGTGGCGCGGTAGTAGAGAACCGCGTCGGTCAGTTCAACGTCCATGTCGGTCGTGCCGACGGTCTCGTGAGGCGCAATGCAGATCCGCAGGATGTCGCCCGGATCAATCCGCAGGCTGTCGGTTCGCAGCGCCGCCCCGATGTCCCAGGTGTAGGTGATAAAGCCGTCGAGGTTGGTGCTGGCCGCGGCGAGCGTGGCGCTCAGGGTCTGGCTGATGACGGTCGTGTTGGTGCTGAGGTCGGCGTCGCCCGTGGAGCGGAAGTAGATCTTGCAGGTGTACGCGAGGTCGGCGTTCTCGTCTGCACTGTCGATCTTCCGCATGTCGGCCTTGAGGTACAGGTTCTGCTGCACCATCGAGCCGCTCGTGGGCGAAGCGCCGTAGGCGTAGGGGTTGTAGTCGAAGGGCATCGGGAACTGCCACGAAAGAATGTGGGAGGTGCCGTCGCCGTGGTCCCACTTCGCGGCAACCTGGTTCGTCTCGATCGCGACGGTTTCGGGCGTGGTCGATCCGCTGATGGGGGCGAGCCCGACACGAGAAGACTCGATCGGGAGAGCCAACACGCGCTCGATGCCGTTGTTGTCGGGGACAGAAGTTTGAATGACCTTCTCAATGGTGAGACGTGATGCGCCGGGCATGGGATTACTCCATCGTGAAACCGATGTCGGGAATGGTGATCGGGCAATCGGCGCGGCGGTAGAGCTGGTCGGGACGACCGCTCTCCATCCGCCCGAGTCGTCTGTTGCGGTTCTCGCCCTCGTGCGCCCTGGCTTCCGCAATGGCCCTTTCGGCCTCGCTGCTCGCCGCCGCAAACTGAGGGTCCGCGTACTTGAGCATCGCCGCGAACGCCGCGCGAACGATGGGGAGGTCCATGTACGGCGGCCATATGCCCCGGTCGGTGTCCAGCGACAGCGGAACCGGCGTCACGGAGAACTCGCACGTCAGCGTGAACGCCTCTGAGGGCTTGGGCCACACGCGGAGCTCCATCCGCGGCCGCGCTCCCGAAGGCGTCGATACGCCGATGGCGGGCTGAACGCTGATGTACCGCGGCGCGCCGGTGGTCTGGGAGTCCCGGGCGAGCATGTACAGAAGCTGGTCGGTCGAGGTGCTGAACACCTTTCCGCCGTCGGTCTGGGCCGCGTTCCGCCACGTCACGCGCCCGTACGGTGCCGACTGCACGGACGGGTGAAGCGCGTACCGGGTCGAGTCGCCGGCGATGTTGTCAACGCCAGTCCCGTCCTCATCGAGCGTGATCGTGTGTGACTGACGGAGCCAGAGCCAAGAGGCTTTGCGGGCGACGTTGGCCGCCGCGTCGTTGATGGCTCGCTTGATCTGGTCGAGCGCGAGGGTGTCTGACGGGGGAGCGGCAACTGTCCCGCTGTGGCTGGCGAGGTTCGCGAGTTCTGCAACCCGTATCTGGAGGTCGCGGAACGTGAGGCTGTTGTCGCGATCCGGGTGCATGATTCTCTCACGGCATAAGCCTTTTGACGACGGGCGCAGGTTCTTTCAACGCCGTGAGAGAGAGGTAAGTGGGAAGACGGCCATTCGCATCTCTGCGGGATGGCCGTGAGGTGGTGAGTTACAAACCGCCGACCATGACGTTGACGACGGCCGCCGTGGTTGTGGTGGTGAGCTGGATGCCGACGCGGGTTCCGAGCTTGGCGGCGGTGTCAACAGCCGCGTCCGCAACCGTGGTCAACTCGAACGAGCCGTTCACGACGCCGACGCACACGCCCGCAGTCTGGGACGCGGCGCACTTGGCCTGAATCACGCCGACGGTGCCGCTGCCAAGGCCGACGGGGATGGCCTTGATGAGTCCGCCCTTGCGGGTGGTCGAGCCCGAAGAGATGCGGTCGTTCACCGACGCGGGCATGGCCGCAACGATGAACTTCGGGTACGCGAGGTGGTTGGTGCCGGTCGCGGGACGACAGACGCGGAGCGTGCCGTCGGTGTCCGCGCCGTACGCGATCACGCAGTCGCCTACGGAGAGGTCCGCGGTGACGGCCGTGCTGTTGTCGGTCGTGAAACCCGTGTAGTTCACGGTCATTTCGGATGTTTTGGGAAGATACTGGACGTTCTGCATGGATCAATCTCCGGTCGGAGTCATTGAGCGGGGTGCTGGGTCTAGAACGAGGCGTGAACGACGCCGCCGGCCGCGCGGGGGTTGTTCGTGAACAACTGGCCGCCGATGTCGATGGGGATGTACAGGGTGTTGTGGGCGTCGGGCTTCTCGCGGGCCTTGCCCTCCTTCATCCAGAAGCCGGGCACCTTGATGAGCGAGAACATGCCAAGACGCACGAAGTAGAGCGGGCGAATCGCGTCGTTGTCGAGCTGCGGGGCGCGGACGATGCGGGCCTGGCCGAGCGTGAAGTCCTTGAACGGGAACACGTCGCCGTTGCGATCGTCCGGGCCGGATTCCACGAGCGTCTTGTAGACTTCGTGGTCGGTCTGCGACATGAACACAACCGCGTCGGTGGTCTTCTGCTCGCCCTTGAGCATCGGAAGCGCCTTGAACTTGGTCGCCTCCATGCCGCGGCGGATGGTCTGACAGGTCGGAAGCGTGAGGTCGCCGCTGGGGCGAGTCGCACACCAGTTCCGCCAGCGCTCGGCGTTGGTGGTGCTCGCGTCGATGCCCGCGAGGGTGCTGCTCACGGTCGCCGTCGAGCCGTTGAGGTAGCGGATGGTCGTGCCGTTGAATCCGCCGGTGAGGTCGGCAACGAACGTGCCGCTGGTGTTCATCGACGGACGCAACCAAGTGGGCAGGCCCATCAGGTGCTTGGTGTCGGTCGAGGAGAGCGGGGTGGTCGCGAGGTCGTTTTCGAGCTTGTTCGCGATGTCCTCGTAGTTCGCGTCACGCTCCGCGTCCATGTGGCGGATGATGGCCTCTTCGCCGCTGTTCAAGGACTCTTCGCGAAGGTCGAAGACGATGCCCTTATTTTCGTAGAAAACGTAGTTCACGGACGCGACGACGGGCGGCGGGGCCTTCTGCGCCGAAGTCGTCTCGTACAGGTCCACGCCGCGGGTCGCGCCGGTGTTGGCCCGGAGACGAACGCGCTCCTCGTACTTGGTGCCGCCGGCGGGCTTGGTGTTGGGGTTGCGCCACAGGAACTCGCCCAGGAAGGCGTAGTCGTTCAGCGCAACGGTCGTCGCAAAGGTGTTGCGCCGAACCTTGGCGCGGGTGCTGTTCTGGAACGCGGTGAGTTGGTCGAGAGTCAAACCAGGCATGGCTGTGTCCCCAGCGGGGTGTCACGTTCGGGTTACGAGCTGCGACGCGGGGCCGTACCGTCGGCTACCGCGGGGTCATCGAAATCGAGAGCGGCGGGAGTGCCGCGGGACTTGGGGGGCACGCTGCGGAGCCCTTGGAGCTTGGCGGCCTTCGCGGCCTTGTCGGATTGCTTGGGCGTCGGCGCGGGCGTGATGTCGTTGGCCTTGAGCGCCCAGTTGAGCGCGTCGTCGCCGCTGACGGGCTGGCCCCGCGACTTGCGGAACTGGAAGAACTCAACGGCGTCGGCGTACACCTTGTCCTGCTTGGCCGGATCGACGCCCGCGGCGGTCATGCGCTGGCCGGCGATGTCGCGGTCGCTGCGCTTCGCGTACTCGTCGCGGGCCGCAAGGATGTCGGTGAGGGTCTTTTCGAGCTTCTCGGTCTTCTCGGCGAGCGCCGCGAAGGGGGCCGCGGCCTCCTCGCCGAACTCCTCTCGCATCTTGGAGACGAGAGCCGTGTAGTCGCTGGGTTTGGGCGCCGGGGCCTGCACGGGCTTGGGAGCCTCGGCAGCGGGCGCGGCGGTTTCGGTCTCGGGAGTCTCTTCGGCCGTCTCGGTCGCGTCGTCGCCACCGTCGGCCGTATCGGCCTCGTCAACCTGCGATGCGTCAACGTCGCCGGTATCGTCGATCTGGTCGGCTTCCTCGGTCGCGCCGGCCTCGGGCTGTGCAGCATCCGTCAGCGGCAAAGTGCCGTCGTGGATGTCCAAGTCGTTGATTTCATTCGCCACCTGGGACATGGATTTCTCCGCGTCCCACTTACCCACCAGAAGAATACCTGTCGTTCTTCTCTGCGCACCTACAGAGAAGTTGGTGATTTAGAGCTGGTGGTTCTTGGAATAGATTTCGGCCTTGCGCCGCATGTATCCGCGCTGCTCGTCGCGGTTCTTGAACTCGACCGTGCCGTCGTCCTTGATGCAGGAGCCGTGAACCTCGCCGAACATCTCGCGGGCCTCGGAGACTTCCGAAGAGTGGAACCCCTCGGTCATGCTCGCCCGGCGCTGGCCGGTGAACGAGATTGCCGCGCCGCCTGGGGCGATGGTCTTCTGGCTCCAATCCTGCTCGGCGCGCTGGCCGCACTCGGGGCAGAGCACGCGGCCTTGGTCGTCAAGCTCGGCGACCTTGGCGAACACGTCGCCGGAGAACCGGCACGATGCACAGCGAATCGCGTAGTTGGGCACGGTCAGAGTCTCCTCGTGCGAACGTCCAGCCGCATGTTGCGCCAGGTGATGGCTACGCCGCTGCTCCACCGGCTGAACAGGGGCCACCGGAACGCTCGGTTCGTCCACGAGTTCACCCGGAGCGTGAACCGCGCCAACTGGTAGAACGTCGTGGTGTTCGCGTTCCCATGTGAATCGGTCCACGAGTGCAGGCCGTCGGTGTCAAATGCCGTCAAGCGAGGGGTTTTCATAAAGCACCCCCGCGGCGTCAACCGCGGGTGCGCCGTCGTCTACATCGAGGTTTGACCGGGCACCGTCGCCGCCATGTCGCTCCGCACCTGATTGATCGGCCCGCCCGTCGGCGAGGGCGCGGCCTGCTTTTGCTGGGGCAACTGGCCCGCCCCGCGCGGGGTGGTCTGCGCGAGAATCTGAGCGTTCATCATGCTGTCCTGCGTCGGGAAGAACTCGCCGAACGCGGGCCAGTCGAAGATCTCCCCGATTTCCTGCGTCGCAGCCTGCACGTTCCCGCCCATGCCAGCGACGAACTGAAGGAACGCCGGCCCGACCTGCATGAGTTGGCCGATGCGGGCGAGCCTGATATTCGGGTCGATCGCCGATTGAGTAACCGGCACCGACTCAAACATGAACTCGGTCCAGGTCCCTTCCTTCGCGTCCGAGTCGTAGAGCACGTCAACTGTGCCCACACCGCTCGGGAGCTTGTGCGAGAAGCCCATGCGGAGCGCCGGGTGCATGTCGTGATACCAAGCACAGTGCGAGAGGATGTCGCCGGTGAACTTCTGCACCGAGCCCTTCATGTCCGTCAGGCGGATGTTGGCCTGGTTCGCGATGAACGTGGCGCCCGTGGCCGTCTTGCTCACGTCGCTCTGACCCGCGATCATCGACGCCGCGCCGCTGGCGTTGTTGGCCTCGGCCCGCATCCAGTCGAACCCGGGGTACAACTTCTGCATCCCCCCGCCGATTTCGATGGGCATTACCGCCGTTGGGTCGCCGATGAACACGGTGCGGTCGGTCGCGTCCATCATCTCCCGCGCGGTCTGCTCGCCGTCGGCGCGGGTGACGTACGCGGTCTTGGCGCTGAGGATCTGATCGACCATCTTCGCGCTCGTGTTGCTCATCGCGAGGTGCATGTCGAGCAACTGCTGGCAGATCGCGAGGGGCTGAGCGTTGTTCGGGATGTGGCGGAAGCTGAGGAGGTGAATCGGGCCGTTCTCGTATCCCTCGTACTCGGCGACGGGTCGCAGCGCCTTCAGCGAATCAACGGCACCCGCAAGCGTCGTGTGCAGCACCACGCCACGCTCGTACCCGAACCACTCCCACAGTTCGATTTCGTCGCCGGTCTCGTCCTGGCCGGTGGTGTCGCCGCCGAGTTCGTCGAGCCCGCTGCTGTAGGCGTCGCTGAGGAGGTCGCGCACCAGCGGGGCCGCCATGATGAGCTCCGCGGCCTCGGGGTAGAGCTGGAGCATCGCCGATCGGCTCGCCCGGAATCGGTACGCCCGCCAACGGTCCTCGCTCTCGTCCCGGCTCATGGGGTCGCGGCAGTAGTCGTCGAGGTCCACGCGGGCCGCGTAAATCTGCCCGATGTCGTAGTTCTTCCCTTCGATGTGGCAGAGTTCACGCCCGGAGCGGTTGCCCACTCGGACGATGCCGATGCCGCCGGTGAGCGCGTCAAGGGTTGCAAGCCTGAGCGTCCTCGCGAGGTCGATTTCCCGCGCGAGGTCATCGAGCATGTACTGACGCATCCGCGCCTCGCCGCGGAGGAAGAACGATCGGGGCGTCACCTTAGACGTTACGGAGTTGCCGACCATCTGCGCGAGGTAGGCGTACACCATCTCGCCGAGCACGTTCACGGGCATCTTGTCGGTGCGGTTGGTCTGGAGGCTGAGGTCGTTGCCGTACCAGGGGCCGGCGAGCTGGGCGCAGACGAAGGCGCGCACCTTGCGGTGAGCGTCGAGTTTGAGCATCCCGTCTTGGATCGCTCGCGTCAGCGTGATGTCGTCGAGCTTCACGGTCGCCCCCTGGGAGGAGCGCCCGTCGTCGGTGGATTCTACCACCCCAAACGCTGCTTCGGTTTCCGCGTCTCCCGCAACCGCGCCCCGAGCGACTCTCGCGGGGGCGTCCGCTCCGGCGCTGGCGGTGTCTTCGGGCACCATCGCAGCATGTTCGCCAGCAACGCATCCGCGATCACGCGGTCGCCGTGGGGCGCTCGGGCAAGCTCGTCGAGCCCGTCGCTGGCACCGTTCACGCTGACCACCTTGCCCTTGTGGTAGATGTAGGTCGAGCACTCTTTGAGGGCGGTTTCGCTGGGGTTGATGATCCGCCCCGCCTTCAACGCCTGGGCGTACGCGAGGATGAGGCTCTCTTTCGCCGTGTCGCTGCTCCACCATCCGAGCTTGTCCTGCTGCGTGGTCGTGTTCTCCCACCGCTCCGCGCCGCGGCCTCTGATCCGCGGGTATCGGAGCCGGATCAGCTCACGGGCGAACTGCTCGCCGCCGCCGCCGTTGGCCTCGAACCAGATCCAAGCGGGCTCCTGGCCGCCAAAGTAGAACCCGGCGAGAGCGGCAAGCCGCGCGGCCTCTTCGGGCGTCACGCCGGGGCTGGCGAACTCTGCGAACTTGTGTCCGGTGTCGGGTAGTCCGACGCTCATCGTGGTATTGCTCGAGCCCACGCCGGCGGAAAGGTCGATGCCGATGCACACCTCGCCCTGCCGCGCGTCGTCGGGGTCGCCCCACACCGACCACGGGCCGCGGGAGTCCTCGAACGCAAACACCGCATCGGCGTCCTTCCGGTGGCAGATTGCCGTGAGCTTCCATTCGTCATCCGCGTCGAGCCCGATGCGGCCCTTCCACGTCGGCGGGCGGGCGTGCTGGTCGATGTAGGTGCGGAGCATCTGACGGCCGAATATGCCCGCAGCGGTGTCGGCGGGAATGCCGTAGAACTCCTGCTTGCCCATCCAGTCGGGCATCTCGCCCATCGCGACCCGGATAGCCTGCTTCTCCTCGGCGGGAAGGTGCGGGTTGTCGAAGGTGGTCGCGGTGAACGCCTTCCAGCCTTCTTTGCCCGCGGCCTCGTCGTAGAAGTCGTTGAACTCCGGTCCGATCGCGTGAGGCGTTCCGAGCATGAGCATCCGGCCCTTGCGGTCAACCAGCGTCGCGCGGAGACAGGTATCGAACCACTTCCGCAGCCCCGCAATCAGCCCCGCCTCGTCCACGATCACCAGGTCATAGTATCGCGATCGCCCCGCTTCCGGGTTGTTGTGCATCGTCCAGCACTCGATCACGGCGCCGCGGCCGAGCCCGATGGTCTTGCGGGTGGCGTCACTCGTGTGAACCAGCGGCCCGAGCCGGTCGCGAAGCTCGTCGAACACGGGCGTCGTGTAGCGGTCGAGCGGCGTGAACCATCCGATTCGCGGCCCCCAACGCATCCCCCATTCCCGATCCCGCGTGATCTCCTCGAGCGTGGCAATGACGCCCATGCTCGTCTTGCCGAACCGGCGTCCGCAGCGCACGACTTTGAACCGGGCCGGGTCATCGAGAATCGGGATCTGCCCAGCGTGCGGCCTGATCTTGGCGACCACGGGGAGCGGCACGGATCACCTCTTGGGCGGATCGGGGTCCACAAGCCCCAGGTTCGGGCGCTCGTCGTCGTACACGACCTTGATTCGGAACGTACCGCGGTCCATCTCGCTGCCGGGGTCGCCGTTCTTGCCGAAGTACAGCTCTTTGACCAGATTGCAGAACCCGAGCGTTGTGGAGTCGGGTTGACCGGATGCGTCGCGCCGGTTGACGCCGGCGGAAATCGCCTCGAACGTGCGGGCGATGATGGCCTTGGTCTCGCCCTCGATGAGCGTGGGGGAGTCGAGAGCATCCTGCACCGCGCGGTACACGGCCATCGGGGGCGGTCCGCAGTGCGCGCGAAGGGCCTGGAGCTTGTTGCCCGGCTGGAAATCGACGGCCCCTGCTGGCTTCTGCTTCTTCGCCAAGCTTACCTCCGAAGTCGCATGGTGCGAGCGGAACCTGAGCCGACGGCGCCGCGCGTGGTGTAGCGGAACCCGGTTGCACGGTCCAGAACATCCCGGATCGCCCCGGCGATTTTCTCGCCCTCGGCCGGCGTGCTCGGGTGCAGCATGTGGAACGGTGCCACCTGGCCGAAATACTCAAAGAGAGAGAGCAGCGGCCATCCGTTCTCGCTGCACATCCGCTCGAGCTGCGTCTGGGCCGACTGGCACCGCGCCAACGTGTCAAAAGCCGAAGACTCGCCAGTTCGCCATGGAACGATGATAAGCGGGATGAACTCGCCACTCGGGAACGCCGCGGCATGAGCAGCCGCGAGCATCTGCACGAAGGTTTGGTACTTGGTCCGGAACACGTCGTTCACGTTTGAGCCGGTGTAGTCGGTCGCGCCGTCCATATTGTGGCCGAGCATGATCGGGCACACCGTCTTCGCCGCGGGAGCCAGCACCGTGCGGCTCATGTATTCCTGCCACACCGTCTGAGTCGCGTAGTTGTCGGACCAGTCGGCCACGTACGCGCCGCTCCTGCCGATTGCATCGAACGAGGCGCCCGTGTTGTCGGCGTTCCAAGCGATCGTTCCACCGCTGTCGCAACGGGCGACAAGAACGCCCTGCGGGATCAGGTTTTTTCCGGTTTCATTGATGCCGGTCTGTGCCAGCAAACGGTACTGGATGTCGTGATCGTTGAGCACACCCGTTCCGCCGGTCGCCACGTCGTACCCGGCTCCGTCGGCTGCGGTGGTGGTCCATCCAGTCTCGAGGATCGTCGTTCCGGTCAAAGAAGTCACGCTCAGGCTGGAAGCGTTGGTCGTCGCGGACTTCCCGGCGCGGTAAAAAAAGTGGTCGAAGTTGGTCAGCATGCTCGGGCAGTTGTACCAGAGCGATTTGCATTTTAGGTGCGTGTTATGGTACCACGGCCTGCTGACGCCAGAGACCGCCGCGCCGGGCACATCCGGCCAGGCGTACCCGAAGTTCGCGTTTGCGTTTGGGTCGAGCCCAGACTGCACCCTCCGATTCAGTTGAGTTCCCGTCCCCAAAAACGATCCGTCTGTGATGTTGCTGGCGTACGTGCTGGTCCGGGCCGGCCTCAGAATGCCGTTAGGTCCAGTCGTCAGCGCTCCATACGCGGTCTCGGTCCTGGTCGTTCCGTAGTCGTTGGTCGTGCCGCCGAAGCCGAGCGTGTTAGAAATCACGAGCGCGCTGGTGTTGGAGGGGTCGAGCACGAGGTAGTGGTAGTACAGCGGGC
>Ga0214923_10004939_pt1 | contig 15758 bp, 15 predicted proteins | sample LL1510_MetaG_FD_177993 | JGI IMG/M metagenome (GOLD analysis project Ga0214923, IMG submission 177993) | Freshwater microbial communities from Lake Lanier, Atlanta, Georgia, United States - LL-1510 | ecosystem: Environmental > Aquatic > Freshwater > Lake | place: USA: Georgia | collected...
TTGCGCGTCTATGCGCGAAATGATCTGACCGAGGTCCTCGGGTTTATCGGCAAAGTTGATGTGGTCTACGTCAATAACCAGCAAGTTTCCTAGGGTGTAGGAATCGACCCAAGCTTCATAGCGTTCGTTGAGTTTGCGCAGATAATCAAGACGAATTCCATCCTCGTAATCCCTGCCGCGCCGCTGAATTTGGCGCACCAAGGTGGGTACAGATGCCCTTAAATACACAAGAAGGTCGGGTGGACGTATCAAATTGCTGATGGCGTCAAAAAGGCTGCGGTAGTTCTCATAGTCGCGTCCCGACATAAGACCCATCGTGTGTAGATTGGGCGCGAAAATATGCGCGTCCTCATAGATGGTTCTGTCCTGAATGACCGCATCTGTACCCCTGCGGATATCAATCAGTTGACGAAATCGAGCATTTAAAAAATAGATCTGCAGGTTGAATGACCAACGTTGCATGTCTTCGTAAAAGTCATTGAGGTACGGATTCCCGTCCACATCCTCAAAATGAGTTTGCCATTGATAATGTTTCCCCAGCAATCCGGTGAGTGTGGTTTTGCCGGATCCAATATTGCCGGCTATGGCTATGTGTTTCCCCATGAACTATGAATTAAAGCCCATCAGCTCTCGAACGATTTGAAGGGTATGGCCTGCGCTTTGGCGGGATTGTTCAGCCCCGTCGCGCAGCACACGTTTAAGTTGAACATCGTCGGTCTCCAATGAGCTGATTTGCTCTTGAATTGGCGCTAAAAATGTGATGATATCTTCCGCCAGTTGCTTTTTTAAGTCACCATACCGAATGCTGCACTGCGCATAGGCATCTAAAAAGTATTTCACCACTTCGGGCGTGCTCACGAGCTCAAGCAGTTGAAATAGGTGAGAAATCGTATCAGCGAGGGGCGCATTCGGTGTGCTTGGTCCACTGTCTGTGACAGCGCGCATGACTTTTTTGCGAATAACAGCGGGCTCGTCAGACAAGAAAATGGCTTGAGCCTCTCCTTCTGATTTGCCCATTTTACCCGAGCCGTCTAGTCCGGGCACTTTAATCATTTTTCCTTCACTTTGCCGATAAGGGTAGGGCTCAGGAAATAGATCAGTTCCATAGAAGCGGTTGAACCTTTGGACAAAATTTCTGGCCATTTCCAGGTGTTGCTCCTGATCTTTACACAGGTACCCAACGGGCACGGTGGATAATGATGTCCGCGGTCATCAAAACCGGATAGGTCAGGAGGCCAGCATTCACATTATCAGGTTGCTTCCTCACTTTTTCCTTGAACGAGGCCACGCGTTCTAACTCACCCACATAAGCGTGCATATTCAACAGCATATACAGTTCGGGGATTTCCGGTATATCGCTTTGTCGGTAGATGATGGACAATTTCGGGTCGATACCGCATGCCAAATATTCAATCAGCACCTGACGGGTAGACGCCTTGAGCGCTGCCGGATCGGGGTGGGTTGTGAGTGAATGGTAGTCGGCAATAAAAAAATAACATTGATGGGTGCGTTGCATGTCCAAGAATTGACGTACAGCACCAAAATAATTACCTAGATGAAGGCGGCCTGTGGAGCGAATGCCCGAAACAACTATATCCATGACTGACGCGCAAAATACGAAATTCAATGAGCTTGTGTTAGTTTTGCAGCATATGAAAGAAACGGCTGGGATCAGTTATTGGGCAGGTAAGTTGGGAGCACTTTGGTTTCTTTTTATATTTTGTTTGCTTTTTATTGTTCAGTACCCGGTATATTGGATCCTCCTGCGTTCACCCGAGGGCTACCCCGCTGTGAATCGGATGCGACGAATCTGGGCGAAGGTGCTGTTTGGTTTAACGGGAATTGGGTGGGAGCTTGAACGTATGCCGGGCAGCCAAGTAGAAGGCCCCTGCGTGTTCTGTGCGAATCACCATTCTTATCTTGATATTCCATTGATGGCGCTCGCGGCCAATGACCGTTATCATTTTATGGCCAAAGCGGAGCTACTCGACATACCCGTTTTTCGTCTTTTTTTTCAGACCATAGATATCCCTGTGCCCCGTGAAAGTAGGGTTGGATCGCATGCAGCTTTTTTGATGGCGAGCGAATGGCTACAAAAGGGCGATAGCTTGGTGGTCTTTCCTGAGGGTGGAATTTTGCCCAATCCACCCCTGCCTAAGGCTTTCCGGATGGGGGCATTTCGGTCGGCCATTGAGGCTAATGTGCCCATAATTCCGGTATCTTTGCACAATTCTTGGTGGGTGATGAACGACGAACCTTGGCCTCGTTTTCGATTGGGTAGATGTCGTGTGGTTTGTCACCCCGCCCTAAGCCCAGCCGACTACGACTTCAATGACAAAAAGCTCGCCGAAGCTACCCGAAACATCATTATTCAATCAATAGTACAACATGATGAACATCGACAGCGAAACCATCCGACGCGTAGCCCACTTGGCAAGGCTTGATTTTGATCAAAAGTCGGAAGCAGAAATGCGCAACGACATGAATCGTTTCCTGGAATATGCGGCCATGCTTGATGAATTAGACATTAGCGGTATAGAGCCTTTGGTGTATATGAATGAGGATCCAGGACGCCTGCGCGATGATCAGGTGAGACAAGAGATGAGTCACGCCGAAGCCCTAAAAAATGCCCCAAGAAGCGACAGCGATTACTTCCGGGTGGCAAAGGTAATCGATCAACGCGAATGAATACAGTTATAGACCTACAGGGAGTAGGCCGTTCTTATGTGATGGGGCAAGAGCAAATCCATGCCTTGCGCTCGGTAACCTTCAGTATCGCACGTGGTGAGTATGTTGCCCTGATGGGGCCATCCGGTTCGGGTAAATCGACGCTCATGAACCTAATTGGATGTTTGGATACCCCATCAAAGGGAACCTATTTTTTGAGTGGACAGGAAGTTAGCCGAATGGATGACCAACAGTTGGCCGAAGTGCGCAACCGTGAAATTGGTTTTGTTTTCCAGACATTTAACCTATTGCCGAGACTAACCGCGCTCGAAAACGTGGCCCTTCCTTTGGTTTACGCAGGTGTTTCGCGCTTGGAGCGACTGGAGAGAGCGGCGGAAGTGCTTGACCGTGTGGGCCTAACCTCACGAATGAAGCATAAACCCAATGAGTTATCCGGTGGGCAGCGACAGAGAGTTGCTGTGGCTCGAGCCTTGGTTAACCGACCATCGATTTTGTTGGCAGATGAACCTACCGGAAATCTTGACAGCAAAACCTCGATAGACATCATGAACCTGTTTGCTGATATACACACACAAGGAAACACGATTGTTTTGGTGACACACGAGGAGGAAATTGCCCGCTATGCGCACAGGGTAGTACGGTTGAGGGATGGAAATATTGAGTCGGATCTTGTGGAACAAAAACGCGATGAGCCGCATATTTTGAAATCCGATCCGACAAACCTTCATTAATTGAACGCTCTGTCGGTTGAAATTGAACAAATCAGCATGAAAATTTACACAAAAGGGGGGGATGGTGGACAAACATCACTTTTCGGGGGGCGCCGACTTCCTAAGTCGGATTTGCGTATAGAGGTCTACGGAACGGTCGATGAACTCAACAGCTGGTTGGGTAAATTGGTGGCAGAAGGACTGCCATCAGATGGTGCCGATTTTGTGATTGCCATCCAGCAAGATTTGTTTTTAATGGGTTCTCACCTGGCATCAACCGATGATGTTAGGCATAACCTACCAAAATGGCCTGAGTACGCCGAGCAGAAAATTGAGCAAGAGATTGATCGCATGGATGCAGCCTTGCCTCGGCTCACAAATTTTATTCTTCCCGGAGGCACACCAACTTCAGCCACTGCCCATTTATGCCGCTGCGTTTGCCGACGTGCGGAACGCCTGTTGGTTGCGCTCTCAACGGAAGAGGCCGTTTCAGCCGACTTACTACGCTACCTAAATCGGTTGTCGGATTATTTATTTACCCTTGCGCGTTACCTCACACTCGCAGCGGGGGCCGAAGAACGGGTATGGCGCCCGTCCAAATAGGGATGGTATAAAGGTGATAATTCATGTTTTTTGTTTGAAAATAGATTTTACCTTTGCAGAAAAATAGTAGCCATGTATTGGACCTTAGAATTGGCCTCGCATCTCGAGGATGCCCCATGGCCTGCCACCAAAGAAGAACTTATCGATTATGCCATCCGATCGGGAGCACCGCTTGAGGTCATCGAGAATCTCCAAGAACTTGAAGATGATGGCGAACCTTATGAAACCATCGAGGAGATATGGCCCGATTACCCCACCAAAGACGACTTCTTCTTCAATGAGGACGAATACTGAAAACGAATCCTAGGGTTAGGATTAAATAAATATTTCTAGTGGCGTTGGATGTGAGTCATTCAGCACATCTTAAATCAAATCGGCATCCATAAGCATGCATAGCGTAATGCCATTGGGGAAAATATTGATCAAAGAATCAACATAGCATCCCCATAGGTGTAAAACCTGTATTTTTCCTTGATGGCTTCAGCATAGGCCTCCCGGAGAAAATCGGTGCCCGCAAATGCACTAGTCATCATCAACATAATCGATTCGGGGAGATGGAAATTAGTGATCATCGACCGCGCAATATTGAAATGATAAGGAGGGAAAATAAATTTATCCGTCCAACCATTCAAGGGTTTCAACCTTTGATTGGCTGAAACAGCCGACTCAAGAGCTCGCATGGAGGTTGTGCCCACGGCACAAACCATTTTCTGACGGGCAATAGCGCCATTCACTAAATCACAAGCTTGGTCTGAGATTTCAAAATATTCGCTTTCTGATTTGTGTTTCGTCAAGTCCTCCACCTCAACATGCCGGAAAGAACTCAAGCCCACATGCAGCGTGATCTCGGCCAGATCAACACCTTTCAATACCAATCGCTTCATCAACTCCCTGCTAAAATGTAGCCCAGCCGATGGAGCTGCCACTGCACCGATACGTGATGCAAATTCAGTTTGAAAGCGTGAGCGATCCTCTTCGTCAGCCTGACGGCCCAATAAATGCGGAATAGGCGTCTCACCCATCGTATTAAGCGTTTGGGTGAGCTCTTCATTTGTGCCGTCAAATAAAAATCGAATGGTGCGGCCCCGAGAAGTGGTGTTATCGATAACTTCGGCGACAAGCGACTCATCTGCTCCGAAATACAGTTTATTTCCTACTCTAATTTTCCGGGCCGGATCTACCAGTACGTCCCAAAGTCTGAGTTCCGCATTCAATTCCCTGAGCAAAAAAACCTCGATTAGTGCACCCGTTCTTTCTTTGTTGCCATACATTCTGGCCGGGAAGACTTGGGTGTTGTTGAGCACAAGCACATCTCCATCATTAAACAAGTGCAGAATGTCTTTGAATACCTTGTGTTCAATAACCCCAGTACTTCTATGAATAACCATCAACCTAGCCTCATCGCGGTTGGGCATTGGTCGTGAAGCGATTAAACTGGGTGGCAAATCGAACCGAAACTCAGATAATTTCATACGGGTAGCGAACAGTACAGAAAATGTGAAAAGCAAACACTATGGGGTGCGAATATAGAGTAAAATCAATCATTCGTCATCCGGCGCATTTTGATTAGGTTTGTAATGAATTAAAACGACAAAGTGTCAAAAGGAATTTTCAGTTCAATTGGCCTGATTTTGCACCTGACTGGGGAAGGCATGCGCTTTGCGCTGCATGCCCTTTGGAGCAACCGCTTGCGGACTTTCTTATCCCTTCTGGGCATTACAATCGGCATTTTTGCGGTAATATCTGTGTTCACTTTTGTTGATTCATGGAACCTGAAAATACGGTCTAGCTTGGCAAACCTGGGCGATGATGTGGTTTATGTTGAAAAATGGCCTTGGGAGTTTGGAGGTGATTATCCGTGGTGGAAATACATGAACCGTCCCTCTGCGCAATTCCGCGAAATGGAATGGCTGCGCTCCCGTACAAAATCAGCCAGGGCTGTCACCATGACCTATAACCTTGATGGGGGCACCGCCACAGCCGGTGATTTGGGGATGAACAACGCATCGGTTCGGGCAGTTGCACCAGACTACCACCTCCTTCGGTCATTTGAATTGGAAAGCGGTCGTTACTTCCACAACAGTGAGTTGGATCGGGGCAGCCGCTCTATCGTACTCGGTGCACGAGCCGCCAATGAATTGTTTCCTGATGGAAATGCACTGGGTAAGCCAGTGAAAGTCATGGGGCAACGGTTTAGGGTTGTGGGCGTTTTGGCGGCAGAAGGTAATAATGCACTCGGTACAAGTTTGGATGAGGAGCTTTTGGTGCCGCTCAATTTCATACGTCAAGTCAAGGGAAACCGCTTGAATGAGGTGAACCCCCTTATTTTAGCTGCTCCTGTTGAAGGTGTGCCTGTGGCTGAATTGAAGGCAGAGCTGCGCGGGCACTTAAGGGCATTTCGTCGGTTGAAACCTACACAGGACGATAATTTTGCAGTCAATCAAGTTTCGTTTCTGGCCAATCAACTCGATATGCTGTTTGCGAGTATGCGACTCATTGGGTGGTTGATCGGCGGTTTCTCCATGCTGGTGGGAGGCTTTGGAATCGCTAATATCATGTTTGTTTCAGTGTTTGAACGAATCGGACAAATTGGCATTCAAAAAGCTATGGGTGCCCGGAATGGATTTATCCTGTGGCAGTTCTTGGTGGAATCGATGATTCTCAGTCTGTTGGGCGGGCTATTGGGCGTGATACTGGTAGAAGTGATGGCACGATTGGCCGCCGCGCTCATGGAAGAAGAGTTGAACCTTACGCTAGACAATATTGTCTTGGCGCTAGGGGTTTCAACACTTATTGGTATCATAGCCGGGTTGCTACCTGCAATTCGCGCGTCTCGTCTCGACCCGGTTGAGGCCATAAGAATGGGTTAATGGTTCAACCCACCAAAACATGTGACCGCGGATAACGATACGCGGTTGAGGCAGTCCGGGATGCCAGAGAAAAAGCTAATGTGAGGGTACCAACACGGCCAATAAACATGGATAGCATGAGAACCATCTGGGCTGGAATTCCTAAATTGGCAGTAATGCCTCGAGATAATCCCACCGTACAAAAGGCCGAAACTTCCTCAAAAACCAGATCCAACACGGGAACAGTTGGTTCAAACCAAGATAAAAAGAAGACAGATAAAAGGATAAATGAAGCGGAAAACACGAAAATGGTGTACGCTTTGTTGAGAAGATCATATGAAATGCTGCGACCGCCGAGTTCAAGGCTGTTTTTTCCTCGGACGGTGGCACTTATGGCCAATAATATGATCATGAATGTTGATGTCTTAATGCCGCCAGCAGTTGATCCCGATGAACCACCGATAAACATGAGGAAAATGAGTAGAATAACGGCAGGTGCCGTGAGCGCGCCAATATCGACCGTGTTAAATCCAGCAGTACGGGGCGAAACGGATTGAAAAATAGCGTGAATCCATTGCTCTGAGCCGCTTAATTCTCCCAAAACACCCTTGCGCTCCGTAAGAAAAAATACAAGCGTTCCAAAAATTACAAGTGCAACAGAAGAAAAAAAAGCGATGCGGGTAGAAAGCTTCCAGGGCTTCCAGGGTGTTCGTATTCTCTGACGAATGTTGTTTATTTCGAATATATCTTTAAGTGCGGGGAACCCTAAACTTCCTAGAAAAATGGTACCGGCCAACAACATATGAATCGATAATCGATCCCTAAGCCAATTTTGATATAGTCCTTGTGGCATCAGTGAAAAGCCGGCATTGCAGAAAGCCGATATGCTGTGAAACACCGATTGAAAAGCCTTATCAACTGGGTCGTGGAAAAAGGGCGCTCGTGCATCCCATAAGATGTATAAGCCCAAAGCAGCTGCTGTTTCAATGAACAGAGTGAAAAAAATGATCCGTCCCAGCATGCTTTTCGCATCAAAGAGGTTGTCCTCCGACATGAAATCACGAATCATCGCCTGTTGATTAATGCCAATTCCCTTTTTTAGAAACAGGGCGAAGAATGTAGCAAATGTAAGGATGCCCAAACCGCCAATCTGGATCAGCAAAAGAATCACCACATGACCGCGGGCACTGAAGTGGGTTCCAATGTCGACAGTCGCTAATCCTGTGATGCAAGAGGCGCTAACAGAAGTGAATAGTGCCTGCATGAATGTAGCTGGTTTGCCCCCTGCCCCCATTTCAGGCATCATTAACAATACAGTGCCCACTGCGATGAGCATTGCAAATGAGACGAGCAATGTCGTTGCAGGCTTGAGGCGAATATTTAGAAATTCCGAGCCCAGTCGCGTTGATTCGGTGAGTACGATCACCATCAGGTACATTTGAACAAAAAAAGTGTAGGCAGGAATCAGGTTTTCAAGTTCTATGGCTTTTAGTAAATTCTGGATAAATGGATATCCTGCAAGCAGACCTACAACATCAATCAACAATAGACCTATAATAATGGCTTCAAAAAGAGTGTCCTTAATGTATCGCCAAGCACGCATTGAAAAAATGGCCCTCATCAGGTAGCTGAACACAAAAAAACCAAACATGGATTGCGTCAAAAAAATCAATGTGGCTGAACCTGCCGGGGAATGAGGAAAGCCATAGTAATAAACAACCAAAAAAAGTGAAATTAGGCTAGCCAGCACACGGAGTCCGGTCAGACTCTTTAAAATGGGTTCCGAGTATCTGTAAAATCTCACGAGCAGCCGCGGCCCAATCCCTGGATGGTTCATGTTCAGGCTGATTTAGACACGAAAACGTAATGGAGGTTAGTCATGGTGCAGTTTGGGCAGACAGAGTCAAATGTTGAGCCGCATTCCGAAGCGATTCATGGCCAACAGGACAAACTCCAGCTTGTGTGCAGGCCAGTCCACCAGCCAAATTCGATAATGCAGCGATCAAATCTATGGGTAAATTCACAGCAAGCGCACATGCAGCAACAGCAATCACGGTATCGCCAGCGCCTGAAACGTCAATCACCTCCAAAGGCTGTGCAGGTATATGTCCTTGAACAGTGTCTCGTTGAAACAATATACCTTCCTCCGACAAGGTGAGCAAAATCGAATGGGCTTTAATTCTGTTCTTGCATTCAAGCATCATGGCATGAAGCCCAGCATAATCGTTTTTAGGAATTAGGCTGTTCATGGCTTCGCACAATTCCTTGTGGTTAGGTTTAAAAAGCGCAACTTCGGTGTAGGAGAAAAAATTTCGTTTTTTTGGATCTACAGCCACCGGAATTGACCGGTCACGGGCCATGCTTAAAGCCAATTGAATCATTGGATCACTCAGCACCCCCTTGTTGTAATCCTGCATGATAATCACGTCAACATCTTTAAAGGCCGATATGAGCGCTGTTTTCAACAAATCTTCCTCCAATAAATCCGCATCTTGAATATCTTCCTCATCCAAGCGTGCCAAATGGGTGTTTTGACTTATGATTCGATGTTTCAACGTAGTTCTTCTCCATGGTGATGACACAATAAACTGATCATCCAGTTGCTGTTCTTTCATCAGATTCCGAAGCAAAGTGCCGTCAGCATCTTGACCTACAAGTCCCACCAAACTCACCTGGCAGCCAAGTGATTTCAAATTAAGCGCGACGTGACCGGCACCACCCAGACGCGAATCGCGATGGGCAACATCCCAGACTGGAACAGGTGCCTCGGGCGACATCCGTTCATGTCTGACGTAAGAGTAGCGGTCCACCATGAGGTCGCCCAATATCAGAGCATGGATGCTGGGTAATTGTTTAAAAAAATTGTTTAATACGGCTTCAATCATGATTCAAGCGCTGATAGTGCTCGCTCTATCCGATCCATGGCTTCTTTAATCCGGTCCTCGCCCGTAGCGTATGACATGCGCAGGCATCCAGGCGCCCCAAAAGCGTCACCCGCCACCAATGCCACATGGGCCTCGTTGAGCAAGTAGTCACACAGTGCGCCTGCATCTTGTATCGTTTGGCCATTAAATGCATGGCCGAGGTAGTGCGAGATATCGGGGAACAAATAAAAAGCGCCATCCGGACGATTACAACGTATTCCATTAATAGAAAGCAGTCTTTCTAACGCAAAATCCCGGCGACTTCGAAACGCATCGCGCATCTTGTGCGTGGGTGTCAAGTCGCCTGTCAACGCAGCAATTGCTGCCCTTTGGGTAATGCTGCATGTGGCACTGGTGAATTGCCCTTGAAGTTTGACACAAGCAGTCGCAATTTCTTGGCTTGCGGCCAAATAGCCAAAACGCCATCCAGTCATGGAAAAGCCTTTAGATAGGCCATTGATGATTACCCCACGCTCTTGCATGCCCGCACAATGAAGAATGCTGTCGTGCTGGGGCAAAAAATTGATGTATTCGTAGATTTCGTCTGAGATGACAACAATGTCTGGGTATTTCCTGAACACACGCGCCAGATCCTCCAGTTCAGCAGCCGTGTAAACGCTCCCCGTGGGATTGCATGGCGATGAAAACAGAAATGCTTTTGTTTTGGGCGTGATAGCGGCTTCAAGCTGTTCCGGCCGAATCTTGTAGGATTGCTCGACGCCGCTGGGCAACACGACGGGTATTCCCGATGCCCATTCAATCATGCTCAGATAACTGACCCAATATGGGGCAGGGAGGAGCACCTCGTCTCCGGGATTAAGTAGGCATAACAACAAATTGATAATTGATTGTTTGGCACCCGTACTGCAAACAATTTGCTCAGGCGAATACTCAAGTTGGTTATCGCGCAACAATTTTTCTGACACTGCTTTTCGCGTCTCTGCATACCCCGCCACAGGGGTATAGAAAGTGAAATTGTTGCGAATGGCCTCATGCGCAGCCTCTTGGATGTGCAGCGGTGTTGGAAAATCGGGCTCGCCGAGACTCAAGTTAATAACGGAATAGCCTTGTGCAGCCAGAGCCCTGCTCCTAGCTGCCATAGCGAGCGTCTCTGAATCGCGCAACTCCAGGATTTTTTGGGATAGTTTTGTCATATGTTCAGCCTCAAAAATAGCCAAATTTCAAGAGTTCACATGCAAGCTTACGACTACCAGTTAACCTCAGAACGCCCATGACTGTTCAAAAAAGTGTTGGCCCGACTAAAATGACCGCTGCCAAACCAGCCACGATGGGCAGAAAGGGGTGAGGGGTGTGGGGCCTCTAATATCAAATGCTTTTCCCGATCAATCAGGGGTCGTTTCGATTGAGCAAAGCTTCCCCACAGCATAAAAACGCAGGATGCCTGATGCCGGCTGATTCTCGTAATTACTTGGTCTGTAAACTGTTCCCATCCCATATTTCTATGGGATCCCGGACATCCGTCGCGCACGGTGAGGATGCTGTTGAGCAGCAAAACCCCTTGGTCTGCCCAATGTGCCAAATTGCCCCCTCTTTGATCCGGCCATTTTATCCCCAAGTCGCGCTCAATTTCTATGATAATGTTGCGCAGTGATGGGGGAATGGGAATGCCTGGCAATACCGAAAATGCCAATCCGTGTGCCTGGCCAAAGCCATGATAGGGATCTTGGCCGAGGATCAAGACCCGTACATCCGATGGTTCAGTTCGATTAAACGCCTCAAACCAATTTTTCGTTGGTGGATAAATCATCTTACCCGAACGAATTTCATCCAACAACACTCTTTTAAGGGTTGAAAAATAAGGCGCTGAAAAACAATCGCCGACCAATGAGCGCCAAGCCGGAGACAGTCGAATGCGAGTTTGGGGAAGTACCTCAGTCATGGTTTGGTCAGACGGCAGGTTGCTCATATCAATATAGTCAGATTGAACAAATAGCGATCCTTAAGACCAATCAAAATGGCGAATCTTCATCATGTGGGTCATCCATTTGATTCATGCGCGAAGGCATCGTTCGCATAGAAATGCCTCCACCAGCAGGGCCTCTTTTCCCACCACCATCGGAGCGGACCGGGAACGGGGAAGCGCCAAAATCATCCGACCAGTCTACAAATTTGGCAAACCGATTCAAGAATTTCAATGAAACTTCGCCGGTTTGACCATTGCGGTGCTTGGCAATGATGATTTGGGTAGATCCGGGAGGGGCGGTATCGTCTTCCATGCCGTAGTAATCTGGCCTGAAAATAAACATGACAATATCAGCGTCTTGCTCAATGGAGCCCGATTCACGTAGGTCCGAGAGCATGGGTTTTTTGGTGCCACCCCGAGTCTCAACGGCACGACTCAACTGCGACAAGGCAATTACTGGGATGTCCAGCTCTTTCGAAAGTGCCTTTAAGCCCCGCGAGATACTGGCAATCACCTGTTCTCGGTTATTTCCGGAGGATTCCGAACCACCACTCATCAACTGAAGGTAGTCGATCAGCACCATTTGTATGTCGTGCTGCGCCTTTAGTCGCCTGCATTTGGCGCGCAATTCAAATAGGGTGATTTGCGGTGTGTCGTCAATAAAAAACGGTGCCGACGATAATTGGGTAATTCGTGTATTCAGCTGCGCCCATTCATGGGGTTCTAGCTTGCCCTTTTTGATTTTTTCGGCCTCTATCTCAGTTTCGGAAGAAATAAGGCGGTTCACCAGTTCAACGCTGCTCATCTCGAGGGAGAAGAAGGCAATCGGTTTTTTGAAATCCACCGCAGCATTGCGCGCTAATCCCAAAACAAATGCTGTTTTACCCATGGCCGGCCGTGCAGCAATGATGTTGAGTGTAGCCCTCTGCCAACCATTGGTCAGCCGATCAAGGCCTGCAAATCCCGAGGGAACACCCGACATCCCGTCTTCCTGTTGACCAACCTCCTCGATCTGTCGAATGGCGCGTGCCACCAAAGTGCTCATGCCCTCGCTGTTGCGCCGGATGTGTTGATCTGCCACCGCAAACAAATCAGCTTCAGCTTTGTCGAGCAGCTCGAATACATCGGTGGTTTCGTCGAACGCCAATCGAGTGACATCAGCAGAAAGGCGGATCAACTCGCGTAGGATATGCTTTTCGAGCAAAACCCGGGCATGATACTCCACGTGGGCCGCGGAACCCACGCGATTGGTGAGTTCAGCCACATGAAATGGGCCACCCACTTCTTCCAAAGTGCCTAATTGGCGAAGTTCTTGGGTTACTGTCAAAAGGTCAACCGGCTTCGATTGCTCAAACAAACGCTGAATGGCCTCATAGACCCTTTGGTTTTTAGGAACATAAAAAACCTCTGGCTTCAAAACATCAATGACTGCTGAGAGCGCTTCCTTCTCCAACATTAGTGCGCCTAAAACTGCTTCTTCAAGTTCCACCGATTGAGGTGGGACTTTTCCCGCGGCCATCAGGCTCACTTCCCGCATCAAAGCGGATGGGGTAGATGCGCCACGACCCCTACGAAAGTTCTTGGGTTGATTCAATTCCATTACCGCAATAATAGTGAGGCTTGGATACATGCGCGTTACCAAGGACAATAAATAAATTTGCACCAGTTATGCCCATTTTTATTAAAATCCGCAAAAAAGTGGATAAAAAGTGGATAACTTAATAACCGTCCCAGCCATGAAGCGGAAAACATCCCGAAAACCAGAACAAAAGCACAAACAACCTGCAGTTCAGGATGCACCACATGTTCTAAAGGTGGATGCTGTCACAGCCGCCGACCCCCAGTTGTTGTCGGCCCACCTAACCACAAGCAACCCATTCGGACTTGGTGTGCCCATTCGCATTGCCAGAAAAAATCTGGATGCGCGGCATGGAAAGGCGGCATGGAATTTCACGTTGGAAAATGGCTCCATTCCAGCAGACCCCATCAGGGAGCCTATTCAAAAATCAGTGCATCAAGCGCGGCCTATTCATATTTTAGGAGCCGGACCAGCCGGACTATTTGCAGCGTTAGAGTGCATTGCCTTGGGGTTTAAACCCATTATAATGGAGCAGGGCAAGCCCGTGCGCGATCGCCGAAGAGACCTCGTGAAGATTACCCGTGATGGAATTGTGTCGGCCCATTCGAATTATTGCTTCGGAGAAGGTGGCGCCGGAACTTTTTCCGACGGAAAGCTATATACGCGTTCAATGAAACGAGGAGAACTCAGGCCCATACTCGACGCTTTGGTGTATTTCGGGGCACCATCTGACATACTCATCGACGCCCATCCCCATATTGGAACGAATAAATTGCCCGACCTCCTCGTGCACATGCGTTCGTTTATTGAGTCTTGTGGTGGGGAGTATCATTTTGAAACGAGGGTGACTGGGATCGAGCGCGACACCAATCAGATTCGGGCGGTAAGAACTTCAACAGGGGATCGGATTGAAGTCGATGCGCTCTTGTTGGCTACCGGACACAGTGCAAGGGATATTTATCTTATGCTACACCAATCAGGAATGCAACTGCAGGCAAAACCTTTCGCACTGGGCGTCCGTATGGAACATCCACAGGAACTCGTCAACCAAATTCAATACCGGCGAACCGAACACAGGGATCAGCTGCCGCCTGCAAACTACAAGCTTGTGGAACAATCTGACGGGAGGGGCGTTTTTTCATTCTGTATGTGCCCGGGCGGCATCATCGCGCCTTGTGCAACAAATAACGAAGAAATTGTGACCAACGGATGGTCGCCAAGCAAACGAAACAACCCCTTTGCCAATTCGGGTTGGGTAACCGAAGTGCGGCTATCCGACTACCCTCATTCGACAACAGACCCACTTGCCTTAATGAATGCTCAAGCCGCCATAGAGCGAACAGCATGGCTGGTGGGAGGCGGCCACCAAAAAGCACCGGCACAACGGTTGACCGATTTTTTGGGTCACCAATGTTCAGCCGATCTCCCCAATTGCTCCTATCGCCCAGGTGTTTCGCCCGTAAACCTCCATGAGGTGCTCCCAAATTGGGTGTCAGCCTGTTTGTCTGGTGGATTAAAACAGCTCGGTAAAACTATGCCAGCATTTCTGACCAAAGAGGCGATATTGGTGGCGCCCGAGTCTCGCACATCTTCACCCGTGCGAATTCCACGGAGCCCAGAAAGCCGGGCGCATCCTCAGGCCAATAATTTGTTTCCTGCAGGTGAGGGTGCTGGCTACGCCGGAGGGATCATGAGTGCCGCCATCGACGGACGCAGTAGCATACAAGCTGTAGCTCGGTACATGGCCTCAAGATCCTAGGGCAACCGGTGAATATCAAATTCAATTTCAAATGGTAGGCATCCCAAGTCAGTCTTTGCCATTTGGTAGGATATAGATTTTGCCTAATTTGGCGGGATGAAAACCCCTGTCAAATCGATGGTTGTAGTCTTAGGGGCTAGTGAAAATCCCCATCGCTACGCCCATCAGGCGGCGCATCAGCTCATTGAGATTGGTTATGCTGTTTGGTTGTTGGGAAGTCGGCCTGGCAAAATTTCATCACAGCCCATCACTTTGGACTGGCCCAATCAAGATGTCGTGATCCATACCATTACTGTTTATTTGTCCCCTAAACGTTTAGAAAGCCAACTCGAAAAGATCTGCAATCTGAAGCCGCAGCGCGTGATTCTGAATCCCGGCACTGAACATGATGGGCATGCCCAGCGACTCAAAACCGCAGGAATTGACGTTGAAGAGGCTTGCACTTTGGTCTTGTTGGCCACCGGACAATTTTGATCAAATATTTTTTTTAAACCTTAGTTGCTCGTTCGTTTTTTTCTCCTATCTTTGCAACCTCATTCAGCCACCCAATTTTCGGTCACTGTTTGAATCAAGTTCTCGGGAGGGAATTATTAGAAGTTCATTGACATACTGGATACCTGAGAGACAGGAGTGAGGTTGAGAGATGGGAAGTGGAGGAGGGGTGCGGAGGGCACGTCAAGGACAAAAAAAATTAGATGAAAGTCTAGAGATTAAACTTTACT
>Ga0214923_10004940_pt1 | contig 15753 bp, 19 predicted proteins | sample LL1510_MetaG_FD_177993 | JGI IMG/M metagenome (GOLD analysis project Ga0214923, IMG submission 177993) | Freshwater microbial communities from Lake Lanier, Atlanta, Georgia, United States - LL-1510 | ecosystem: Environmental > Aquatic > Freshwater > Lake | place: USA: Georgia | collected...
GAGGAAAAGGCTGGTGGCGGAGGTGGGGCTGGAGGTGGGGCTGGAGGTGCTGGTGGGGCTGGTGGGGCTGGTGGTAGTGGTAGTGGTAGTGGTAGTGGTAGTGGTAGTGGTAGTGGTAGTGGTAGTGGTAGTGGTAGTGGTAGTGGTAGTGGTAGTGGTGCTGGTGCTGGTGGTCGTAAATAATTTTTTGCCTACTTCTGGTGATGTTGATATTTTGGTAAAAAAGCAATAAATTTTACCTCAAATTATATAAGAAAAATATAAAATTTTCTTATATACAATTTTATCACCGCAATCTATTACTCTACTAATACATCGACGCCGAACCAACATTTTCCGCAACAGGCTTAAACGACGTCATCGTGTAAATACTCGCATCACTGTGTCCTACCGGCGCCATTTTTGACACCACCTCCTCCTCTAAAGTCGGGCTCTGTGCCGGATTCATCGCTTTTAATTCGGCATCCTTCTTGGATTGACTGGGGGTGTGTTTAATCATTGCCACACGACCCGTCTTATTCGAACTACGACGCAATAGTTCATAAGCAACAAATACGTAAAGAACGGCGACCACTGGATGCGTATTTAAAAACAAATAAACTGTCACGAGAAAAACGGATAACATACCTAAAGGCGAGTCCACCATACCCGCAACGGCCGCAGGAGTCTGTATAGGAAGAATGACATACAATGCGAAAATTAAACATAATGCGATTTCTAAAGGAGTAAATGATTTTAACATTTCAGTAGGTAGTTTCATTATACAATATTCATATATTTTGTTTCCAGTGTAAAATTGAATAATTTCTAAATACATATTTTGTGTCAAACAAAGAAGCAGAAGCAGAAGCAGAAGCATTTCTCAAATGAACCGATTCATACAAAAATGGAAACAACCACAACCACAACCGCCATCATCCATAGATAGCGCGCCGGTTCAAAAAATAGTAAAAAAAAATGGTATTCCATCGTCGTCGTCAATGATACCGAAAACAGGAAGTATTCAAAGAAATGCTACATCTTCCTCTCTTCGAGTGAATACTGAAAACGCCGTAAGCCCGGAATATGGAGAAACCGTTCGGCAACATTCATATATTGGGAAAAAAGGCTACACTATTTCAAAAAAAGCTCTCACTGAGGCAGATTTGGAATTCCTGAAAAAGGATTTGTTTGTAAAACCTGTTATTATGGGTGCCAAATTTGCTCCCAATGCCGATATCGCCGCTGCATTCCCCGTGTATCGAGAAAATGACAATAAAATATATTTGCCCCGATTTTATGGAATTCATCGATATGGCCTTCCTGACCGCTCCGATATACATTCGGGTAAAAATATCGACGTAGATTTCGTTAAACCGTTGCGGGATTACCAAGACAAAATCGTGGATGTTTATATGAAATATGTCGATACGCCCATTTGTAAAATACCGTCTACCGACACAGTGAGTTATGCGGCTTTCGGTAGCGGTGGAATATTGGAAGTGCCCTGTGGTCGCGGGAAATGTCTCGGTAAAAACACCGAAATATTAATGTATGATGGGACGATTAAATTGGTGCAAGATGTTGTTGTTGGCGACCAAATTATGGGTGACGATTCTAGGCCACGCGGTGTTTTATCGTTGGCGAGGGGAAGAGAAACAATGTATAAAGTGAAATCGACCATAGATACTCATACTCAATACACTGTAAATAAAAGCCACATTTTATCATTGAAAAACGTAGTTACTGGCGAAATTGTCGACTTATCTATAGAGGATTATATGTCTTATCCAAAAAAAGAGGATTTGCGCGGATATAGAGTTCCCATAGTATTCACAGAAACGCCAGTTGTCGACCCATATGAATATGGTTATAAATTATTGTCCTTATATATGACAGCGATAAACCTCTCCTATCTTTGCAATTCGCGCAAGAATCAGCTCTCTCTACTTGCTGGGATAATTGATAGCGAGGGTGATGTCGGCAATACATACTTCATACATTTGTCAGTCGACATGCGTGATAAAGCGGGGGGTTCTATTTTGTATTTAATTCGTTCATTGGGATTTCGTGTATTATTATATACGCACGTATCAACGAGTGGGTATTATATCATCGAAATAAATTCCACAATATATGCGGATTTGAGTGAAATTCCTACTCGAATTCGCAAATACAAACAACAATTGACTGAGCCCCTCGACTTGACATACCAGATTACTCTCGAAGAATTGCCGGAAGACGAATATTACGGATTCGAAATTGACGGAAATCACCGATTCTTGTTGGGTGATTTCACAGTTACACATAATACTGTCATGGGGTTAAAAATCATTTCTCTATTAAAAAAGAAGACACTCATTATCGTGCATAAAGAATTCTTAATGAATCAATGGATAGAACGCATCGCCGAATTTTTACCAACGGCTCGTGTTGGTAAGATACAAGGGAACGTCGTCGATATTTATAACAAAGACATTGTTATAGGTATGGTGCAAACACTTTATGACAAAGAATATGCGCCGACTGTTTTCGAAGAATTCGGCCTTACAATTATCGACGAAGTGCATCGAATATGCAGCGAACAATTTTCGCGAACTTTATTTAAGACAATAATGCCATATATGCTGGGTATTTCGGCAACCGTCGAACGAAAGGATAAATTAACGAAGGTTTTACACATGTTTATTGGTGACAAGATTTATTCAGAAAAGAGGGAGAATGACGATTTGGTATGCGTGCGTGCGATAGAATATAAATCACCCGATGCGGACTTTAATGAAGTCGAGGTGGATTTTAGAGGCTCACCAAAATACAGCACGATGATATCCAAATTGTGCGAATTCGGCCCGCGCAGCGATTTTATCGTTCGCATTATCCGTGATTTATTAGAAGAAAACCCCGAAAATCAAATGATGATTCTTTGTCATAATCGGTCTCTTCTTGCTTATCTATATGAATCAATTAAACATAAGGAGTTGGCGACAGTGGGATATTACGTTGGCGGTATGAAACAAACGAATTTACAAGAGACGGAATCGAAACAAATCGTATTGGCAACTTATGCGATGGCGGCCGAAGCGCTTGATATTAAAACGCTTTCTACACTTGTAATGGTAACGCCGAAAACGGATATTACACAATCGGTTGGCCGAATTTTGCGAATGAAACATGAAAGCCCCATTATTGTGGATATTGTAGATACACATGATTTATTTCAAAACCAATGGGTGCAACGTAGGCGATTTTATAAAAAGTGTAATTATCGAATTCGTTCGATTGATAGCAATCGATATGTGGGTATGAATTTTGACTGGGAAGAGGACAAAACATGGACGCGTGTGTTTGAACCTAAAGTAGCGGCGTGTTCGAATACCAAAGATACCGGCGACGATGAAGACGAAGATTTGCAGCCGGAAACGCGTCCAAAAAGTGTGTTTGGAAAGTTGATGATAAATATTGAGGATTTGTAGTATATTGTGCCATTGACTGCATATTTGATAACAACATTTTTGCGATTGTTATCAAAAAAGTATGTGCGAGTGGAGAGGGCGGGCGTTTATTTGCGGTTGGCTCTCGACTTGCGGTTTTTTTTCGAGTGGTTCTTGTTCGAGCGACGGCGTCCACCAGTCTTGCGTTGTTGCTTCTTGCTCGAGCGGCGGCTCTTTCTGGAACCACCCACGCTCTTTGACATCATACCCGTTTGCACTGAACCCGCGTTCGTTGCAGTAGGTGTCACCTTTGCCAATACGTTGTTGGCGGAACTCAATTCACTAAACGAAAGTGTAGACGACATTATATATATTGCTGAGAAAATATATATAGGAGTTATCGTGAGCCGAAAGGTATGTTTATCAATAATTGTCATACCCGCGCACTAATTTGGAAATATGCACGACCCTTTCATTTTTATCCACAATCTTGATAGGAATCCATTTTTTGAACTTGGCGTGAAAAACGCACTCCATATATAATTTCTTTTGTAAATTCACGTATTTATCAATATTGGTGTTTTGAAAATCGTCCTCATCATCGCTTTCTTCAATAAAGTCCAGATTCTTATTTTCACGTATTTTCCTAAACAGCCCGTTCATAAACACACTGGTTTTGTAATTTTGAATATATGCGACGTTGTAATAAACAGGCTCTTTATTTTTACCGAACGCAAAAAGGTGATAAATATCGAATTGAATATCCGCGCGGACTTGAAATACGGCTTTCATTTTATATTGTGGTTTATTAAAATCGGGTTTGTATAGAGGTAGTTGTGCTTGTGATTCTATTAAAAATAGGGGGGATTGTTTGTCCGCACATTGAGTGGGTTTCGATGGGTTGTTCTTTTTTTTAAATAATCCACCGCCACCCCCGAGTTGGACGTTTAAAAAGGGTTTAATTACGTCTGTTGTCCGGTATTGTAAATGATGGACTTGATACCCAATATCGTGAGGTAGAACTGGGGCGTCTTCGGTTAAGGGGTGGGCAATATTCCACATCACTGGTAAAACGAATTTAGGAGAAATTTGCGGGTTTGCCTCCATAAATTGGAGTAAAAATTCCATGCGATTACCGAACTTTTCCTTTTTCAATGAGATTCCTTGGAAAAAGAAGATGTCTTCGATGATAAAGGGGGCGTCAGGTTGGCCGTCTGGAATTGAGCCGTAAAGTAGAGTGCCGAGTGCCAATGTTGGTTTTGTCTCTGTAGGCATTGTGATGCATTTTCCCTTTATAATTCGTTTTTCGCGATTTAATTCGAATAAATAACAGACGTCTTTGTTTTGGTGAAAAGAAAACCATGCATAATATTTTTTCCCGAGCGGAACTGCTACCACAATTTGATAATCCAGTGAAACTTTACTATGGGAAATAGTTTCATAGGAAAGTTCGAACTCGGGCATGCGTGAGATAACGTGTGATAGTTGATTTGGGGTGAGCTCCATGATAGTCTTTAGAATATGATGGAACGATAGTATATATACTGGGATTCTTTTATGTCGTTTTGGGAAAATATTTAGTGGGAAGCTTGCGGGTTTGGAGAAAAATCTAGGTATAATGTATATTTGTCATGGAGAATAAATTAAAAGGTGGATATGTTGATGATTGCTTGGGAGATGGTGAAATGATGGACGAGGTTGAGTTAAAAAAGAATTATTTCGGAGGATATACGTTTCGGTTTTATGTGAACCCAAATTCGAAACGACTTGATGAGAGTAAAGATTCAATGACCGTAAATATTAATGACAATACTCATAAAGCTATTAAGGAAAAAATGGATGATAATAGAATAAAATTCACAATTTCTGATAAATGTCAAAGAGTAAGTAAATATGATAGAAATCGAGATGACTTAAAAAATTTAATAATAGGAAGAATGTTAGAGTTATTAAATGCAGAAAAATCAAAAGTAGAAAATGCGAATGCAGAAAAAAATGCAGAAAAATTATTTAATGAAAAAAATGATGATTTTAATAAAATGGATTTTGAAACTTGCAAACTCGACCCGAATAGACCCGGTTATTGTGTCACGAATAACTCAGCCGCCGCTGCCGGTGGTCGCCGCAAAAAGTCGGTTCGCAAATCAAGTCGTAGCGTGCGAAAATCCAGAAAGCAACGCAAATCAACTCGCCGTGTTCGTTCGTAAAAGTACCCCTTTATTTGTTACCATTATTGTTGAATGACTGACTCTATTGTTACCGGCCTACCTAGTTCGTTATTCATATATTCCAATAATTCTTTATTCATTGACTGTTTTTCTGTTTCATTTTGGAAAGGCGATGGTGTTTCGACCTTTGTGTTTTGTATTTTTTCCATCATATCTTTGTATTTTTTGATTTGTGTATTTACTAAATCTTTTGTTCTTCTTGTGCTGTATGTGTCTTTGAGATAATTCCATGTTTGATGTGCGCTATAAATAATAATTATGGATATGACAATATGTAATATTATCGTCCATAAAAATGAATACATATGTGTATGAGTATATGTATTCATGTGAAAACCTTTATGTGATTTTTTACGTGTAAAAGCCGTCGGTGTTGATTTTATTTATGTCACTTTATTTGCGGGACTTTTGTTGCTTTCTTGACTTCGAATTGCGACGGTTTTTTCTCTTGGTGGAACGTTTATTTTTGCGACTTCCACCTTCGGTTTTGGGCGTAGCCTGATTTTCTAGAGGAGTGCATTTCATTTCAACATACCCATCACTGTTGCATACGAGCCATTCTACTTTATATCCTTCGGGAGCTTTTAAATCGCATAATGGTTTGCAGGTTCCATCAGGAGATGCAGCCTCAGTCGCAGCTCCAGCAAGGGCAGCCGCAGCAGGTGCAGCAGCCGCAAGTGAGGGTGCAGCAGCCACAAGTTCAGATAAATTATTCGCATTCACAGTCTCAGTCCCAGCCCCAGCCCCATTCTCAGCCACAGGCCCAGTCGCAGGCCCAGTCGCAGGCCCAGCCCCATTTGCAGCCCCAGACCCATCCGCAGCACCATCCGTAACAGTTGCAGGCCCAGTCTCCACCACATTCACAGCCTCAGCCGCAGCCTCAGGCCCATTCCCAGTCCCAGCCTCAGCCGCAGCCTCAGGCCCATTCCCGGTCCCATTCTCAGATGCATCCGCCCCACCTTTCATATTTTTCTTAGTTTTTTTAAAATTCGAATTTATAGGGAACATACACTACCAACTTATATATTATATAAACACATTTTTATAGTCTCACCGCCCACCCTAAATGATTTCCAAAATGATATAAAAATGTAACTCTATATATAACAACTCGATGTCATTTACGATTTTGGTTGTTGAAAAGTCAGGCGAACTAAAGGAACTCACATTAAAGTCATTGGATGAAAATGAACTCTATAAAAAGGCCGGATTCAAAACCCCCGATGGATTTAAGTGCCACGTCCAATGGAATATTGAAAACCTAAATAATGAAAATTACTCCATTTGTGTATATGGAAAGACAACCGGTCGTGCAAACCAAGAAAATAAGTATGAATTTCCGCCCCCCATTGATAATACGCTCTTTTTCGGCAATTGTCTCATTGTAAATAAGACATCAACTACCGTTGCATCCTTGTCATCCAACCAGTGGTATTCCATATATGAACATCTATATGGTGGGTTCGAGGATATCGGCACAGAGGATAGCGAAGAAGAAGAGGAAGAGGACGAGGACGATGATTTGCCTAAAACCAAGTCTGGCTATGCAAAGGACGGTTTTGTAGTAGATGATGATGTAGATGAAGATGAGGAGGAAGAGGAGGATGACGATGATACAGCAGAAGATGAGGAGGAAGAAGAAGATGAGGAAGAGGAAGAAGTCGTTGTGGTAAAAAAGAAGACCTCAGCAATCAAGACAAAGACTGCATCAAAGCCTACATTGAAGACAAAGCCCACTGTAGATAAAAAAAAGAGAAAAGCTGCCTCTTCCAATGTATTTTCAAAGATGGTAGAATCTAATTATTTGGACTGCGAAAGCGAGTTGAGCGAGGAGTCTTATGTCGCATAAGACAAATATATATTCCTGAAAAATTGAATAAAAAGTTTGCGTCTTTTATTCAATTATATAACACACAATGTATTCCGTTGAAAATCCAGACACTTTTCGTTCAAATCTCCGTTCCAAATTGTCGCCCATTTTGGAGAATGAGGTTTTATCTACAAACTTGGAAAAAGGCATCTATAATTATGCTATTAAAGAAGCAAATAACAGAAAAATCATTAAAAAGTGGGACAACCCCTATTTCGTCCAGTTATACATGGATAGATTGCGTAGTATTTACATTAATCTTAAAAATGACGAACTATTGACTCAGGTAAAGACAGGCGAAGTTACGCCACAAAGCCTTGCATTTATGAGCCACCAAGAAATGGACGGAAACCATTGGAAGGACATGATTGATGCAAAAGTGAAAAGAGATGCGAACAAGTTTAATAATAACATCTGCGCCTCCACGGATATGTTTACATGCAGCCGATGCAAGTCAAAGAAGACAACCTATTATGAAATGCAGACTAGAAGTGCGGATGAGCCGGCTACAATTTTCATTACCTGCTTGGATTGTGGTAAGCTAATGAAACGATAAATTACAAGAATTAGCTCGGTGATTTTTAAGATTTCATACGTATGAAACTGAATCGTGTATTTTTTCAAAACAAAGAAAGTGTCTGGGTTTTCCAAAATGGACAAAAATATTTGTCCAAAAATCAAAAATCCCCAAAAAAATCTTGCAAAAAAATCCACGATTTTCAATTTACAGCATAATCGGGCAAAACACAGAAAAAATAATTTCAGCGTCACTGCACACTTTTTTTAAGATTCATACGTATGTAATCTTAAAATGGGCCCGATGCCATTTTAGGCGAACTTTGTTACACAAAAATGGCATTTTTGGCGAACCCCGTTTCAAAAATGGCATTTTTGACGAACCCCGTTTCAAAAATGCCATTTTTGACGAACCGTGGTTCAACCACCCATTTTTCATATATATATGTATATATATACATATATGACAGACACCTCCCTATATATGTGTGAAATATGTGATTATGAGACAAAACATAAGAGTAACTATACACAGCATATATCATCCATAAGGCATAAAAAGAACGCGGGTGAAAATGTGAATGCAAAACAGTATGATTGCTCGTATTGTAATTACCACACTATTCACAAGAGTCACTATAACGACCATATACTCAGTAAGTCGCATCAAATGAGACAGGAGATGACATGTAAAAACATAAAGCAAAACCAGTGTAAACATTGTATGGTTGAATTCAATTCGAGGACAACACTGTGGAGACATAGACAAAAGTGCGCTTCACAAGATGACAATATGTCGGTGGAAAATGAATTCGATTCGGTATGTGTTCCGGTTGCTGGTTCCGCTTCTCTCAATGAAGAAAAAGTGGCGGAAATGATTCAGTCCAATATAGATAATAAGTTTGCCAGTATTATGGGAAAGATATTATCAAATACGACGACCATGACGACGAATAGTCATAATACCATAAACAATAACAATAAGACATTCAATCTGAATTTTTTTCTGAATGAACACTGTAAAAATGCGATTGACATACGCGACTTTATAGATGCATTGAATTATTCTGCTCGCAGTTTAGTGGAGAACCCAAAACTAAGTTTCACAGACCGTATATCCAAACAACTCGAGGACGGCTTAGACAGGTATTCGGTGGAAAAACGCCCGATTCATTGTAGTGATGTAAAACGTAATAAGATGTATATACGCGATAATGGCGAATGGCTTTCGGATAAAGATTCGCGAAAGAAAATGAAGGAAATTATTGCGAGTATAGGTAACAAAAACGAGGACACTTTCCGCACTTGGGTGAACGAACACCCCGATTGTTTGAAATTAGACACTCCCAGTTATGATATGTTTATGTGTATTTATCAGAATATATTGGGTCCAACAAGCGACGAACAAGAAGAATTATATGTCAATAAAATCATAAATGCAATTTCAGAAGAAACTGCGATTGATAAAGAAAAATATTCCATATAGGTGAATCATTGTATTCACAAAAATTCTGTATGAGCCTTTATTTCGATTGTTTTTCATGCAATGTTCTCAATGTATCATGAAAAATTGAATAAATAAATCAAATCGATATATATACCAAAACCAAAAATCAATCATGACGCTTTTGACAAAGCTATTTCACTTTGTTATCATCACTTGCAAAAATCACAATATTGATGAGTCACATGGCCTATCACACAGTATGAATGTATTGAATTATGCACACGAAATATACAACAGTGAGATTAAAAATAAACCGTTTCTCGAACAACACCAGCGAGTAATTTACACAGCAGCCATTTTGCACGATATGTGTGATAAAAAATACATGGATGAAATGGAAGGAATCACCGAAATAAACAAGTATTTGCAAGAAGATATGACACCAATCGAACTAGATATTACAAAAAAAATCATAACCACCATGTCGTATTCAAAAGTAAAAAGGGATGGATTTCCCGAATTGGGCGAATTTCAGGATGCATATCATATTGTTAGAGAGGCGGATTTATTGACGGCATACGATTTTGACCGATGCATGATTTATAATATGCATCGCAAGAATGGCAATATCATGGATGCATATAATGAAGCAACGGAACTCTTTTGTAATCGAGTATTGAGACACAATGATGATAAGCTATTTCTCACCGAATATTCCAAACAATTGTCGCAAGTTCTCCATTACGACGCTTTATCTAGAATGAATACATGGAAAAATATTGTTCGAATGCAACTTCTATAGCGATATATATACTAGTTGCCTTAACCTAATAATTTGACAACCTTAAAAAATTGGATAAAACAGCCTTGTTTTTTTCCTCGTATTGCGAAGTTCTTAACGAATCCGCATATTCTTTATTCATCATTTTTTGACGATACATCTGTTCTTGGTGTTGCAATAGCTGTTCCGCGTCCTGTTTTTCGAGAGGCGTGAGCGTTTGTCTACCGCGTTCGCGCATAAAATGGTCTACTGACGAATATTTAGGAACGTTATTATAATCTCGCTCGCTCACTGCAAATACAGTTTGGTCTTTATGGACTTTTCTCAAATCATCGAACTTTAATTTACTAAAGGGGTCACATTCTACATACATATCGTCTTCATCTTCATCTTCATTTTCATATAATTTCGTTCCACCACTGAGAACAAGATTCTCAACACCGCGATATTTGACAACCGAAGCTTGTTTCTCTTTGATGCGGTCAAACATTTGCCCCATGTTTTTACTATTGACTGGTTCATCAATGGTATGGAGAGCAGCGTCTTTGGAAAACCATTCGTTACGAGAAGGGTCGGGTTTTTGCTGCATATTTTCCTCGAATAACTGATTGAATTTCTGTTGGAATTCGCGAGACGACATTTCCTTTATCGCATTCGATACTTGTTGTGTGGTCGATTTATTTGTATTCTGGGCGGTTGGACGATAAGTCGTATTTTCACTCGTAATTGTCTGGTTTTGTTTGGTTTGATTCTCATAAAAACGAATGACAACGTCGAAGGCCTTTTTATAAAACAAAAAATACTCGGAGGGAAGTCTCGATTTGTCAGGGTGAGTCATTAACACGATTTTTTTGGCTCGTTTCAAATCCTCCATCGAAATATCATAAGAAAGTTGAAATAATTCGAGTATTTCATCGAGCGAATACATGTGTATATTTAGATTGTGTGCCTTCGACATTATATACATACCACGGTGAAACTTTTTATTTACTTTTTACGATAACGGGGTGCGTTCTTTAGACACACACTCTACACCATACACCACCCCCGCGGGTGCAATATTATTTAGCAAAAAACAATCTAGATATTTACCCATAACATGTGTATATACGAATGTCTCAACTTCCAATCTTAACCGAATTGCGAGACAAAGAACACTTGTATGAATTATTGCAAAGCAACCCAGGATTGCTCGTAATCAAATTTGGCGCAGAATGGTGCGGACCATGCAAAGCAATTGAAGAAACCGTAAAGAAGTATTTTCAAAATTCACCTTCTAACGTTCAATGTATGGTGGTAGATATCGACGAACACCTTGAGGTGTATGCATTTCTTAAGACGAAAAAGGTTGTCAATGGAATTCCGGTTCTATTGTGTTACCAAAAAGGCAATCTAAATTATATTCCAGACGATGTGATGATAGGTTCCAATAAAACGGAAATTGCGGCATTTTTTGAAAGATGCGCGAGTCGTGCAGCAAATGTGTGAAAAATTGAAACATTTTTGTATAACAATAATGTATACAAAAATAGATAATAAGAATGTTTTACCGAAAACGGATTCAACAAACAACGGACGCGCCAATTGTGGATAAAATGCGTAAAATACTGAGTAGCATACCAGAGAAAGAAATATACTTGAGAATGGAAATAGAAACACATAGAAATACTCTACTAAATTCGACGCCAGAAACCACGCAGGGATTTCGTGCAAAGCAAACCCTCGAAACTATTATACGAGACCATATAACAGAAATAGATGAAGAATGGAAGATGCGAGTTATGAGGTTACTTCGAGAGGCGGACTGAGCGGTTTTGTTTTTGCTTGCGACGCTTCGATTTTTTATTCTTTTTTTTACCTCCGGACATTTGTTTTTCTGCGGAATCATCGATAGGAACGGCGTCGGGTGTTTCATAAGAAGATGGTGATGATTCAGATTGTGATGATTCAGATTGCGATTCTTCCGGTGTATTACTAAATGAAGGCAACATACTCATAGCAGATTCTTCTTTATTTTCAGTAACAACTGCCCCTCCTCCATTTTTATCAACCGCTGTAAAATAAGCAAGAACTAAAGATGTAAGCCCTATAAATACATAGGCAATTGCAGGAACGGGGACTTGCGTGTCTGGTTCTGGATGACGATTATATACCCAAACCATAGGTTTAAAATAAAAATAGGTGTCTTTACAATATACTTATATTTTTCATCCGCTCAAAATCGGCATCTTCATCCCACATCTTATATAATCCACCGGCAGAAATATCGTTTGCATACTGTGGATCTCCGAAAACTCTATTGTGATTTTCGATGTGAGCCAATTTTTCAACCTGTGAATGTTTGTCGCTCATCAATAATTTCAGTAATTCCATCTTGTGAATATTCACGGAAATATTGTATATGAGTTCGGTTATATCTTCGTCTGGTTCCAAATCGCGCTCATCATTTCCACTCGTGTATGTCTTATGTGATATTTCTACTAGAATTGGCTGGGACACACTATATGAAAACAATCGACCTCCTTCGCGGATAGCACGATGCATCGACGGATGAAAACCATTTGTAATAATTCGCACCATAATACTGTATGCTATATATTTCCACATCATTTGTTACATATACTCTCTATATATTTTTATCTAGGTTTTGTAATATAATATTGTGATATTGTATCTACTATTGTAATGTTACAAAATTTAGGCGTGGGTTACATACAAGCAATCGGTGTTTCTCATGTGATTTTTTCTATATTCATGTCGTTTTATGGATTTTTTATTGCAAAGAACGATTATGATTTTTTGTATATATTTTTTACAGTAGTGATTGTAATAAGTTGGACGTACTATAACGGTGAATGTTCTCTTACATATTATGTGAAAAATGCGGAGGATGACAATTATATGGCCGGCCAAGAGAGCACGGATATGAAGGATACATATTTGCTATTTGGTTCGAAATACATTTCCTACATTATAATTACATTGCTTATATTCGTTCATGCAATGTCCGAGTATATTGTTCTACGTCGCAATGAATATCCACCTTATCTATATTTATCACTTCCTGCATTACACATCTTATATACGATGTCGTTGAGAATATTCGAGTCAAATTTGCACGAGAATGAATTATTTTTATTGATACAAGATGCGTTTAAGGCATTTTTTATTGTAATACTTATGTTGATTGTAGTTTTACGTAGTCCATAAAGTAAAATGTCGCATAATATATATATATCTATTATGCAACATTTTGATAAAATCATATGTATAAATTTACGCGAAAGGACGGATAAATACAATGCAGTGAAAACGGTTTTTGATAAATTGAAACTAGACGTCGAATTTTACCATGCGGAAAAACATAAGACGTCTGGTAGAATAGGCTGTTTCGAATCTCATATATCTGTTATACAGAACTGTTATGAGAAGAATTTACAAAACGTTCTTATATTCGAAGATGATGTAATCGACACACCTGCATACAGTAGTAATGTTATCAGCAATATTGAATTGTATATGAAAAATAACGAGTGGTGTGAATATTTACAATTGGGATACACCATTTTACCTCACGAATTTTATTCCTATTTTACATCGGTAAATCTAGACAGTAATTATACTAGAGCGAATATTATTAAATACAACGGTAATTGCGCACACGCCTATATAGTAAATCGTAAGGGAATGGAGCGAATTTTGAAAACATGGAAACAGTCCGTGTATGAGAAAGAACTAGATTTGGACGTCTATTATAAAGAGTTGTTTTCAGAGAATGGTGCTGCTTGTTGCCCGATATTATTCGACCAAAATTTTTGCATAGATAGTGACAACGACACTGCGACGACATCGTATTATAAATTGATGCGAGACGTGTCATGCGTTCAATATAATTTTTCATTTTTGTATTTTTTATCATTGTGTAGAGAATATATTCGAATATGTATAATTATAATACTGTGTGCTGTAGTATTTTTCGCTGGATTTGTGTCATACTTTTTATACAAAAACAAAAAGTATAAAAACTGGATACTCAAAAAAACGAGTTACTTGACTTGAACGAAATCGTGGACGGGCTCTTCTGCCAATGTATAAAGCTTGCGTGAAGTAGCACATTTGTTCGCCCACTTTTCTTTACTGGAAACAGGCACTGTCACCTTCATATGTCGCTCGTACTTCTCAGGGCTGTCATAAAAAAGTGTGCTGTATTCTCCATCCACCTGACCGGTTGCTAGCTTGACCTTGAAGAATTGGTCTTCCCCACGACTTCCTACACGAAAACCGCTGCATCTTGCCCCAGTAATTGCATCGCGAATGGTAACGCCGGGTGTGGTGGAAGTGTGAAAAAATTCGAAATCCACCTTTCGCCCGCCAACCATAGTTGTAATCTTATGATATCCGGGGTCAATCATCTTCATAGGGTCTTTCACACGAGAACTCTTGTTGCGGTAACTATGATTCGAATGCACGGATTTGTTATCCTCGTTGCGAAGGTCTTGCTTTCCGTGGTAGAATTCGAAGTCATCATCCTCGGTATTATTGGGATGGAAATGGTCGTCCTCGTAAAACATCGGGTTTAGGTGTTTTTTATAAAACGAAACTGGGTTTTGTAGTAGTCTGTATGTATAATATGATAATGTATATATGACGTTTTTTTTATATTGTTTTGAAAAAATGATTGTGTGATTATATCGTAAAAAATAGAAAAAAATAGGTTGTAGTATTGTATATAAGCAAAAGGTGTAATATGAATTCGAAAAAGGGGTTGCGAAGTATAATAATGGAAAAATTCATGACGGTTTTTCGAAAGCCGGTTCAGGAAAATAAGGCCGTGGAAGAATACGACCAAAACTTGGATTCATTTGATATTGATACTGAAGCTGACGTGGATGATGAAGATGACACTGTGAATATAAAACCTTTGTATTTGGATGATGAACCATTGTCGAGAGAACTTGAATATACACCCACAAAATCGGTCCAAATTCATTATTGTTTTTATAAGATGGTGGATGATTTGAATATTCCATTTTTACAATTTTATATGGAGAAAAAAGAGGGGGAGTATTCATTTCCTTTGTTTGTAACCGCGGAACAAGGTATTGATAATGAGAAGAGTAGCGACGGAGTCGTAGATACAGAGGAAGACACTGAAGAATCTACGGATGATAAATTGGAGCCTATGGAGGAACCTGAATCTACCGAAGACACTGTTTCAATGACTCCCGTGGAGCCTGAATCCACCGAACCTGTAACCACCGAACCTGTAACCACCGAACCTGTAACCACCGAGCCTGTAAGCACCGATACTGTAACCACCGGGCCTGTAACCACCGAGCCTGTAACCACCGAGCCTGTAACCACCGGGCCTGAATCCCCCGAGCCTGTAACCACCGAGCCTGTAACCACCGAGCCTGTAACCACCGAGCCTGTAACCACCGAGCCTGTAACCACCGAGCCTGAATCAATCGAGCCTGTAACCACCGAGCCTGTATCCACCG
>Ga0214923_10004941_pt1 | contig 15751 bp, 14 predicted proteins | sample LL1510_MetaG_FD_177993 | JGI IMG/M metagenome (GOLD analysis project Ga0214923, IMG submission 177993) | Freshwater microbial communities from Lake Lanier, Atlanta, Georgia, United States - LL-1510 | ecosystem: Environmental > Aquatic > Freshwater > Lake | place: USA: Georgia | collected...
TACTCCAAACACCCACTGGCAAGCGCGATTATACAGGCCGCCGAAAAAGCCAAGCTGGTGCCGATCGAGGCGGCAAGCGTATCCGAAAGGCCCGGTCAGGGCTTAACCGGTATGGTCGCCGGACGCGAGATTCGCGTCACACACCGCAAGAAGCTTCTGCACGCCAGCCCCCAGATGGCCGCCACACTTCCGCCCACCGCCGCCGGGCTGGAATGCATCATTCTGATGGATGGTCAGTATGCCGCCACCTTCCGCTTCCGCGATGCGCCGCGCTCGGACGGCAAATCTTTCATCGGTCATCTGGCTCCATCCCACCAGTTCAACAAAATCATGCTGGTATCAGGCGATCGCGAATCAGAAGTTGTCTACCTTGCACAATTGCTGGGCATCAAAGAAACGCTGGCCTCACAAAGCCCCGAGCAGAAAGTGGCGATCGTACGCGAGGAGACCGCCAAAGCGCCCACATTGTTTATGGGCGATGGCATCAATGATGCGCCTGCGCTGGCCTCCGCCACAGTGGGGATTGCCTTTGGCCAGCATAGCAGTGTTACGGCGGAAGCCGCCGGCGTGGTCATCATGGAAAACTCCCTCGCCAAAGTGGATGAATTGCTGCATATCAGCACACGCCTGCGTTCGATTGCCTTGCAAAGCGCCATTGGTGGCATAGCGCTCTCACTCATCGGCATGGGCTTTGCAGCAGCCGGATATATCAGCCCCGTGCAGGCCGCGTTGTTTCAGGAATTTATCGACGTGCTCGCCATTACCAACGCACTTCGCCTGAGCCTCGGCAAGCGTATCGAAACGGACATGAACCGTTAAAGATTGACCCGCATCAAATCGCCTGCATGACATTCTGATAAAACAGCGTCATGAACATCATGCACCGCATACGCCTCTACCACGCAATGCTTGCTAGCCTGTCGTTGCTGGCTTACCTCACGGGTGAGTTTGGCCTTATACATGCATGGCTTGGCTATGGCGTTGCCGGCGTCATTGTCCTACGCCTGCTGTGGGCGCTCAGCGGGGAGCGGCTGGTTGGCCTGATGCGCTTTTATCCCTCCTTTGAAGGCTTAACGTTCGACAATGCATTCACTCACCCTGCTATTAGCAAAAGCCTGATGCTGGGCATTGTCTTAAGCTTGATGTTAGCCACCGGCACCGGCATCGCTCTCGACAAAGGCAAGTCAATTGGGTTGGCAAGCACAACCGTGGTAACGAATGCTCATGCCGACGATGAGGAAGAACATGAGAATAAACACTTTTTAGACGAAGCGCTGGAAGAATCACACGAGATGTTTGCCAATCTGATGCTGTTATTTGTGGGAATGCATGTGACATATCTGGTTGCCTTCAAACGCCCATTGGCCAAATTCATGCTGTTTGTGCCGAAAAACGATCGTACAAGGCCTTGACGTCTTGCCTCATTCCTCATTCAATGCGCACCCTCAACCAGATGGAACCATACGCCATGAGCATCCTTTCAAACACTGCCATCGCCTTCAGCCTGTCAACCGATGCCTTTGCCGCCGCAATCAGCAAGGGGGTTGCGCTGCAAAAGCCTAAAATCCATCAGGCCGTGCGCATCGGGTTAATTTTTGGTGGGGTGGAAACCATTACTCCAATCCTTGGCTGGGGGTTGGGGCTGCTGGCAAGCGGTTTGATTGCTTCGATTGATCATTGGGTGGCTTTTATCCTGTTGTCGCTGATTGGAGGGAAAATGATCTATGAAAGCCGCCATACCAACAACGACTCACGCAAAGCATCGCATTCTTTGAGCATTCTGATTCTGACCGCCATTGGCACCAGCATCGACTCCATGGCAGTGGGCGCCACACTGGCCTTGCTGGATGTGAATATCTGGCTGATGGCCACGATGATTGGGGCGGCCACATTCACCATGGCAACCATCGGCATCATGTCCGGTCACTATATTGGCACCAAAGCAGGTAAAGTAGCGGAGTGTTTAGGCGGCCTATGCCTGATTGCTATCGGCACGAAAATTCTGATCGAGCATCTTAGCGCCGCATAGCGTACCAACAATCTCCACACAGCCAATTCATTACGGATACGGATTTATATTTTTTCTATTTTTGAGATGACTCTATCTATTATGCACAGGCGCCAACCACATCACCCCAAAAACACATCCCTTTGCCGTCACTCTAGAAACGTTCTTGGTTCGGCCTTCGCATATTAGCCTTGATGGGAATAGCTTCAACGCGCCGCAGAAATCCTGCTGGTTGGGAGAAATTTTTGCAGCGCAGCGTAAGGCTGGTTCGCCCCCCTATCCACTACCTCTCACAAAAAAGCCGCTTCTGGTTTGATACGGCCTGCAGAAGTCAGGAAAGCCATTCCGATGCCGTTATGATTTCTTTGGAAAAACTCTGCCTTCGCCCTCCCGACCGCAAAAACGGATAGCGTATGGCATTATCAATAAAAATGGCCCGCCTAAGCGGGCCATTGATCATTGACGTCTATCAGAATTCTTATTTTGCTGCATCCAGCTTGCCGCCCAGTTTGGCGCATTCGCCTTTGGTCACATATTTCCATTCCGTCGGCAGATTGTCTTTGGAAGCCTGCCCCGCGCAACCATGCGCGCCATCGGAAGCAGCGCAGTCATTTTTACCGGCTTTGGCAATACCATAGCATTTTTCTTTATCGCCACCTTCTGCGGCCTGAGCAGCAACTGACACTGCCGCGCTCAACGCACCAGCCAACGCGACACACAACATCGTTTTATTCATATAAATCCTCACGGTTAACAGGTTAAACAAAATCTTGATGACAATGATACTACGCTTATTCGAGCGAAATCCTTTTGCGGTTACCTCACCATTTCAACAGCCATTTTCCTAAAGTGGCGCCCAGCAGGGCAAATAGCAAGGTTGGCGCATAATGCCACACCAGCAAATGAGGTAATGAATCATTGGCCTCTGCCAGCCGCAACATCAAACATCCAATGGCCGCTGCCGATATGGTCGCAAAGATGCCGGAGAGATGGGGCCGCACCGTCGCACCACGATGCAGCACAAACAGTAATACCGATACCGGAATGATAGTTGATCCTGCAATACACAGCGTACATTCATAGGTGTGGTGAGCATATTCTCCGCCCAGCACCATCAGCGGATCCTCCGGCATGGTGCCCTGCAGAATCAGCAGCGCTACAAATGCGGTGATACTGAGAATGGGAACAGGAAATACCAGCTGCTTTTGATAATGGTCCGGATAGGCCAGATGAACAGACGCGACGAGCGTCGTCAGGAAGATCATGAACAGCGCGACGACCTCCGCCAGATACATTGGCCGGCTCAGTTGAACCGCCAAATCACTCCTGAATTCAAGCGCAAAGCCCAATACTGCCGCATAGGCGATCAGGATGGCTGCCAGCCGCAACGAAAGGGCCATCGGCCCCTGCATCAGCCGAACAGGCTTGGCTTCCTGAGACAAGGATCGAATCAACTGCTGAGTATTCGCCATGTTACGATGCCAATCTTGCTTTGATCTGTTTATAGGCGCGGTGCGCTGCCACCTTAACCGCTGACTCCTTCATGCCAAGCTGACTGCCCACTTCTTTGGCGGTATATCCTTGCAGATGCATCAACGTCAAAATCTTCTGCTGCCGCTCTGGTAGTTCAGACATGCCCTCACTGACTAGTTCGAAACGGGCATCCGATTCGGTTACAGGCTCCGACAATACATTTTCTAGTTCCTGAATATCCACCATTTTTAATGCCTGATCGGCATAGCGTTTGCGCACATGATCAATGATCCGATACCGCGCAATCGCTGAAATCCATGGCATCGCCGCCCGCTTACCATCATAGGTGTGGCGAGCTTTGTGGATAGAAATCAAAATCTCCTGCACCACATCTTCCACATCCGATTTTGGAATCTTCCGCATCACCATTCGTCTTAAATAAGAAGCAGTTATGGTTAGAAACTGCTCATAAGCCCGCGCATCTCCCATCAGCGCCTGATGCAATAGCGCTTCCATGCTGGATGACGGTGCTGGCTCTGTGAGCGCGTCTGCTGATGTAACCATGAAACGTGGCTTTCCGAACATAAGAGGGTCGCAACCCCGAAAGGCTACATATGATCAGATTCCATGTTTTTTACAACCCCTTCGTCACCGCTGCCAACACCCTGCAGCCACTGGTTTTATTAACGCTTCGTCTATGGATCGCTGTCCTGTTTTTTAAATCCGGTCTCGTAAAGATTGAGGATTTTTCAACGGCTGTTGCCTTATTTGCCGACGAATATCAGGTGCCGCTTCTGCCGCCTTATCTGGCCGCCCTATCCGCTGCCACGTTTGAGTTGGTCTGCCCGCTATTGCTGGCATTTGGCCTGTTGACGCGCCTTGCCTGCCTGCCGCTGCTGGCCATGACCGCTATCATCCAATTCACCTATCTGGAACATATACAACATGCCTATTGGGCGATGTTGCTGCTGGTCATCCTCACCCATGGGGCCGGTCCGTGGTCGCTGGATTATGTGTTGTCCAGACGCACCCACCCTGCGCCATAGAAACGCGCTTTACAATCTAATCTCCCACGCGCTAACGTGATCGACAGTAATCACCTTCTTAAGAGAACTGTATCGATATGCCTTCTTCCGTTGGCGCTTGGGAACATCACTTGTTATTTCCCACACGCGTGCTGATTCAGCAAAACCAGAATGAGTCCATGCGCAAAGCGCTCAGCACTATGTTTGATACAGAACCGTGTTTTCACGAGAAAAATTTTGCCGATGTGGCCGATGCGCGCAACCTGATGGATCTGGCCAACGCCCATCCGGCCCTTAATGATCTGAAACAGTTTTTCCTTGATGGCGCGCGCGCCTGGCTCGCCGCGGAATCGGTGAAGGGAAACTATCAGGTTCACAGCTATTTATTCCCCAACTTCTCCAAATCGACCGAATTTGTTCCCGCTCACAACCATATTGCTCATTTATCAGGCGTTTATTACGTCGATGTGCCGGATTATGGCGATCATCCCCTGCTGCATAGCGGTGATCATAAAGACTATTGGCATATGGATTATGGGGTGCTGATTTTACACGACCCGCGGTTTAATGCATCGCTCGCTGAGCTGAAAATGGCAAATTACACCAAATTATTCCCCAAACCGGGGCTTGGTATCATGTTTCCATCCTATTTGTGGCATTCTGTCACCCCACATTTGGGTGAAAAGCGCGCATCAATTGCCGTAAACTTCACTTTTACCCCAGAAAATACGCCTTTGCCCGACGAAACCATGCGGCTGTGACACATTAACCGTCAATCATCTGCTTGAAGTGGGTAATAATGGCTTCATAAAGCGCATCGCCCAAACATTTGTCTTCCACACCGGCGTCCAGATTGGGATTGTCATTAATCTCAATCACATAAACGCCTTTCTTGGTTTCTTTCAAATCCACGCCATACAGCCCGTTACCAATCAGTGCAGCGGCTTTTAATGCAATCGACAAGACGCGCTTGGGCACTTTCTCAATGGGCACACATTCATCCGGCCCTTCTTTATAGCGTTTGGCCGCGTGGTTGTAGATCTGCCAGTGCCCTTGCGCCATGTAATATTTACACGCCACCAGCGGTTTGCCACCCAGAATAACGATTCGCCAATCATATTCCGACTTCACAAATTCCTGCACCAGCACCAGTTCGGTCTTACGAAACAGGTCTTGTAGCCTTGAATGAAATTCCTCCGCATCAAACACGCGGTACACCCCCAGCGAAAAGGAACCATCCGGCACCTTCAGCACCAGTGGATACTGATCCGGCGATGGTGTTTGAATTTCGCTTTGTCGACGATAAATGAAATATCCTTTCGGAGTTTTGATGCGCTTGTTGCGCAGCAGCTCCTGTAGATACACCTTATTGCAACAACGCAGCATAGAAGACGTGTCATCAATCGAAGGGATTCCCTCACTTTCCGCTTTCATGGCAAACCGGTAGGTATGGTTGTTAACCGCCGTGGTTTCGCGGATGAACAACGCATCAAACTCCAGCAGCGAATCAATATCGCTGCGCGTGATCAACTCCACATAAAACCCCATACGGCGGCCAACGGTCACCAACTTCTTCAGCGCGCGTTCATTCGACGGCGGCAACCGCTCTTCCGGATCATGTAAAACCGCCAGCCAGTATTTATCCTCTGCTGTGCTTTTCTTGGAGCGGCGCTCCCAATAGGTTCCGGTAAATTGACCCAACGCCTCATTGAAAGAATCCTGTAGATATCCCAGATCGCTAAGCTGCACGGGTGCCACATCATCAATTTTCCACTTCTTGCCGCCCGAACGGCTGATCACCACTTTCACTGCGGGCAAGCGAAACGCATCAAACACCCGTCTGGCAAACCGTTGTAAATACTCATTCTGTGTACGACCAAAAAACACATAAATTTCTTCGTCGGGAATTGCATCTGGTGGCAAGGGATGACGGTTCAGCGCTTCATCCAAATCCACCAGCGCATGCCGATAAATACGTTTCCAGTTCATATGCGCAATGTCGGCCATATCGGGTAAACAGCGATGACCCCGCGCATCCGCCAGCAGCGAACAGTAATAGCCGACCTTCAGATACCCATAGTTTTGACACAGATTGATTACACGGACACCGCGATTGCCCATCTGCTCATAAGGAACGTTATTGTTGATGTAATCCTTTGCCGTGATAATCAAGCGGCCGGGGCCTGACTTTACCGGGCACGGCAACCGATCTACCACCACCATATGGGTGATGGGATATTTCAACGAAGCATTCATAACATTTTCACCATCTCAAGCGCATCCATGCCGTCTTCATAAAATGATTCGATGCGGCGGCGCATCTGATAACCCAAGCGGGCATAAAGCGTCATTGCCGTTTTGTTATCTGCGCGAATTTCCAGCTTTACACCCTTTTTGCCGCATTGGTCTTCCATGGTTTTCAATAGTCTTTCCGCGATGCCCTTGCGACGATGCTGCGGCAAAACTGCCAGCGAATAATGGCGCGCCAGCTTGCTGCGGGCATGCACAAAGGTGAGCAGATAACCGCACACAACGCCTTGTTCTTCAAAGACCAGCATCCGCGCTTTGGGATTATGCACCATATAGTGTAATCTGCGCCGCGACAGGCGGTTGGTCGTGAAGCACCGCTGCTCAATCGCGACCAGCTCATTCAGATCATCACGTCGCGCGGTGCGTATCATCGGCAGGGGCTTACCTTTAAGTCTCTATCGTTGGCTATAGTATATTTTCAGCGATTCTCAAGCGGCTTATTGGTTGCGGGGGCGAATATCTTGCAAAGAATGGTCCGTATTTGCGCTCTGGGCTTGACTGCGGGTGGGCTTTTCCTTATGGTCCCGACAATTTGGCCTGAGTTTGGTGATTTAGATGCATAAACCGAGTGCGATTCCCTCCCCCTACACGGCAGCGCTGCTGTTGAATGACGGGAAGGTGTTTTTCGGATATGGCATCGGCGCAAAGGGAGCCCGGTTTGGCGAAATCTGCTTTAACACCGCAATCACCGGCTATCAGGAAATCCTCACCGACCCTTCTTATTCCGGACAGATCATTACCTTCACTTTCCCCCATATCGGCAATGTCGGTACGAATGACGAAGATAAAGAATCCGAGCGCCCGCTGGCGCGCGGGCTGATCATGCGTGAGGCCATTACAAGCCCCTCGAACTTCCGGGCCAACCAATCGTTGATCGTATGGCTGGAACAACAGCAGATGAGCGGCATCTGCGGCATTGACACCCGCGCATTGACACGCCATATCCGCCTCAATGGCGCACAGAATGTGGCGATCATTTATCCGTCATCGCCAGATGCCGCCGATCTTGCGGCCGCACGCACGCAACTGGCCGCCACCCCTTCCCTTAAGGGGTTGGAGCTGGCAGCAGATGCTTCCTGCGATGCGCCTTATGTATGGAACCAGACACGCTGGGCATTGGAGCAGGGTTACGAGGTTCTAAGCAACCCTGAGTTTCATGTGGTTGCTATCGATTTCGGTGAAAAACTGAATATCCTGCGTTGCCTTGCCAGCGCCGGATGCAAGGTTACGGTCGTGCCCGCCCAAACATCCGCCGCAGATATTCTGGCATATAACCCCGATGGTATATTTTTATCCAACGGTCCCGGCGATCCGGCGGCTACCGGCGTCTATGCGCTGACCACCATTCGCGCCCTCATCGATTCCGGCTTACCCATTTTCGGTATTTGTCTGGGACATCAGCTCCTCGCTCTAGCAATGGGTGCCAAGACTGAAAAAATGCATCAGGGGCACCGTGGCGCCAACCATCCGGTCAAAGATTTGAAACAAGGCCATGTGATGATCACCTCACAGAATCATGGATTTGTTGCCAGCAAAGACAATCTGCCGGACGATGTGGAAGTCACCCATATTTCGTTGTTTGACCAGACGATTCAAGGGCTGGCGCATAAAACCAAGCCGATCTTCTGCGTGCAGGGCCACCCCGAAGCGTCACCCGGCCCGCACGATTCTATTTATCTGTTTGACCAGTTTATTTCGATGATGAGGCACCATGCCAAAGCGTAATGACATTCAGTCGATTCTGATTATTGGCGCAGGGCCCATCGTCATCGGTCAGGCCTGCGAATTCGACTATTCCGGCACGCAAGCCGTGAAAACCCTGAAGGCCGAAGGCTATCGCATCATTCTGGTCAATTCCAACCCGGCCACCATTATGACCGATCCGGAACTGGCCGACGCTACCTATATCGAGCCGATTACGCCGGAGCTGGTGGCAAAGATTATCGAGAAAGAGCGCCCCGACGCCTTGCTGCCAACCATGGGCGGTCAGACGGCACTGAATTGCGCAAAAGCACTGGCAGAATCCGGGGTATTGGAACGCTTCAAGGTGGAGCTGATAGGCGCCAATCTGGAAGCAATCAACAAAGCCGAAAACCGGTTTCTGTTCAACGAGGCGATGCGTAAGATTGGCCTCGATGTGCCCAAGAACGCAATTGCCCACACGCTTGATGAAGCACGTGCCGCTATTGAACAGATCGGTCTGCCGGCAGTAATCCGCCCCTCCTTCACACTGGGCGGTTCTGGAGGCGGCATCGCCTATAACCGCGAAGAGTTTGAGCAGATTGTATTGTCCGGTCTGGATGCCTCCCCCACCAGCGAAGTGTTAATTGATGAGTCGGTGGTCGGCTGGAAAGAATATGAGATGGAGGTGGTGCGCGATCGCAAAGACAACTGCATCATCGTCTGTTCCATCGAGAATGTGGACCCGATGGGCGTGCATACGGGAGACAGCATTACCGTTGCCCCCGCACTCACACTCACCGACAAAGAATATCAGCGCATGCGCGATGCATCGATTGCGGTTCTGCGGGAAATCGGGGTCGATACCGGCGGCTCCAATGTGCAATTCGCCATCAACCCCAAAGATGGCCGGATGATTGTGATTGAGATGAATCCACGCGTATCCCGCTCTTCGGCTCTGGCATCCAAAGCCACTGGCTTTCCTATTGCCAAAGTTGCCGCCAAGCTCGCGGTTGGATATACGCTCGATGAGATTATCAACGATGTCACCAAGGCAACGCCTGCATCTTTTGAGCCGACGATCGACTATGTCGTGACGAAAATTCCCCGCTTCACCTTCGAAAAATTCCCCGGCACCGATGCGACGCTGACAACGTCCATGAAATCAGTGGGCGAATCGATGGCCATGGGCCGCTGCTTCGCCGAAAGCTTGCAAAAAGCGTTGCGTTCGCTGGAGATTGGCCTGTGCGGACTCAATGAAGTGGAGATTCCTGGCTATGATGTGCAAGCCCATAATCTGGATGCAGTGCGCACCGCGCTGGCCGTGGCGGCGCCCGACCGTTTGCTGCGCATTGCCCACGCCTTGCGGCTGGGGCTATCGGCCAAAGAGATTGCCACCATTACCCATTATGATCCATGGTTCATTGAGCAGCTGGATCTGATCGTACAGGCCGAAGCGGAGGTCAAGAAACAAGGTATCCCAACAGATCCGATTGCGTTGCTGGCCCTGAAGAAACTTGGCTTTTCCGATAAGCGGCTGGGGCAGCTGACCAGCCAACCCGAAGCCGCCGTTACCGCACAACGCCTGAAGCTGAATGTGCGCCCCGTCTTCAAGCGCGTTGACACCTGCGCCGCAGAATTCGAAGCCATTACACCGTATTTATATAGCTGCTATGAAGGCGACGGCATCACTCCTGCCGAATGCGAATCCCAACCCACCAGCCGCAAAAAAGTGGTGATTCTGGGTGGTGGACCTAACCGGATCGGTCAGGGCATCGAGTTCGATTATTGCTGTGTGCATGCCGCTTATTCGCTCAAAGAGGCTGGTTTTGAAACCATCATGATCAACTGCAATCCGGAAACCGTATCAACCGACTATGACACCTCGGACCGGCTGTATTTTGAACCTCTCACCATCGAAGATGTAGTGGAAGTGCTGCGCAAAGAACAAAGCAACGGCACCGTAATCGGTGTCATCGTGCAATTTGGCGGCCAGACCCCTTTGAAGCTGGCCAACCAGCTCGCGGCGGCCGGCATTCCTATCATTGGCACCTCGCCAGACTCCATTGATCTGGCAGAAGACCGTGAGCGCTTCCAGCAGTTGCTCGTTTCGCTCAAACTCAAACAACCCGCTAACAGCATCTGCAAATCCCGCGACGAAGTGATCGAGCAGGCCGGCGCCATCGGCTACCCTGTCGTGATTCGCCCATCTTATGTTCTTGGGGGCCGCGCCATGGCAATCATTCATGATGCCACCGCGCTGAAACAATATGTGACTGAGATTATTTCCATGTTCGGCGAAGGCCCCATCCTGATTGATGGGTATCTAAACGACGCCATTGAGCTGGATGTGGATGCGCTATCCGATGGCAAAGAGGTATATGTCGCAGGCATCATGGAGCATATTGAAGAAGCGGGCATTCATTCCGGCGATTCGGCCTGTTCTCTGCCGCCTTATTCACTGAATGCAGACATCATCGCCGCTATCCGTACCCAGACCATTGCACTGGCCAAAGCGCTCAAAGTCACCGGGCTGATGAATGTGCAATTCGCCGTCAAAGACGGTCAAATCTATATCATTGAGGTCAATCCGCGCGCCAGCCGCACGGTCCCCTTTGTAGCAAAAGCAACCGGCGTTCCCATTGCCAAAATTGCAGCACGGCTAATGGCCGGAGAGACCTTGCCTGACTTTACGCTGCCTTCACAGGAAGCGCTTGCTAATATTAAGCATGTGGCAGTGAAGGAAGCCGTATTCCCATTCGCACGCTTCCCAGGAGTCGATGTGATTTTGGGGCCGGAAATGAAATCAACCGGCGAAGCGATGGGCCTAGACATGGATTTCTCGCTGGCTTATGCCAAGGCACATCTGGCCTCCGGCAGCACGCTGCCTTCTGCTGGTACGGTGTTTATCTCCGTGAAGGAAAGCGATAAACCGCTGGTGCTGCCCGTTGCCAAAACGCTTGAGAAGCTTGGTTTCTCGATCATTGCAACCCGCGGCACCGCATCCTTCCTGCAGCAACAGGGGGTAACGGTGGAAGTGGTCAACAAAGTGCGTGAGGGCCGTCCGCATATCGTTGATAAAATCAAAGACGGGGATGTAGCGCTGCTCATGAATACTACCGAAGGCGCCGCCGCCATTGCCGATAGCTATTCCATCCGCCGCACGGCCTTGCTGTGCAAAATCCCCTATACCACCACGATTCCGGGGGCAAGGGCCATTTCACGCGCGTTGGAAGCCATTGCCGAGTCCAAACACGGGCTTGAGGTGCGGCCATTGCAGGCCTATTTCCAGACAGGCCTCGCCGCCCGCGTCAGTAAGGCCAAAGCCGTGTAGCTTAACCGACTGATGTTTATATCTTTGTGTGCTTTTTCACAGGAGGACACCGCCGCACGGTGACTTATCGCTTGCTCCTATCCCGTTTTTGGACGTATTTTGACCCTTCGCAACTGATTAAACAGGTATCCCAATGGATCGTATTCCTATTACCGCTGCGGGCTATGCAGCGCTCGAACACGAATTGAAAAATCTCAAGCATGTGGAGCGCCCGGCCGTGGTGACCGCTATCGCCGAGGCACGCGAGCATGGCGACTTGAAAGAAAATGCCGAATATCATGCGGCCAAAGACCGTCAGGGCTTTATTGAAGGACGTATTCAGGAGCTGGAAGCTGTTATTTCCCGTGCCGAAGTGATTGACCCCGCCTCCATGAGCGGTTCCACCGTGAAATTTGGTGCCACCGTTAAACTGGTGGATGAAGAAACCGAGGAAGAGGTGACCTATCAGATTGTCGGCGAACATGAAGCGAGTCTGGAAAATGGAAAAATCTCTATCGGTGCGCCCATTGCGCGAGCGCTTATCGGCAAAGCGGCCGGCGATAGCGTAGAGGTGAAAACCCCCAAGGGCTCGCGTAATTACGAAGTCCTATCGGTCGTTTATAAATAATGAGCGTGCATCCGCCCTCCATTTGGGTTCTGCGTGACGATCGGGCGGGTCATAATGCGCAAAGCCACGGGCTGGCCCACCGCTTTGGCGTACCCTATAGCATAAAGCCGATTGAATATAACCGCTTTGCGCGGTTGCCCAATGTGTTTATCGGCAAATCGCTGCGCGGCCTGACCGAATCGAGCAAAGCGCTCATTGTGCCGCCATGGCCCAAGCTGGTCATTGCTGCGGGACGGCGCATTGTGCCTGTGGCGGAATATATCAAAAAACAATCGCCGGAAACCATTTTGCTGCAGCTGATGTGGCCGGGCCATGTGGAGCCTTTTGACCTGATTATTGCACCCAAACACGACCACCCGCCGCAAGACCCGCGCATCATCACCACCGTTGGCGCGTTGCACGCCGTGACCGACAGTATTCTCGACATGGAAGCGGAGAAACTGCACCCGATTTGCGCCACCCTGCCACGTCCGATCATCTTGGTATTGGTGGGCGGCAACAGCAAGCACGGCACCTTTGAACGCAGCGACATTCACCGCCTGCTCGACCTGTCGGAGCTGCTGGCAGGCAGCAACGGGTCGTTATTTATTTCTACCAGCCGCCGCTCACCCTCGTTTGTGGAAAGCATCTGCAAAGAGCGCATCACCTGCCCCTATCATCTCTATAAGTGGGGCAGCAAAGAAGCCAATCCCTATCCGGGAATGTTGAAATTGGCGGATGCCATTGTGGTCACCGGCGACTCGATTTCCATGTCATCGGAAGCCTGCTACAGCGGCAAACCTGTTTATTTATTCAACCCCGTATCGCTGGAGAGCGATAAGCACCGCGATTTCCAAAACAGTCTGCTGGGTGAAGGTTATGCTAAAGCGCTTACCCCCAATGCCTCGCTGGAATGGAAACCCGAAAAGCGGTTGGATGAAATCAACCGCATTGTCTCTCTCATTAAGAGTCGAAAATCCAAATAACTTGAAACTTACCCGCGTGACACCTATATCTGGGTTACCTCGTTATTTCAGGAATCCCATCATGGCACGTGAACCTAAAACCCATCACACGAACGTTCTTATCATCGGTTCCGGCGCTGCCGGATGTACGGCGGCTATCTATGCGGCGCGTGCAGGCCTTGCCCCCATCATGGTGCATGGGATGCAGCCCGGTGGTCAGCTCACCATCACCACCGATGTCGAAAATTACCCTGGATTTGCCGATGTGATTCAGGGGCCGTGGCTGATGGAACAGATGGAACAGCAGGCCAAGCACGTGGGTACCACCATCATCAATGATGTGATTGTATCGGTTGATCTGTCGATGCGCCCTTTCGTCGCCAAAGGTGATACGGGCGATACCTACATTGGCGAAACGCTGATTATTGCCACCGGCGCATCCGCGCGCTGGCTGGGGTTGGAAAGCGAGAAACAATTCCAGAATTTCGGTGTTTCTGCTTGCGCCACCTGCGATGGATTCTTCTTCCGTGGCAAAGAAGTGGTGGTCATTGGCGGCGGCAATACGGCGGGCGAAGAAGCGCTGTTCCTTGCCAATCTGGCATCCAAAGTGACGCTGATTCACCGGCGCGATGCGCTGCGTGCTGAAAAGATTCTACAAAACCGTCTGATGGCTAACCCCAAAATTTCTTTCGAATGGAACAGCGTCGTGGAAGAATTCGTGGGCACCGCCAACCCACCCAGCCTAACGGCTGTGCGCGTAAAAAATGTGCAGACGGGTGCCACCAAAGACATCAAAGCCGATGGCGCATTCGTGGCCATTGGTCACGTTCCCAACACCTCTGTTTTCAAAGGATCGGCCCTGACACTGGATGCAGAGGGTTATATCATCACTACACCGGGACGCGCATCGACCAATATTCCGGGCGTGTTTGCAGCCGGTGATGTGCAGGATAAGATTTACCGTCAGGCAGTCACGGCGGCAGGCTCGGGCTGCATGGCGGCGCTGGAGGCAGAAAAATATCTGGCATCGCAGGGTCATGGGGCTACGGCAGCCGCCTAATTGCTCACCTAAGATTAGAGAATAATGCTGCGTTCCGTTGCGATGCGTGCCAACGCAAGCTGTCTGGCCTGCGGGTCTTCTATCACTGCTACCCCTTCAGGCCGTGGCACATCTCTTAACGCCCCGGCATCCACCACCGCCACCACGTCCGACGGCTGACGCATGACGGTGCCTGCATCGCCCACGTCTCTGCGCTCTGTCGGCGTTTCTATGACAAGGGTAGCATCGGTAACATCCTGCTCTCCACCCCGACCGCGCAAATTGTCCGACCGTTGACGGCGTGGCTGTGACGCGCTCGCCGTTCTGCTGGAGTTCCACCACGCAAGCGCAGCGGCAATGCCTCCAACCGTCAAAATGGCCGGCCACCAGCTACCACCACCCGAGCGATCATTATCAGACGAACCAAACAGCGAGGGAACCACAAACAACGCACCAAGCCCAGCCGCCGCCCACATCAACGGGTTCTTCCAGATGCCTCCAGATGCTACTTCCCTGCCCCTTGAGCCACCGCTTCGCTCTGCTGCAATCGCCGCCACCACATGCGGCCTTGCTCCCATAGCATCACGCACGGTTTGAACCTCACCCAGCATCTTATCCAAAGCTGCTCTATATTCCGGTGGCGCTTCTGTCAGCACCGCACGCACCGCAGCGGCATGATCTCGCAACATTTTATCGGACACTTTGTAAACCGTATGCCCGTTGTTTGCTCCCACAACACTAAGGTTGGAACCTGCATAAGCCGCTATGCTTCCTGTTCCTCCAGTTCTTGCCACATCGTCAAGGATTGCAGGACCACCCGCATGGCCTTGGTTCCACAACACATAGGTTTGCACAGCTGTGGCCGCTGGGCGAAGCATGATGTTATAAGCAGGACGATATAAATCAATATCCGTAGGGCGGCGAGTGGCATCTTGTTCCTTGAGAAGAAGAACGGTTTTGAATGCCCTGGCTTGGTTTCTGGGTTCATAGAAAGCTGGCGTATCCCATGCCGCAAGCGTTGGATCTGCTGCTCTGGCCCTGTCATAAATAGGGCGCTGAAACTGCATGTCACCTAACGCACTTGAGCCTCTCTGCGTTGTGAAGTTTATGCTCTCCAACGCCCCAATCATCAATGCTTCCACGGTTTGCTCAGGCGTGAATCCTTCTGCCCTGAACGCCTCAAACAATTCCCGACCGCGCGCTACATTCATGCGAGGTCTGGCAGGCGCACGTCTAACCAACGCGCCTCCGGCTATCCCTTCAGCCTGGGCTGCTGCCGGATTGGCCGCCAGCGCCAGCACTACATTATCAACACCGCCGCTATCTGCAGT
>Ga0214923_10004942_pt1 | contig 15746 bp, 12 predicted proteins | sample LL1510_MetaG_FD_177993 | JGI IMG/M metagenome (GOLD analysis project Ga0214923, IMG submission 177993) | Freshwater microbial communities from Lake Lanier, Atlanta, Georgia, United States - LL-1510 | ecosystem: Environmental > Aquatic > Freshwater > Lake | place: USA: Georgia | collected...
GTGGAATGGCCCGAAAGGCTGAGCGCACTGCCAAAGGAAGCCTGGCAACTGCAATTAAGCCTGGAGGGAGATGGGCGGCGTTTGCAGCTGCAGGCCCCGTTGGCGGCAAAAAGAAAATTATTATGAAGATTTACGCAGTATGCCAAGTTTGAGCAGCCATGCCAAAGTTCTAAATAATTTAATATTATTTTTTGAGAAAATAGAAAGGGTTTCAGCTAACTGATTACATGAAGATGGGGCATAGGAAAGGATCTGAAGAACCTCATAAACCATTTTCTCTGATATAAAGATTTTTGACGTATAATTAACCATACTCAAAAGTGCTAAGGCTTCAAACCTATCCCTTGCAACTTCAAAACTAACATCGGAAAGCTCTAAAAATGTGGAAGGTAAAAATTTAGTTGTTGGATAGCTAGCAAAAGAATAAAAGGGATCAAGATATTGTGGGGTAATACTCTTACTCAATGGCTTCAAAAAGGAAAGTTCTGAGCGAAGACGATAGAGCTCTTGCCAAAGGGAGTTATATTGTGGGATTATAACCTGCCAATCAAATCTTGCCTTTACATTTTGAATACCATTTGAACCCATAAATCTTCTCAATTGAGAAGACGAAAAAAGCCTAGTAAAAGCCTTAATACAGGAATCAAGATCAATCGAAATCAAAGAAGATGTATATCCACAATACATATCATAACTATCAATTTCTAAAGCATGATTATAAGCCAGATCATCTGCAAAACCGGCAGGAGGGGCAAGGGTTGATATTCTAAAACCATCAACACCATCGCGAACAGTATCTTTGTAACCATTCCAATCAGATACCACCACCGGCAACCCTGCAGCCATCGCCTCAATAGGCGTTATTCCAAAAGTTTCCTGAATATTGTCAGATAAGGAACAAAAGATATCTGCTGCATTCCAACAAGAATGTAATAAATTTGGATCTCGTCCATCAATAAACCTACGCTCAACATTTGGGGCAAGAACAGCAAAAGCCTGTTCGTAGGAATCCTTAATATGGTCATTTGCATACCATCCACACTCAATAACAATTACATTCTGATTGGTTGCTAACGAAGCGGCCTGGACAGCCTGATACATTACAGCGGGGTGGGCCTTACCATGGAAAGAAAGCCTTCCAACAAACAAAACAACTAGATAGTCTTTTGGAATATGTAGAGAACAACGGGCCGCTTCTCGCTTCTGATCAGAGGGAGCAAATTTTTCGGAATCAACACCTAAAGGAATAACCGGTAAGTTAGGTAAAATAAAACGTTTGCAATTAAAACGATCCTTTAAAAAATCACACTGGGTGGAAAGAATCCTTAAAACATTATTCTTCACAGCATTACTTGTACATATCAAAGCATCCCAAGGATAAATCGGCGCAGAAACTAGGGAGGCAATGGCACTAACAACCCGCTGAGTGGCAGTGGTGTGAGTGATTCCAATTAAACTCCACTTATCACAGCCTGAGATTAATCGTGGCATACACCATTGGTCGATACCTGGACCAGGATAAAAAGCAAATCCTGCTTTTTCTAATAAGTGCAATGAAGAACGCTCAACAACAACAATATCTTCATCCCTGCCAAACTCACGCGCAAACTCCCTAAAAATGGAAACATGCTTTAAATTCTCAACCTGAACATATAAAGTTTCAAAAATGCCATATCGTAAATAAGCTTGAAGAAAAGACTGTCCTGCAACATGACGGCCCATCAAATCACTGCGAGCAGTGTTGTAGCCATCAGGATGAAAAAATAAGCAGGGGGAATAATTAATCAAATCGAGCTCCCCCTTACCCTAAGCAGAAGTGGTACCGTGAGAGTAGCCCAATGGCTTATTCCATGCTCCCATAAACCATCCTCTCCCCAGCAATCACCATGGTCTGAACACGCTAAGATTGTTGAATTAGCAAAAGAGGCTAACAAATCAGAGATTGCTAGATCGATCCATTCCAAACATAAACGCTGCCGCAAAAAACAGAGATCAAAGGAAGAGTGGATATCTCCAAAAGGAACACATGGGCTAGGCCAAGCATTCCAGGTAGCTCCCTCATGCCAATAGGGAACATGGGTTTCACCAACATTGAGAAACAAAAAAACAGGCTGGGTGCTAGCAATATTAGCTAGCTGTTCATATATCCATTGCAATTGGCGATTAAGAGACCATGTATTACCTGAATAAAAGAAAGAATGAAAGGGTTCGGTTAAAACTGAACCTGTTGGTGTATTAGTATTGAACCAGGAAACAGCACCACTACCAATACATTTATAGCCAAGTTGCGAAAAGCCTTGAATTATATTCGAACCATTCAAAGAAAATCCATCAAGGTGGTTGCCACCAGAACCTGCAAAACTCATCCTAAAGAGCTTACCCATCTTTGGGTTAAGCCAAGGATCCGAGCAATCAATAACACCTGGCGTGAAACCCATCCAAAAAGATGAATGACTTGCATAGGTGTAATAACTTGGCGAATTGGCTTTATGCAGAGGTCCAATAGATGAAAGATTTGGCACTGAGGCAGATTTAAATACATCATACCTACAGGAATCAAGGCTTAGAAATAAAACACTCTCGGCGTGAAGTTTAAAAATGGTCATATTAAGTAAAGGAGGAATCACCCATAACTTGAGATTCATGTATGGAAACATAACGTATTGCAGCTCTACCAGCCCAAGAATAGGCAATATGAAGTTCCCCAGGTAAACCTTCAAGCATAGTTGGATAAGCTAACTGACCATTAAGATGCCAATTTGCAACCCCAGCATATCCATTGCCAGTATCTAAATCAAAAATCCAAGGCCAACTAATTCCATCATCCTCACTAAGAGCAATTGATAAAGGCCAGCGGGTACGAGGCCAATGGGCCTCACCCCAAACCGGCTCAGAGGGTTGGTCGCGAGAATAAGAAAACCGATTAAAAATAACTGCCAATCTTCCACTCAATAAACGAATAGCTTGAATTGAGCTATTGTTATTTGGAAGAGTGGTTGCCTCAGGAGTAGACCATATTGAACCATCCTCAGAACCCAGCGAGCGATAAACCTTATCAGCCATACGCGATCGAAAAAATTGAATCAAAAATTTACCATCAAAGCTAGAAACTATAGAACCATGAACTCTCCCGGTGCTATTTGGCACAGGATAGATATTGCCTGTTGGCGCACCATTTGAATCAAGATGAACAACTTCAGAGTAATCGCTCCCGAAGGCGCCACCCGTTTCTAGGCTGCGGTAAATAGGCAGCAGCAATGTAGAATCTGGTAATCGATAAGGCGGATTGCGGCAAAATGCGGGTGTGTCTAGAAGATCTGTTGCCTTACTCCACTTTGCCCCTGAATTATTTAAAATTTGCCAACGAATAAGAGCGGTCCATTGCATGGAAAAAGTACTACCTGTATCACGCCAGGAGGAGTCGGATATGTCGCGAGAATGTTGAGCAGTGTGCAATAGATTAACTTTATTATTAGGCGTTACATACAGCAGTGGGTTCTGTTCGGAACGGGTATTGTCTTGAGAGATTAATTTTGCTCTAGACCATTTCGTTTTTCCTTCACGCAGAATACTCATGTAAATACTCATGCCTGCCGTTCCCTCCTGGCCTCCTGCCATCCAAACACAAGCTAGTGATGCATCATTGATCCAGCAAAGTTGCGGAGCGTGATTTTGTAAACCAACAGGAGCAAGAATGGCCCATGTTCCAGGCACTAAAGGAGACTGAAATAATCGACTAGGCTGAAACCGTAAATTAAGATTTGTAGAGTGAGTAGCGGCAGAAAACATAAAATACACAATTTAGTTAATTCTATTGCATTAAGGGGTATCAGCGCAATAAGTTCTATGGGCAGCTGCTGCACTCAAGAACTCAGCAAGAGGGAAAGAGGTAAGATCATTAGAATCAAGTTGATTAATTTGCTCCAATGGATCAGCAACCAATGAAGTTGCCCAAAGCGGATTATTGGTAGCATCAACAGTTAACTTATAATTGCCGTCGGTAACCAAAAGTTCTGAGCCAAATTCACTAAAAGCGAAATGATTAAAATCAACAGATAGATCGCGGCAATCAATAAGGGATGAACAAACAGAATGCAGAAAATTAGTTAAACCAATAACAGCTGGCCGGGGAAGCACAGGCGAAAGGCAGTGAGAATGATGAAGTGCAAGAGATCTAACAGCTCCTTCCAAGAAACAACCCTTATATAGTAAATTACTATCACCCAAAAGCTCGCCGTGGTCACTAACAACACTAATTACAGTTTGATCACTTTGAGGAAGAGCATCAAGCAACCTTCCAAATTGAGAATCTAGAAGGGCCATATGATTAGCGTAATCGAAACGAACCTCAGTAAAATTATGATATGCTAATTCATGATCCCATTCCTTCTGACGAAGATAATACTCAGAATGCTTTGGCTGAGAATAAACCCAGCCAGGACAAGCAGCTGCAGATGGAATTTGATTTTCTTGATGTATAAAGCTCCACGGCTCAGGGGTATCCCAAGGTTCATGGGGACCCGGGAAACTAACCCATAAAAACCATGGTTGAGATAACTTGGAAAGCTGTGTGAGCTGTGAAATAGACTTATTGGCTATCCAAATATCTGGATAAAGATGAATTGGCAAGATAGACGGTTTCACAAGTAATTTATTGTTATGCCTTTCACGCAAATCCAAGCGATAAAGATCTAATAAAGATGGCTGATAAGCGATCCAATCATCAGTTAAATCACATGATACCTCACACAAAGCCTTGGGCCCAGCAACCTCAATACACTCATCAAAACCAAGATCCTTTAAAAGTAAAGAACTATCGCGAAGATCTACTCCCCTTGAATGTGGATGCCAATGGGTTTTACCAACTAACGAAGTATACCAACCATTCTCTTGCAATCTGCGCACAAAACTAGGTGAATCATGAGGAAGTTTGTGATCACAATTCCTAGTAACACCTATCTGGCTAGGCCACAAACCTGTAAGCCAGCTCGCCCTCGCCGGAACACACTGGGGTGAAGCGGTAATACAAGAATTTGGCTGCCATGCCTTAGAGGCAAACCTTTTCAGGTGAGGGATTTGAAGCCAAGGTTGTTGAAACCAGTCGCCCCTCCATTGATCAAAGCTTACAAGTAACCAATTAGGTTGATAAGTCATAATAGTAGTATACGGCAACAAACGAATGAACAAAGAACGTCGCTACTGGTTGGCATTGCATCCAGACATCAAACGGCCAATTGGTGGAGCTAAACAAGCCCATAGGCTTGTAGAAGCATTAAATCTATGTGGGCGGGAGGCAAGCATAATCCAAGAGAGTGAAGAATTTCATCCAGGCTGGTTTGAGAGCAAAGTGCCAACTATATCAATAGACAAATTCAATGCATATGATCTTAATGTAAATAATGATGTAATAATCATGCCTGAAACTTTTTTACCCGCCGTGCTTAAATACGCAAGTGGTATTCCGAAAATAATCTTTAACCAAAATTCTTCATACACATTTGGATTCAAAGAAGGAGACGGATTTCCCAAGCCAAGAGAAATAGTAGAAATATATCAACATTCGGACGTTTTACATATAATCTGCATATCAGAATACGACAAAGTTTTTATTAGCTCCGTTTTAGGAATTAAGCCATTAAGAGTAAGTAAGATAATAAATGGAATAGAAATAGATTTGTTCAAGCCAAAGGGCATAAAGAAAAAACAAATAGCTTATATGCCAAGAAAAAACAAAAGGGATTCGGGAATAATCACTGAGCTTATCAAAACAAAACCTTGGTTTACTCAAGAGAGTTGGCGAATAATAGCAATAGATAAAATGTCTCAAGCTGAGGTAGCTAAAGTTTTACAAGAAAGCATGATATTTCTAGCCTTTGGGCATCCAGAAGGTTTCGGGTTGCCGCTTGCTGAGGCAGCTGCATGCGGTTGTTTTACTATAGGATATAGCGGAATAGGTGGTAGAGAAATATTTAAAATTGCAGAGGCCTGCGGGGTTGGTCATAATGTTGAATATGGCGATTTGAGTGGTTTTATTGATGGAACAGAAAGTTTCAGAAAAAAACTAAATTCAAACAAAACTGAACTAATACAGTCACTACAAAAAATGTCTAACAAAATTAGAGAAACGTATAGCCCGATGGAAATGATAAACTCCGTTAGAGCTTCACTTGCAAATTGGGAGCAATAAAATGTTTCGCCCTAAAAAGCCTGAAGGATTTTTACTAGTTGCAACTGGGGAAAAACATAATAGCGAAGCAATTGATTGGATAAGTAGAAACAGAGAACAAATCAATGGTCGCCCTGCAACAATCGTTAGCGACACCCCAAATCCATTTCTAAAAGAGTTATTTGACACTGTTCAATTGCATAAGAATCCACAAAGGAGCTATCGAGACAAAATAATGCCGCTTATAAATCTGCCATACAAACGAACAATTTTTATAGACACTGATACAACAATTATTGAGCCGCTTGATGATATTTTTAATATTCTAAAAAGCGTAGATCTAGTTGGCTGCCATGCACCAGTTAGATGGTGCCAATGGAAAAGCCCAGAGATTCCAGAGGGTTTTTGTGAAATCAATAGTGGTGTTCTAGGTTTAAGGAGTTCACATAAACAACGATCTCTTATAAAAGAATGGCTCACAATATACGATGAAATAAATGTAAATTTCGATCAAGCAAGTTTAAGAATAGCGATATGGAGAGCAACTAATAAGTACAGGCTACAAACATGGGTAGTGCCTGCTGAGTATAATCTTCGAACACCAAAACCATGGCTAATTGGGCGAGGTTTAGCTGTAAAAATTATCCACGGTAGAATAACTCAGGGAAAAATAAAGGAGCTTAAGGAATATCTAAATAGCGACATTAATACGTTTAGGGCCAGTTCGGAATTTGAAACAGATGCTAATGAAATAATCAAGCCTTACCATCCCCAGCTAAAACCATAGGACGTATTAACAAAATCAGCGGTATCAGCAAATAATTTTTTAAGCTCAACTCGTATATTCATTGGAACGTTTACTTTTTCTCCCTTGCCTGCGTTGGCTGGCATAAGCCCTGGAAGAGGCATGGGGTCTACTTCTAAGAAATTCAACAAGTTTGCCCAAATTAGTTGAGTATTTTCATAAAAGTCTTCACTCTTAGCAATAAAAATATTATTATCAGGAAAAAAAGTTTTATATTTCATAATCTGCATTTCATAAAAACCCCTAGATATGTAACTATGTTTCTGATGACTAAAATGTTGCGCACCTGGCTGTGAAAGCACGCTAGAAGCACCTTCAAGCCTGAGCTTCTCTGCATAAAATGCTTCATTGATACCCAAATCTTCAAACCCATGCCGAACAGCATGAAAATACTGGGAAATTGCTCTTTCAACAGGATCCCTTAAAAGAATAACGATCTTCATATTTGCGGAAAGCTTAAAAATCCTCTCGGCACAAAATGGATGAAAAAGATAGTATGGAGTAACGTCCCCGCAAAGTTGGTAATTATCCGCAGCGCTAAAAAAACTTAAGTACCAAGATTCAGGTTTATTATAATATAGCGAAAAATACTGCAACTCCTTTAAAGAGTGCAAAAATATTTGGGGATGCCTCCGTAAAAGCTCAAATAAACTAGTTGTGCCTCCCTTCTGAGTGCCTACCACCAAAAAGTCTGGTATTCTAGAAGCATTGTTATATTCATTTAAATTAATTCTCATGGTAGAGGGCTCACTAGAAAATTATGATTGGCTAATGCCGTTGGCCCCATGGGAAGATCCAAAAACTTTAAAAATAGCAATAAATAGCTTACAAAATCAAACATGGGCAGCACAGAAATTGATAGTTAGTGTAGATGGAAAGTTGCCAGAGACACTAAAACAAGTACTTAATGAATATAGCCTACCAATGCAAATATTAGAAGCTGATCAATGGATTGGCACTGGTGCCACTCTAGAAATTGGAATTAATCAATGCAGATCCAAATGGGTATTAAGAGCTGATTCAGATGATAGAGCTTATCCCAATAGGGCTGAAATTCAACTAAATTATCTTGCTAAAAATCCTAATATTGCAGTATTAGGTGGACAACTACTTGAAGAATGGCGCGATGGAAAGATTCGGGGCGTGCGAAAAGTTCCCTTAACAGAAAATGAAATAAATATGATGGCCCATTGGCGCAATCCATTAAATCATCCAACGGTAGCTCTCAATAGAAATGCCGTTAAGAAAGTGGGCGGTTATAGAAACATTCAATATTTCGAAGATTGGGATCTTTGGCTAAGGATGCGCAAAAATAATATGCGTATGGAAAACTTAAATGAAATTCTAGTATCAGCTGGTATAAACGCCAATTATTTAAACAGAAGAAGAGGATTTAAATACTTAAAAAAAGAAATAAGCTTCCTGATTAAGTGTGCAAGAGAAGGAACTTTACCTATATGCCAAGTGGCTGCATTAGTTATGGTAAGATCGCCTTGGCGTTTTTTACCAGCAAACTTGCTGGTTAGGGTAATGCGCAAGTTCAGAGCAACGGTGTAACAATGTCTAGCACTGAAACCCTATTCGTATTAAACTCAAAGCCAAATGATCCTAATTCATACATTTTTCAAGCAATTGTACGAGCGTTGAAAACTGAATATATTGGAAAAGTAGTTGAAATAAATACTGGTCAACTAGCCCAAATCCAAAAACTAGAAATCAAAAAAGATTTACTTGTTTATGGCGGAGAAGAGTTTGAATCAATAAGCAAAGAGATAAATATTCAAAGCTTTAGGAAAAGAGCTATTTGGTTCACTGAAGACCCATATGAACTTCATAATAACAAGAAAGTGGCTAATCAATTCCACAAAGTATTCACAAACGATAGTGGTTCATTGATGGAATATAAAAATGCAGTCTATCTACCTCTTGCTGTTGATCCGATATTTTGCCCAAGCTGGATAAAAAATTCACAAAAAAATATTTTATTCTTCTCTGGAACCGGTTGGCCAAATCGAAAGGAACTACTGGTTGATTTACTTAACAAAACACCTAAAGAAATTACATTAGATCTTCACATTGTTCCAAATAATATTGTTGAAAATTCCACATTTGATAAAATGAAGTTTAGAAAACTTAATTTAGAGCATCCAATAGCAATCTCCGAATTTAGCCTCAGAGCAGCCAACAGTATTAGCACTTTAGTGATTGGACGAAATTTCTCTGGTTCTGGTAACAACAGATATGCAAATTCTCCGGGTCCAAGATTATTCGAGGCTGGTATCACTGGGTCATGTCAATTAGTACATGCCGAAGAAATCAAGGATATGCCAATTAGCATGATAGAAAATATACATTACCTTAGATTTGGAACAACCAAAGAACTTGTAGAGATATTAATTTCTATACATAGGGATCCAGAGCCCTACTTAAAAATTGGTAACGCGATGGCCAATATTATAAAAACAGAACATACCTATAAGCATCGCGTTAAAAAAATCCTCAATGAATTAAATAATCTACCCCCCGAAGAAGCATATACAAATAGTAGTAAGCTAAACAGAATATTATTTATTAGCCATGAACGCACGAAAGCTGGTTTTAACTATGGTGGTGCAGGAATTTGTCTGGACAAAATTATATCCCAAGCTCCTGTAAATACAGAAATTAGAATCCTTTGTCCCTCTGGAGATAATGGGAATCAATTCGATATATTTAATATAAGAGGAGAAAAAGTTGATGGATTTTATTGCAGTGAAATAGTAAGTGAATTTGTACTGCACCATCCTGAACTTGAGAAGAATTTAGAATCGTATTTACAACGCTGGCAGCCCGATATTGTTCATATAAATCATTTGCTTAGTTATACACCTGGAATAATACCAATCGCTCGTAAGTCAGGGAGCCAAGTGGTAATTACCCTGCATGACTATTACGTTTTATGTGATAGCTGGAATCTGCTAAATGAGCAGCACAGATTTTGCAATATCTCATCATTTTTCTACGGTAACTGCAACAACTGTACAATCCAACGAAGAAAGGAATTCATTTCTGTTGACCCCTTTAGACGCAGAATAATTATGGCCGAATGTTTAGCCTACGCAAATCATATTATTTATCCATCTGAAACAGCAAAAAAACTAATATGCTCGATTTTCACTCATTTGGATTTTGGTGCAATTATTCAACCAAAATTTAATGATTATTCGTATTCAATAAAAGCTTCAGAAGGAGAAGATCTTATAGTGTTAGTTCCTGGTAATCTATCAATAAATAAAGGTTATGAAGATCTCAGGGAAATTATTCAAACCCTTGAGGAGCTTTCAGTAAAAATTAAATTTAAAATATTAGGACGTGTTGATCCATGGATAGCTAATGAATTAAAAATTTTTAAATCTGTTGAGTTATTGGGGAGATATAAATCCAATGATTTTGCAAAAAAAGCCGATGGCTGCGACATCGCCTTATTCTTATCTCCATGGCCGGAAACATACTGCATAACATTTGATGAATGGAAAAATAGTGGCAGAGCGTGCTACTACAATGGAATTGGAGCAGTGATTGAAGCTGAACGTCAGCAAAATCTTCACCCTGCATCAATATGCTTTCTTGATAGATCCGTAGATGAAGTTATAGCTTTGCTTATAAGAGCAACTTCAAAACAAGCACTATCTGAACTTCGCCAGGAAATGCCGGTAAAAAGTTCATATTCAAAAGATTCAATTACTTTTGGAGAATCACATTGGTTGCTATATGAAAACTTATTAATGAATAGATCAGATAAATTACCACCTACATGGCAACCCAAGCAATATGAAAAGTGGGTTCAACCGCCCCTAAACAAAATGTCAGCCCACCATATTGCTACAAACAAGATAACTCGTGCTAAAATTAAAAAACTTATAATAAATTTACCAATGGCAAGATATTTAATCCGTGCTATTCGCAGCAAAACGGGTTGGTAATATGCGATTACTTATAAGCGGAACATGCTCACCTGGACTTAATTCCAATTATGGATTAATTAAGGATATATACGAGGGCTTTCAAGCTATTCCTGACAATGTTGCATCTGTAGAAACTAAACTTGTTCAGATTTTTGAATTAATAGATGCCATCAAAGAATGGAAACCATCAATAATACTATTAATAGGTGGTTTAGCTCTAGAAACAATTCCACTATTTCTTATAAAACAACATGCGGAGTTAACTGGTAGTTCGTTAATATTTTGGTCCCTTGAGGACCCCTATGAAATAGATCATGTTCTCAGCAAAGGAAGCATTTTTGATATTATTTTTACAACAGACTTTTCAAGTAGTTTATTTTATCCAGGTGATTGGAATGTACATCACCTGCCAATGGCATCTCCATTCAATAAGTATTCAAACAATAATATTTCTGATTATAATATGAATAGATGGTTTTTTTGTGGCGTACCGTTTGAAAATAGAGTGAGTTATTTAAGGTCGTTAGCAAAGCTAGAGCCCCATGGTACAATTATTGGTCCAGGTTGGTTGGATTTTCCACCGGAAACTTTTTTGTACAGAAAGCGTATATCAAATAGAATTCTTCGCGAGTTTTACTCTCTCATGCCATTAACAATTTATCTAGGTAGAGAGCATAACTTAAATAACAAATCATGTATTATCCCATCAACACCCGGCCCCCGACTATTTGAATGTGCTGGTTACAGTGGTTTACAAGTATTCTGCTCGAGTGCCCTTGAAATAGGTCAGTATTATGAAACTGGAAGAGAAATTCTACAAACCTCAAATTTTAATGAAACAGTGGAGTTAATCCAACGGATTAAGTTTGAACCTTTGAAGGTGGAGCAGATTAAAGAAAATGCCTGGAAACGAACACAAAATGAACATCTTTATGTTCATAGGGCAGAAAAAATTATTAGAATTTGTCTTGAGAATTTAGCTTAAGCCATGGATGCTTAGTTTTTAAGACCTTACTAAGTTCAGCCTCTTTATTAATTGTGCAACTATTTTTCATTGAATCTGTATGATTTTGGTAAACAGCTAAAATTTTTGGAACTTGAACAGCGGATAAATTATTTTCAAGAAACTTGCACCAAAAATCATAATCCTCCCAGCCACCATTGATATGCGAATAGCCACCCACAGTTAACCAAGCTGTTTTTCTTACTAGGGCCATAGCATCAATAAAATTAGATTTTGCCAATCTCAATGGGTCCCAAGGAAGTTCATTGGCTATATATTGACTGGGATGTCCATAAACTGCCATCAAAGGGTAAACAGCACCTACCGATTCAGGCGCAGCTTGCAATTCAGCTAAAAGTATTTCGCAAGCTTGTGATAACAAAATATTATCAGCATCTAAAACAAGAATATATGGCGCAGAAGCAAGTTTGAAAGCAGTATTACGAGCCTCTGCGAGGCCTAAATTAGCAACATGCGAAATAAACTTAAAACCTGCAAGCTTATTTATTGCTTTTTTACTTTCTTTTTGCAGCCTATTAACCGTGTCAACTGAATTATCAGTTGAGCAATCATTAACCACAATCAGCTCCAAAGAGCTTGCTATTGTTTGACGGCAAATACTTATTATACATTTATTAATAAAATCAGCATAATTGTACAAACTGATGGCAACAGTTAATTTAATTTTCGCTTTTGTATTTGTCATTTAGATAAATTAGTAATCCACTGCCTGTTAAACCAATCTTCTTCTGAAAGCAACGTAAACTTTATATTATATTTTTTTGCTAAAGCTTGAACTGTGATTAACCTGGGGTTTATTGAATAACCCTCAAAGCTTAGCCAAACAACTTCCTTGTATAAAACTAAAATTCTAGCAAGCCATTCTCCAGCTTCTCTATCGCCGCCCATAAAACTTTCCATGTAGGTATCCAGCCGGAAATAGGCATCATATTTATTGGCATCAAGAGAATCCTTTGCGGCTTCTAAGCTAAAATGTATTTCAGCTAAACTACTAGAGCTAGCAAGAAGTAATACTTTTTTACTTAAATCAACTCGTTGTTTCTTAGGGCTGCCTAAAGCCACCCAAATGGCATTTAAACCAAATCCACAAAGATACGCGCGGATAGCAGGCCGAGATTCAATAATAATCTCAGCACTGGCTAGTAGATGAAGCCAAGCAGATTGTTGAGATGAACGTGGCCACATCAAATTTATAAGTGAGAACTTTTTGGGCAAACTAAACTTGTTAGCAATAATGTTCTCAAAGATTGGTTCCGTTAGCGCGATTAAAATATTCTTACAATGATTGCCAAAATGTAGCTCATAATTCAAGTTTTCGATGTTGTTAAAACAGAAATAATCAACTATATTCATATTTAATATCGTTGTAAGCAATGGCACCTCCCAGTGTCCTTTAGGCCAAATTAAGGAATAATTCTGATATGAAATGTCTTTTACAAGCCCAATTTCACCAATATTTGGTTGTTGCAAGATCCAGCGAAGGGGACCTTCAAAATCCTTGTCTGGCCAGGTTGAAAACAAGTCATTAATCTCACGCCAATAACCTTCATGGGCTAACAAAGCTATTTCCCCTTCAGAGGGCTTGCCAAACCTCTGATTAAGGTCCAAAAGAATGAATGACGGATTCATTCGATCAATAAATCCCGGAAGGTTTAATTCCCTCCACGGAAAAAAATGAGCACCGATAGCAATCAACCATGGAACATTTAAAGGCGGTATTAATCTGGGGGAAGTGCTGGGCTGTTCTAGAGGAGATTGTTCTAGATACTGCTTAATAGGATGGGCATAATGAGTTGCAATTGATTCTTTTCTTAGTTGAAAATATCTAGTGTGGAACCAAGGATGGGGATCCAAGGGAATGAGATCAGGAAATAACAAGTGATGAAATAATTCAAAAGCATTATGAAATGGAGGTAGCTCCTGCTTCAATCGTTGTTCGTTCATAAAGCGAGGGGATATCAATGGATGTGGCCTTAAATCATTGAACCTAGGGTAATTAAAAAAATAACTACTCAAGTTTGATGAACCCAGCTGATGCTTAACTGTTTTTCGATCAAACATCAAACCTAATCGTGCCTTGCAAAAACCCATACTGATTAAAATAACAATAAAATATTCATGGCAATTAAGCAGAAATAGAAAGCACCTAAATAAAAACCAAAGACGAGCAGTTTGCTGACATATCTGATAATTGCTTTTTTGATCTTTTGCTAATTCACGATGAAGTTGTGTTAGAATCTTATTCACTCTAAGCTCAGAGCATAATTTGGAGTGATTTAAATCAATGCGAATGTTTTCTAGCGCCTTGCAGGCTAACGCGTTGCCTGAACTAAGCTCGAGAAATTCTTGAATGCTTGCAAGCTGTTTGCTGGCTTCCTGAGGTTGAAACCAAGCCTCATAGCTAACTATTTTACTAGTTATTCCTGGGCATTTTATTCCGTTTACTAAATTCTCTCCATTAAAGGAAGATCCAATTGATTTGTAGATTGTTTTGTAATACATCAACCAAAGCTTTTGGGCTCTTTTCCAACCCATTCCAACACTTAAACCATCCCGCCAAACTAAAGACCAGCACACATCTCTGGGATTACGCAAACAAATTAAAAGTTTTATCCTAATGCCTAAACGCCATGCAGCCTCTCTCCATACTGGTAAAAGTAAGCTTGTCCGCGGATCTTTTATTGCAATTAAACCACTTTCTTCGTTAAGAATTTGACCTAAATAAATCGTGAGCCATGCAAGATATTTTCTAACGGCTTTGCACTTTAAAAGTTTATCTGGTAAGCCATTACTAGCTCTTTCAGAAGGCCACCAATATCCCAAGTCTTTTAAAAGATTTTCTTGTGCATTCACAATTGTTTGATTTTCAAAGTAACCTGCCGGATTAGCCGCATCAGCCTTAATCAGCTCGCCAGGCACCTTTACGCCAAGTTCTTTGATAATGGAAGTAGTTAAAGAAGTGCCACTACGATGCATCCCAACACAAAGAATAATATATCTATTCATCTCATCATTTTTTCTAAGTGTTCCCTCGGAAACTCTCGTCTTAGTGGACTAGTGAGGCCGCACCAAACGATTTTCAAATTTTCCATTTTGTTTGGCTCAAGCAGCATCCAAACCCAAGGCTTGATGCACATTTTCACAAGTTCCTTCAAGCGAATATCTATTGGAATATACGTTTGAAAAATCAACCATCGCAGATTTCGAATTGCGATTGATTTTCGATATGCAGAATAGTTTTGCAAGCCAAGCAAGTGAGCCAGGTAATTAGCATGGCGCTCGCCAAAAGTTTGAGCCAAAACAGCTTTATTATACATTCTCAAACTAACACCCTTAAAAATTGCCCTGCTGCACCATTCATGGTCAATATAATCAATTTCCATCCAATTCAGTAAATCCCCAACTAGTTGCCAAGTTGACAACCCAAAAGTTGTTCCACTTGTGATTAGAATTCGCGGATTGTTTTTGCTACTTGTATGCATAATACGTCGATCTGCATCGAAGATTTGAGGCCCCGCAACCACGGGGGCACTAAGGGTAACATTATGAACATATTTTCCCAAAGCAAGTAAATCTTCTACTTTAATTGAACTGTCTTGATCTAGAAATGTAATAACTTCTGCACCTAGATTCTCAGCCGCCTTAACGCCGGCATTCAAGCCGCCTGCCAAACCAAACTTGTTTTTATTATTAACAATTACATGGGCAAATAGTTTAGTTGAATCAATATCATCGGAATTATTATTAACCAATACAATCAGAAAGTTATTTTCGCGATAATCAGCTATCTGCTCAGCAAGAAGTTTG
>Ga0214923_10004943_pt1 | contig 15746 bp, 13 predicted proteins | sample LL1510_MetaG_FD_177993 | JGI IMG/M metagenome (GOLD analysis project Ga0214923, IMG submission 177993) | Freshwater microbial communities from Lake Lanier, Atlanta, Georgia, United States - LL-1510 | ecosystem: Environmental > Aquatic > Freshwater > Lake | place: USA: Georgia | collected...
ACAAACACACTAGGATACGTGGCGTGTGGTTACGATTCTGCAAATACACATACAGTTATTTATAGTGCAGATGGGCATACTTGGACAAAACCACTAAATAATCCATTTGGCAACGGATACGGTAAAGCAGTTTCTTGTAATGGTGTATTTTGGGTCGCAGTAGGAAAAGGTACATCCTCTATTGCGTATTGTTCCAGTTATGCTCTGGCAATAGACACGTGGTTCTTACTCAGTCCAAAAAACGACCCATTTTTAAATGGAAAAGGATGCGATATTAAATGGAATGGTCGTTATTGGTTGGCAGGAGGAGAAGGCCCTAATACATTAGCATCGTGTAATACTAATCCGGCAGGTAATAAATGGTCTCCTGTTTGGAAACCGGTTGCTAACCCATTTATAGGAGGGGTAATTCAGGGACTAGCCTGGAACGGAGTATACTGGGTAGCAGTGGGTTTTAACTACGATTTCTCTGCTTATAAATCTATTTGTATTGCGACAAGTAAAGATGGTATTAAATGGACAGTAAATAAGACAAACCCTATTTACGAAAATGGTGGGCTGTTAAGCGGTATAGATTGGCAAGCAAACGCACAAAAATGGGTCGCCGCCGGACTAACAGACGATGGTACAATTACGGCAATATGTTCTAATACTTCAGACCCAACCGGCACATGGTCGGCACTAAATAACCCTTCCAACCCGCTAGCATATGGGTATGGTACGATTTGTACTATAACTTCAATAAGTCCGTCCGTTTTCCGTTTAATAGATACCGATGAATCAAGATTAGTTGAACCTACAACCGACACCGAATTAAGTTTAGCAGAACCCATACTACCAAATGAACCTATAAAAGAAGAACCCGTACTACCAAATGACCCTATAAAAGAAGAACCCATAGTAAACCCGTTTATAACAAGCCCACCAACAACCGACGACTACAAAGCAATTCAAAACATACATACACTGGATTTTGATATAGTCGACAAATGGACAAATTTAAATCAAGAATATAAACCCAACGCATATTTTGGCGTAATATCTTCAAACGATATTGCTAAATTCTGGATTACCGGTTTAGATTATTTCAAAACACAACTTAATGAGGACTGTTCTGGATTTAAACTAGATTTCGGTACAAACAGCCCAATCGATTTAGTTCAAGAGGGGTCGTACCATACGGCAGTAGTGGATCTTAAGTCTGTGGGAGATACTACGATTGGTTTCACCAAAAAAGTACAATACAGTATAAGAGTTCGTGGTTTAACAATATATACATATAATTCTGAAAAAACCGAACCAATATTCATAAATAAGTCCTATAATGAAATAGTATTATCAAGTTGTCTATTATTAGGTACGTTGGTGAAGACCGTTGGAGGCTGGATACCCATAGAAACGTTGCGGGTCCATGATACAGTAATGAATCACAAAGGACAATTAGTTAAAATAGTAAAAATATTAAGAATGGCCGAAAAATATGAGCGTAACCCCAAAATCAAAAACAAAGTAATGTACAAAATACCGATTAATAGCAATGGCGCATTAAAAACAGTATATATTTCAAGACATCATCGTATAATGATGGAAGACGGAACATTTGTAAAAGCGTACGAAGCCAACCTTAAAATGGCGGCAAAATCAGAAATAGCAAATAAAAGTGGGATCTATTATCTGTATAATCTACAATTGGAAGATCATACACAGAATCATCTAGTTATTAATGGTGGCACTGTTGTTGAATGCTGGGACGGTGTAATGGAGACCCCAATTTATGTGAGCCAACTAACGCAATCAAACAATAAAATTCGGTTTTTAAGAAAATCGCCTTTTGATCAAGTTTAAAAAAATCGCCTTTTAACCAAGTTTAAAAAAATCATCTTTTAACCAAGTTTAAAAAAATCACCTTTTAACCAAGTTTAAAAAAAATCACCTTTTAACCAAGTTTAAAAAAAATCACCTTTTAACCAAGTTTAAAAAAACATCTTTTACTTAAGACCAGCCATCATCCTCAGGATCGTCGGTCCAAACATCCAATGCCAAATCATCATACCCTTCACATTCATCCTGCGACCACGGATTGCGTCGCTTCCATTCATCTTCAACCTCTTCAAGTTGTTTTTCCACAGGGTCCATCCGTATTTTCCAAGCAGCCACACCCTCAGGAGTAGAGGCCATTACCATATGCTCATACACAAAGTCGTACTCATCTAGTAATTCTTCCCAAAGTTTATCAAGTTCTTCGTCATTACATGACTTGGCACATGGTAACTTATTCTCCATATTAGCATACACATTTAACATACAATCTAATTCAAACCAAAACGGCTCCATTTCCATAACTATCTAATATAATAATATTAAAAAATATTTAAGCCCTTTGACTATAATCGCTCAACCACCTTATCAAGCAGTTTTTGTCTCCATAAGGGCGCATTACTTACATCCTTGAATCCCTCTATATTATCACGGGTCAAATTCTTGTTTCCATTTTGAAATGATTCCAAAATACATTTTAGTGCAATCCATTCATTTGAATCTACTAACCCACTTAACTGTTTATATTCGTCATACTTAGATTTCGCCGTGCTTCCCCGTCCCAGAATAAGCATACAATAGACGGCATTAGCATAATTACTATCTGCACCCACCTTTGTTAAATCGGATTTCATATAAAGGTTTGCAACCTCTTCAAACGCCTTGGATGCCAATTCAAAATCGGGTTCTGGTATTTCCAAACCTGCTTCAGCCGCCAATCGTAATGCCCGTGCTGCGCAGGAATTTGCCCCCTGTTCTTTATATAATTCATAGGCACGTTTGTATTTAGCCATTGCCGCTTCATTGAAATTCATACTTCTATTTCGTGTCGCCTCTTCCATAAGGGGACCGGGTCGTGCCAACTGAAGAGAACTAGATTCAGTGTTACCCATTTTTTATGAAAAACAAAAATAAAAAGACCAGTTTCAAATTTGACAAAAAAAATACGGTTAACAATAGTAAGGATTGTTTATACCGATGAATATAGCATTACTATATGTATTAATAATAGCACCACTGTTATTGTATATAGGAATTGCCAGAGAACAGGTTCCCGACCCCATTTTCAAATCAATTGCCCTGTTTGGAATAGGAAATCTACTAATTAATTCATACTGGCTATATTTCAACATAACTGACGGAAAACCAGCATGGATGAATTATATAAATCTATTTCTAGTCAGCCCTTTATTAATAGTAATAGGACTAAACGGGAAATACTCCAATAATAAATATTACGAAATGTTGCTGATGATAGCATTTGCCATGTTTGGCTATCATCTATTGTCAATAATTCGTGAAATCATATCCCGATGATGCTTATTTGTCGGAATACAACCAGTACAGTGGTAAAGATACGCCGCAATAGAACTAAAATCTTTTTTACACTCTATACAACTACTATTATCCTTTGTATAACTTGGAATCCATCCTTCGGCATGAATTCGTGCATAATGTATCAACGAATTCGCCTTTGTCCGTGCCTCATAAGTACAGCAGGGACATTTATAAATAACCCCATTATAGGGATTTGATACCTTTTCGCCATTAATTTCCACCTCCTTCTCCTCAGTATGTAAAGAAGCCATATGCTGAAGATAAGCAGATTTTTGTAGAAACCCCTTATCGCACTCTTTACAAGTAAAGGCAAACTCCTTATTATGCCTTTTAATGTGATAATACATTGTATTTTGCCTGGCAAAGGTCTTATTACAGTCCTTATGGGAGCATACAAACTTTCCCTCTGAATTTTTAATATATTCCAGTGTCATCCCAAATACCTTTTAATCTTACAAAAACTGAAAAAAACTGTTTTCAATTTTTGAATAAAAATCCACATTATGTATGCGGCAATGAAACAAATTTATATGGAATATTGTATAACTTGCTACATTCAAGACTAAATCCGGTCAATCCATATGGGGAAAACCCTATAATTCCCGATGACCTTGACATAAGAAAAAAATCAAGCAATGTATCACGAATTTGCGTATCTGTCTGTTTTGAATCCTGGCCACTATGACATATTTCTGTCTCCTTTCCAACAAAATTTGGTCGTTTCATAAGGTGTTTTTTAAGTTCATTGTGGTTCGTAATTAATAGATATTTTGTACCAGCATCAATATTGGCATTCACTTGTTTATCTATCATTTCTAAAAATTTATTTGTCAGCAACTTGGGTGGAAAACTAATTTCATCCCTACAGCGTATATGTATAACTTGATAATCGGAAATTCCCAACTCCGTTATAACTGACTGAATATAAGTCTCCATTGCCTGGTTAGGAGTAAATTTAGACCGAATTAAATTTTTATCTTTCTCTTCTATTCTATCAAACACGGCAAATTTACAACAAAATGTGTAAAAATTAGGCACCTTAATTCTATTCATATAATTAATTGTTTCCCTCAAAATATGTTGAAAACAGATATCGTCCTCATCTTCTTTTACGACCAACACATCAATATGGAAATTCCCAATTGATTTATATGTAGTACAAATTTCCGTATTATCACACACTATATAGTTTGACATTGGGTGATTCCGTAAATCCATATCAAATTCTACGTCTGTGTTACAGTATTTATTTAACAGATTAATGAGTTGCGTCATACAAAAACAGCCCCTTAAATAATCACCCAGACCAGGGGGTTTGAAGTCTATAAACTGTAACTGATATACATTTGTGACCTTTTTCAAAATGGTATTATTATATTTAGCGACTAATTCACTACAGATTTTATTGGGCATATATTTTATACTCTTCAGCAGTCTTTATATTATTTAAAAGACTAATCCGGATTAGTTGATGGCTAAACATGTTTCTTTACCATAAACAGGTAGATGGGCCTTTTTAATAGGCCGAAAGGCATTTTGCCAATATGTATAATAGTAATAGTCGGTATAATATTTACAACTGTTATATTGTATGATACAAAAATGAACACTAGAATGCACATATCCGACGATATTAGGCGAACAACAAAATTTGATCTATGGACAAAGTACGACGAATCAATAGCCTATCTTCCTCCAAAAGGCAAATCACGGTCACTGATGCTATTACACGGATATGTACCTTTTTGGAATGCCGGATCGGAAATATGCGCTCACACTGTAAATAGATTTTTAATCAGAAAAGGCCACGAAGTGTGGGTAGGAGTCCCCGGTTATCCCAATCGTATATATGAAGGGGTTCATCTTTTTGATTCTAATAACCGATCCATGTTACATGGATTGATGAAATATACAGATGTGATAAGTACTCATTCATATAGGAAAAAATGTCTTGCGTTAAGTCGCAGGTACGGTGTGGCATTTGTTGATTGGTTTCACGGTGGAACATATACAGCAAATGTGCGCAACGATTACGTTGATAAAGAAAATCCAAAAGTGTGGGCTATATTTAATAGCACCAGTCTATATACCACATTTAGTAATTTCAATGAATACAATTATACAGTGCTACGGCCACCTGTAGATTGGCGTGAATATGAAATCCCAGAAAATCTTTTACAGCACAAATATGTTACATTAAGCAATCTAAACGAAAATAAAGGCGGTCAAATCTTATTAGATATTGCCAGGGCTGCCCCAGAAATCCAATTTCTTGGTGTGCGTGGCTCCTATTGGAAGCAGATTGAAGACCCAACATTGGAAAATATTACATACATAGATAACACTCCCAAAATAAAGGATATATATATGCTTACTAATATTTTGATTATGCCATCTAAAGAGGAAACTTGGGGTCGCACTGCCGTGGAAGCAATGTCATCAGGTATCCCGGTAATATCGGCAATAACCCCCGGATTAAAAGAATGCTGTGAAGATGCTGCCCTTTTTGTTGAAAGAACGGACATCAAAGAATGGGTAAGATTAATTCGTCGCCTTACGAATGATAAGGGTTTTTACGAAGAGTATTCAAAGCGCGGTAAGGCACGGGCCCGGCAATTAGAACCAACTCACGATTTGGAAACTTTTCTTGACTGGTATGAAAAAAAGGTGATTCCATCTGTAAATCGCCTAGAAGCAAAACCACCCACATTTCTAGAAAAATATCTAGATATTATTTAGAAAAAGATGTCCGGCGCATTCAAGGTAAAGGTAGGATCCAAGGCACAAGTATTTCACGGAACGGCGGAGCGCACGGTTGGCGGACTCAAGAAGGAGGACCTTATGCAGACGGAAAAGGGTCGCATCGTGTCCAAGAAGCAGCACAAGGCTGGACTCAAGGCCATCAACCGTCTTCGTGCCGCTGGGTTCGTGGCAAAGAAGGGTGAGTTCAAGCTGTTTTCCAAGAAGGCGTCCAAGAAGGCCAAGGCCCCCCGCAGGATGGTGACCCGTGCCATGGCTGCCAGTCGCAAGGCCAAGGCTGCCGCCACCCGCAAGGCCAAGAAGAACATGAAGCGCAAGAGCCTCAGCATGAACTAAGTAGTTTAACTACAGTAATTTTTTATAAGTTATTAGTCTAATACGTTATAAAAAATAATCAATAAAACAAACAACACAGTTACCGTTTCAAAATCTTTACGATTCTATCACTAATAGCGTTCAACCACAACGCCAGAGAATTTTGTCGCCCCATTAACACCATATCATTAGAATCTTTCGTTCTATACCATGAGAGTGTAACAATGCCACTTTCTAATACACTACTAACTAGACATAGCCCCTGTGGTCGTGTTTCTTGAACAATAGGTGCCAAATTTGTGTCATTGGTGCGCAACGCCATTCCCCGCCATATAGTCCTTTGTACACTAATAATTTGTGCGCTTTGAACGGAAAGGGGGAAAAAAACGGAACTAGCATTAATAGCAATACTATCACATTCAGATAACCAGCGAAATACCAGTAGTGTTATATTGTTCCCAATATATCCAAAAAAACTAGCAGGTATATTAATATCAGGCGCAATAACAATCATAACTGGCCCTATCAGATACTTCATAATCGATGCCAAGATGGACCAATTCCTAGAACCGGCAACCCCTGTCATATCAAATACCATGGACCATCTTTCTCCGGCAATTAGTCCCCGTGTTCCTGCCCCATGTTCCCCAAATAACAGTATTCGTGTAACAGGGTCTACTGAAAGAAATTCGTATGGTAGCCACAATTCGGTGCCACTATCACATAAAATAATAGATGTCCTATTACTTATATCGGAGCCAAACCCTTCAAGTTGTAAGACATCGGACATTTCTATAGATATTAACCATCGTCATTTTAAATCCTCTATAAATTAGTATAATGCTAAAATCTATTATTGTCACTGCACTCACTATGTTGGCAATGGATGCCATATGGCTGACTTTCAGAAACTCATATCACGAAGCCCTTATTAAGTCGGTACAAGGGTCGTCCATTGTAATCAGACCAATCCCGGCCTTACTTGTTTATGTGCTTCTTCCCTTGGCCACCACCTATTTTGTAACAAGCCAGAGTAAAAGTGTATTTGAAGCCATGAAAAACGGCGCAGCATTCGGTGCCTCTATGTATGCCTTATATGACCTAACTAATCTGGCAACCCTAAAAGGCTGGACCACCGAAATGACCATTATAGATATTTTATGGGGTTCCACACTCTGTTCAATCGGTGCCATTAGCGGTTACTATTTCAAATAATATAATAGATCAATTCTATAGATGGACCCATTTGCAAAAACAGCACTTGCTGAATCAAGTAAAAAACTATTTACAAAAAAACTGGAGCAGTTTGCCTCCTTTATGCCAAGTCCAAACAAGACAGTTGAATATATTGTAGATAATCCTGAAATGGCACTAAATGCCCTGGAAAAACAATCAACAATTACACAAACCCCCGCAAATAAACACATGTTTTACAGTGCAATTGTGGCCTGGTTGAAACATACGGACAATGGAAAAATCCGATCAGAGCAAATAAAACAGAAATGGGAAAAAATACAAAAAGACAATTGGGAAATGCGACGACAACGGGACCTTAACAATGAACCTAGCGCCAAGCAATTAGAAGTAGCAACCAAAATAGATTGGGCCGATGTAGTAAATAAGCGTAATTCCCTTGTATCAGGCTCAATTGGAAAACTCCTCTTAAGCCTATACACATATTTGCCACCAGTTCGTGCCGATTATTTTGAAGTTAGAATAAACCCACCCAAAACCACTATAGAATCAAAAATACCAAAAAATTATGTAATTCTTGGCGAATCGGCGGCACAATCAACTCTTGTTATTAGAGACTTTAAAACGGCAACAAAATACAAGGAAATAAAACATGTTCTTCCTGAACCATTATATGACGAAATAAAACAATCATTGGCCAAATCGCCCCGCAATTATCTATTTACGATGCCCACGGATAACCGTCGTCCTTTTGACCGCAATTCGTTCAGTAAATGGGCCAACGCAAAACTGAAGGAAATATTTGAAGTGCCGATGAATTTAACATCTTTGCGCCATTTGTATATATCGGCCATTGATTTCAATAATACACGGGCCATTGAATTAGAAAATATTGGCAAATCTATGGGACACAGTGTAGCGATGCAAAAGGGCTATCAGTGGATTAAACCGCAGTAAGACAATAAACACAATAAACACAATAAACGCAATACATTTTATATTGTATCAAACTACTACAATATATAAAGTATTCAGAAGAACCGGGATCTTACCCAAAATGCTCACGATTTGTACTAACAGCAATAGCCAAACCCAGTGCCTCACGCACCGGCTTCTTAATAATCAGCACAGGAATCGGCTTATTTGGATTATATTTCTTGTAGGCGGCCCATCGATGATGCCCGTCAATAATATAGTCATCTTCCGAAACCACCAGTGGATTATTACCAAGTTTCTTATTTTTAATATCCGCAATAACAGATTCAACACGGTCCTTATTAATCTCATTTTGGGAGGGTTTGTAATTAGACATCGGAGCCTTTGTTAATTCCGAATCAACATTATATTTCCTTTTGATTTTTTTAGCAAAGGCAACGGCATCATAAATCTGTGGCATTAATTTCCGTGGTATATCTTTTGCCCCGTTACAAAAATCGCCCTTACTACACATATCTTTATCGGACCGTTTTTTCAAAGTCTGCCGTTTCCGCTTGTTCTTTTTATATGTATTAACATTGCTCTCCCATTTTTTAAAAACGGGGGAACTTTTCCAATTGTTCATCCTCTATAAAAGAGAAAGAAATCATTCACCAATATTTGTTTCTATGTATTTGTAAATTGCCTTGCTGAAATCAATGCCATTTAGAAAGTTTTCGTAAAATAGGTTCCATTCCGTATCACTAGGATCACGGTTTCTTATTACTCTCATATAGCAAGTAAAATCCTTCCGCCCAAAATTACTAAAATTTGTTCGCCCAAAATTACTATTATATTCCGTCTCTAAGGCATTTACTTTTGCTCTTTCACAACGCAATTTATGTGTCAAATCGGAAATATCGTCCATTAATTTTTTGATACACTTATTGTTTTCACTCATTTCCACTATATAATTGTGCGTCAGTTGAGCAGTGTTAGATAATATAGCAATATTTTCAATCTCCTGTAAAGTATCGGGAACTACCACTTCGGATATTTTTCTTAAGGCCGAATCAACCTGTAAATACGTGTCCATTTAACCCTGTATTTTTTATCGGTGAAAATAATACAAAAATGAAATCGCACGGCAAAAACCATTCCAACTAAAAAAAATGTCCTATAACCGCATTATTCATATCTCAGACACGCATATTCGTGCCGGAGATCGCAAAGACAGTCGCTTTGAAGAGTACACTGTTCAAATAGACCGTTTGCTAACAGCAATTTATACATACGACGATGAAGACACACTTGTAGTTCTTACAGGTGATATTTTCCACGATAAGTCCAAAATTGGCCCCAGTGGGCAACTTTTAGCAAACCATCTTTTCCGTGGACTATCCCGTTTTCGCACGATTGTTATTCGTGGGAATCACGATTATCGCCAAGACCAGCCAGATGAACCAGACCTAATTAAACCATTCTTTGATGAAATGCCCGATAATATAGAATATCTAGATGAAACCGGCCTATACGATATTGGCGACATTGAAGTCGGGCTAGTTGCCGTCCACGAAACCTTGACACGTGGCGCACAGGGTGGAATTAACGCAAAACTTCCCGATTTCCCAATTCCCAGCCCAGACGCAAAATTCAGAATTGCGCTTTTCCACGGGTCTTTCGGCGGTGCGCTTTTACAAAATGGTACCGATGTAGAAAGTCGTGCCAATTATCCGCTGGAATGGATTCAGGGCTACGATGGAATTTTACTTGGGGATATTCACGTACAACAGATTCACCGGGCAAAAACACTGCCAGGAACCGAATTTACTAGTCGTGACGACAAGACTGTGTTTATTGCCACAAAGTACACTCTAGACCCTAAAACCAGCCCTTGGAGTTACGCCGGATCCCTTGTTCAGCAGAATTTCGGTGAATCGCTGTGGGGACACGGCTTCACAGAGTGGGACCTAGAAAACAACACAATTACGGGCTACCACGTTAAGAACGACTATGGCAATGTTATTGTATCAATGAATCAAGATAATATTCCTTGTATTAAGATTCGTGTGGGAAAGAAACAGCATCTTGTGCCTTTGAAAACCGCCACGTCATACGGCTGGTTCCCCACGAAAATCTCTTTACGCTATGCGCAAAGCGCACGAAACCAGATTCAGCACATTGAGTCACTCTTTGAAGAGGCAGGTATAGAGGTTCGTGATACTGGTTTTGTGGAGGAAAACACCGTAGAAGACTCATGTACAGCCACCATTTCCAAGGAACTAAAGACCAAGATTATTGACGACATGTCCAGCCTTAATTCCACGCAAACCTGGACATCTTTCTTCTTGGAACAAGCTGAACTTCCAATGGGTGAATGGACAAAGTGGGTAGAACACCCCCATTTATTGAGTCTTCCTAGTCCATGCCCTTTACCACAGGATATTTCATCTAAACTAACAGAGCGCAATACAAAATTCCAGAAACTCACAGATTTATACTTAAAACAGCGCAACAGCCAACCACCCATTCACCAGTTTCGTATTCACTATATTGAGTTTGCCTGGCTCTTGTGTTTTGGAGAAGAAAACTGGGTGAATTTTGACGAATATTTAAAAAAGGTTACACTTATTAATGGTAACAATGGTAGTGGAAAATCCGCCTTTCTGGAGATTATTGCGGCAGCCATTTACGGTGAGTCTTTCCCAAGTCGCCACAATAAGTCGTTTAGCGCCTCCATTCTAAATCAGCATAGACCAGCAGGTGAAACATCATATACCCGTATTTGTATCTCCATAGATGGCAAAAAATACTGGATTTATCGTTCTTTTGATTATCAGCCCAGTTCTGACCGTGCCTTGTGGCAACGAACCATTCGTCTTATTGAGGATGAAACAAGTGAAATCCTATTACAAAACGCCAACTGTGTAAATCCCTGGATCGATGAAAACGTGGGCAAATTCAGTCACTTTCTTTTGACCACAATTATGTCCCAGGCCAATGACAGTGATTTCTTCAGTCTGGGTCCAAAAGAGCAAAAATCCATCATTGATTCATTGCTACAACTGAACGTTTGTGAAGAGTTTCGTGTACTGTTAAAGGAATCCGTAAAAAGCCACGAATATGCGCTGGACCGGACCACCACGTATGAAACGGGTCTGAATCAAAGCACCAAGGTATTTCAACAAGAAGACGACACCCATATTGACAATATGGAAGAGCGCCAGGCATTTCTGCGTTTAGAAACACAGCGACTTGACACTATTCTTCAGAATTCCAAGAATAAGTTTAGTGATGTACCGGAACGTGCCTTTCAAACCCCAATTGGCGATTATGAAACGACTCTTCGTAATCTAACCAATACATTGGAAACAGAGACCAGTGGTATTTACGATGATTTAAAGAAGCAACGTCAAAAACTACGTGATCGTCTTGCCGTGTTGAAATCAAAGCGTTTCACAAAACCGCTTCTTTTACAAAATCAAACGCTAAAGCCACAGTCCTTTGACACCTTGGAGCAGTCACTGAATGAACTCAAAATCAAAAGAGCGCCATTGGCCGTCCCCAATACCCGTTTATACGATTCCAAGGCTCACGAAACTTGGAAAGTAAGGCACCAGGCATGGCTCAACGTGAACCCCGATATAGTACCGTCATTTCCTCTAAAAACCCTTCAAAAACAATACAAGGAGAAAAGCGACGAACTACAAACGTACGAACTAGATGAAGCCGACTTTCCCCGTTTGAGCCAAAAGGTCATTGCTGGTCTGGAAAAACAGCACGATCTTTTAACAAAGGAACTTTCAGAGTTAGATTATCAGAAAAAATCATGGAACTCACAATTAAAAAGTATTCAAACTACCTTAACATCGGATATACGGTCACGAAATGCCGAATACAGAAATATAACCTCTGAAATGACCACCACGTTTCAAACCGACGATCTAAACTTAATCAAAGAGCGTATTCAACTTGCGACGGACATCCAAAATACCATAGATAATATAGTTAGAGATATTGCGACTATTTCCGAAGAATTAAAGTTAGATGAAACCGTTACATATAATCCGGAATGTAGCGATTGTAATGTAAATCCCCATCGCCAAAGAAAAGATGCCTATGTTAAAAAGCGTCAAACCCTAAAAAGTGATCTGGCTAAACAGCAAAAGGCACTTCAAAACACACTTCAAATCAAAAACGACTATGCCACGCTAAAATCTATTTACGACCAGTGGAATAAGTCACAAACAAAAACAAATATTCAACTGGAAACTCAGGAGCAGACTCTAAAAGAGCAATTGGAGCAGATTAATGAGAAAATCGCAACTAAAACATCAGAAATGGAAAACCTTGAATACGAAAATATACAAATGGCAAATACCTATTACATGCTCAAAGACGAAACAATCACCATTAAACTGGAGATTGAAGCGGCCACATATGAGCAAGAGGCCCACGATTGGACCGTTCTAAGCCAAATCAACGATTTAGACAGACAGATCCTTTTATTAGAACAAGATACGCAAATCGCCCATTCCTTAGAAATGACTACAAAGGAGCAAGAATTGCGTCAAATAGATGAACAACTTGTAATACATGACGAAAAGCAGAACGCACAGGTCAAATACAACGAAATCAAAACCATTATTGATGCTTATCCGGCCTATAAGACATATACTGGCGCAGAAAAGCAGTACAAGCCCTTACAACAAGAACTGGTTTCACTTAGCGCACGACTTGACCAAATTAAAAATATTCGTGAAAAACTCTCAGCAACGCAGACGGAATCACAGCGAATTGCGACCTATCGTGAAGATATTACAACACGCCTGGCCTTAATTACAACGATGTCTCAGGCATTTGAACAATATACGGATTGGCTCTATCCAACAAAGGTGGGTCCCGCAATAGAGGACGCAGTCAATAAGGTATTAAATTCCATTGCGTTACCCCGCCCTATTACGCTGAAGGCGGTTTGGGAGCAAGGGCAGTTTGGGTGGTATTTGGAGGACGGTATATCTAAGCCACCGTATGAAAAATGTTCAGGCGCACAGCGGTTCTTTGCGGGTCTAGCCTTAAGGATTGCTTTTAGTCGTATGGGAACATCAAATATGATAAACTCACAGGTTTTCCTTGACGAAGGATTTACAGCATGTGACGCAGAAACAATGGAACGGGTTCCTGCTCTTCTAAAAAATCTCTTAAGAGACCTTGACTATATGCAAACAATCTATCTGGTGTCACATTTAGATTCACTGAAAACGGTGGCCAACTGTTCCATTTCCATTGTGCGGGGCGCACATGCGTCCCGTTTAGCAGTGGGCGAACGACTGGCAATTCCCAAGGGTTTAACAAAACCCCAAGTTGCGGAAGATGGTACTATTATAAAGACAAAGCGGGGCAGAAAACCTAAGCAGGACTCTATGGGGTAATCTGGATTGTAACTGAAAAAGTTTTGTTTTGTTGTATTTTTGTTTTATTTTTCTTATTATTGTGTTCTGTCTTCTGTCTTCTGTGTTCTGTCTTATGTGTTCTGTCTAATCACTCTTCTTGGCCTCCATTGTAGCCTTGCGCTTAGCAGCCATTTGAGCCTTGGCCTCATTACTCATAGGCTCACGGGGCTTCCTTGCCTTAGGCTCCACAGGCCCCTTGGCCTCCAGAGTAGCCTTGCGCTTAGCAGCCATTTGAGCCTTGGCCTCATCACTCATAGGCTCACGGGGCTTCCTTGCCTTAGGCTCCACAGGTCCCCGTGCCTCAATAGTAGCCTTGCGCTTAGCAGCCATCTCCTTCTTTTGCTCCTCAGACATAGGCTCACGGGGCTTCCGTGCCTTCTTGGGAGCATCCTCCGTGATAACCATGACCTCATCGTCAGTAGTCTTGCTCCCCTTCTTTGAATCATCGGCAACAACCATGACATCATCGTCAGTGGTGGCCTTGGTCTTGCGACCCTTCTTCGCAGGAGCAGTAACCTCATCAAGAACCATGACCTCATCAGTGGTGGTCTCCTTTGTGGCCTTAGTCTTGCGCCCCTTCTTCTCCTCAACAATCACCACATCATCGGTTGTAGGATTGGCCTTGCGCCCCTTCTTTGCCTTCACCTCCACTACCACATCATTCACCTTGTCCTCATAGGTAAGCACCTTCACTGTCTCATCAGGAACCACATCAGGGACCACAGTCTTGCGCCCCTTCTTCACGGCAGGGATGGTCACACTCTTCTCAATCTTTGCGGGAGTCATGCTGGACATTTCGTTGTTAGCTTCTTTTGCTTCAATAAACAGATATGGATAAAACTGATTTCAATTTTTTGTGATCTCCAAATTCTATTAAACAGTTAAACTATTAAAAATAGAGGTAAAAATCAAAAAAGGCTAATTTGTAACCATTTCCACACTAACATACGAAAATATTTCAAAATTGAATTCATAAATCAACCCAGCCACTAGGTAAAAATGACCATTTTGGTCATTGTTGAATCACCTGCAAAATGTGCCAAAATCCAAGAATACCTTGGGTCCAACTACAAAGTTCTGAGTTCAATGGGTCACATCAGAGCCTTAAAACAGGACCTAGATGCCGTAGGCATCAACACCGATTGGACCCCCCAATATGAACTAATAAAAACCAAATCATCAACAATAAAACAGTTAAAAGACGCAGCAAGTAAAGCAGAACAAGTAATATTGGCGACAGACGATGACCGTGAAGGGGAAGGCATTGCCTATCATATTTGCGCAGTTTTAAAGTTGGACCCTACCAAGACCAAACGCATCGTCTTTCACTCCATTACAAAACAGGCCATTCAAGATGCGCTAAACACAGACAAGACCGTCGACATGAACAAATTCCAATCACAACAGACACGGGCCATGCTAGATATGTTAATAGGTTACACATTGAGTCCAGTGCTTTGGGCCCAATTGAACTCTAATGGACTTCCCTTATCGGCAGGGCGTTGCCAAACCCCTGCGCTAAAACTGGTTCTAGACCGGGACACAGAAATAGATAATCATACGGCGCAAAAATTCTGGACCTTGACCGGAATGTTTGTAGCATTAAACGCTCCAGAAACCGAAGCACACCGGGCAAAAATGGACAATGAAGAGCAACTCACACAGTATATACGCTCAGCCACCCAAACAAATAAGGCATCTGTACAATCGGTTAAACACACAGTTAAAACATCT
>Ga0214923_10004944_pt1 | contig 15739 bp, 17 predicted proteins | sample LL1510_MetaG_FD_177993 | JGI IMG/M metagenome (GOLD analysis project Ga0214923, IMG submission 177993) | Freshwater microbial communities from Lake Lanier, Atlanta, Georgia, United States - LL-1510 | ecosystem: Environmental > Aquatic > Freshwater > Lake | place: USA: Georgia | collected...
AACTGATTGTGCTGTATGTATGGAAAGTAACGATATCAGGTTAGAGTGTGGGCATAATGTGCACAGAAAATGTTTGAATAAACCTGTTTGTCCTATTTGTCGTGCACCTCAGTATGTTAGTTATCCAGCTTGTTTATATGCAATACGTAATATTCAATAAATAAAGTGTTTTATTGAACGTGGGTTTACAGATGTCAACATAATGTCAAGTTGAAAGATGTAATATACATCAAATATTTCTTTTTGAAATGACGACAATTATGTACCTATTTACGCTGAAGACATCTAAATATCACAAGTTGATTTTATGATACATCAAGTGTTTAAATAGCAATTTATGAAAACAAAAAATTAATTAAATCATTGTAAGATATGTTTGTAGATTATTGTAAATTATACAACCAACTAGCAAGATGTTGTCACACGTTGTCAAGTCAATAGAACAGATCTATCCTAAGAGCTGTACAATACCAACATTCTGTCAACATATGTATCATCATTTTCCAACTCTACTTCATGTGAACGATGCAGGAGAAGATATTGCAACTACCATTGAAGTTGATTATATAGAATTGAAATTCTCTACAAACTTTCAAAGTCCAATTATCATTACCATCAAACCAACGTCGTTCGATTATGCAAGTATCATTCAAGCATTGCATCCGTGTTCATACGAGATCGTCAAAATCAACATTCATGCCTTCTACAAAACACTGAATCATAAACTTTCCACACACACTACTCATGTTCATTTTGAACCTGTTTCATCTCCTTATGGTTCATTTTCTATTTTCAAATGCGAAGAATGGCAGCTCCATATCATCGAAAAACGAACCATTCGTCAACAAGTTAAGTCAATTATACACCTGGAATATAAACATATGTTACAACTGGTTCATATACCTGAAAATCTATATCGTCATGTTGATCTTTCTGTCGTTCCTGAAAATGAGACAGATATTATCACCGGTTGTTACACAAAACCAAATCCTTCTAACTCAAACGCTATCTTGAAATATCATGGTTGTCGAGACATTTCATTATTCTGGTTAGAACACTTTTTTCGCGAAGAAGATCGCTGTCTGAGTCGTTATCTTCCTTCTCGTGTCAATCCCTATGAACAAGTATTACACCAACTTCATCTTAACAATGATCTTGCTCTGTTTCAATTACCATCGATTGAACCAACAGATGAAGATGATATCATTACAAAAAAAGAAGCCGTATACATCGACAACTATGTAACGTCTTATAGTTGTATATCTGAACAGATCAACAAGAATTCTAAATTGGGACTAGGTGATACGTTTAACCAAGATATTGATCAAGAAGGTCTTCCTGAATCTGTATGTATTAAATTCTATCCTTTGATTGTAACATCGGATGGATTTCGTAAATTTTTTGATCCTATATCATTGAGCTTGTTTGCTCACTTGTTTCAAATCTATGATATCCATCATTGGAGTATGTATCAATGGCCATGTAACACATTTATTGGTTCATGTAAAATTCATTTTATGGGTTGTCACAATGGCGAAGAACCTTTATATTACCTGGTTCCACGTCTCAAGGATGTGAATGGCATGTTAACATCAACCATTTGTCCATATTTTTTCCCAAGTATTCAACGCAAATGGGTTCACAAATTCGTGGAATGGAAACACGATCATACCTTGGATGTGGTTTCTATTATCAAGAAGCGTGTATTGAACAACCATGAATATTTACGTAGAAACAATTTTCGTTATGATGTAAATCGTTTGTTGTTGCAATGGTTGGAACAGGCTACGTATCTTGACAAAAAAACCATTCACTATTTACGTATTCAAAGTTACTTAATACAAGAAGGATTACGATCAGAACAAATCACCGAAGATGTCATGTACATCAATGATTGGATATCCAGTGTACGTGTGAGTTGGAAGGAACTTTTACAACATGAATATACAGGTGACTTTACCATAGATGATGTTCAAATGTACTTACGTACTCACTATCCTTTTTCACGCGTGTCTTACGAAGATGTTGAAGAATGGTTGTTGAATGAATACAGTCTTTTCAAACGAAAATTTGACGCATATGCAGGTGAGTTTGAGATCGATTGCTTGGCAGTGATTGAACCTTTGGTACATACACGATATCGTACCTTCGCCATTAATTTGATAACAGAAGATCTTATAGAAAAAGCACGTGTGCATTTGATAAATTACATCCCTGAACGTATTTCACCTAAAGAGATTGCTGGGTATTTGAATTTATTTTTGCCACAAGATAAGGTTCAATTATTAAATGTGTACATCAAAGAATGGTTGGAAGATATGTATTCAGAGGAATACAATGAACTCTTTGAACAAAATGAACGTATTGAAGCAGCTGTATATTTACATCCACAATTTTTAACCCAGGCAGAAAAACAACAATTTATTATGGAAAAGTTCAGTCTTACCAAGGAAGAATTTGACTTGTTAAATGAATGGTTTGAACTTCTTGAATAAATACATATGAATAAAACATTATTTTATTACTTGTGAATTTAGCTTGATAAACAACTTAATCGTTTCATGTAAAACATACTAATAAAATGAATATTATCTGATTTTTGAACTCGTTTATGAGTTGGTGAAGAACAAAAATGAGTAAATTTTAATTTATTATTACGACCGATTTGCTTGATACGTATTGACTTGATATCTTCACATTTGAGTCTGTCAAAAATAAAGCCAGTCTCTTCTTCAAATTCTCGTTTGGCACAATTTTCAAAACTAAAATTATCTTCTTGCTCCATGCTTCCACCTGGAAGAGTTACTTGTGCAGCAGGATAAAAACGTTGTAATCGACCTTCTGCCTTGGGTTCAATATTAAATAAAAACAAATCATCTTCTTGAACATGTTTCAACGATGGAATAAAGAAGGAGTAATACGAGGATGCAATTTTCAACGACAGATTCTGAATCCCGGGTATGTCTTGAAATTCTGGATGTAAAGAGATTTGTTCAAAAAAATCAGATTTATCTTCTAATAATGAACTTACTTTATGTCTTGAAATTCCAATCAATGCACATGATTCACCGGAAGAGGTACCGTCGTATGTACGTTTGATAAAAAAGCATCCATCAAGTAATTGTCGTCCTCCAAGTTGAATAAAATCAGATGGTTTCATAATAGCTAAAATATACGAAGAACGTTTCGTATGTAACGGAATCATTTCAATTTGTTAATGCACAAAATAAAGATTTTCCAATCTATACTAGCTGTTGAAGATAAAGATTTTAAACATTAAAAAACAACTTTTTCTTTTTCGTTTCATTTCATCTTGATCAACGATTCTGCTTCTTCTATAAGCATCATCATAATGATTTGTACACATTGGGTTATACGTGGTTTTTCACACTCAATCCAAGCTAACATTTGTAATCGATTCTTTTGTGTCATTGTCGGGTTTAATCGTAACATTATTTGGCAATTGTCATCATTTTCTTCATTTTCTTCATTTTCTTTGAATAAGAATGTTTCTCGTATGATCGATGGTAACATGGCTATACCTATTCGTTGTTGTAAATAGGTGGTTTCAACAATATACTCTTGCACGATTTGTTCAATTATAGGATGAAGTTTTTGCCAAACACACTTTGTAATAACAGGTGAAACCTCTTGAAATTCATACAAGATGGCATTATATAAATGTAGACATTTTTGACGACGAGAAATATACGATGTAGAAGAGGATGACATTGTGTACAAACGGCTGGAATATATTAACTAAAAATGGAAAGTAGAATTACTCAATGTATTGATCAACATCAACATCTTCCATTCTATCAAAAAAAAGAAAAATTTGCAAATTATATGTTTAAAACATGGAATAAAAACTCAAGTAAAACAAATTACTAACAAACATGTTATCATTACGTGATCAAATTGAATTCTTACGTCAAAACAATAACTATGAAAATAAAAAGAGTAAAAAGGTAGCTGTAAAATCAGCTTATGATGAATCTATGTCAGATGAAACTACTATGGAACAACCTACTATCGCACAACAAATCATTCAACCACCTGTTGCAGAAGTTGAAGAAGTAGTCACAAAAACCAACGGGAAAAAGAAAATGAAAAAACGTATTGTATATGAAGAAGAACCAGCTCAACAACCAATGGCAACTAACAATAATGCGACAGCTCCATATACATTCGGCTCTTCTGTTCCAGCAGCTCCTTCTTCTGCTATGTACTCAGGTAAAACCAAGTTTTCATCTCCTACTATTCACCAAGGACCAAAAGGCGAAAAAGGGGAACAAGGTCCAAAAGGCGAACCAGGACAAAAAGGTGAAAAAGGTGAACCAGGACAACGTGGAGAACCAGGTAGAACAACAGCTACTTCTATCAACCTTTCTTTCGGTGAATCCAACACAGCTTCGGCATGTACAACCTTTGGTATGCAAGGCATTACAGTTGGTAATATCATGGTAAGACCATCCACACAATTACAATATTTTGCATTTTGTTATTCTACCAAGAATCTTAAATCTGATTTTCAAATTGAATTATATGATCAAGTCAGTCAAAAAATATTATTAACCTACACTTGTAAATGTACTGAATCTGAAACACCTATTATTGAAGAATTCGATGCTGATTTCATCAACGAAGAAACATCCTGTTTGACCTTCCGTATTCAAAACGGTACATCCACATCAAAAGTCAACTTATATTCTATTATGATTCAATACAAAGAAATTTAAACACATCATAGCTCAATACTTGAGTTGCTTTATGTCTTCAACACAAACACATCAACAACCATCTGAAGAACAATTTCAAGAACAATTTGAATTATGTTGTAAACATACAACTCATACACTATTTATTGCTCGCATTCTTGCACAATCTTTGGTTGACACATTGGTGTATGATATGTATAAACAATGGTTTTTATACGATACATCTACACATCAATGGGTACAATTGCATCATCCTTCCTCGACTTCTCTTCTCATTCCTATTTTCAAAGATGTTCTTGTTCAATACAACAAAGCAAACTGTCCTCATATTGATTCATCTCAACTTCTTCATCGTCTTGAATCATCATCCATGTACTTGAATATACTGTTGAAATCATGTATTCCTCATTTTTACCAACCCAGTTTTTACACCACACGTATTGTTCCCAACGTTTGTTTTGCCAATGGTATATACACGCCTCAACCTATGAACATAACACCTTATTCTTCAAGGAAACATATGTACAACAGGTTCATTTTATCCTATGCGTTTTCTCTCGATGGCAACAATATATTAAGTTCTCATAAAAACCTTTTCGAAGATTTCCAAACATTGTTTTCAACCTCGGATGACATGAACAAGATGTGTCAATTTATCTATCATGCGTTTATCAACAAGAAACACGTTAACGTCATGTTTTTACCATATCAACAACAAATCCCTTCATGCTACGAGCGGATACTATTGTTATTTCAACAGTTGTTTGAAGACTATTATGCTGAATGTTCAAGTACCATTTTATATAAAACGTCGAAAATTATTCTTGATATCATAGATAAACGATTAGTATATATTGCACAACAAGCAAAAGACAAACGATTGAAACGCTACGATATTTTGCAACATAAACAAGAAGTATATTTATGTGCTACATCCAAACGGGTGATTACCTATGAAACATCATGTTCATGGGTCATAAGTTATGATACCACGTTATCTATCAACCATAATGTACAACCATTGTATTATGGGTGGATTCCATGTATGAATGCAGGTGTCCCACAAAACAATGTATTTTATGATTTGAAACATCAAGTGTTATCACAAGAACAAAAAAGTCATTTACTTTATTACATATTCAAAACTTCTAACAAGTTACAAACATGAATAAAAACATACGTATCTTTTATTCTATATCTTGCATTTTATTTTCATCCTCGTCGTCTTGTTCTTCTTGAGAATCATACCCGTTTTCTTCTCCATCATTGAGTTTATTATCATCATTACCATCGTCATCGTCTTGTTCATCATCAACTTTAGACATATCAATAATTGTGGTTTTTGACACTTGATAATTCGAGGACTTTTTGTATAATGAATTGATGTACTTATTCCATTCAATACACAAATCAATCTTCTTAGGTTCATTCTTTTTATTCTCGGTCTTCTTGCTTACTTTCTTCTTGGAGGTTTTCGTTGTTTTTGTAGTGTCTGCGTTGGCATTATAAGACTTGTTTTTGGATTTGCCTTCTTCAATTTGCAAGCATATGTCGAAGTTGTTGAGACGAAGATTACAAGGAGGATATGTACTAATACCATCAATACCAATGATACGACCATTTTCAAACTTGACATCACTATTTGAATGTGTTCCCATCTCAAATGCACCTTTGAGTAACTCATACAGACGTGCACTTTGTGGATCAAATGGTCGTTTGTTGTGTTCATGTTTATGTTGATGTTCCAACATGAGTTGTTCATGCGTACGTGTAACAAAATCGATCAAGAGAGCTTCACGTTCTTTACGTGGTCTTGTCTTGTTGAAGACATTGGTGTGTTCTTTACGGGAAGATTCATTCTGAACGATGATTTGTTCAATATGTTTCTCGTGTTCAATGTTATCTTTCTCCGATCCTAAATTACATTCCTTGATGAAGAGTTGTTTAATCTGATAGGCTGCTTTTGTGTCACTCACGTTTGCGTATTCTAAAATTGTTTGTTGTTTTTGTTTCTTGTTGATATATATTTTCTTGTCATCGATGGTAACGTATTGTCGTGGACAAACACCATGAGCTAAATCTTGAAAAATAGACATCCAGTATTGGTCGGTTGTAAACAACTTGGAGTATTCAACCATTTTAGGATAACGAATCACAGGTTGATTCTTCTTGCCACTTGTAGTATACTCTACAATTGTAACTGCATGGGAGGTGGAAGAAGACATTCTCTTGAGGATGATATATATATATAATAAAAACAAATGATTAAACTAGTTTTATTACTTTATTACTTTATTCGTATTACTTATTTGATTCAGATAACAACTGATTAATAGGTTGTATTTGATGTACATTATTGTTTAACGATGAAAATAAAGTAGGAGAATCCGTATAAATAACAAATGTTTCTTGTTCAAATTGTGGTTTACGAAATGTATGAGACAATGCATTGATACGTTGTGCTAACCCTCTTGGTTGGTTGCGTTTACCAAATGGGTGTTTCATATGCCACTCCAACGATAGATTTCGTGAACGATTGACAGCTTCTGTCGGATTGGAAAATTGAACCATACAAACATAATGCCAGGGTCCACGTCCACGTGTAAATTTTGCACCTCCACTTATCTCTTCATTATGCTGTCTTATACGACGTTTAGGATCATTTGTAGAACCTATGTACGAACGGTTGTTTCCATTGCTGATAATGTAACATACATATGATGAAGAATCGATAACAGACATATATATATATATATATATATTCAGCTTTGTTAATGAGTTGAATTTTTTGATTTTAAATAAAAGAAAAAAAAACAACAAAAGGTTACCAAAAAGATTACACACAATTTGTCTTAGATTTTTTGTCCTGTATTTTTTTGTACAAATAAACATGGTTGTAAACAATCAGTTGCTACCATTCGAAGATATATTATTGTATCCTATCGATGCAAAAGATGAACATGAACATATTGTTTCACTTTTGGGATATAAGCTTCTTGCACAAGCGTTGAAACACCAACATATGAACCAAGATGATCTTCATGAACGTATGAATCTCGTGAACCAACAGTTTTCTCGTAGTTTACAACTTGACCAATTACAATCACTCATCAACCATATAAGTAGGTATGCGTCGTTGTGTTCAAGAACATCAGAAAGTAAGACCAACCTATTTTACCAAACATTGTTACAACTCCCTTTGAACGAACTTGCTGGGTTGGATATCCTTCATCATACTGTAATTTGTATGAACCATCATTTCATGAACTCGTTGATGTTACCCCAGTTGCTAGATCCATGGATGACGATTGAACCTGATACGATGGTCTATGAATTTAGTTCTTGTTCTCCGGTTACAATCACGGCAAGATACTCGCGTGTCTCAACCATACTTACAGCCTACATACAAAAATACCAGGATATGTATTACAAATCAAAGTCACATATGTCTATGAATCAGAATAACACAAGTCAATATATAGACACCTTTATGAACGATCCTGTGAATTTACAAAATCTCTGCGATGAATTGTATCACGACTTGGTTGTACTGTTTTACAAAAATGAAGTACCTTTACAAGCTGGATTTAGATTGGAATCTGCCATGTACGTTATTATCTCATTATGGGTAAAATTGTCCCTTCACTTGTTTATTAACGTCCAAGACTATTTGCTTTCTAACTTCAACATTTTGAAGGAGACAGTGTTTAGAAACTTGATGGATAGACTGATACGCAATGAACCTGTGCTTGCACAACATAGGTATCAACTTTCTTTGTCTCAACCTGCATTGTTAGCTCCAACATATAATAGTATACAAGTAACTATTATTGAAGCAAGTGATAACTGGAAGCATATGCATGTAGACCATAACATTATCCTGTATACAAACACAAACACAACACCAGAACAACAACACATTATAAATCAACTCACATTACATCAAGAAGTGATTGTTCGAACTCAACATCAACTTACACAAGAAGAACTTGACGCCCCAACACCTATTATATCATTTGATGATGATGAACAAATGCAACCAGTAGAAGAGTTTCAACTTTCGTAAAGATGCACAATTGAGTTTATAATTCAGTGTAAAAATTATGTGTTTACACCTTAAACCCCGGGTTCTCATTAAATTTATTCTGTTTTGATGTCTAACAACATTTTTGAAATACGTTCCATACGTTCTTGTTTGCTTATGCCTAAAAAGTGTAATGTAATAGGTTGAAAACGAAAATGTTTTGTGCCTAAGACTTGTTTATTTGCTTTCCATATATCCATCACGTATGGTTCAGGTTCAGAACATACCAACGCACCATACACATAATTGACATTTTGTTCTAATAATAAATGTTTATTAATATACGGTTGATCATCTGTTTGTGTTGATCTTGCGTATTCATCCTTGATTCGTTTCCACTGATCAAGGCATTTTTGTGAACGTTTCCAACCTATCACACAAGTATAACATCCACGATTAAATTTACTATCTTGAATTTGTTCTTTTTGTGATGTGGTATACATGCCACTCTCTGCAAAAGGTTTGTCCAAGAAATCTAAACGTGATGGCACAACTGCAAATACATCTTTCACGGTGAGTTGAGACAGGAGAGTTTTCAATGCAAATGGAAAAAATAATACATCTGCATCACAATAAAGTATAGCTTCAAAATCATTGATATGAGGCCAACCAAGTATTTCATACTTGCCTGAATATTGATTCGCAGAAGGAACAATCCATGTATATGTGACTTCTTCAATTTGTTTGATTTGTTCTTCAAGTTCAGGTGCACAAATGACTAAAACAGTTACACTTTCTGATACGATGTCTTTCTTCGCTGTTTGTAAAGCAAGTTGAAGACACGGTATATATTCTTTGGTTGCAACATAAAAATAAACTAACGACATGTTTTATGTTTCCTATTTTCAACTATGGTTTAAACCTTAAATTTTATTTTAATTCTTCTTCATGTTCGTTGATAAATGCTTCTAAACGATGTATATGACGCAAGAGTTTACGCCATCCATCTTTATATAATGTAGTTGGAAATCTAGTTTGTAATCCATAGACAGAGACTGCTTTCTTTTCGGACACTTTGAAGGTAACTTCTTCTTCTGCTTGCTTTTGTTGTTTGTCTTGCATTTCTTTTAGTTGTCGTTTTAATTCTTCTATTTCTTGATCTTTTGCGTCACTCATGTTCTTTCCCTTCGGGTTCTCATTCTTGTTTAAACTATGTTTTTGGAGATTGTGGCTACCAATTGATCTTTGTCATGATAGTCTTGTTCCACATCGTGAATAAAGAGTGCAATCTCACGTATGAGACCTGCGATATGTTGATTGTCTTTTGCTTGTGTATTGTGATACAACATATTTTCAAGTTGTATTTGTTTATAACGCAACGAATCCAAGGCTATCTTGTAAATCATACGTAAATGTTTCAACTCGGGAGATTGAATAAATTGATGGATACGATTGATTTGTTGTGCTGGTAAAAAATTGCTTCCGAAGAACGATTGGAACGTGAGTAATAATTCAAGACGCTTAGCTTCTTGTTGCATTGGATCTAGACGAGATTTCAGATACTCGTATGATTCACGTAGTTCTTTTAAATCAGTTACGACAGATGCAATATCAGATGAAGAATTCATATTTGTGCTTTACTTATTATATTTGATGTATAGTGCATAAAAAAATAAAAAATATCCTACGTGTAGTAGTAAACAAATAAACATACAATAAAGAATGTATCAACCACATCGTAACTTTCAATCCGTGAACATAAACGGGATTCCAAATAATTTACAACTTGATTCCTTAGTTGTAACTGATATTCTTATCAAACATTCATATACCGGTCCACAATCGTTGGCAGGCCCAACAGGCCCAACAGGTGCAAATGGTATATCAATTGTAGGGCCAACAGGAGCTCAAGGAACAACAGGTGCAAATGGATTGTCTATCACTGGTCCAACAGGGCCAAGAGGATTATTAAGTATAACAGGAACAAACACTGGTGATTACGTGTATTGGAATGCATCACAATCTGCGTGGACAGTTGGTAATCGTAAAATATCTCTTGGAACAAATGCAGGGTCAAACAATCAATTTACAGGATGTGTTGCTGTTGGTGAAAATGCAGGTGTAACCAATCAGGGTAAAGATTCGGTGTCCGTAGGATCGAACGCAGGGTTTTCAAATCAAGGTGAATCATCTATTGCAATAGGTTCAATTTCTGGATATTTGAATCAGCAACCTAGAAGTATAGCAGTTGGATTGAGCGCTGGATTCAACAATCAAGGTGATGGAGCCATTTCAATAGGAGCTGGTGCCGGTAATCAAAATCAAAACAACAATGCAATTGCAATTGGTCCGAATGCAGGTCAAAACGCACAAGGTTTACATGCAGTATCAATCGGATATAATTCTGCTGCTCAAAGCCAAGGAGCCTATTCTGTAGCTATAGGAAACGAATCCGGCATTAATTTACAAGCAACACGTTCAGTCGCAGTTGGATATTTATCTGGAAGAACAAATCAGGGAACAACATCTGTTGCAATTGGTAATGCTGCAGGATATTTAAATCAAGGCACAGGTTGCGTTGCCATTGGAAACAATGCTGGATTTTCAGAACAAAAAAATGATTCTATCGCGATTGGAAATAGAACAGGTAGGTATGCCAACACCAACACAATCGTTATTGGCAAAGATGCAGGTTCAACATCATCTAGTGTAGTACCATCTGGAAGTATTGTAATAGGTACAGCTTTCGATACAAGTTCAAGCTATGGAACCAATCCAAATTCATTGTTCATCAAACCTATCAGAGTTGTCAACTCTACCACCGGTTTATTACCGTTGTATTATGATCCTAACAGTGGAGAAGTTGTTTGTTATATTCCATAAATCCTACGTTATAAAAACATGATTGATTTATAACACGACGAGTTCATTCGTAAATGGACAAGAAGGTTTGTAAGACATAGCAATTGATAGCACGTTCTTCATCACACCCAGTATGTATGCAAACATCAGCTTTCTTTTTCGAGGATGATTGGTGTTGTTGTAACTCCTTCGACAGACGTATGATATCTTTCCACACACTCATACGCATAGTGACATTTTGACCCCAAAAGAGACCACAAATATTACGTACATCTTTCGTTAAAGCTGTTGCTAAAAACAACTTAGGATTTGATTTCACAACTTCAAGTACATCTTTTACATATGCCTTCATCATACGTTCTTTGATGATTTTCACGTTGGTATGTTGCTTGGTTTGTTTGTAGTACGTGTGAATCGTATCATAACGTGGCATCTTTACCTGGTGTAAAGACTCGACAGCACACGGTGTATCTTGGACACCAACCATACATGAGTTCATATTCTCTTTGTGATGGTTCATCAATGTTAACAAGGTATCAACTACACGATAGAGTTCCATGTCGTGACATGCATTCTTTTTTTCACAATCAAATGGCGATAAATGAATAATAAATTTTTGATTCTCTTCGTACTTGATATGTTTGTTGGAATCATCGATTAAAATGGTTGAACAACGATTCAGGCCAAATTCACTATTGTCGATGAACCAAGGTAAATGCTTTAAACGTGTTTCACGCATCTCTTTGAGCTCAGAATCTTCTGGATTTTCTTCTTGTAGTTGTTTGATATCATCTCGTGTGACATAAAAGACCAACTTACGTTGAATATTAGGTTCTAAAATAAAATGTTTGACAATCGGGTCAGCATGACAGTTCTTAGCAGCAGTCCAAACACCTACATTAAAGTAGTGAAACAAATAGTCTAAGAACAGTTGTAAACCTGGACGCCCAACAACGAGTTGTTTACGTGGTTCACGTTTATGGGAGAAAAGTAGATGATCCTCGAACTTTGATAAAAACTTATCCGTATGAACAGAAGGGTTGTATTCATAACTATCAATTAAGGTTTGATCGATATCAAGTATCACAGTGTATTTACAATTCATATAAAGTGTGTTTTACTTTATTGATGGTGTGTTGAAAAAAGTAAAAAATTAGTCAAAAAAACGTTTACAAACACGGGATAATAATATATTCCAATACATCGTCTGGTACGTGGTGTAATGAAGCTTCATACATTGCAACCTGTTTTTGATATTGGTATTCTTCTTGTTTTTCTTTGATGAGATGAAATAAAATTGTAGGTTGTTTGTTTGATGTTGTAGACTCATTCTTTCTGCTTAACAAGATGTGGTTGTAAAAGTTGAATAAAAACTGACGTACATCATCGTTTGTCCAAATTGCATGATATAAACCATCGTTGTACACTGTCACCGTATCGCACACAAAATCTTGTTTCTTGTCTTCGATATGATTTATAATAATATCTTTTTGTACAAACAAATCTTGTAGAGAATCTGTTTGTTGTTCTTCTTCTTGTTCCTCGTTTTCAGTTGTTGGTTCTTCTTCTTGTTCCTTTTCAGCTGATGCTTGAGGAGTTGTTACAATCATTTGCGATTGGCAATATTCAGCACATTCCCGTTGTTGCCATTCTAGTTCGTGAATGTATAATTGTTCAACAATTTCGTCCTCATCATACGGACATCCATGAGAAATCAAGTACCACAAAAATTGTAATCGTCCATTGGAAGCAGCGTTTTTGGTTGCTTGTTGATCCCATGTACATTCAATTGAGTGTAGAAACTTTATACTTTCAAAATGACCATTTGCTGCAGCGGATGCAAACAACAACTCACTGGACGGAAACTTAAACCCTTGTTCATACAAATATCGTAAACACCTACAGGACGCAAGAAGATGACCCACAACATATGGTTCAAAAATATCAAATCCATGTTGGTGAAAGAACTCTACACATTCACGGTGATTTGTATCCATGATGCAATAATGAATGGTTCGTTTGAAAAGTTCATACGTGAGTCTAAGTCCGTGTTCAAACATATAGCGCAAGCATTTGATACGTCCAAATTCACATGCAACCCAACCTATCATCCATTGATCTCGAAAAAGGTGTTCGTTCGGGTAATATTCATCCTGGAGTATTGCTTCTTCATACAACTCGGTGATACGTTCAACATTGTCACTTTCTCGTATGACATCTATCATTGTATGTACAATCACATACACGTTTCTAACTGGACGATTTATTGCGATGTTGTCAGTATTCATTTCAAATTTGCAAATGAAAATGACATGTTAGTTGTAATATAACAACTCACTGGTTTAGTGAAAGTGTAAAAAGATAAGAACTAAAAGATTACTTAAAAATACACTTATGCAATCTACAAACGACTCTACAAACGTGTACGACACAATCCGTGAAGCAGCATCCCACGGGGATCTTGAAGCGATTAAACGTATGCATAAAGCTGGACATACTTGGGACCAGAACGCAACATCTGAAGCTGCAGCAAATGGTCATCTTGATTGTTTAATCTTTTTACACAAATCAAGGTTGTCCATGGGGTTATCACACACCTGCATATGCAGCAAGTAGTGGTCATCTTGATTGTCTTCGTTACGCCTATGAGAATGGTTGTAAATGGGATTATTTAACACCGTATTTTGCAGCCAGTGGTGGTCATATTGATTGTCTTCGTTATGCTTGTGAACATGGTTGTGTCGAGGACACGTATTTATTTAAATTTACACCTGCAGGTGCAGCTCAAAATTTTCATTTAGATTGTTTAGAATATGCAATAGAACATGGATATCCGTACGAGACAAACAATATCTTACAACATGTTGGCAAGAACATGCCTGGATCGTTCGAGTTTGAAGACAGTAATTGGTTTACACAATTTCTTGATAAATTGCTAGAAAGAGAAGACCAAGTATCATCAGAAAATTGTGCAATAGTACGACTCAAGTCCAAATACGTAGAATACAAACGCAAAAAAACACAACAGATACTTCAAAACGAACTAAAAGACTATCTTATATGTGACGTTATCAAATATTGTTTGTACACATTTATTTTGTGATTGGTTCTTTGCTATTTTTACAACTTATACCTTTAGTTTATATGATAAATAAAAACACTGTCTTACTATTTTTTTACCTTTTATATACGTTTCCATTCCATTCATTTATACATTCTACAAAGTACATTCTACAAACAACGCATAATGATCGGGTACAAGATTGTCTTCGATATAAATAACAAACACAAACGTTTATTAGCAACTCTACAAATTCCTGAAGATGCACTTACAAATATTGGCAGAACAGGACTTGTAGACACGAAGTATGCTAAACACAGGTGCAACAAAGCCTTAGTTGTTTCTCTAGAAAACACGACTACAGAACAACAAAGTGAAAAATCATACACAGGTGTTTCTGCGTATTGGGAAAAACAACTAAACTATATTGTTGGAGAGATGGTGGAAATTTCAGACTTTAATCCTGATTTACAAAACGAATGCACCAAGGGTATACACTTTTTTCTTGACAAACAACGTGCTTTGGAATATAGGTTATTTGGTGTGAGATGGACTACTCTACGAAAACATTTATCGTTACAACTTATTTGTGAAGAACAAATTCCAACACAAATTCCAACTCCTATTCTAACAAAAGTAGTCGATTATTATGGAGATGGAAGTTTCAAACACGAGCTTACCTTACAAGGACAAACGATTGTCAAGTTGATCGATAGACACAAGTTTATTGATCGTGAACAAACAACAGTCTATGTACAACAAGATAATATCGTAGTTGAAATCAATCAAGTTCTTGCCTAACGTTTTTATTTTTTTCAAATAATTTTATCGTTTGTACTTAATTAATAATAATAAACTCGTATGTGTTACACATATCAAACAAGTATCAACGCGTTTATAATCGGTTCAATAAGCAGCTTGGCATGCATAGTTTTGTCAAAAGGTAACCGCGAATTGCTTGTTCTATCGTTGTTTTTCTTCTTTGTATTATGGATGCAAATCTTTGACGCAATCTTTTGGAGTTATCCAACCGATACACTCATCAATCGTCAAGCAACTATGTATGCTATGTTT
>Ga0214923_10004945_pt1 | contig 15735 bp, 13 predicted proteins | sample LL1510_MetaG_FD_177993 | JGI IMG/M metagenome (GOLD analysis project Ga0214923, IMG submission 177993) | Freshwater microbial communities from Lake Lanier, Atlanta, Georgia, United States - LL-1510 | ecosystem: Environmental > Aquatic > Freshwater > Lake | place: USA: Georgia | collected...
ATATTCTCATCTTCCTTTTTATCTTTCTTAATTTCCTCCATATTTGTGCCAGAAATATCCTTCACATCAACTACGCAATTAGCCGTATTTTCATCGGATTTCTCCTCAACTCCCGCCGTAATTCCCGTGCTCTTACCTTCTTCTAAGCTCAAAAAACTAACTTTCCGCGACGATACAGTTGCTTCTGATATTTTCGCATCCACCTTTTCAGAAATCTGCCGTTCAACATCAGTAAGGACTAGCTCTTTTAGAAGATTCTTTTTTGACTTCAACATAAGAGCAGCGTCCGATGCGAGTTGAATAAGGCGCGTATTATTGTCGACAAAAATACATGTTCTCTCCAAGTTATTACAAATATCAGGTTTCTTGATATCTCGTATCCGACCAAATTTATTGTCAAATTCCTTTACAGCGAAGTCTGGAATTGGCGGAGACTGTTCAATTAGTCTATCCAGGTCCTGTCTACAAATTTTTAGGAAATCCTGACAATCGAGGCGGTCGTTCGGATGAAGTGCCAATTCCACCGCAACAAGGCGCTGGAATTTACCCCACGAAACAGACGCAACTCGGTGACTTTCCATTAGTTGGGCAAATCGTAGAAAATTACCAAGTGTTGATAATATACCAGTAATAATTGATACACCACCAATTGCTAAATTAGCATATTTTTGTAGAGTCGAATCATTACCTACAATACTTGTCAAACCGAAATTAGCAGTCCCTGTCAAGGTTGATAAAATTATGACTGGAATTGTTATACCAAAATTCATACGTTGATAATACGTCTCAGAACGATTATGAAGCCATCGATAGCACATTGCAATATCGGACCAGTCTGCCATCAATCTTTCTTGTTCTTTCGTCCAACCATTCATGAATTTTTTCTTTTTGGGAACTACTGCACCAATTGTTCCTGGCTGTCCCTGAGGTTGCGGCGAAGGAGGAGCACTTGTTTCAGCCATTCCTAATTAACTAGTTTTTTTTTATTCTCCTTTGAGCCTTGATTGGACTCAATCTTTTTATGCCTTACCACCACGACCACCACGACCACCACGACCACCTCCACGCCTATTTCCCGTTGATTTATTTCCCAGTCCCGCATTATAGAGTGCTTCAATATCATTTTCACTCATATCCTTTACAGCACTGGGGTCAATAGTCCCAGGAAGTTTTGCAAATTGTGCTTTTTTCAGACCTTTTTTCATAATGTAAGGTCCATAAGGACCTTGGCGACAAATATAATTCTTCCAGTCTCCAAGAGTTCCAGGAGCAGTGGATGCAGTTCCACCGCCAGCTTTTGCCGCTATTTTTGCCGAAATTTCCTCAGGCCCATCAGTATCGGTAATACTCACCTTCAGTTTCCCCCCCAAACAGGATACATAGGGTCCATAAGGCCCAGATTTCTTGAAAACCGGCTTGTTTTCCCAGACTACCCCTTCCAGGGGTTCTAACGCGGCCTCAGCCGCCTTTGCGGCGGTTCTTCTTTCCGACGCCACCACCAGGCACCCCTGTTTAGCAGATTCATAACGATCTTTATAGGAGGTCCATGTATCCCGCAAAATATCCTTCCATGACTCTCTTCCATCAGCAATCAGGTCCAGACGCGTCTCCATGCGAGCTGTAAAGGGATATTCGAAAATGTCCGAAAAATTCCCCAATAAATACATGAGCACATTTCGCCCCTGTATAGTTGGGACAAGTTTATTTTTTTCCTGACCTATCTTTCGCATAGTCTCTTTGGAGACTGGCGGCCACATACCTGGACCCAGTAAGGAATGTTCGCGCACAGAGATTTCCTTACCTGGAATATCTTGCGTAGCCACATAGGAACGCTCTTGAATTGTTGCAATTAGACTGGCAAAAGTGCTTGGTCGTCCTATTCCCAGTTTTTCCAGTTCTCTTACAAGAGTTGCCTCCGTGTACCTGGAAGGGGGACGTGACTCCTGGGGAACTGCCTGGAGAGTTTGCCAGGATAGAGTATCGCCTTGGCTAATTCTCTTCGCAACTTCCCAGACTTTCGCCAGGTTTTCATCTGGACCATCTTCCGCATCGTTCCTATCCAAATCGGCCACTCTGCCAAGAACTCGCCAGCCTGGAAATGTCGTCCTGGTAAATTCTGCCTGCCAGGTAAAATCCGGTTCATCGGTAAATTGGAACTGCACAATAATTTTTTCTCCCTTTGAGGGGGACATAGTAGACTGAATAGCCCTTTGCCAGATAATTGAATAAATTTTTCGTTCAATTGGCGTAAAATTCCCAGGAAGTTCTCGGATTTCGAAATGAGTAGGGCGAATGGCCTCGTGTGCTGCTTGAACGCCTTGTTGACTAAGATTTGTCGTCGAATGTCCCCGTCGCAATCCTATAAAGTCTTGGCCTAAGTTGTGCTGAATCCAATTTTGTGCCTGTGTAATGGCTTCCTGGGAAAGAATCGCCTGGTCTGTTCTCATATATGTAATGTGCCCTGCTTCATATAGAGTCTGAGCTGCACGCATGGAAATTTTAGGTCCAATATGAAAGAGTGCCGAGGCTTGTTGTTGAAGTGTAGATGTGATGAGGGGTTTTGGCGGAGATTCTGTAGTAGGCTGTAAAGATGTATTTGTGACTAGTGCATTTTGAGTATTGTAATGATTTTCCATATAATTAAGAGCAGATTCTTCATCTTCCAATGAGTCGAGAAGATGCGCTTGGAATTGCTGGTTTTGCTGCGTTGAAATTGCCCACTTGCCATTTATTTTCCACGAATTCTCTGCTTTGAATTGTAGGATTTGTTCCTCACGTTCTACAACAAGTCTTAAGGCAGGAATTTGGCATCGGCCTGCTGAAAGCGCACATCCTTGTTGTTTATTAAAACCAAATTGTTTCCATAAGAGTGGGCTCATGGTAAATCCTATCATCATATCAAGCATAGCCCTGGCTTGCTGCGCATTCACGCGGTGCATGTCTATTCGTCGTGGATTCTCCACGGCATTTCGCACGGCTTTGGCTGTGATTTCATGAAATACCGCTCTTGGCGTATTGGCTGGGTTTAGACTAAGTAAAGTGCTAACTGAATAGGATATGGCTTCGCCTTCGCGGTCATCGTCTGAAGCCAGATATATCTGGCTTGGCGAATATAATTTCGCGTATTCTTTTAATTGTGCTATGGCCTTGGATTTGTCAGGTAAAATCCATCTGTATCGAGGTTCAAAATCGGATTCAATGCCAACCGCTTTCAAGTCTTCTTCAAGAGCACGAATATGTCCCATAGTCGCAATTACCTTCCAATCATTTCCCAAAAATTCTTGAATTTTTTTACACTTTGCAGGTGATTCTACAATTAATAATGGCATGTTGCTTTATCTCAATCAGACCAGACAATTGTAATATCAAATTTAGTATGCCTTTCTATGAAAGCAGTGTAAAATTGAATTTTTAGAATATTAGTATTAGATAAACAATCATTAAAATGGGCAATTACTCCTATTTAAAAAAAGTGGTAAATAATGCCAATGGTTGCCGAATTAATTGGGACAAAGCGAATACAGAAAAACTCTTCAAACATTGGCTAATGGAAGATGTTTATAAATTAAAAGATAAACGCCCTGAAACATTGGCAGATATGGCAAAAAAATGGGATGATACAAAATTTGTTGGATATCTAGATAATGATTACATTGAAAGTTTAATGGAATTTTGCCGAATTCTGGAACCATGTGATACCTTCCCTCGCTTATATTACGATTACGAAGGTTATGACCAACTTTGGTATTTAGAATTTTATCCAGGCACAGAAAAAATCCTTTATGGTATATTTGAGTTTACAAATATTCTTAAACATCGTATTCCAAAGCATCCAGAAGAGATAAAATCAAATGTTACATCTGCTGAATACGCCGAGTGGGAAAGAATTTATGAGACAGCACGCCATGAAGTAATTGAATCAGTCATATTTATGGATGGTTGGAAAGTAAATCAACTTAAGCCTATGATGCTATCATCATCACAAATGATTGAAAAATACTTAACGCTAATGGGAAAAGGTTATAGAATTGTATAATTACATGATTCTTTCCTCCTAAACCAAAGCTAAATATGAGATTACCTAAGTTCTTGGTCACGCGACTTGGATAATGTATCTTTTTTTATCATTACATATATGTATATAAAAATAACCAAACATACTCAACTGAAGAGAAATTCCACATACACACAAAAAATTATGAATTAATCAATGATAAATAACCTTTATGGTTAATAATTTCTAAAATACCGCAGCCTATAAATGAGGCGGATGATAATGCTCCGAGTTCTGCTGTAAAAATTACAATAGGATCACCGCTATCGCCAATTAATATGTTTGGCAAGTGTCATAAAACCTAATTGTATGATAGTATAGTCATTTTAAATAGTCATACAGTTAAACTTTAGATGAAATTTTACTTTGCACCACGTCTTTTGCGCCGCACAGTGATCCACTTATCATCCACCGCGGCGAGTCCAGCATCGAGGTCAGCATCGAGGCCCGTATCTAGTGTAGGGTTAGGTGCCTCAGAGGCTGGCTTTGCGCGAAACCAAGAAGAAGCCATAGCCGCGTCCACAAGTTTCTTAACCTCGATAGAATTACGTTCCCTATCTTCAATACACGCAGTGCATCCATAGCAGGCACAAACTGCAAAATCGCAGAAACGACAGTCGTGTTGGCCCTCAGAGAGCGTGAAGCGCTTGCGATTCGGCCGACAGTCTCGACAGGAGCAGTCTGACTCCCCACAACAGTCGCTAATTGTATCGTAAATACAGCCAGCACACTTTCCGCATGTGCAGTGGTTCTTCTCCGCCTTCAAGGAAGCATCCACCGCCTTTAGCCAAGTTGCTACTCTAACACACTCGTTTGAAATCCCTTTGAAGTCGATATAGCCATCCTTTAAAGGGGCATCTAATGAACTGCGTCGCACGGGACAACAATCATATGAACGCTCATGGTGCCACCCAAATTTACCATCCGATAGAATTTCTATATTTATAGGGGACTGTCGAATCTTGGTCAGTAATGGAGACGAGTCAATGTTCTCAGCAAGGATACGCAGCTCATGTTGCTTAGGAGTAATGACATAACCGTCCCACGTCCAGGTGTAGAAGTTGCGTTTAGCAAAAGCTCTGTAGTCCTCGAAGCCACTAGGAAGTTCGACTTCATATTCAACATCCGCGTGCCGTTCGTCCAGGTCATTATCCCAAATTCCTAATGGAATAATCCCACAGCCATACTTCTTCTCGGTATTACGACGCGATAAACGGCGAGAATAGGCTTCAGGGTCTACATCACTTAGAAGTCGATCGGCCATGATTGCATCGATGTCCCGAATACGACGCTCAAGGACATCCTTTTCAGCTTTTAATGGGTCCCGTTCAAATGCCGCACCAGAGCTTAAGAATTCGCGGTCAGTTAGAGGAATTACGACAGAATAAGTTTTTGAATACATTTTTATCAAATCCTTATAAAAGCAATGGGAATGGGACTGTGATATTGTGGGTATAAAAAATTACACAGAATTTAGGTTTCAATTTTATCCACAACAACATAATAAGGAAACATATGTCTGAATTCAAAGACACTCTATTAAGACATCTGCCTGGACATCAGGTGCAACATCTTTGATTTCGACTTTACGACCATTGCGCTTTATAGTAAGTCTTAGACGCGCTCCTGGGTAACTGTTCTGGAGTAGCTCAACAAGTCCATCGAATTCGGAGCGACTGGTGCATGTCAAATCGAACCAGTCGCGAATGTCCGTGACTAGTAGGTGACAGTCCTTAGTATTCTGACAGAAATCGTCGGATTCGTCATAGAGCCAACGCCACTCACGACTTTTTGGCATTGGCGTTATAAATAGTTTATTTATGAGTTCAGTTAGGCGATTGAGTGAAGACTGGGTATCAGAAATAGCAGACAAAGGTGTTGAGAGAGACATGCTGCTAATCCTAATGAAACTTGATAACACAGGGTAAGCTTCAAAGGAGTTAAAGAGGCATTCAATTTTATCCCAAGGATTCTTGAAACACAATGAAAAAGATTTATGGTTTTTCTTTTTCTTTTTGTATTTGATTTTTGAGATTTAATGATTTTTATTTGTGTTTTTAATCAGAGTCGTCGTAGGCTAGAGTGCTGAATCCACGCGGAGCCTTCTTGTTGCTAGCGTAGGTGCGTGTGGGACCTGGGATAGGCTTTCGCTGTGGAGCTGAACAGGAGTGGAAGGATGTGGACGAAATGGTCGAGACAGTCGATGAGGCGTCCGACCTGGAGTATGCCTTATCTCGTAGGCATCCGAAGTCCCGTGTCTCAGGTGTAGTAGGGCGCCAGCGTCCGTTCGTGTCCCAATTGGTCATCCAGCCCTCCTCGCCAGGATGAAGATGGTCACAAGTGTGCTTGACTTGGAGCTTACCTGTCTTGGGGTCGTGGTATTCGAACGCCCAGCACTCGGCGCCAGTTAGATAGGGGCGGTAAGGAGGCTCACGCTTACCGTCGCGCAGGGTGCGCCACTCGTGCCTAGGTGCCTTCTCGTCCAAGTATAGCCACTTACACGGCTCTTGAACTTTGCGGATGACAGCTATCTTCTTGCCATTGTTGGTCTTAACCATCTCAGTATTTGTCTGAGACTTGAGACGAGCATATCGCTCCATCTCAGCAGCCTTGATGGCTAGCTGACGCGATGCCTCCTTAGCTGCCTCGATCGCCTCACGAGCTGCACGCATCTCAGGAGTCTCGGCGGCTAGCATAGCCGCATTGTCAGCCAGGATCAGGTCGCCCCAGGAAAGATTCAGAGCATCAGCGTGGATCATGCTGAAGACCATGGAATCCATAAGCAAGTGCTGGCAACAAGACCCAAGGCACTGCTCGGGATCGTGATTAGCAGTCGCATCAAAAGGGTAGTCAAGGACTACCCACGTGCGGTTCTGCTGATCACAATGCCAATAACCATCCATATGGTCCATCGCATGGGGAGCATCACAGCAACGGCAAGGATGAGTCGACTCATCCAAGCTGAAAATCCATGAAAGGCTTGTTGGGCTGCCGACAATGATAGTCATTCTTGGGTTGTGCGGTTTTACTAGTCAATCAGTGGAGTGCTTAGAGACTAGCGGGGCAATTAATGTGGCTCTTAATGCAATTCAATTTTTTCCTTAAATTGAATTGTATGGATAATCATGTTGTAATAACAATTTCAATTTTTTTATATAATTGAATATATATGGTTATTGAGCCCTTCATAGGACATTAATGTTTTCAATTTTCAGAAAAAATTGAATAGTAATTAGGTGCATAGTATTTTCACCCACATTCCTTACAGGCATCAATACAGCATACCTCTATAAAGCTTTTCAAGGCACACAACACCCTAATAGGATGGCTGATCGTGCTATTCTCCTTGCCCAGATCACTGGTCACCTGGCTCAGGCACACTCTCTTGCTGGCTTTATCAAGCTTAGCAGGTCTGATTGGGAGGTTCTCCTTAAGCCATTTGGAGTTCCTGTCAGTCTTGACTTGAGTTCTGCTTCAGAACTATACGCTGATTCAGGCCTCTCCATCGAGAAGCCTGGCAAGAAGGGTAAGGCATCCAAGGAGCCCAAGGAGCCCAAAGAGAAGCGCCCTATGACTGCTAAGCAGATTGCTAACGAGGAGGCATACAAGGCCTGGTTCGCGGGAAAGCTGGCACTCTGGGAAAAGCGCAAGGCTGCGTGGACTGGTTCTGGTGATTTCCCAGAGGCCAAGCCGCACTACATCCACATGAAGAAGGAATACAAGGCTGAGAAGGAGGCCAAGATGACTGTCGAGGAACGTGCTGCACTGGCCGCTCCTAAGCCAAAGAAGCAGCGCAAGTCCAAGGATGCCGTCTCAGCTCAAGTCGCAAAGGCCCAATATGACGAGCCAGAGGTCGAGTCTGAGTTCTGGACAATGACTCTGAACGGCAAGGACTATATCTACGACGAACTCAACAACTGTTGGGAGCTCAGCTCAGATGGAACAAAGGGCGACTGGGCTGGCACCTACGACCCGTCAACCAAGATGATTGACGACACTGCTCAGGAGCCTACAATGTAGGCAGTTCAATACACAATAATCTCAAACCCTAAAAACTAAAAACCTCACAAATCTAAATAAAAAAGAAAAAGCCAAAAATAAAGACTTTTTCATTGTTTATTGTTTGTAATCATAGACACATTCTATAAAGTAAAGAATGACAAAAATTGAATATAATACGAATATATATGTTTTATTAATTAATTGGGAATTGTGCATTCATTGTAAGTTTTAGACCAACGATAAACTCTTCTAATTCTACAAAAAGCGGGGCTTTGCCTCTGCTAAGTGCCGGTTTGAATTGTTCATCAGTCTAACAGCACTCGTCTGCAAAGCAGTCGCACCAATATTCAGTGCATTTCATGCCACGCTGTCTACGATACCTTTCATATTTCACAAGCCATGCCTTCTGAAGTGGTCGCACAATGAGTTTTTCGTAGATTTCGTCCAATGCTAAAGAAATTCTTATATTATGGGTCTCAGTCATTAAGGCTTTCTCAATCATATACTTTAAAGAAAGATTCATCCTATTCGGTCTTTCTTGATTCAATCCTACTAATTAGCTCTTTGATGAGTGATGTTCTTTGATTCTCTATGTGTGTGGTTAGCTGTAAAAGAGTCATGAGTTCAAATTTTGACAGAGAGTCTTAAATTATCCTGATGAATAGACTTTCTTGATTTGCTCTCTATCTTGACACGAAAAATTGAATCGGTTTTACCCTTTTTTGTATACCATATAAGAATATGTAATTAGGTATATTCGATTACAAATTACAGAACACCATATTAAAGCCTAGAGTAACTGAAAAGGAAATATGGCTTCTCCTGTGATTACGCGCGATATGTTGTTGGCCGAGTTATATGGCGCAAAGTCTCATCTTGAGCGGTTGGAGTCAATGCTGAAGCTCCTGAATCTACCATCAGGAGAGGCGGTTCCTGTTGCACCGGCTGCCGTTGTAACTGCGGTTGAGACGGACAAGAAGCGTGGTCGTCCCAAGGGAGCGCCGCAGAGTGATGGTAACAAGGCCTGGCAGGCATGGGTCGAATACGCTGTTGATAAGTATGCTCCACTTTACACGGCTTTTGTTGAGAAACGCAAGGCCGAGGGCGGTGAAAAGCGTGGCAACACAAAGGCTATGTTTGCCACGCACTATAAGGAGGAGAATAAGGAAGAGTATGATGCATTCATCAGTGAGAAGAAGGACCAACTGAGTCAGGCAAGCAAGGAGGGCAGTGAGTCGGGCTCTATCGTTGATGAGCCTGTGGCTGCTCCCGAGCCCATGGCTGTAACGGTCAAGCTCACTGACATCACTGAATCATCTCAGGTCAAGAAGAAGATTAAGATTATAAAGAAGACCCCAGCGCTTGTGGCCGAGGCAGCTCCAGCTCCAGCTCCAGCTCTTGCCCCAGCTCCTGCCCCAGCTCCTGCCCCAGCTCCTGTCCCTGCTCCTGCCCCAGCTCCAGCTCCTGCCCCTGCCCCAGCTCCAGCTCCTGTCTCTGCCCCTGCCCCTGCACCGCCAGCATCCCAGGGCAAGGTTAAGGTCAAGATTGTCCGAAAGGCCAGCACTCCTGAACCCACCTCGGCCCCCCCTACTAAGCAGGTAGTTGACTCGACTGACCTTGTATTCTCTCCATTCACTCACAAGGGCACTCAATATCTCAAGGACAACAATAACTACATTTACGAGCGCGACGATTCAGGTGCCATGGGGCACTTCGTAGGAAAATTCAATTCTACAACAGGAACAATTGAGATGTGCCAGGATCCCTATGCATAAACATTTAATGTATATTACATAAAAAAAATAAAAAAACTTTATATGTTAAATATAAAATATTTTTTATTGTCAGTAAAAATTGAAACTCGGTATAGAATAACTACTTCATACAATTGTGAAGTCAGTCTCAGTTAAAGCTCATTAAAATGCCCTCTATTCAGCAAAGTAACGCTGCAACCAATATCAATTGTGTATTTCAGACAAAGAAACTTCGCTATGCCGTTCTCAGGGCACAATGCCAGTCTGGAAAAACTGGCACCTACCATTGTCTAATTCGCATGATGTTAGACAATGGATCTATCCAGCGTGCCTATATCCTATGTGGTTCCAATGAGACAGAACTTCGATCCCAGGGCATCGAGGACGCAGTAACTCATAATTCTGCCGCTGTATCTGCAGGGTTGATAAAAGTGCTATTCCGCCAAGACTTTGAAGCTAATACTATGGACATAACAAATACCCTCATCATTGTAGACGAGTCACACATGGATCAGCGCAAAGGACAACAACTCCATAAATTTCTTCAGAGACATGGTTTGACTATGGATGGTAATCCTGCTACATTAATCGCGAAAAACTGTTTCATAGTCTCAGTTGATGCAACCCCCTATTCGGAATTAGCTGCGCTTATTAATAACGAAACGCCCTATGATAAGCACATTGAGGAACTCATTCCTGGTCCTGGCTACATTGGAATTGGTGATTATAAATTTAAAGGGCATTTGCAAAAGACATTTGACATATGCAAAGAAAAATCAAAAATGACAAAAATTCTGCAAGATGCTGGTAATAAGTATGTGCTCATGCGAATGTCTACATGTAAAAAATCTACAGATCAGATCGATGCCCTTCAAGAAATCTGCACTAGCTATGGTTTACGCATTATTTACTATACATCAAGCAAGACAGAAATAGCCATTACGCGCAAACAACAGGATGCACTGCGGGCTGATGGTAAAAAGGTGCCATGTCTAGAAGATGCACCCAGTGTAATGACACTGGTTATTATTCATGGCCGTCTACGTGCTGGTAAGGTTGTGCCCAAGAAACATATTGCATTTGTATGGGAGGGAGCTGCCGACTCAAACACGGATGCACTTGTCCAAGGTCTTCTTGGGCGTATGTGTGGATATATTCAAGACCCAGCTTTATCTGAAGATCCTACAAAGCTCAATGGTGATGCATTGCCAATGCTGTATATTTGTGAAAAGGCTCTTGAATTCCACAGAGAAAAAGTGGTCAAAGCTTCTGAAATTGATCGTGCAATCATGATGCCCGAACTTCTACCGACTAAAGCAACAAATATTAAGAAGTCTCGCATTGCTAATGTAGCAAAAGATGGAAAGACGCAAACTCCGCCATTTCGTCTAACTTTTAAAAGTGATGGAGATGAGTTTGGCGAATATGATGCAATTGTGTCTGCTCGCACAGACTTAGAACGAGCCAGACTGTGTAGAGACTATTTTCTCAGAAATATCGATGTAATTATGACTTCCGATCTTCACACTGCTAAGCAGATAGACGAAATTGTAGGCTACCTGACCACCGCAACACCTCATGTCAGAAATCTTAAGGGAGAATCACAATTATCCTACTTTAAGGAACTTCATGAGGCCTATCAATCAGGATCAACTCCTGCGGAACATACGGCAGGTTGTCCACCAATGACCTTCTACGTGCTATACAGGGGATATAAGGGTCTTAGTCTTCCTGGTGTAGGTCATGAACGCCACATTTACGCCGTATTCTATACCGTTGCCTCTTCTGAACTCTTATGGGTTAAGACTGCACATAAGAAATCATGTATTCCAGAAACAAATGGTAAATCTATATTTAGTCTAGACATAGTTACAGCATTTCCTTTGGTTGCGGCTGGTATAGTGGGATTCAGCGCCACTGATGTTAGTTCCCCAATGACTTTTGAGAAGGCAATGAGGAACTATCTTTCCTTATGGCTTGATTCACCATTATCAGTTAGTCGCTTAATTGGGTGTGTATCGGAACGCTTTGTATTTGATAAGACAAAATTCAATTATACTGACAAAAAGCACAATGACGTCGAAAGAATTTGTGCAAAACTTGGCATAGAGTTTGGTGTAATAATAAGTATAAAATATAGTCGTGGCTCTAATAGGGCAGCTGGTGCAGAGGGTTGTCACTTCAATGTGAAGACCATCTCTTGGTAAAATCAAAATAAACTATATAGTAATGTGTAATGTTTCTGCTTTCTTGCACATTGATTTATTTATGTCAATTCCAATGCCATTCATACCTAATTCATTAGCAATAGCTATTGTTGTACCAGATCCAACAAATGGATCAACAACATTTTTAATCCCTCCATCTTTCAGATATTTTAATACTGCAACAACGGCATTTTTTCCGAATGCATTTTCATATGTAACTTCGCCGCGTTCCATGACATCGGGAAACGATTTTCCTACTTTACCCTTTTTAGTATAACATACCATATGACTGTATGTTGGTCTAAATAGACCAGAGGTGCCAACTTTTTGTCTAAGCGCAATTTTGTGCCAGATCATTTTAAATCCTAACTTATATGCTTCATCTGTCGTTAAATATGTCTTATCAATCCACCCTTTGTATTTTCTATCAGTCTGTAAAAAAATACAATAACCATCGTCCTTTACACTCTTTAAACATTTGTGTGCGGCATTTCTAAAAAATGTCTCATAGTGTGATTGATTAGTTCCTATTTCCTCCATCTCAGGTATTGACGTTACAATTGATTCTAGACCATAATTTTTGTCTAACCACTGTAATGCATCCATACAAATTATTTGACGTTTACCTAATTTAGCAGATTTTCTCGTTTTTCTGGAGCCCATCTATTTGTAATAGTTATTTTTATCAGCAGCAGTCTCAGGACTTCAACCAATCGCACAATCCCGTCCGCATCCCCTTAATATAATTTTCAACCTCAGCCTGGTAGCTACCGTCTATTTTTAAATAATCCTTCTTTTTCTCGATAATTGTATTAAGCATTTCCTTGCATTCATAATCAACACTTGCCAGCTCTAGTTCCAAATCTTTATTTGAGCCTCCAATATCAGCCAATTTCTTCTTACAATCCTGTCTATAATTTAATTTATCTTTCAGTTTATTTACCAAGACCATATCATCATTCATATATTCCTTTACAACGGAGAATACATTCGTGCTATAAAGTGTGGGAAATTTAAAACGCACTCGTTCTGGCAATATAAACTGATTCGTCTCTTTGATTTCCCGAATCTCCTTTTCAGCAATTTTCATAATTTGATAAATATCATATTCAGCCTTGTTTTCGGGATTTGGTAAAGTGAAGAGAACCTTGCCTGAATTGAATTCCAAAAATGACTGAAGTTTATCAAACTTATAGGCAGAAGTCCTGTGTGCTTCTGCTCGAGCGTCCAATTTCAAATAGGTGATTAAAGATAGAAAAAGCGCATTAATTCCATTTAAAATACTCACAATAGTGGCACCAAATGATATATCTTTTAGCACTAGACTTAATATTGTGCAGATAGCAGTATTAAAAATCGCAGGTATCATAAGTGCATTTAGGCGTTGTTCGCACAGAGTCTTGGCTTCTGTATATAGTATTTTTTGACCTTTGACATATACAACAATAATATCCAAAATAGTCGAGTCATTTGTATGATCGAGATCGAACGTCCTATCAAGTTCATTTTCAATTTCCTTGAAATGATAGTGACGAAATTTCTGTGTAGGGATTATATCAGTATGAATTATTGAATCTTCATTCGATTTATCATCCTGTATATTTAATACGACATTACCACTTTCGCTTATGTCGGATGTAGGCGGAGGAAATAAAGGAGGGGCAATAAGTTCAGGAGGCTGCGGCATTCTTGCTGACTTGATAGGGGCAGGCTGGGATTCCTCAAGATATTCAACGATATTTTCTGATTGTTCAGATTTTTTTGGCTGATTTTGTCTGGGAACTGGTGGTTTTTTACGTGGGTCACCGTCAGTTTGAGTGCTCATTATTCTATGGCTTTTATTTGTTATTCAATTGATTCTTTAGACCAAATTTAGTATAATTTATTTATAATTTCCAAAATAGAATGTCCGACATGGCAACTATTCAAACAGATTCTAGCAACAACATTGTGATGCAAAAAGTCGAAAACATGACACCATCCTATGTAGTAAATGAACCAAATTCATGGCTATCAATGATGGTGGGGCCCATGTTAATGTCTGAAAAGGCAATGGCTGTAAAAAACACAACACTTATGCCTCGTCTTCGTCCCTCTGGTGAAAAAAAAGTTGGTAATGGGCTGGGATTATTCTAGCACTACCTATTTCGGAACAAATAGATCAAATTAGAATCACATTAGACCAATAAAAAAATCATCCATTAATCCCCTGCTTAATCTGCTATCTCAATCAGCTTTTTTACGGCTAAAATAGTATCTGCCAAAATCTTCATATAGTTTTCCTTATCTACCTGTGTTAAGATTATGCTTAATGCCCTCTCGATAGTAGGAACTTCATCAGAATGAAATGTAGTTAAATAATATACTAAGAATGGAATAGATCTCTGATATCCATTATTACAAAATATAAGCACATTTCTGCGACCTTCTTTTTTCGCAAGAGAGTCAATTAAGGTTCCACAAACGTGAAATTCATCCCTATTAATTGTCGCTGTATGAGTGTCGCCATATTCCAAAACAGTATATGGGAATTCTTTTATTTTAGTATTCAACTCCAAAAAATCAGATTTATGCGGTAGTATAGCAACAATGTGACATATATTTTCAGTATCAATTGTTTCTTGTGTCAGTTCTAGTTGTTTATCTGCAAGTATCAAATTCCATATAATATGAAAAGTCTTGGATGGAGGCATCGGTGATACGGGTTCGTTGTAGACACAATACATTATATATAAATATTTGATTATTTTAAACAGAAATAACCGCGCTGGAATAGTTCTTCCAAAATGATTCCTACCGGAAATAATCAAACTGGAACGATAGTTCCAATGCGGTTTAAATCTAAAAAACATATAGTATCTATACGTATATGGAATATCACTTTGGCTTTGTGGGAGGGAAGGTGCCTGCTGAAGTAGAAGCAGAGACAATAGTAAACGGTGCTGAAAGAAAGATGAAATATAGTCCATCCGCTTTTGACTCTTCAACTAAAGAGGTTGTAGCCACTCATTCTCCACTACAAATCTATGGCGAAACAGAAGTGGTTAATGGATATACCAATGAAAAAATACCCTGTAAAGCATGTAATAAAACATTTTCAACGAAGAGTTCATTAAAACGACACGAAGAACGTAATCCGCTATGTGTAAAATGGTGTTCTAGTGAACATATACAATTGATATTAAAAAGAGAAAACATTATTGAATTTTTAGACAATATTAAAAAAACCATACTTTGTGCGCCTGATAATGAACTAAAATGTAAACATTGTTCTACTGTCTTTTCAACCAGTGGAAATCTACATAAGCACTTTAAAACTGCTGTTATGTGCAATCAATATGCAATGGTTTGTTTTTTACAAGAAGCAAAAAACCTATCATCATAATCGTAATTATTAATACACTTACTTCATATGGGATATCTAACCTAATCTCTTTTGAGCATTCTGTGCAGTTCCTGATATAAAATCTTATAAATTTCGCCTTGAACTGTGCATTCATAGTATTTGTTTTAGAGCCAAGACGGATTGAATTCGCTAAGTCCAGCTCAGACCAACGAACATTTTTAAGTGTCATTTGGTCTAATATTTAGTTCCAAAACAATCCACAATTGCGCCATTACTTTGCTGCATACGAAGTCCTTCAATAAGTTCTTTAGGGACTTTCGTTAATTCGCGCAACTTATCCGCGCTACAAGTCTCCATATGAGAGAATCTTTG
>Ga0214923_10004946_pt1 | contig 15735 bp, 27 predicted proteins | sample LL1510_MetaG_FD_177993 | JGI IMG/M metagenome (GOLD analysis project Ga0214923, IMG submission 177993) | Freshwater microbial communities from Lake Lanier, Atlanta, Georgia, United States - LL-1510 | ecosystem: Environmental > Aquatic > Freshwater > Lake | place: USA: Georgia | collected...
CGCAGTGAAATCACAAGTCGAAACCGTGGTTTTGACTTGTGATTTCACTGCGACCAGAAATTAAATTCTTCACTGGATGATTGAGTCCCCTATGACCATGGTGCATTTTATACGTTTTTAAACCGCTTGCCAAACTTAGCAATTGGTGACCCAAACATATTCCAAAGGTTGGTATATTTGCATCAACTACTCCTTGAACAGTTTTAATTGCATAATCCATAGCAGCTGGATCACCAGGGCCATTGCTAATCATAAAACCATCTGGATTCCATGCCAATATTTCTTCTGATGTTGAGTTGTAAGGAAAAACACCCAAATAACAATCTCTTTCAATAAGGCAACGAGAAATATTCTTTTTGCTACCAAAATCAATCAATGCAACTTTGTAAGGAGAATCGGGATTTCCATCCGTATAAAACTCATTGGTAGAAACTTCCGAGGCAAGTTCAAGTCCGTCCATACTCGGAACTTCATTCAACTGCTTTAATAAAGTTTCAACATCAAAAGTTTCACTTGATATAATTGCATTTTGAGTTCCGGCTTCTCTTAAATGAGCAACCAAACTTCTGGTATCAATATCAGAAATTCCAACAAGGTTATTTTGCGTAAAATATCCATCTAAACTATCAGAGCCCATAGCTCGAGAATAATTGTTTGAGAATTTTTTACAAACCAACCCTGCAATTTTAATTGATTCGCTTTCAACATCAGTTTCTTTCACACCATAGTTTCCTATGTGGTCTGTTGTCATAACTAGAATTTGTCCGAAATAAGAAGGATCTGTAAACACCTCCTGATATCCTGTCATTCCAGTGTTAAAGCAGATTTCTCCGCTTGTTGTTCCGATCTTGCCAATGGCATTTCCCTCAAAAAAAGTACCATCCTGCAGTACTAGTAAGGCTTTAGTTAATTGTGAACTCACTTCAAGAATACAAATCTCTTATATTCTCGGTGAAGTACAAAACAATGTTTATAAATAGTGAACTATTTATCTGAATTACCCGAATGACTTTGGAGAGGGAATTTCAATGAATAGAAAATGCTTACAGCCAGTATTCCAATTATCACTAAGAGATTGTGAATGTGTGTAAACCCAAATTGAAGGGCATATTTTTCCAACAACATTTTACCACCTATATAAACCAATATAATTGATAGTCCATATTTCAAAGCATAGAATTTATCCAGTCCATGTCCCAACAGAAAAAACAAACTACGCAGACCTAAAATTGCGAAAATATTGGAAAAGAACACCAAATAAGGGTCTGTGGTTATTCCGAAAACAGCTGGAACAGAATCTACTGCAAAAACGACATCGGTAAATTCAACCACAAGCAAAACCAAAAACAATGGTGTAACCTGAAATATTAAATTTTGTCTTGTAAAAAACGAATCCGGGTTGGTAGGTGATTTTTCAACGCTGAAAATTTTATTTCCCAAGCGGATAATAAAATGAGTATTGGGATCAAATTCATCTTCAGAATTTTGAAACATTAGCTTGAATCCGGAATAAATAAGTAAAATTCCAAACACATAAAGAATCCAATGAAACTGATTGATTGCGGAACTACCTAGATAAACAAAAATAAAACGCAACACCATGGCTCCAACTACACCCCAAAGAAGTATACGTTTTTCGTTTTTTGCAGAAATCTTGAAGGTTTGAAAAATCAAAAGCATTACAAATAAATTGTCGACGCTCAATGCATATTCCAAAATATAACCTGTAAAATATGCGGTGGTTGATGCAATTCTAAAATTCTCCAGAGACTGATTAAAATCAGCAACTATTGTAAATGATATTCCATAATTGGTAATGTAAGATTGCAAATCGGCATTGTTTTTTAGATTGTGCAAATAAGGATGTAATAAATAAACAGCACCAACGCTTAACAATCCTAGCGAAAACCAACATAAACTCCTGTAAATACTTTGCTTTAAAGTTAATGAAACTTGGTTTTTCTTTGAAAACAAACCCAAATCAAGAATCAATGAACTCAATATTACAAGAATAAAAACAAGTATGATAATAACTTTAATAGACATAACTAAAATACAAAAATACAATTGTTTTATTGTGAATCCACCGCTATACAATGTAGATTTGCAAATAGATGATGAATTTTTTGCAAAAATCAAGAATTATTAAATTAACATTTATTGCTGCTGCAATTACAATGTTAGGTACTTCATTCAGACCAGATGAAGGAATGTTCCCTCTCAATTATTTAAACATCACAGATTTAAAAAATGCAGGTTTAAAATTGGAAGCCAAAGACATTTTCAATCCAGGTGAAGTTTCACTTACCGATGCCCTTGTTAAGGTGGGTGGGTGTACCGGTTCTTTTATTTCTGATGAGGGACTTATTATCACCAACCATCATTGCGTTTATGGTGATGTGGCAAACTTGAGTAATTCAGATCACAATTATTTAGAAAATGGTTTTGTGGCGAAATCAAAAAATGATGAACTGCCTATTTCAATGCCTTGTAAAATTACACAGAGCTATGAAGACGTGTCTGACAAAGTTTTAACTGGAACCACTACCAATATGGATCCGGCTCTTCGATTAAAAACCATTGCAACAAATATTTCTGCTATTGTGGCTGCGGAAAGAAAATCATATCCTGAACTTTCAATAGAAATATCTGAAATGTTTGTAGGAAAAAGTTATACCCTTTTCAGATATGTCTTAATTCAAGATGTACGATTGGTATTGGCACCACCATTGACAATTGGTCAATTTGGTGGAGATAGAGACAATTGGGAATGGCCAAGGCATAACGGTGATTTCAGCTTGGTTAGGGCTTATGTTGGAAAAGATGGTAAACCGGCCAAATACAGCAAAGACAATGTGCCATTTAAGCCTAAGAACAAATTAAAAATCAATCCAAATGGAACAAAAGAAGGTGATTTTGTATTTATTATGGGATACCCAGGTCGTACTTTCCGACACGAAAGCGGTGCTTATATGAAATTCCAAAAAGAGCATCAACTTCCCATTATCCAAGAATGGTATAAAACCTACATTGATTACATGAAAGATTTTTCAAAAGGCAATGTAAATATGGGATTGGCTTTTGCTGGTGAAATTCAAAGTTTGGAAAACGTTGAAAAGAACTACAGAGGTAAAATTCAAGGTTTGAGGAGAACCGACATTGTTGATACCCGATTAAACGAAGATAAAATAATGATGTCGGCATTTCCTGATAGAAGTGCGGAGTCTAAGCAAGCTAAATCGGTAATTGCCCAGATCAACGAAATTTGGAAACTCAAATCGAGCACAGCAAAATTGCGATATTTGTTAAATTCTTTTTTACCAGGTCAAAGCAATGTCGCCTATTTGGCAGATTTAATGCTCACATATAATGAAACAATGAAAGTCCCTCAAAAAGATGCTACAGGAAATATAATTTCTAAGGAAACCATTTTGCAGAACTTCAAACTTCAGATGAAAAAAGATTACGCCATCGTTAGTCCTGAAATGGAAAAGGCAGTTTTTATTAATCTCTTGAATAGATCTTATATTGAATTGGCACAATATTCGCCAAATTCTGTTTTCAAATATGGCAATAGCAAAGGAATCAACACTCACATAATTTCCAAAATAAAAAAGTCAATTTTGTTTGATACTGCAGTGGTAATGAAAATGGTTCACAAAAATTGTGAGAAATTTATTCTAACAAACGACATCATTACAGAAATTATTCGTGAAATAAAACCAACAAGTACAACAATTTACCAATCTTGGAGCGTAGCTGACATTCAGTTAAAGTCATTAATGCCGCAGTATATTGGACTGCGAGAACAATATTTAAAGTCTAGATTTATTCCAGATGCAAATAGTACATTAAGATTAACTTATGGTCATATTCGATCATTCAGTCCGAATGACGGTGAAACACATTCTCCATATACAACATTAGATAGTGTATTGGCAAAAGCCAACACCAATAGTGATTATAGGCTCCCAAAAGTCGTTCAGGACAACTTAACTCAAACCAATGTACCGGAAGTGTTTAAGGACCCAAAAACAGGCAAAATCATCGTTGGAATCTTGTATAACTTAGACACAACTGGTGGAAACAGTGGCAGTCCTGTTTTAAATGACAAAGGAGAGTTAATTGGAATTAACTTCGACAGAAGCTTCACCGCCACAATTAACGATTACGCTTGGAATGAAAATTATTCTCGAAGTATTGGTTGTGACATTCGATATGCGTTATACATTATAAAATATGTGGGTAAGGCCGATCATATTTTGAAAGAATTGAATTTGAATTTATAAAACCCGTAATTATCAACAAATAAGAAACTGCACAATTTATTTGTGCAGTTTCTTTGAATGACATTGACATTGGAAATAAAATAATCTATTTAAGACCATATTTATCATTTATTTTACATTACGTGAGATAAGTCACTTTTTCTTTCGCTAATTATAAGGAACTTTGCGTCAATATGGGAATATTTACAGCATTATTCGGCAAGAAATCAAAAGTAGATTTCGGGGCATTGATAAAGAACGGAGCAATTATCATAGATGTTAGAACACCTTTTGAATTCAATATAGGTCATATTTATAAATCAAAGAACATTCCTTTAGATAAATTGATATCCGAGATAAATAAACTAAAAAAAGAACAGGTGATTATTACTTGCTGTACATCAGGTATGAGAAGTGCATCAGCAAAAGGGATGTTGAAAAACGCAGGCTACACCAACGTGCACAATGGTGGAAGTTGGACCAATTTAAGAAACCATTTTTAATATGAAAAGTTTCAAAGAAATAATTAATCAAGATAAAGTCGTTTTGGTAGACTTTTATGCTACATGGTGCGGACCTTGTAAGACCATGGGTCCTATTTTAGAAAATGTGAAAAAGAAAATTGGCGATAAGGGAACAATAATAAAAATTGACGTTGATAAAAATCAAAAATTAGCAAGTGAATTAAACATCAGTGGCGTACCAACTTTGATTATATACAAAAATGGCAAGCAGATATGGCGACAATCTGGCGTTGTTGATGCGAACACAATAGAACAAAAAATACTGAGTACCAAATAAATTAAACGCATAAAAAAAGCCGCATAAATGCGGCTTTTTCTTTTATCAAATAAAATATTATTTTGTTTCTTCTGCAGAATTATCGTCTGTTGATGTTTCGTCTGTTGATGTTTCTTCAGTTGATGTTTCTTCAGTTGATGTTTCTTCAGTTGAAGATTCAACTTCAGGAGTTTCAACAGTAATAGCTTCTTCAGCAACTTCAGCAATTGGAGCCACTGTTTCAACAACTTCTTCAACAGGAGGGGCAGTTATTTCTACCACTTCATCAACCACAACTGCATCTTGAATTTCTTCAGAAACAGAAGCCTTGGGAGCAGCCGTTTTTGGGGTAGTAGCTGAGGTAGTAGCACCTGAACGACGAGAGCGACGGGTAGTTGTTTTCTTTTTGTCTTTAGCAAATCCATCAAAGAATTCATTAAAGTCTACCAATTCAATCATTGCCATGTCAGCGTTATCACCAGCACGATTACCAGTTTTCAAAATTCTAGTATATCCACCTGGACGATTGGCAACTTTACCACTCACAACAGTAAATAATTCGTTTACAGCTTCTTTGTCTTTCAAATAAGCGAAAACTGTTCTGTAGTTGTGGGTAGTAGCATCTTTACTTTTGGTAATCAAAGGTTCAATATAAATTCTTAACGTTTTAGCCTTTGCTACCGTTGTGATGATTCTTTTATGTTTAATTAAAGAAGAAGCCATATTGGCTAACATCGCTTTACGGTGAGAGGTTGTACGCCCTAAATGATTATTTTTTTTTCCGTGTCTCATCTGTATTATTCGTCATTAATATTATACTTAGCTACTTCCATACCGAAATGCAACCCTTTTTCTCTTACAAACTCTTCTAATTCAGACAATGATTTTTTACCAAAGTTTCTAAATTTAAGAAGGTCATCGATATGATAATTTACCAATTCTCCCAAAGTTTTGATTTCAGCAGCTTTCAAACAATTGTAAGCTCTTACTGAAAGATCTAAATCTGCCAAAGCTGTTTTTAAAATCTTACGCATTTGCAAGAAAGATTCATCAACCTCTTCAACAACTTTAGCTGCTTTTGTTTCAGGCATGATATTTTCATCGCTGAAAAGCACAAAGTGTTGGATTAGGATTTTGGCAGCTTCTTTCAAAGCTTCTTCTGGATGAATACTACCATCAGAGGTCACTTCCATAACCAACTTTTCAAAATCTGTTCTTTGCTCAACACGAAAATCTTCAACGTTGTATTTAACATTTTTAATAGGAGTAAAGATAGAATCAATCGCAATTAAGCCAATTGGTGCTTCTTTAATCTTATTTTCTTCTGCAGGAACATAACCACGGCCTTTAGCAACTGTAATTTCAAGTTCTAAATTAATGGTAGGATCCATATTACAAATCACCAATTCAGGATTAAGAATAGTGAACGAGTTTGTGTAACGACCGATATCACCAGCTAAGAATTGATCTTTACCTTTTATTGAAATAAAGATTTTTTCGTTATCTTCGGTAGAGCTATTGGCTTTAAAACGAACTTGTTTCATATTCAATACTACTTCAACTACGTCTTCAACAACGCCTTTTATAGTACTAAACTCATGATCAACTCCTTGAATTTTAAGAGAAGTAATTGCATAACCTTCTAAAGAAGAAAGAAGAATTCTACGCATTGCGTTACCGATTGTAACACCGTATCCTTTTTCTAAAGGAGAAAACTCAAATACTCCGTGAGCATCTGTAGATTTGGTCATTACAACCTTATTTGGTTTTTGAAATGGTATTACACCCATGCCTTTTAGTTTTAAATTATTATTTACTGTAAAGTTCGACGATTAACTGCTCCTTGATATTCTCTGGAATTTCAGAACGTTCCGGGAACGTTAGGAAGGTACCTTTCAAATCATTGCCATTCCAATCAATCCAACTAAATTTATTATTTACAACACTCACGCTGTTAGAAATAACCTCTAACGACTTAGAACGTTCACGAACGGCAATAACATCACCTGCACGCAATTGATAACTTGGAATATTCACTACTTCACCGTTTACAGTGATATGACGGTGAGAAACAAGCTGTCTAGCACCACGGCGGGTTGGAGCGATACTCATTCGATAAACGGTATTGTCTAAGCGAGCTTCCAAGAATTTCAACAAATTTTCACCTGTGATACCTTTTTTAGCAGCTGCTCTTTTGAAAGTGTTTCTGAATTGTTTTTCTAAAACACCATATGTATATTTAGCTTTTTGTTTTTCAGCTAACTGAATTGCGTATTCAGATTGTTTAGGACGACGACGGCTGTTACCGTGTTGACCTGGACCATAGTTTTTCTTTTCTAACGCTTTATCTTTTCCGAAAATTGCTTCACGGAATCTTCTAGCGATTTTAGATTTAGGACCTGTATATCTTGCCATTTCGTTTTTTTATTATTGATAAAATTAAACTCTTCTACGTTTAGGAGGACGACATCCGTTGTGTGGTAATGGGGTAATGTCCATGATAGAGGTAACTTCTAAACCAACGGTTTGAAGATTACGAATTGCACTATCACGTCCGCTACCTGGACCTTTAACAAATACTTCTACTTTACGTAAGCCAGCATCAAAAGCAACTTTTGCGCAATCTAACGATGCAACCTGAGCCGCATAAGGAGTATTTTTCTTAGAACCTCTGAATCCCATTTTACCCGCAGATGACCAAGATATAACTTGCCCTTCTGTATTGGTAACAGATACAATAATATTGTTAAAAGTAGCACGAATATGCACTTGACCGTGTGGGTCAACTTTTACTTTTTTCTTTTGAACTTTTTTCTGATTTGCCATATTGTTTGTTACGACCTTAATTATCTAGTAGCTTTTTTCTTACCAGCAACTGTTTTACGTTTACCTTTTCTTGTACGGGCATTAGTGCTTGTACGTTGACCACGAACTGGCAATCCCTTACGGTGACGTTGGCCACGGTAGCAACCAATATCCATCAAACGTTTGATGTTTAATTGAACTTCTGAGCGCAATTCACCTTCAGTTTTCAAATTTTCAGTGATATAACCACGAATTAATCCTAATTCATCATCATTCCACTCACTCACTTTTTTATCGTGATTGATCCCTGTGTTATCTAAAATCGCAGCAGCTCTGCTACGACCTATCCCATAGATGTAGGTTAAACCTATTACACCTCTTTTGTTTTTGGGAATATCTATACCTGCTATCCTAGCCATGTGTTATTTTATCCTTGTCTTTGTTTGAATTTAGGATTCTTTTTGTTAATCACGTACACTTTTCCTTTGCGGCGTACGATTTTGCAGTCTACACTGCGTTTTTTTACTGCGGTTCTAACTTTCATATAAATTACTTGTATCTGTAAGAGATTCTACCTCTTGTTAAATCATAGGGGGACATTTCTACTTGCACTTTATCACCAGGTAGGATACGTATGTAATGCATACGCATTTTACCTGAAATTGTTGCTATAATTTCATGACCGTTTTCGAGCTTAACTCGGAACATAGCATTGGATAATGCCTCCGAAATTAATCCGTCTTGTTTTATAGCGTCTTGTTTTGACATATCAAAAGGGCTGCAAATGTACGTTATTTATTTTTAAAAATCAACTTGTGAATAAGCGTTTGTCATTCTACCTTTCATTTTGCCTCCGTTACTCATTAATCCGTCGTACTTACGCATCAATAAATAACTATCAATTTGCTGCAATGTATCCAATACAACACCCACCAAAATCAACAAACTGGTTCCACCAAAAAACTGACCGAACTCTTGGTTAATATGTAGAGAGGTAGCCATTACTGGAAGTATAGCAACCAAACTTATAAATATTGCACCTGGCAATGTTATTCTTGAAATAACACCATCAATGAAATTAGAGGTTTGTTTTCCTGGTTTTATTCCTGGAATAAAACCATTGTTTCTCTTCATGTCATCTGCCATTTGCACTGGGTTAAAAATAATTGCAGTATAGAAATAAGTAAATACCACGATTAAGAAAACCAAAAGAGCATTGTGCGCAAAGCTATTTGGATTCATCATACTCAGCAACCATCCTGGAGCCGTATTTTCAGTATAAAAACTTCCAATAGTAGCTGGTAAGAATAATATTGCTTGAGCGAAGATAATTGGCATTACACCTGCAGCCAATATTTTGATAGGAAGATACTGTCTTACCCCACCATATTGACGATTTCCAACAACACGTTTTGCATAATTTATTGTGATTTTTCGGGTACCTTGGGTTAATAAAATTACTCCCAATACTACCATAAACCAAATAACCATTTCTATGATGAACAATATCAAACCACCACCTTGTAAACGAATTAAAAATTCACTTATCAAAGCTGAAGGCATGCGGGCTATAATACCAACCATAATAATTAAACTGATACCATTACCCAATCCTCTATCGGTGATTCTTTCTCCCATCCACATGGTAAACATAGTACCAGCAGTTAAAAGAATAATATTGGTAAACATAAACATTTCTTTTGACAGCAATTGATCATTGAAATTGAATAACAATGCCGCTCTATTGGCTTCAGAGTTTACAATATTCGAAAGATAAGCAAAAGCTTGTACAGCAGTAAACGCAATGGTAAGGATACGGGTATATTGATTCATCTTCCTTCTACCCTCTTCTCCTTCTTTCTGCAAACGTTGGAAACTTGGAATTGCAATGGTTACCAACTGCATGAATATAGAAGCCGAGATATAGGGCATAATACCGAGTGCAAAAATAGCACCACGTGCAAATGCACCGCCGGCAAAAGTGTTGATCAATCCTAAAATATTATTTTTAGTTTGACGATTCAACCCTTCTAAGGCATCACTATCAATTCCAGGAAGAATGATATACGATCCAAGACGATAGATTACCAACAAAAGCAACGTATACACGATACGTTTCTTAAGTTCGTCTATTGCCCAAATATGCTTAAAGGTTTCTATAAGTTTTTTCATGCTTATCTTCCAATTGCGTGAGTGCTTCCACCTGCTTTTTCAATAGCAGCTTTTGCAGTTTCACTAAATTTATTTGCATGAACTTCCAAAGCCACTGTGATTTCACCACGGCCTAATACTTTGAATAACTCATTTTTATGAATTAAATTTTTGTCAATCAAGAGTTGGCGATCAATTTTACTGATATTTAAATTTTCAGCAAGTTGTTGCAAAACATCTAAATTCACAGAAGCGTATTCAACACGATTAATGTTTTTGAATCCACCTTTAGGAATACGACGTTGCAAAGGCATTTGACCACCTTCGAAACCGATTTTACGAGAATAACCAGTTCTAGATTGAGCACCTTTATGACCTTTTGTAGAAGTACCACCTCTACCAGAACCTTGTCCACGACCAATTCTTTTACGGTTTTTTACAGAACCTGCAGCAGGTTTTAGATTACTTAAATTCATATTATTAGGCGTTTTCTACTTTTAATAGGTGACTAACTGTGCGAATCATTCCTTCTAATTGAGGGTTTAACTCAACTTCACGAGACGCGTTCATTTTTCTAAGTCCTAATGCTTTCAAAGTAGCTTTTTGGTTTTTTGGATATCCAATACCACTTTTAATTTGGGTAATTTTAACTTTTCCCATGATCTTAACCATTAAATACTTGTTTCATACTTATACCGCGCATGTGAGCAACGGTATGTGGATCTCTCATACTCGTAAGGGCATCGAAAGTCGCTTTTACCACGTTATGTGGGTTAGAAGATCCTTTTGATTTTGCCAATACATCGGTAACGCCAGCACTTTCCAAAACTGAACGCATAGCACCACCGGCAATAACACCAGTACCATGAGAAGCAGGTTTCAAGAAAACACGACCACCACCAAATTTGCCTAATTGTTCGTGAGGAACTGTACCGTTTATCACTGGAACTTTAATCAAATTTTTCTTAGCGTCTTCGATACCTTTATTGATTGCATCGATAACCTCATTTGATTTCCCAAGACCATGTCCTACTGTACCATGACCATCACCTACAACAACCAAAGCAGTGAAGCTAAAAGTTCTACCACCTTTGGTAACTTTAGCAACACGGTTAATATTAACTACTTTTTCGGTTAAGGTTAATTCACCTGGACGAACTCTAACTATGTTTTTATTTGACATTGTTTTTTAAAATTAAAATTGTAAACCTCCCTCACGGGCACCTTCAGCCAAACTCTTAACACGTCCATGGTATAAATATCCACCACGGTCGAAAACTACTGATTCAATTCCAGCACCTTTTGCCAATTCAGCGATTTTTTTGCCTACTAAAGTAGCCTTTGCCACTTTATTGTCTTTCACTTCGTTGATACCAACTTCTCTTGAAGATGCAGCAGCTAAGGTAATACCTTTACTATCATCAATCAATTGAGCATAAATATCTTTATTGCTACGATAAACACTTAAACGTGGACGGGAAGCGGTGCCCGAAATTACGCCACGAATACGTTTACGTATTTTTTCTCTTCTTGAATTTCTACTTTTTGCCATTTTAATTCTTCCTTACTTAGATGCAGACTTACCTGCTTTTTTACGTAAAACTTCTCCAGCAAAACGAATACCTTTTCCTTTGTATGGTTCAGGTTTACGTAATGAACGGATTTTAGCTGCTACTTGACCTAACAATTGCTTATCGACACAAGTCATAGTAATTGATGGACTTTTACCTTTCACAGTTTCAGTAACAACTGAAATTTCTGAAGGAACTTGTAACAAGATTTTGTGAGAGTATCCTAAAACAAACTCTACCAAGTTGCCTTGGTTTGAAACTTTGTAACCTACACCCACAAGTTCTTGAGTTACAGTATGGCCGATGCCTACACCTACTACTAAATTGTTTAGCAATGAACGGTATAAACCATGAAGGCTTTTATGCTGTTTACTCTCGCTTGGGCGATTTACAGTCATCACCCCATTTTCAACAACAACAGTAAAGTCTTGATCGATGGGTTGAGAAAGTTCTCCTTTAGGGCCCTTTGCAGTAACGTATCCTACGTTTACTGTAACATTCACATTCGATGGAATCTGAATGGGTGCTTTTCCTACGCGTGACATATATTCTTTTTTGTTTGAATTTTAAAGTTAACGATTAAGAGATAAAACAAAGAATTTCTCCGCCAACACCTAAAGTGCGGGCTTCTTTGTCGGTCATAACACCTCTAGAAGTTGTAATAATTGCTACACCTAATCCATTCAAAACTCTTGGAATGTCTGAAGATGCTGAATATTTTCTCAACCCTGGAGAAGAAACTCTCTTCAATGAAGAAATAGCGCTTAGTCTAGATTGAGCATTATATTTCAATGCAATTTTAATTACACCTTGTTTGTTTTCGGTTTCCTCAAATTTATATTTAAGGATATAACCTTTTTCGTAAAGCACACGAGTAATCTCTCTTTTTAAATTACTTGCAGGAATCTCTACAATACGATGTTGCGCTTTGATTGCGTTACGCAAACGCGTTAGATAATCTGATATAGGATCAGTCATTTTATTTCTATTTTACCAACTTGATTTAGTTACACCTGGAATTTTACCATTACTAGCTAATTCACGGAATTGATTTCTACAAACTCCGAAAACGCGCATATACCCTCTCGGTTTACCAGTAATTTTACAACGATTTCTCAATCTTACTGGAGAAGCATTACGAGGAATTTTTTGCAATTCATCATAATTTCCTTCCGCTTTCAATTTAGCTCGTTTTTCAGCATAACGTGCAACCATTGATTCACGTTTACGCTGACGGGCCTTCATACTTTCTTTTGCCATGATTTATTTAGTTTTAAAAGGGAAACCCATTAATTTTAACAATTCTAAACTCTCTTCGTCATTCTTAGCTGTAGTAACGACAGTAATATCCATACCTGTAATTTTATTGGTTTTATCAATATCAATTTCAGGGAAAATAATTTGTTCTGTAATACCCATAGTCCAATTGCCTCTACCATCAAATCCTTTAACTTCCAAACCTTGGAAATCACGAACACGAGGAAGTGCAACAGAAACCAATCTGTCTAAGAATTCGAACATTCTTTCTTTACGCAAAGTTACTTTGCAACCAATTGGCATATTCTCTCTTAATTTAAAGTTAGAAATAGCTTTCTTAGAATAGGTAGCTTGTGCTTTTTGACCAGTAATTTTTGACATCTCATCGATGGCAGCATCTACTAATTTTTTATCATTCACGGCAGCGCCTACACCTTGGTTCAAAACAACTTTAGTGATGCAAGGGATTTGCATTACATTTTTATAGTTGAATTTTTCCATCATTGCAGGAACAACTTCAGCCGAATATTTATCTCTTAATCTTGGAACGTAACTCATAATTTAATTATTTAATAAATTCTCCAGTTTTTTTAGCAAAACGTTGAAGTTTATTGTTCTCATTTACTTTTCTACCGATTCGGGTTGGATTTCCACCTACCATAACCATAAGATTAGAAATGTGAATCGGAGCTTCAATTTTGTCAATTTTACCACCCGTATTCTGTGCAGTTGGTTTACGATGTTTGCTTACAATGTTTAAACCTTCAACAATCGCTCTACTTTTTTCTGGATAAACGGTTAACACTTTCCCAGATTTTCCTTTATCATCACCAGCCAATACCAAAACGGTATCGCCTTTTTTGATGTGTAATTTAAATGCGCTTTTCGCCATGATTATAAAACTTCAGGTGCCAATGACACAATTTTCATGAATTGTTTATCGCGCAATTCTCTTGCCACTGGACCGAAGATGCGCGTACCTCTTGGTTCATCTGAATTATTTAACAAAACGCAGCTATTCTCGTCGAAGCGAATATAAGAACCATCGGCTCTACGAATTTCCTTCTTAACACGAACAACCACAGCTTTTGATACAGCACCTTTTTTGATGTTTCCACCTGGCATTGCATGCTTAACACTGACAACGATTTTATCACCAACACTGGCATAACGTCGTCCAGTTCCACCTAATACTCTAATACAAAGTACTTCTTTGGCACCGCTATTATCAGCTACTTTTAATCTTGATTCTGTTTGTACCATGTTATTTCGCTTTTTCTACGATTTCTACTAATCTCCAACATTTGTTTTTGCTCAAAGGACGAGTTTCCATGATGCGAACGATATCGTTCTCACCACATTGGTTCGTTTCGTCATGGGCTGCAAACTTTTTGGTTTTCTTAAAATATTTACCATATTTCGGGTGTTTAACACTACGAACTACGGCAACCACTATGGTTTTGTCCATTTTAGCACTGCTCACAATGCCAATGATTTCTTTTCTGGAGTTTCTAATTGTTTCCATTAGTTTTCTTCACTCGTTTTTTTAAGGTATGCCTGATACTCAGCTTCAGTTCTACGTGAGTTTAACTCAGTTAACATACGGGCAATATTCTTTCTTGATTCCTTCAATTTATGAGGACCATCTATTTGAGATACCGCATTTTGAAACTTCATTTGTGTCAAAAGTTTGCGCTCTTCTCTGTAACGTTCTACCAATTCTTTATTTGGTAATGATTTAATTTCTTCGAATTTCATAATTAATCCTCCTCGTGATAATCAGGACGTACAACAAACTTACAAGACACAGGTAATTTCTGTGCTGCAAGACGAATACCCTCTTTTGCAATTTCCATTGGTACACCGGCAACCTCAAACATAATTGTTCCTGGTTTTACGATAGCAACCCAATATTCAGGAGCACCTTTACCCTTACCCATACGAACCTCTGCAGGTTTCTTTGTAATAGGTTTGTCAGGGAAAATTCTGATCCACACTTGACCTTCACGCTTTAAATAACGTGTTAAAGCAATCCTGGCAGCTTCTATTTGACGAGAAGTGATCCAGTGAGGCTCAAGCGATTTTAAACCAAAGCTACCGAACACTACGCGATGACCTCTTGTAGCCATACCGTGTACACGGCCTTTATGTTGTTTTCTAAATTTCGTTCTTTTTGGACTCAGCATTATTCTACTCCTTATGCATTATTACGACGACGATCACGACGGTCACGACCACCACGGTCTCTTCTATCGTTACCTCTATTATTTGAACCTTTTCTTTCGGTTTCTGTTTGTGGAGACAAATCTACTTTACCATAAATTTCACCCTTACACAACCATACTTTAATACCGATTTTACCATAAACTGTTTGCGCTTCTACCAATGCATAGTCGATGTTTGAACGCAAAGTATGCAATGGCGTTCTTCCTTCTTTATACATTTCTGAACGAGCAATCTCTCCTCCATTCAAACGACCACTGATACGAACTTTAATTCCATCAGCACCCATTTTCATTGTTCCTTGAATGGCATTTTTTATTGCACGTTTGTATGAGAAACGGTTTTCAATTTGTTGTGCAATATTTTCACCAACCAAACGCGCATCTAATTCAGGACGCTTAATTTCGTTGATGTTAATTTGTACATCTTTACCAGTTATCTTTTTAATCTCTTCACGAATAGCATCAACTTCTTGACCACCTTTACCAATTACAATACCTGGTCTAGATGTGTTTATTGTCAATGTAATACGTTTTAATGTACGCTCGATAATTACTTTTGCAATTCCTCCTTTTGGAATACGCACAGTAAGGTATTTACGAATTTTTTCGTCTTCTACCAATTTATCGCCGTAGTCTTTACCTCCGTACCAGTTAGAATCCCAACCACGGATGATACCT
>Ga0214923_10004947_pt1 | contig 15729 bp, 19 predicted proteins | sample LL1510_MetaG_FD_177993 | JGI IMG/M metagenome (GOLD analysis project Ga0214923, IMG submission 177993) | Freshwater microbial communities from Lake Lanier, Atlanta, Georgia, United States - LL-1510 | ecosystem: Environmental > Aquatic > Freshwater > Lake | place: USA: Georgia | collected...
CCCTGCGGTCGCCATCAGTCGATCGCCTCCACGCACAGGAGCTCGTGCTCGGTGCGGTTGTTGTGTTCGAGCAGCGACGTGATTTCGAGGATGCGGCCACGCCACGAAAGACGCATCTGCTGCGTCATGCCATCCACGTATCGCAGCCGCACGCGGTGCGTCACCTCGGTCTGCTGCTGACCCGACTGAAGCACCTCGCGGCCCGACAGCCCCTCGACGCTCGCCCATCGCTCGACGTACGTGCTCCACGTCTGCACGACCTCGCCGATGTTGTTCACCGTCTCGGTCGCCCGCTGAATCGTGACGGGCTCGCGGAGGCGACCGGGGTCGATCACGTGTAGCTCCCCCACTTCACGGAGTCGAGGAGATGCTTCACGCCGAACGGCATCTCGGACAGCGACACGGCGTCGGCCGCCATCCGTCGCTCATACCACTGTCCGACGAGCATGAGGATCGCCGCTTTCACTCGTGGCGAGACCTTGCTGCCGTCGTCTCCGCGACCGCCCCACCATGTGACCGTGACGCTGCCGTAGTCGAGGAGGTGGCTCGGCCACGATCCGGCGTACAGCGTCCGCAGCGTGCCGGGCTTCGAGTCGCGATCGACTCGGTACTCGGTCGTCGAGAGCGTCGCCGTGTTGCCCGCCTCGCTCGCGGTGTAGACGATCGACACCGCCGTGCGACCGGCGGTCTGGCTCATCGGCGGGCGTGGTAGTTCGATGACCGCTGGAAACGCATCGAGCCGCATGACGTACTGCGTGTCCACGAGCGTCTCGTCCATGTACGTTTCGCAGTACTCGCGAGCCGCCGAGATGAGCGCAGCGATGTAGGCGTCGTCGCTGTTGTGATCCACGCGAATGTGAGCCTTGGCGTCGGTGACGCTCACCGGCTCGACAACCGGCTGCGTGGCGACCTTGATGCTGCGATACCGCTTGCCGTCATTCATGCCGTCGCCCCCTGCGCCGTGGCGTCATGTCTGCCCGCTCCGCGACAGGCTCCACCGCTGCCGTCTCGATGAGCGATTGCTGCGTCTCCCGCGTGGCGTAGCCCCACGCGAAGAGCCTCGCGGCGAAGGACTCATCCACCTCGACGAGCTCGTGCGCCTTGTAGGCACCGTACGCCCGATTCATCCGCACCTTGATTGTGTTCACTCGCCGACCCTCCATGCAGTTTCTGGTGGTCGCTTCGTCCGCTGCCACGCGGTCGTGTGCTGAAACGCCGGTCCCGAGAAATCCTTGCTCGGCCACGAGATCACGTACTCGCCGTGACCGATCACGACGCGCGGCGTGATGAAGAGCCGGTTGCCCGACGCCTTGAACTGACGCCAGAACCACAGATCGTCGTCGATCCGCCCGTCGCCCCAGCCGCCATCGGCGTCGGGCTTCGAGTGAAACCACGGCTTGAGCGTTCGCCTCAGCGCCCTGGTCGAGATGATCGTGCAACCGAAATGAGCCGTATCGACCTGCTGCACAGGCTCGGCGAACCACGACAGCGGCAGTTCTGTTTTGCCGTCGGCTGGAGGGTCGTCCATCGTGTCGAGGAGCGTGAGCATCGGACGCCCGTCCTCCCGTTTCGCTTGGATCGGGGCGAGCGCGTCGCACTGGCAAGTCATCGCGATCGCGAATAGACGCTCGATGTCCGAGCGGGTCACGAACGTGTCGTAGTCGAGCGTGATGATGTACTCGGTCGTCGGGGCAAACTCTTCGAGCATCCGAGTGAGCACCTGCGCCCAGAACGCCCCCTGCCCGAGCGTGGGCCGGATGTGCAGCGGCATGAGCGACTCGACGAACGCGAAGACGTTCGTGAGCGGCCCGAATCGGGGAGCCGACAGCACCGCCTCGGCACGCACCTCGACCGACGTATCGCCGACCTGAACGATCACGAGAAAGCCCTCAAGTGAAAACGGCGGGCGGCTCGTCGCCACCCGCCGATCACTGTGTCGGTCGTGTCAAGCCGCTCAGCCGCTGACGGCGGCGTTGACGCCCTTCGCGGAAGCGGTGACCGGCCCGTCGTTGCCCTTGCCGAGCCGTGCGACGGTGTAGACGTTGCCGGTCGTGTACGGCGTGGCGGTGATCTTCAGGTAGCGCTTCATGCCACGACAATCCACGTCCATCCGCACGACCACGTCACCCGCCGTGGCGGTCGGCGTCGGGATCGTGAATCCACCGGTGCCGCCGCCGACGAACTCGGTCACGTCGGAGTAGGACGAGTTGTTGTCGGACTCGCTGAGCTTCAGCACCGTGAAGGACGCCTGCGAGGTAAAGCCCGCGTTCGCCCACGGCTCCTGGCACACGTCGAGCGACACGTACTCGTAGCCGAGACGGTCGATGACGAGCGTGTGGGTCTGCGCCGCCGTCAGGTTCTCGGTGTGACCGACGACGCTCTTCGTCGCTTCGAGATGGTTCACTGTTCAGATCTCCTCGGAGGGTTGAGAGTCAGTCAGTCATCAGCCGAACTTGAGAGCCACGACCGGGCCAGCCTTGGTCGTCGAGCCCACGTCATGCACGACGATCGCGTTGCGGGTCGTGGCGAACGTGAGGGTCTGGTCGTACTCGATGTACCGCTCGGACGCCGTGCGGATCTGGATCGCCCGACGCTCGCCGTAGACGGCGGCCTGCGACAGGTCGCCGAAGAGGCAGGCCACCTCGCCGCTGCTGTCTGACAGCGACGAGTGCATCGAGTGAACCAGCGTGACCGGGTAGCCGAGGAACCGCTCGCCGAATCCGGCAGCCACGTCGCTCGACGAATTGCCGCCTGGGCCGCTCGCACCACCGGGCAGCATCGCGAGCCGCAGCATCGCAGAGCCCCAGCCAGCGGGACTGATGAAAAATCGAGCCGATCGACGTGCGTAAATCGGGAGCTTGGCGACGAGGTCGGTGAAGTTCTTCATCGTCAGCTCGCTGTACTGATCCTCGGTGCTGTCGGCCGTCGTGACGACCGACGCCGAGTAAGCCGACTTCACGATCTTCTTGGTGATCCCCTCGACGCCGTGATAGGTCGAGGTTCCGTCACCGATGAAGCCCGAGTTGTCCACCGCCTCGGCGAACGCTTGGGCGATTTCGGTCGCCATGAGGTCCGCAAGGTCGATCACCGAATCTTCAAGCAGCGAATTCGGGACGCGGTTCGCCACGCCCCAGATTTTCGCGACGAGCTCGACGTTGTCGAAGGTCACGTCGCTCGCGAGCACCTCGGCGTTCTCGCCGACCGGACGAGCGGCGAGCCCACCGGTGCGACGGGCGATGTTGAGCGTGTCGCTGTTCATCGGCACCCGGCGAGCGTACTGCGGATAGACGCCGTACTCCTCGACGAGCCGGATGATCTCGTTCGACAGTTCCGGCGAGGTTAGGACACCGCCGAGCGAGTTGACGCCGCCAGCCTGGGCGCGGCTCTCGACGCCGTGATCGACGCACCACCGACGAGCTTCGGCGTCGCCGAACACGTAGCCTCTCAAGTGCATGCCAGCGCGGTACGCCGACTCGGCGGAACGGAACGCCTTGAGCGGGCCATGCGACACGGGGATCGCGGGAACCTTGCGAGTCTCCACGGGAGCCTCCTCGGCAGCAGCCTTCTCGACGACCTTGGCGGGAGCACCACGCTCCAGCACGGCACGCAGTTCGAGGCTCTTGGCCTCGATGGCACGCAGGAGCTCGATCTGCGAGCGGAGCTTGTCCGCACGCTCAGACAGCGAGCGGAGAGACGACTCCTGCGCCGCGTCCATCGCGGGGGCGTCGCCCTCGGACGGAGCCTGGCTCATCGCCTCCATCTCAGCGACCACCTGGGCGAGCTCGTCGAGCAGCTGCTTGATCTTGTCCACGATGCGATCTCCTTGGTCGGGATGTGGCGGCGAGCACGCCACCTATCACGAACCTACGGAGTCAGACCGGCACCCATCCAGTCACTGAGCGGCGTTAGTAAACAACTTCCGCCGCCTGACCTCGACCGCCAGAAGCGTCTGTTTGTCGGTCGCACCGCACCTCGGGCAGCGCAGATACCGCGTCTGGTAGTCGCCAGACCGCTGACTCGACGCGATCACGTACACACCGGCCCGGCACTTCGGGCACGAGTCGCCACTAGCGGCCATGCTGTGTCAGGTACTCGCGGAGTTCTCGGGCGCGGGTCGCCGCAGCCATGCGGCGATGAGCCTCGGCGTCACGCTGAGCGCGGAACGCATCGTAGGACCGCTGGGCAACTTTCACGTCGGCGTCGGGGTACGCCGGGAAAGTGACCGGCCCGACATCGAGCAGCGAGTCGATGCGGTTGATGACCCTGACGCTGCGTCCGTCCTCGACGCTCCACGAGTCGCCGCCGCTCGGCACGGTGAACGAGAAGGACGAGCCACGCACGATCCCGGCCCGGATGTTGGCCGCGATGTCGCGACCGTAGGACGTGTCGGGCACTGGGAACTCATACCGCAGCCCGACCTCGTCCACGCTCATCGACAGAGTGCCGGGATACCTCGCGAGCGGGTAGTTCGCGTCGTGGTTCCACAGCGCCCGCGTCTCAAGCGGGCGACGACGCCCGCGACGCTCGGCGACGATGCCGAACGCACCGGGATCGATCCGCTCGACGAAGTCACCGAGATCGAGGCTCAGCACGCCGAACTTCGCGGCGTAGCCGACGATGTACTCGCGCTCGCTGCCGTCTTCCTCGCTGCGGCTCTCAACAGCGAGCAGCGGCACCGCCGACTCGATCTCGTCAATCGCCAGACTGCGTCGCTCGATGTTCATCGTCGTGCTCCTTGCGCTCTCGTCCGCTGCGTTCATCTGCGTCACCAGCTTTCTGCTCCATGAATAGCCCGAGTCGCCACCCCATAGAGCCCACGCTATCCGACCGTTCGACGGGAAGCCGTTCTGATCCGGGCTCCATCCCTCGCCCTGCTTGTCCACCTCGTGCCTGTCGAAGTACGCCTTCATCCTGCGTGCCGTCTCTGGGCTGATCGTCGTGCCGTTGCTCAGGTCGCGAGCGCGAGCCACGCCGATTGCCGTGCCGCCTCGGCCGTACTCTCTTCGCCAATCGAGTCCTTTCTGCGATTCCTCTCGCACGCCTGACGGCGGCGAGAAGTCGATGTGGTCATACTTAGCCGCCACGTTTCCGCCTCTTTCGACTTGCGCTGCTCTTTGCCTCGGAATCGGCAGCGGGCGGGTCAGTATCTATACCCGCCGCCGAGGCAAGTGCTTTGTAAGAAGGCGACTGCATGTACTTGTCATAAGCCGCGTAATCATCGTCGCCTGGCCTCAGTTCCACAAAACCATCTCCAATAAGTCCGGCAGCAGCGTCGTGCGCTCTCTTAGGGACAAGTATGTTGCCTCCCGGCAGCCTTCGCGGTATCACGCACTCACCCCCTCTTCTTCTTGCTTTTCTTGGGAAGCTCAATCTTTACGTCGTCAACAGACAGATAAGACTGAACAAATCTATCAATAAACTCCCTCGCAGGTCGTCCGTAAGCTTTTTCGGCGGCTTCTGCCCCGTACTTCTGGTGTGTGGCAAAAGACTCTGCCCAAAACTCTTGCCTGCCGGCAAACCCGCCGGGGCCGCCTTGCTGGAGATACGGATCTAGCGAATCATGCGAGGATGCGTGAATAGCCGCCCACTCCGAAGAAGAGTCGATTCCGAAGTTGTGTCCCACCGCGTGACCGTATTCGTGCAAGGCCAGGGAAACACTGCCGTGACGGCCCTTTCCTGCTGACACCGCGTTGTGGAAGGTATTAAACGAGCCTGGAACTGTGTCCCAAGTTACATCAGGCGGCCATCCTCGCGGAGTGATGCCTTTCATGTCTGCGTTGCCGTTCAGTTCTGTCATTGGAGAATCGCCGAGGTGAACAGTGACCCCCTTCGCTGCGGCGGCAGAAGCCAACCCGGACGGAATAGAGTCTAGGTCTGCGACGTGCTGCCTGACTGAAGCAGCGTCAAAATCTCTTATTACAAGACTGTCTTTCAGTTTTCGCGTGACCGACTCTAGGTGCTGCTCAGGCGTTTTCTGTGGAGAAGTCGGACTCCCAACGGCCGGTGCATCAACTCCAGCAGGGATCGATGCGCCGGTGTCATCTTTGCTGGCGCCACCCTTGCCTGCACACTTATTCCCTGGCTTGAACCCACCGGAACCAGTGCCGCAATCTCGTCGCTCAATCGACGCCTGCACCGACCGCAGAATCCGAACACACCGCAGCACGGCGTCGGCGTCACCGGCTCGCGTTGGGCGGAAGACGGCGATCACTTCTTCCGGCCCCGCGTCTTCGGCTTTTCGGCACAATCGCCGCACGGTTCCGACGGCTTGATCGTCTGCGGCGAGTCATCTACCCACACGTCCACGTTGATGCCCGCCGCATTCGCTGCGTCAGCCTTGAGCGTGTCGCCACCCACAAGCAGCACTTGCGAAAACGCATCGGTGTACTCGCCCAGCGTGTCGGTGACGATCTGACGATCGGACTCGGGGCGACGCGAGATCATCACGACCGTGTTGCCGTCTGCGACCGCCTTACGGGCGAACTCGCCCCACAACTGCGGATCGGCAGCGAACGTGCGGTCAAAGTCCATGCTGATCGTGATGGCTCGCATCTCGGGAAGCGATCTCGCGGGCGCGGGAACCGCATCTGGCACAAGCTGCGGCCGCGTATCCGCTGCTGGTTCAGGCTGCGGCAGAACCACGCCTGCGAGAATCGCGTCGATCATCTGCGGCGACGTGCCCGGGAACGACACCATCAGCAACGCCTTTGCGCCGTCAATCGTCAGGGCACCAGTGCGGTACTGATCGACGACTTCGAGCACGGTCGGTGCGTCGGTCGGAACGGCGTCGGCAGATGCTGCGGCCGCTGGCGCGACCGGCTCGGCAACAGGCACCGGCTCTGCCGCCGCCTTGTCGAGCGTCGTCATGTTCAACTGCACGAACCGCACGTCGCCGCCATCGACGGGATTGAGATTCTCCAGCGCCCGGATTTCGTTGACGCTCAAGACGCCGAGATTCCAAAGCGTGTTGTAGTACGCACCACGCCCGGCGGCATCGGCCCGCAGCGAGCCGCGCGTGTCGAACTCCGCGAAGAGCGTGTCGTCGGTGATGAGGTCGCGGCCGACCGCCAACTCTATGCGACGCAGCCACGGCATCAGACCGTTGGTCACGAAGTCGAGCGACTGCTGTTCGATATTCGAGAACGACGAACGAGTCAGGTCGCCTACGAGGTGCGGCGGCACGCCGTAGATGCGGCAGATTTCCTCGACCGCGAAACGGCGGGTCTCCAAGAACTGCGACTCCTGCATATTGCCGCCGCCCAACTCGATGGGCTTCAAGCCGCCTTGCAGGACTGCCGTGCGGTGACTGCGCTCGCTGCCACGGTGCATGCGCTCCCAGCCGTTGCGAAGAGCCTCGGCCGCCTCGGCTGAGATCGTGCTATCGGTGCTGAGCACCACGCCGGGGCGAGCACCGTTGCCGAAGAACGACGCTCCGTGAATCTCGCACGCACGAGCCAGCCCGATCGCGTCGCGGGCGAGCTCGACCGGCACCATGCCGTTGACGCCGTCGTCAGACAGCCACCGCAGGTGCATGATCGCGTCCTGCGAGTAGATCGTCTCGGTGCCGCGATCCTCGCGGTAGCGGTAGCGGAGCCGCCCGTTTTCGATCCGCTCGACCTGCATTCGGCTCGGATGCAGCACGATCAACTGCGTCGCAGGACCGGCACCGGCGATCTCGACGAATGCCTGCCCGTGCGTGAGCAGGTGGAGCATGATCTGCTCCCGCCATTCGTAGCTCGTCTGCCAGCCGTTCGGCCGCTCGTGGAGGATGCGATACAGCGGCACCTCGCGAGCGATTTCCTTCCCGCCGTTGGGCAATCGCCTGTAGAGATGCAGCGGAAGCCCTGCCACGCTGGACGACAGCACGCGAACGCACGCGAGGACGACCGTCGAACGGAGCGCCGTCTCAGGGTCGATCCGCACGCCAGACGGATTGCGGTTGCCGCCGTAGCCGCCCGACTCGTAGTCCCAGTTACGAGACTCGTACTCGGAGGTCGGAAGCCAGAGGATGCGTTCGGAGGGTGCGATCATAGGAAGAGGATGGAGGGTTCGGTTGCCGGTCCTTTGATGGTCTGCGAGGCATGGACGCCAAGGGCCATCACTAGCGCGACGATGCCGTCGATTCTCTCGTTGCTCTTCGCCTTAGACGGCTTGATGTTGCCGTTGTGGTCGTGCTGCACCGCTACGTTTCCAGCCTGCCACGCGAGCACCGGGTGCCCGCCATGCAGGAGCTTGCCTGACACGACGAGCGATTCCAGCACCTTTGCCGGACCGCTCATCGAGCCGTAGCCCTGTCCATACCCTACGACGTTTACCCCGTCCCCTTGCAGTTGATTCGCCAACTGGGTCGCGTTCCACCGGTCGATCCCGATCTCGCGGATGGCGTATCGGGAGGCGATTTCGTTGATGTCCGAACGCACTTTGTCGAAGTCGGTCACGTTGCCGGGCGTCAGGTGCATGTGCCCCTGCTTGGCCCACACGTCGTAGGCAACCTTGTCACGCCGCACCCGGTCCCGCATGTTTTCCTCGGGAATCCAAAAGTGCGGCTCGACCCAAAACGTCCCATCCTCCAGCGGGAACAGCAAAACGAGCGATGTCGTGTCGTAGGTCGTCGCCAGATCGAGACCGCCCCAGCATTCCCGGCCGAGAAGCGAAGTCGGGCAGGGCGGGTTGCCCTGCGCCCAGTGATCCATCCGCAGCCACCTAGTGTCTTGCTCGGTCCACTGATTCAAGTGCAATTGCCGGAAGGTGTTTTCGTATGACGGCATCTCGACCGCCCTGGCGCACTCGCTGCGTAGGTAGTCGAGCTTCACGCTCACGCCGAGGTTCGGGTTCGCCTTCCTCCACGTCGCTTCATTCCGCCAATCGTCATCGACCGCAGCGGCATATATCGCCGGGAGGAACGATTCGTCCTTGACGGCACCGCTTGAGACGGCTTCGGCGTACTTCCAGATTTCCCAGCACACACTCCTGCGGTCGTAGCCCGCTGTCGTTATGTAGACGAGCATCGGCTGGCGACGGGCACCCATCGAAGTCTGCATCACGTCCACGAGCTCGCGAGTGGGCTGGGCGTGCAACTCGTCGAAGATCACGCCGTGAGCGTTGAGCCCGTGCTTCGTAAACGCCTCGGCCGAGAGCGCCTTGTAGAACGAGTGCGTTTCCTCTCTGACGATCGAGTTACGGTAGACCTTCAGACGAGATCGCAGTGACGGACCCTGCTCAACGCACACCTTTGCCATCTCGAACACGAGCCGAGCCTGGTCGCGATCGGCAGCACACGAGTACACCTCGGCACCCGGCTCGTTCTCCAAGAGCAGCTTCAGTGCGATGCCAGCACACAGCGAACTTTTCCCGTTTTTGCGGGGAATCGCTAGCAGGCTTGTTCGCACCTTGCGAACACCGTCGCGAGCCTCGAACAAGCGTCGCACGTATTCCTGCTGCCACCGCTCAAGCACGAACGGTTTGCCGCCGAGCTCACCCTTCGCGTGCGTGAGGTACTTGTGAAAGAACCGCACGGCCAAGCATGACGGGCACGTCCTGCACGGCTTGTCAACCGAACATGAGGCGGTCTTCGTCGTCTTCCTTCGGGGCATTTTCCACCGCCGAGACGCGGGCCAGAGCGGAAGCTGTGAGCCCGAACTCTGACGCGAACTTGAGCATCTGATTGCGGGCGTCGCGTTTCCGCAGCCAAGCAGGGTGATTACTCACCCTACCTTTCTCGTCCACGATGGTCGTGCCGCCTTCCTTGAGTTCGGCGTCGGCCTGCACCATGTCGGCGAACGAGTCGCAGTAGCAGGCTAGGGTCTGCTGGTGCCTTGGGCTCATGACCTTGCTGGCCTCCAGCATCGGCAAGATTCGCTCCCACTCTTCGCGGGCGATATCGCAGAGCCATCCGGGGGCAGAAGGAACTCCAGGCGGTGCGTCGATGCCGCTCTTGTGCGGCCCTCGCACGCGAGACCCACGCATTTGCAGTATGGGCTTCGGCGTTGGCTTGCGACCTTTTGCCACGGCAAACCTCAAACTTCCAATTTCGGCCACGCGTCCCCCCATAGGAACAGCGGGTTTTCCTCACAAACCCCCGGCAAGCCGCGAGATACCCTCCCCGTCTGCCTACTTGCGAGGCAGTCCTCGTCGTTCGTTGTTCGTCTTGATGGCATGGCACGCGATGCACAAGCAGGCACCGCCATCCACGTCATACCGACTGCGTCCATCCTCGCAGCGATCCGTGCCATGCACGACCGGGCTCACGTGGTCCGCGTGGGCCTCGCCCTTGTCGGCACACACACGCCCGCAGTGCCGACACGTCCACGCATCACGCACGAGAACCGCCAGCCGCCACGCCCGGTGCCGCTCGTCGCAGTAACCACGCTGGTACGCGTTCGGTCTCGCCTCTGGCCTGCGTGGCGTACGTAGCCGAGGAGGGCGGCAGGTCGGTATCCGCTGCGGCATGACCTCACGCTACCACGCGCCCCCGCATCTCTTGCAGTTCTGCGTCCATCATGCCAGCGACCAGCCCGTCGAACGTCACCCTCGGCACCCAGCCCAGCACTCGGCGTGCCTTGCTCGCGTCGCCTTGGAGCAGATCGACCTCGGCCGGTCGGTAGTAGCGCGGGTCGATCTCGACGTGGTCGCGGTAGTCCAGCCCCACGTAGGCGAACGCCCGCTCGCAGAACTCCCTCACGCTGTGCGTCTCGCCCGTGGCAATGACGTAGTCGTCCGGGTCGTCCTCTTGCAGCATCAGCCACATCGCCTCAACGTAGTCCGCTGCGTGGCCCCAGTCCCGCCGGGCATCGAGGTTGCCCAGGTACAGCGTCTCGGGGATGCCGCTGGCGATCCGTGCCGCTGCCCGTGTGATCTTGCGGGTCACGAACGTCTCACCCCGCCTCGGGCTCTCATGGTTGAACAGGATGCCGCACGAGGCGTGCATCCCGTAGCTCTCGCGGTAGTTCACCGTGATCCAGTGAGCGTAGACCTTCGCCACGCCGTACGGCGATCGTGGGCGAAACGGCGTCGTCTCCCGCTGTGGCGTCTCGGCTACCTGCCCGTACATCTCGGAGGATGACGCCTGGTAGACGCGGCATCCCGGCACGACGCGGGCGGCTTCGAGGACGTTGAGCGCCCCGATGCCGACCGCTTCCGCCGTGTAGGCGGGCTGGTCGAACGACACGCGGACGTGGGACTGTGCCGCGAGGTTGTAGAGCTCGTCTGGCTCGATCTCGGCGACGAGCCGTGCCATCGCGCCGCCGTCGGTGACATCGCCGTAGTGGAGATTGACCCGATTGAAGATGTGCTCGATCCGCTGCGTGCCGAATGTGCTCGACCGCCGCACAATGCCGTGGACGATGTAGCCCTTCGCGAGCAGGAGCTCGGCGAGGTACGAGCCATCCTGTCCGGTGATGCCGGTGATCAGAGCGACGCGCATTGCTCCCTCCACCACGAGACCGTCTCGGCGATGCCGTCCTCCAGGCTGACCTTCGGCGTCCACCCGAGGATCTCGCGGGCTCGCGTTGCATCGACCGCACGGCGCGGCTGACCGTCTGGCTTCGATGCGTCCCAGCAAATCGTGCCCATGTAGCCGCATTCGCCCGCGATCATCTCGGCCAACTTCCTCATCTGCACCTCGCCGCCGCCACCCAAGTTGATCGGATCGGGCGTCGTCACCGTCTCCGCTGCTCGCACGATTCCTTCGGCGGCGTCGTCCACGTGGAGGAACTCGCGGCTCGCACAGCCCGTGCCCCAGAGCGTCACCGGGTCGGTGCGGCAGAATCGCCGGATCATCGCCGGGATCACGTGGCTCGATGCAGGGTCGAAGTTATCGTGCGGCCCGTACAGATTCGTCGGAATTACAACAGAACCCGGTAGGGAATACTGATTGTGGTACTGCCGTAGTAGTTCGTAGACAGCCCTCTTCGCGATGCCATACCCAGCGTTCGTCGGCTCGGGGTAGCCGTTCCACAAGTCGCCCTCGACGAACGGCACGGGCGGGTTGAGCGGGTAGCTGCACACCGTGCCGACGACGACGACCTTCTCCACCTCGAACCGTCGGCACTGCTCGATGACATTTAGCCCCATCGCGAGATTGGCGTAGGTGAACCGTCCAGGCGTCTTCATGTTCGCGCCGATGCCGCCGACTTCGGCCGCGAGGTGCAGCACGACTTCGGGACGGTGGTCATCAAACAGGTCGATCGTGTCCTCTTCGCTGGTCAGGTCGCACGCGACCCTGCGAGGCACGATCACCTGCGTGCATCCACGCTCACGCAGGAGACGACACACGGCGCGTCCGAGAAACCCGGCACCGCCCGTGACGAGGATTCGCTTGGCTGAGAGTTCCATGCCCGCATGGTGCGGGACGTGTCAACTCAGCCGTCCTCTTTCCGGCTGGCGAAGTAGCCACGCACCCACTCGACGAGCGGCTCGGGTGCCGAGTCCGTCCAGCGGAGCAAGCCGCTCTCGTCCACCTCGACGTGCGTCGCCGGGTCATAGCCAGCGCTGATGACCGGAAACCATCGGGAGTGGTACTGACGATCGGAAAACTTCCCGTGATGCAAGTGCATCGCGTCGCCTGGCAGGCACGCAATCTCGCCCTTCACCTTCGCGTACGCCACCTCGCTCCACTCGCGGAAGTGCCGTGCCATCGGCTCGTTCATCATGCGGAGGCATCGCTGCACTGTGTGGTTTGTCCATCCCTCGACCATCATCAAGTCGCCGCTGCCGACGATGTGCCGATCGTAGAGCGGCCAGATGTCGCGTCGTGCCGCCCACGCACCGCCTGGGCAGCAGTTCTCCCCGCTCAGATAACGCTCGCAGCGATGCCCGACGCAGAGCTTCTTGCTCTCGATCTGCCCGTCAGGCCCGGCACAGTGCCACTCGTTCCACATCTGCACGACCGGCCACTCTTCGAGCGTGCGGCACAGCCTCTCGGGCCACTGGTGATCGAGGAAGATCATGTCGGCGTCGATCCACGCCACCTTGTCGAACCGCTCGGGCAGTCTCTCGACCGCAAGATTGATGAGCCGCTCCTTTTGCCAGAGCATGTTGCGGTCGCCGCCTCGGACCTTGAGCCACGCGTCGTCGCGCGTGAACGCCTGCCCTTCGTAGGCGAGCTCGACGTTGAACGTCGGCACGCCCCACCACTTCATCTCGTGGAGGAACCGGAGGTAGTTCCGCCGCAGCGACTTCCACCCGGCAGGATTCCAGAAGACGCAGACGACCGCGAGCTCGCCGGGCAGCGACACCCGCTCGCGTCGCTCGCGTTGCGGCCCTTCGCGTCGCAGAATCGACGACAGGACGACCATCACTCACCCCGGCGGCACAAACGCATCACGCTCGGCGTCGTATCGGTAGCCGATGCCTGCGTAGCAGCCACGCATGGACCCGCTGTAACTGGTCTGCTTCCACCGATCATGCCCGTAAAGTTGTCGCAAGAACAGCACCCCGCGCGACTCCTCCTCAACGCCATCCGGTGACAACAGTTCCGCGTTGTTGACGACGATGACTCGCGTCACGTATCCGCCAGCGTCCAGTTCTGCAAAGTGTGCCATCAGAACGTGATGCTCCCGCTGCCGGTGAACGTGTAGATGGTGTCGCTGCCGCTCGTCGTCACCGTTGGACTGCCGGTGGTAGATGCGGCGGCCTGCGATGCGCGGAGTATGACGACGCCGGAGCCGCCTGCTCCACCGTTTCTGGCAGACGCGCCCGACCCAGCGCCACCGCCACCTCCACCAGTGTTTGCGCCGCCGGGCGAGCCATTCGCTTCGTTACCGGCTGCGCCACCTCCGCTGGATGCAGTGCCGTTAGCGCCGCCAGAGAACCCACCGCCGCCTCCACCGCCAGCCCTAGAGACGCTTGACCCGGTGATGTCGCTGGACACGCCAGAACCACCGTTGCCTCCAGCCGATGTGGTGGTGCTGCCGCCAGTGCCGCCAGCACCACCGCCGCCCGCCGCGCCAGTAGAGGTGCTGGACCCGCTGTTGTAGCCTTGGTTCGCTGTCCCGGTTCCCACAGCGCCACTGGAAGGTCCGCCGCCTGAGCCTCCGCTTTTTCCAGCATGGTTCGTTGTGTTTTCAAACGCCGTGCCACGCCCTCCTCCACCGCCTCCAGTGCTAGTGATGGTGGAGAACACGCTATCGGACCCACTGGTGCCACGGTCGGCAGAACCGCCCGCGCCGCCGCCTCCAACCGTGACCGTGTAGGTCGTCCCAGCCGATGCTGTAAACGCGCCCTCCGCGCTTGCGCCCCCGCCGCTACTCTCTCCTGTCCTGTTGCTGCGGTAGCCTCCAGCGCCGCCGCCTCCACCGCCCTTGTCGCCCGCATCATGCGCACCGCCGCCGCCGCCGCCCGCTATGACCAGATATTGCACGGTGATCACTTGGAGCGGCCACTTGCCCTCCACGCTGTATCGGTATTGGCCCTCCATTCGCCACCAGCCGCTAACAGCGGTACTCATGTGTAGTTCCCCGGCGATGGCATCGGCGGTTGCGGAGCCGGTGGCGGCGCAATCAGTGCAGCCCTCGCAGCGCCGTAGCCCAGCATTACCTGCTCGTACTGTGCGAGCGTGAGTTGATGCGACTGACCGTTCATGTCAGCGACCACAACCGGCTGATCGACGCCCAGTTCCGCCGCTCGCCGCGCGAGCACGTACAGCCCCGTCAGCAGTGCAACGTCCTCCGCTTTCCACGCGAGACGCCAGCCCAGTCCGGTGTCATACCCGGCGTCCAGCGGCGACGGCGGCGGGGGTGGCGGATACATCCGGTCGATGTCTTCCTGCGTGAGCGTGGAGCGCGACCACCCGGTGATCGCCACCACGTTCTCGTCCAGCGACCACTGCTCCGGGTCGGTTCGCGTCGTCCCATCCGGTAGGTGGACGCGATGCGGCAGCGCGACGTGTGCCACGCCCTGCGAGTCACGCCAGCATGGATCGCCAACGGCGTGCATCACCCGACCTCCTCATACGAGACGATCACATGGAGGTCGTTCGCCGCGCTCGCCTGCACGGTGATGCGGCGGTCCTCCTCCAGCCAGATCGACTGATCGCGGCCCAGCGGAGCGAACGTCGCGTCGGCGGGGACCGTGATGGTGTGTGCAAGTTTGAACGCCGTGCCGCCGGATGCGGCGTTGTAAATGCTCACCGTCGCGTCGCAGTTGTTCGTGCCATCGACGTTTGCGATGGAAAAAAAAGTTACGCGCAACGCCTTGCCACTCGCGGACGAGTTGGTCAGGATCGTCGCCTCGGTGGTCGTGCCGAGAGCCGTGTAGACGGTCTTGCCGTTGATGGTTGTCGGAGATTGGAGATTCGGCGCTGCCATAGGTCACCCAAAAAGGAGGACTGAAGCGTATTTTGACCCTGCGATCCGTGCATCGTTGCCCACGCACACCGTACTGGACGACGTGCCCGTCGGAATGCGGGCGATGTCCAGCGTGCCGGAGGTGATCACGCTCGCTGGCAGCGACGCAGGCGTGGCGACGATTTCCCACGCATAGCCGCTCCATGAGTAGGTGCGGCCGTTCTGCGTGGACTCGTCGTTGACGCTCGGGTTGGATGGGAAGGAAAAAGGCATTAGGCGATGCCCCACTTAGCGATGAGCGAGGCTTCGACGGCGGCTCGGTCGGTGTCGGGGAGGGCGGAGTCGTAGACAATCAGTTCAGCGATTAAGCCATCCCACCACAGAACACTTAACTCGCCGTCATCTGCAATAGAGTTTCCGATGGCTGTCTTGTTTAAGTAAGCCA
>Ga0214923_10004949_pt1 | contig 15725 bp, 23 predicted proteins | sample LL1510_MetaG_FD_177993 | JGI IMG/M metagenome (GOLD analysis project Ga0214923, IMG submission 177993) | Freshwater microbial communities from Lake Lanier, Atlanta, Georgia, United States - LL-1510 | ecosystem: Environmental > Aquatic > Freshwater > Lake | place: USA: Georgia | collected...
GTTTGAAGCATCAGTAGATGGTGAAGCATTTGACATGGAACGTTGGAGTCAATACTATAAACCAGTAGGTATGGGGGGTAGTGAATCAACTGCCAAATTAGCTAGTCCCAAAATTATGGCTAAACAGATAGAGGATGATACGGAAGTAGATCCACCATTTGAACCAGATGTTCCTAAAACTAAATCGGCTCCAGTAGCCGAAGCAGCAGAAGGCAGTGATGCAGGTAGCCGTGCCGCTGACATCATCGCAATGATTCGCAAGCGTCAACAACAATAATAGGAGATTGTTATGGTTAAGAATTCAATCTCTAAGATTGGCGATAAACTTGCCAAGGTTAATGAATCGTTCACTGTGAATATGTACGATAATGGTTATATGTTTGAAATCAGTGGCCGTGATAAAGGCGGTGATTATAAAAATGTTAAAATCATGGTCAGTGAATTATCACAACTTGCTGCCCTAGTTAAGGAAGCTACAGAAATGGAAAGGGACGAATAATTATGGCCAAAGCCTTTGATATTTCAAAGTTTCGTAAAACTATTACTAAATCTATTGAAGGTCTTGGTATTGGCTTTAACGATCCTACTGACTGGATTTCAACTGGCAATTACGCACTAAATTATCTTATCTCTGGGGACTTCTTCAAAGGAGTTCCCCTCGGTAAGGTTACAGTGTTTGCCGGTGAAAGCGGTGCAGGTAAATCTTATATCTGTTCTGGGAATATTATTCGTCACGCTCAAGAGCAGGGGATTTACTGTATTCTAGTTGACTCAGAAAATGCTCTAGATGAGGAATGGCTAAAAGCCTTGGGCGTAGACACATCAGAAAATAAACTACTTAAATTAAGTTTAGCCATGATTGATGATGTGGCTAAAACTATTAATGAGTTTATGAAAGAATACAAAGCAATGCCTGAAGATGAGCGTCCTAAGGTATTATTTGTTATTGACAGTCTTGGTATGTTATTAACACCCACTGATATTAATCAATTCGAAGCAGGTGATCTAAAAGGTGACATGGGTCGTAAGCCCAAGGCATTGACAGCACTTGTTCGCAACTGTGTTAATATGTTTGGTAGTTATAATGTAGGCTTAGTATGTACTAACCATACCTATGCCAGCCAAGATATGTTTGATCCCGATGACAAAATAAGTGGCGGGCAAGGCTTCATTTATGCGTCATCTATTGTAGTTGCTATGAAAAAACTCAAACTCAAAGAGGATGAGGATGGCAATAAAGTGAGCGATGTATTAGGTATTCGTTCGGCCTGTAAGGTCATGAAAACACGTTATGCCAAACCTTTTGAATCGGTACAGGTCAAGATTCCCTATTCGACAGGTATGAGTCCTACTTCAGGTCTCGTAGACATGTTTGAAAAGATGGGAGTATTGACAAAAAGCGGAAATAAGTTACAATATATAAGTAAGAAAACTGGTGACACCATTTCCGAATTTCGTAAAAACTGGTCCGAAGATAAATTGGCAGTAATTATGACCGAATGGGATAATTCATCAGTTAACGTTTCTGTCATAGAAACTGAAGACACTGAGGAAGCATAATGGACGAAGAATTGATTATTGAAGTATGGGAAACTTTCAAAGAATATATTCCAGAAAAAACTCGTGAAACTGCGGCAACGCAGTTTCTAGAGTTCTTACAAAGTAAGGATGTAGACGACGAAACTTTGGAAGGCCTAAAAGGGTATGATCGGCATCTTGATTCTGCAATTGACCTAATTTTAGGTGAAGAAGGCGAAGAAGATGACGAGGATTATGATGATTGGGATGATGAGGCAGAAGACGAGGACTATTAATGTCTTGGTATTCGCGTGTATCCAAAGATATCGCTCACCTTCCTAATTGTTTAGACCATTTTTATCAAGAACTAGATAGCGCAAAGAAAGAGGTCAAGATCCACGGCAACGTGGAGAAGGCCTCTGCGTCATTACCTGGTATTGTTGAGCATAGATTTAATCAATTACAGGAAATTGAGGCCATATTAGAATATCTTAATATTGAACTACGTCGTATTAGGTCAAAATCGTTCAAAAAATATTTAGAAAACTATCAACGTGCTCTAAGCAGCAGAGATGTTGAAAAATATGTGGACGGCGAGGCCGATGTAGTAGATATGGAAAAGATTATCAACGAATTTGCCATGTTACGCAACCAATGGTTAGGTATTATCAAAGGACTAGACATAAAACAGTGGCAACTTAGCAATATTATCAAATTACGCACCGCAGGATTAGAGGATATTTCATTATAACATGAATATTGAAGACCTAATTACAATCTTACACCACGGAAATAGTGCTCCCCTTAATAATTGGGACAGAAATTTATTGAGTAGCATCACTTTGCAACTTTATGAGAAAAATTCTATAACTGAAAAGCAAGGTATGGCCTGTCTTAAGATTGTAAAAAGGCATCAAACCTATTTGGAGCAAAAAATTGGCCGTTCTTTATCTAATGACCTTCAAAATCCCAAATGGAAAACACCTTTTCGTGTCATTTCCAATCAAAAGATTATAAAAATTCAAGATGACTCAATTTATTCTAGAGTTTTAAAAATAGAATTTCCATATCATGAAGAAATTGTATCAAATTTTAGAAAACATAGAGATGTAGGTACCCAAGTTTATTGGGATAAGGAAAAATCTGGGTGGTTTTGTCCCCTGCAAGAAGAAACATTGGCATTAGCGCATGAAATTAGTGAAAAATATGATTTCGAAATTGAAGATGATGTGCGAATTCTTTTTGATCAGGTCAAAAAAATTCAGGCTAATTTAGAAAAACATGTACCTTTACTAAGTTATGAAAATAATGACCTAAAATTTGTCAATTTACCAGAAAATTGCCCCGTTTTAGAATCAAAAAATGTCATTTCTGCCTTATTTGAGGCAAGAAAGAAAGGAATTTTTACCTGGGACGAAAACATTAATCAATACCTAACCTCAGATGAACAACTAACCATCACACACCAATTCTTATCAAACCCTTGTGAAAAGGATTTTCATATAAATTCGGAAAAAATTGATATTTTTGAGATTAGACATATTGTATTAAATTTACTACCTGCAATCTTTATAGTACCGGGCGGTAGTGAGTTAGAAAAACTATCCATGGCCTACGATTTTTTATCAGAAATAGGCATCGAGTCAAGAGACATTAGTGTAATGTTTAGATTGCCCACAGAAACAGACAAAGATTTCAATGATTTTGTGAAAAATAACAATCTAAATAGTCCACTCAGTGATGAAACAAAAATTGTATTTTTATGTAGTAAACTTCCTAAACCTGTGTTAAAATATAAAAAGAAGTTTAATCTTGCTGTACATCTAGGTCATAGTAATGTACACTATACAGTGAGAAATTTTGCGAAAAATCATGAAAATATGATTTATTACAGTGAGAAAAAAGATCAAAGGACTCTAGATTTTGGCAACTTGTAAAGTTATTATTAAAGATGAAGTTAATGTTAAGATAGAAAATCTAGATCTTGACACAAGAAAGTCTTTGGTCAAAAAATTCAAGTATGAGGATCCTACTGCCCGCTTCAGACCAGCTTATAAATTAGGTCGTTGGGACGGAACTGTAAGTTTTTTCGGTCTTGGCGGAACCACCTATCTTTCTATGCTACCCCAGGTTCTAGAATTTTTAGAAAGTAAAAACTACTACATCGAGTTAGAAGATTACAGGTCAGATTATAGCCTAAAATTTGACGAAATTTTTGAAGATTTTTGGGGTGAAAAATGCTGGCCTAAATCACACAGGTTTGAAGGACAACCTATTAGATTGCGTGATGACCAAGTAGAAGTTATCAATAAGTTTTTATCCAATCCACAATGTATTCAAGAAATTGCCACAGGATTTGGTAAAACTATAACCACCGCAACTTTGGCAAAAATCTGTGAAAAATATGGTAGAACTGTAACCATTGTTCCCAACAAAAGTCTAGTAGAACAAACGGAAGAAGATTTTATTAACGTAGGACTAGATGTTGGAGTCTACTATGGAGATAGAAAAGAATTAAATCACACACATACAATTTGCACTTGGCAGAGTCTGAATATTTTAGACAAAAAAAGCAAAAATCGTGAAGAAGATGAAGAACTTTTAACACTTGCCGAATTGTTAGACGGTGTTCAATGTGTAATGGTCGATGAAGTGCATATGGCCAAGGCAGAAGTTCTTAAAAAGTTATTAACGCAGAACTTGAGCAAATGCCCAATCAGATGGGGATTGACAGGAACTGTGCCAAAAGAGGACTTTGAATTTCAAAGTTTGCGTGCCAGTCTAGGCGAGGTCGTACATCGTGTAGCAGCACATGAATTGCAAGATAAAGGCGTATTGGCTCAATGTAATGTCACAGTAATACAAACAGCAGAATTTAGAGAATTTGGTTCATACCGAGAAGAATTGAAATTTTTAGTCACAGATTCAGATCGAATGACTTATTTGAGTAGTTTGATAAATTCAATTGCAGATACCGGAAATACACTTGTTCTTGTGGATAGGATTGAGAGTGGTGAATTCTTAACAGAAAAGTTAAATGAGGCGGTGTTTATTTCTGGCAAGGTAAAAACTAAAGATCGAAAAGAAGAATACAATGAAGTGGCGACTGCTGATAACAAGATTATTGTGGCGACTTATGGTGTGGCCGCTGTGGGTATTAATATCCCTAGGATTTTTAATTTGGTTCTTTTGGAACCCGGAAAGAGCTTTGTTAGGGTTATACAAAGTATTGGACGAGGTATTAGACGAGCTGAAGATAAAGACTTCGTACAAATCTGGGACCTTACGGCTTCCACCAAATACGCCAAACGACATCTTACAGAAAGAAAGAAATTTTACCGTGAAGCACGGTATCCATTCGAAATACAAAAGGTCAAATATCAATAATGCAGATACTTACTCTAGAAGATACGATGTTTAGTTTGAACGAACTTCCCGATGAAATTGAGGAAGACCTTCGTTTCGCTGTGCTGGATAATAGCGATAGTAGCAATCCTGATTATTACTTCATCCCCTTGATTTTTTTGGAAAGTTTTACTGGACCGGCGGTTGTTTTAAGAATTGGGCCACATGAAATTACAATGCCATTAGATTGGTGTACTATTGTGGGAGATCCAGAGGGTCCTGAGATGGAAGTTCTTCCTCTGACCAGTCTAAACGATAGAGGATTCAAAACTTTTTGTTTTAATCCATTAAGTAGTTTCCGTCCAGAATTCCATGAAATTGATATCATTGATGTTTATCAAGATGTAAAATGGTATTTCCCTAAAATGAGATCGGGGCAACTTTTGTGTACGCCTCTTCATCAGGGAAATAATCCTTTGTGTGCTTACTTTGTTAAAGAAGTTAGTAGACAAAGCGAGATTGTAGACTATACTAAATGTTGGTAAAATATGGGAACTCTAAAACCTGGTGCAGAAATAATTTATGAATCTCCCGACGGCGGTGATACGATCTATAAGAGATATCGTGGAACAGAAGAAAGGTTTTTAGTTGGTATGACCGAACGCAAAATGAAAATAATAAAAGACTTTCAAGATAATCAATTATGGCATGATATAAGAGAAGCAGCAGAGCATAATGAAGCCTTGAAACGTGCCTTAGAACAGTGTATAATATTATATCAATTATCAAAAAAAGATGGCAGCTAAACTAGATATCAAACGCGAACTAAAGGCAGTAGATTTAAAAGACTACAACTTTTATTCAGATCTTACTGATGAAGAAAAGAAAGCGTTTAGCCCTTATATTCTCATGCGATATACATCAAATGTACAAGGCCAAGATCAGGATACTACAGAATGGTTTTTGGAAATGACCAATGAATGTGTGAATAAACATCACTGGCAATTGAGTAAAAGTCATAAAGAATTACTTTGGAAATTATTTGCTGCTACAGGAGTTGGCATTAGTTGCTATCATCCATATCTTGCTTCAGGCAAAAAAGAAAAAGCCAATAAAATTGAAAAACTTCTTGCTGAAATTTACCCTGCTCGTAAAATGGATGAAATTAAATTACAGGCCAGTATGATGTCTAAACAAGACTGCGAGGCATTATTTGATAAAATGGGTTTTGATAAAAAACAACGTAAAGAATACGAATGATATTGATATGCTCCTATAAAGATGATAGCATTAGTTGATCAACCTCATAATTGTATCCACTGCGGTAAGAGTTTTATGAAAGAAAAAACTCTGGTTGCCCATATGTGCGAACGCAAACGTCGAGCCTTACAGGAAACTGAAAAACGTGTTCAAGCAGGCTTTATGGCCTTTAATCGTTTTTGGCAACTTACTCAACGTGCTAAAAAACCTAAAACCTATGATGAATTTGCAGACAGTTCATACTATAACGCATTTGTAAAATTTGGCAGTTTTCTTAATAATGTTAATCCCCTTTACCCAGAAAAATTTGTAGACTGGGTAATTAAAAGTGGTGTGAAACTAGATCAGTGGTGTAAGGATCAATTGTATGAACAATACCTATATGAAACACTAAAAACTGAACCAGTGGAATCTGCTGTACAAAGATCTTTAACCACTATGATGGAGTGGGCTGACGAGCATAACGCAAAATTTAATCATTATTTTTTATATGTTAGTCTAAACAAAGCAGTACACGATATTCGTAATGGAAAAATTAGTGCATGGGTTATTTTAAATACCAAGACAGGATATGCCATGGTATCAAATATGAGTGATGAACAGTTAGACATGATAGCACCTGCTTTTGATATCACATACTGGAAACGCAAGTTTAAAGACACTCCGGCAGATGTTGCTCTAGTGAAAGAAATATGTAAGGAAGTAGGAATTGAATAATAACATCAAAACTTTTTGTAATAGACATCAGATAAAACTATTAGATGCAAACAAACGTGCTTCACGGATAACCAAAATTAATATGAATCATTATTTCCAAGATCCTACAAATTATAACAGTGTTAACCAAGAAGTTTTTTATGACACAGAAATTTTGTTTACCTTGGAAATCGCAGAAAGTGAATTGAACCGTATTGCAGATTTTGAAGAACAGGTATTCAATCATATGAAATCACAGGGGCACTATGGGATGTTTGAAGCGATGATGGAACAAAAAGAACGTGAAAAATTTCTAGCAAGAAAATATCCAGCAGTTCAAAAAGCATTTGAACAATATAGTTTAATTTTAAAAATGGCTGAGGCCGGAGAAGTATGAAAAAAATTATTCTTAATGGTTGTTTTGATATACTACATCTAGGTCATATTAACCTACTACGTTTTGCCAAAGCAACACCTAACAGCTTTGTCTATGTCCTTATTGATAGTGATCAACGTATTAAAAAAATTAAAGGCCAAGAACGACCAATTTTCAACGAATATGAACGTGCATCTATGTTATTCAATCTCAAAACTGTTGATAGAGTGGACATTTTTGAAACCGAAGAAGAGATGTTAGACTTGATGAAGGCCTACAAACCAGATATAATGATCAAAGGCGGCGACTACGAAGGTAAAGAAATTGTGGGTAGCGACCTAGTAGAAAAAATTATCTTCTTTCCACGTATGGAAAAATATTCAACAACAAATATTATTAAGCGAATCAAAAAAGATGCCTGATATTGATATCGACTTTGCAGATAGATCTAAAATACTGGATATTATTAAACATATCCCTGCTAGTATAGATCAAAATAAAAAACATCTCACAGGAATATATCCACATCAAATTCCAATAAATCCATTCACAGGATCTGCCAGCATACCATATAAAGAAGCAGAGCAAAGAGGCTACTTTAAGATAGATTTTTTGAACGTAGGCATATATAAAGATATTCGCAGTGAAGAACACCTAACCCGACTACTCAATAAGGAACCGCTATGGGAACTTTTGGAACAGGACGACTTCGTCAACTTGCTCTTTCACGTCAACGGACATGGTTCGATCTTAAGAGAAATGAAACCAAAGAACATATCCCAACTAGCGGCAGTTTTAGCCCTAATAAGACCAGCGAAACGTTATCTGATTGGGAAAGATTGGACTACAGTGATGAACGAAGTTTGGACTAAACCTGAGGGTGATGAATATTACTTTAAGAAAAGCCATGCTACTGCCTATGCGGCTGCTGTGGTTGTGCAGATGAATCTTATATGTGAATCTATTATCTACGGTTATTCTTAACAGTTCTCACTAACTGTATACTTTTGCGTTTGATACGCTTTTCTGCAATATCACCTAGGTTTACTGTAGGACCAAAGACTACTTCAACATCTTTACTATTAAAAGTTTTTATACTGTATTTGAAACTGAGCATTTCCTGTTTTAGAAATATATTGATAGGTATCTTGCGGTTTGATTCCCACCACCAAACTTCTCCTAGTTCAAGAAATCGTTTGCGATCGTCTTGTGATTTTATATTGCTAATATCATAGATACTGGTGACATAATTGTCGAAATTGATAACAATTCCAATATATTCTACGTCATTACACTTAACGCAGGTTATGAAAGGGTGGTCTTTTTGAAACGTCAAATAACTGCTCATCTTTATCAATAAATATGGGTATGCAAAATTTACCAATCTATTTATATAGCAATACTTTGGATGTTACACTGGATTTGGATGCCACAGTAAAAGGGGTTAACAGAGTTATGTATCAGCGCGAACTACAAATACAAAAAGGTATTAAAAATAATATCAGGATCCAATTTAAGAACAGCGATCAAAAACGTATTTCGGTCACAGATCAAACCTTTGTTTTCTCAATGTACGATGTTCTTAACAAACGAACTGTGCTAGAAAAAAGCCTAGAAGTTATAGAAACAAACACAGCCACACGTGGACTAGCCTTACTCAGTCTTACAGAAAGCGATACTGTAGACCTTGACAAATCTAGTTACAGTTTCAGCATCAAACAACTTGACACAGACGGTACCTATACCCCCACTTATGCCAATACCTATTATGGTGTAGCAGGCACTGCCTATATCTTAGATGACGTATACCCTGTTCTTCAACCCAGTGAAGAAATTACAGCATTTACCAAAAATCTAAACGGTGACACAGATCTATATGAACACAAAAGCGGTAACATCTATGCCCATCCTGAATACAATGCTAATCAGGCACTTCACACTTTGGCAATGTACATGACAGGCTATAAAGGTACAGTTTTGATACAGGGCACACTGTCAAATACACCAGATAGTTTTGGTCGTTATGCCACCATAGAAACACGTACCTACAACGGATTCACAGGTATAGCTTATGCAAACTTTACTGGTATCTTCAGTTACATACGTTTAATGCACATACCCGCGACTGCTCCGGCAGAAAGCGATAATGACAATCCCTCTTACCACGGAAGATTTGACAAAGCACTGTATAGAAGTTAAAATATCAATGTGAATACCATTATCTCCACATTGATAGCACACTTGCCTTCTCGAAGAAAATCCACACCAAGTGGTTGGCTCAGTTTCGACGCTGTCTGTTGCCATAACAGAGGTGAAACAAGAGATACTAAAAAACGAGGTGGCGTATTAGTCAATCAGGACACGGCCTTTCAATATCACTGTTTTAACTGTGGATTCAAAGCAGGGTGGTCACAGGGTAAATTACTGAGTGCCAACACTAAAAAACTTTTTCAATGGTTGGGCATGGCACAAGATACTGTTAACCAACTTGGTATGTATGCCCTAAAAATTAAGGATGATGAACCCAAAGCAGTCAAACATATCACAACAGAACTGGTAGAAAAACATCTGCCCAATGACGCAAAACCTTTACTTGAATGGGCAGAGCATGACCTAGAACACAATCCACAGGTTATGGCAGTATTTGAATACTTGGCCACTAGAGGGTTAAATTATGATTGGTATCCATGGCATTGGTCGCCCGAATCGGGCTATAGAGACAGAATCATCGTGCCCTTTTACTCCAACGATCGTATTGTGGGTTTTACTGCAAGAAAAATCACAGAAGGCAAACCAAAATATATATCAGATAGTCAGCCCAGTTATGTATTCAATTTAGACAGACAAGATCCCAATAGACAATACGTGATAATGGTAGAAGGTCCCTTGGATGCCATAGCCATAGACGGAGTTGCCATATTAGGCAATGAAGCCAATGATGCACAAATAACTAGAATACGTCAACTGGGCAGAGAAGTCATTGTGGTACCAGATCGAGATCGTGCAGGTGCCAAAATGATAAGAGTAGCCAGAGAGCAGGGGTGGTCTGTGAGCCTGCCACCTTGGGATGCCAGTGTCAAAGATGCAGCAGAGGCGGTCAGACACTATGGCAGACTATACACTCTGTCAACTATACTACACTATAAAGAAACAAACACAGTTAAACAACAACTAATGGAAACCAAACTACTACATGTCTAAATACAACTACGAAACACAACGAGTATATCTGGAAATGTTTATCAGCGATGCTGAAACTTTTAGCCGTTGTCAAAACATATTTGATCCTTCAGCATTTGATCAAAGACTGAGGCCCATAGCCAAATTTATCAACGAGTATGTGGATCAGTACAAGGTCATGCCCACTACACTACAGATTAATGCGGTCTGCGAATCAGATCTCAACGATGTCAAACTGCCCCCGGAAAGTTACGATTGGCTCATGACCGAATTCGAATCATTCAGCAGACACAAGGCCCTGGAAGCAGCCATACTAAAAAGCGCCGAGCTGCTGGAAAAGGGCGAATACAATCCTGTGGAAAAATTGGTCAAAGATGCGCTACAGATCAGTCTCAACAAGGACATGGGCACCGACTACTTTGCAGATCCCAGAGCTAGATTGGAGTTTCTAAAGAACTCAAACGGGCAGGTCAGTACAGGCTGGCCCTCAGTGGATAAAAAATTATACGGCGGATTTAATCGCGGTGAACTGAACATATTTGCCGCAGCATCAGGTGGAGGTAAAAGTCTGTTCCTAGCCAATCTGGGCGTGAACTGGGCCATGATGGGCCTGAATGTGATCTACTTGACCTTTGAGCTCAGCGAGAATCTAGTGGCCATGCGCCTAGATGCCATGACCACTGGTGTGCCCACTAGGGAAATATTCCGTAACATAGACGACGTTGAACTCAAGGTAAAAATGCTGGAAAAACGCTCGGGTAGTATACAGATTAAGTATATGCCCTCAGGTAAAAATTGCAACGATATTCGAGCCTATTTGAAGGAATATCAGGTTAAAAAAGGTCAAAAACCCGATGTTTTGCTCATAGATTACTTGGATTTAATGATGCCTTTATCAGTAAAGGTATCGCCCTCAGATCTGTTTGTCAAAGACAAATATGTCAGTGAAGAAATACGTAACCTAGCCATGGAAACACAGTGCATCACAGTCACAGCATCACAGTTGAACCGGGCTGCTGTAGAGGAGATTGAGTTTGACCACAGTCATATCTCGGGCGGACTGAGCAAGATACAGACCGCGGACAATGTGATAGGTATCTTTACCTCTAGGGCCATGAAGGAACGGGGACGCTATCAGATACAGTTTATGAAGACACGCTCAAGTTCAGGTGTGGGGCAAAAGGTAGATCTTGAGTTTAATTTGGACACACTACGCATAGCAGACCTGGGGGAAGATGAAGACTCGCCCAGACCACAGGCCATGCCAATTACTGCGTCATTTCGTCGTACCAGTGTGGTGTCTGCCACAGAGCACACAGAAGTCATAGATCCAGAAACAGGCGAAATTTCTAGACCACCCACAGAAGGTAAAACCATTGTGAAGAACACACAGGCTGTGAAAGCCCCGGCTCTGAGGTCCATGCTGAAAAGTCTAAATCCCGAACAGGACTAGAACCACTCACTGACACGTATACGGGCCACTGTGTCTATGCCTACATGCCATTGGTCCGCGGCGTCAGTGAGGAACACCAGATCAAAATCTGCGGGTATGACTTCCCAACGATGGGCTGCTTGGATCTCTGGATCCAAATCTCCCTCAATTTCTCTCTCCAGCTGACCCTGTTCCCAGCACCAGTAGCCCGCACAGGCACGATAATATTCGGGTCCCTGCGCTCTACTTATGGCCATGAGCACGGATATGTCATTGGTTAGGCCAATATCGGGTGTGAGCTGCACAGTGCCTACCCCGGCCCAATCCATTGAGTGTATGACATGTATCTTGTGCTGGTTTATGACACCACCAAAGTATATGGGCGATTCACCCTCATGATCTATGCCTATGTTCTTGCTGACTCTGCTGAGTGTGAGATCCTCATGGGGTGCATTTAGCTGTAGGGCCACGGCCAACTCGGGTAGGTGCGTGACTATGATGCTGACAGACCTATGGGCCCGGTCTCTGGGATTTTGCGGATGGGCCACTAATAATTGACCCACTAGACTGCGATGACTCATGACCATATTTAAGCCTAATAAATAATCTATCATGAAGTTTTTACAGATCCATCAAGAACTTAACCCTAAACTATGGGAACCCAGAGGCACACTGAAAAGCTCTGTGCGGGGCGCACTGCTACGCATAGCCCAAGACTTTAGGCAGTTCGTAGACATTGACTTCCCCATAGTGGACATAGTGATCACAGGTTCAAATGTGAACTATAACTACCAAGAGGACAGTGACCTAGACCTGCACCTTGTCTCGGACTATAAGCGCACAGACTGCGACGACGAACTGGAAGAACTGTTTGATACCAAGCGCCATCTCTATGAACAGACACATGACATACGCATATACGGTATACCAGTCACGCTCTACGTGGAAGATCTAAGCACCCCGGGTGTGTCAGCAGGCCTGTACTCAGTAAAACAGAATAAGTGGCTGCAAAAACCCCAACGAGTACAACCCAATATTAATAGCAAAGAGATCCAAGCGATGTTGGCAGTATGGCAGATTATACTCTCACACAGTGAACACGCCCAAGACCTAGACACACTGATAACTACACAGCATCTATTAAGACAGTATCGTAAACAGGGACTTAAACTACCTCAAGGTGAATTTAGTACCCCCAATCTTGTGTACAAGGCTCTGAGATCAGATGGTAGCCTACAACGACTCAACGACCTAATTATAAAATTAGAAGACCAAGAACTGAGCATAGGCTAGGCCCGAGACAACCAGCGCGAAGCGCAAGATCGGTAAAAAGGTTTTAGATGGCAGTTAACAGACTAGATAACTGTTAGCCAAACCGTAACAAGAATAGGCTCACATGCTTGGGATGACGAAAACTGACTCCACAGTGATAGGGATTGTGCAGAGCCCACATTGACCATGTCCAATCTACCCAATGTGGACCTACATTGGTGTCCAACCATGACTGTATGTGATCCACACTGGCTACCCAATCTAGATCACTGTGAGGATAGACCAAAGGCCACGGTACCACGGCTCTGTGAGGTAATACTGGTGTGTCCCATAAGGCTCGCATGTTGTATAACAGTTTTATATTGGGAATTCAGTTATTATGTCCGAAACGTAGGTTGATGTAGAATACACATTGGTTCCCATGGCCACAGTGGTTGTGACTGTGGAAGTAGAATTGCGAATTAGGCTATATTCTACTGTGTAATTGAACTGGCCCTGTTGAACAGTTGATGTGCTAAATGCTAGAGCAATCACTCGCCCACGTAGAACTGAATTGGTAGTGGTAAGATGTACTAGAACTGAATCACCTACTACAAAGTTGCTCTGTGTAGAATAAGATCCTAATGTTACTCTATATCCCATATGGATATTTATCGAGAACAGCTCGGTCTATAGGCTAGTACAAAAATTTGGCCGCGCAAAATTTTAAAGGTCTGGAGATCTCGGGGCCTGGTGATTTCTTACCACCTCAGGTTTTTAGAGTGAGTTTTTAGAAGAACTTTGGGGGAGACTTTGGGGACTTTAGAATTTACGGCAAGCAGTTTGCTATAGCATGTGTAACGCTATAGCATATGCCCCCTGGCCGGCCAACCGATCCGCCTAGCCAGGAACCTTGATGCGCCTCATGCCATCTATGATACACAGCGTGACCAAGCCCGTGATGTAGGCATCCAAACTTAGGATGCTCAGCTGGTCGTTCAAGATCAACTGCCACTGCTTCACTGCCCACACCAAGGCTATGGGCACGATGAACACTAGGAACATAGTGATCAACCCTACTAGTATAAATCCAACACTTCTCATAGCTCTCCTTCTAGTTCAAGTTCTTGTACAGCTTCATCAAACAGGCTCTGCCACATGAATACATCGTTGGCCGTGCGCTGATCCTTCTTACGCCGACCCAGTTGTGTGCCCTTCTGGTACACACGCCATAGGTGGCACTGGCAGTAGCTTCGGTTGCTCAGTGCTGTTTCTGTACATCCTTCGCCCCGGCCAATCCACTCGCAGGTTAGGGTATTCTTTTCCATTTGTTCACCAATCGCCTAATTTCAGTTTGTTGATCTTCGGTCATTGAGATGTAGTCTGCTATGCCCTGTATGGAGCCCTGTCTATGTCCGTCCATGAAGCTGAGCCTATCCTGTGCAAAGAATAACAGTGTCACTGACCAAAACTCCAATGTATCCCAGAGCCAGCCTAGGTGTACCATAAGCAGGCCTAGGCTAAGCACTATGGCTAGTCTAGTGATCACACTCGCCTCATACAAGTGGTCTTAGCCATCATTTGCCAAGTTAGGGGAAAGCTCTTCTTCAGGTCTGCCAGCTTGAGCACCATGCGCAGGCTCAGTTCTCTCAGCTTGTCCCGGTTAGCGTCCACAAAATCAATCAGTTCTTGTTTGACCACTGGGTCAAAGTCATAACGGGCCAGCATCTCGTTCTCGTTGATAACCTGACGGATACGCAGCAGTTTCTCGCGAGTGGTATCCATCTGTAGGTCAATGTAGTGGCAACGGCTCTCTAGTGCGTTGAGGTGGTCTCTAAGTTTCTTTGATCTTACGTGTTCGAACTTGATGTTGGTGATAAAGATAGCAGCACCTTTGAACTCAAACCTGTTAGGCACTCCTTCTGAGCGTAATAGGCGACTGTCCGTGTTCCAGCTAATGAAACGGCGTTCGGAACTGTCCAATGCACCTTTGAGCACGTTCAAGCTGATCTCATCGAGTAGCACTGAGTCGCAGTCATCAAACACAATCACATTGTCCTTGTTGCTGTATTCAAACAGTTTACTGTATAGCCCGATAGCACTCATAGCGCCTTTGATGATTTCGAACTTGGGTTTGCGTTCTGCTAGAGTATTGAAAAGGTCTTCCTTCTGTAAGACTGCTTCAACACCGTAGGATTTGCCTACGCCTGGAGGACCTGACACGATCATGGCAGTAACGTGTCCCTGCTTGACGGCCTTGGTCATTTCGGTTAGGATCTGGAAGCGTTCGTCCAAGCGGGTAAGGATCTGCTCGTCAGTCTCTTTGGCTACCTCACGCTCTCTGAGCTTGATAGCTTCTTGATCAAACTCTAGAATGTTGGTTGATGGGCTTGCTTTGGTAGCGGCTTTACGTGCCATTTGGTTCTCCTTAGTGTTATTTACAGTCTGTAGTATACTATCTAGATTTGATGTAGTCAATCAGCTCTAGAGCCAAATCTGTCTCCATGTAGCTGTCCAGTGCGGCAGCGGTCAAGAGCTCATAGACTGTGCGAGCGTCCTTGCCGTAGTGATGGAGTACGGCTTCCACATCACGTTGGGTGTGGCACCTGTAGTAGAAGCAGTCTGCTATGATCTGCTGTTTTTTGCTCAGGCCTTCTATGGTGATCA
>Ga0214923_10004950_pt1 | contig 15724 bp, 7 predicted proteins | sample LL1510_MetaG_FD_177993 | JGI IMG/M metagenome (GOLD analysis project Ga0214923, IMG submission 177993) | Freshwater microbial communities from Lake Lanier, Atlanta, Georgia, United States - LL-1510 | ecosystem: Environmental > Aquatic > Freshwater > Lake | place: USA: Georgia | collected 2015-10-15
GATCGCCAGGTTTCAAGGAGGGCCCAATGCGGGACATACCCTTTGGATGGACGGCCAAAAAATCGTCCTACACACCATACCATCGGGCATATTTAGGGAGGATTGCTTGAACCTCATCGGTAACGGTGTTGTGATCCATCCCCCATCACTCCTTCAAGAAATCAAGGCATTGCGGCAGCATGGCCTCCATCTTGAAGGAAAACTCATGATCAGCGCCAAGGCACACCTCATTCTCCCTGGTCACCGCCTCTTGGACCAAGCCTTTGAATCAGCCAAAGGAGATCACAAAATAGGATCCACCCTGAGGGGCATCGGACCTGCTTATACCGACAAATACGCCCGGCATGGACTGCGATACGGTGATATGGCCGGCCCTCAAGGCAAAGCCTTGTTGGAGGCAGCGCACGATGAACATCTTCGTCAACTCAAAGCCTTGGACTTTGAATTGCCAACGAATTTGCCTGAACAAGTACAGGAATGGATGGATGCTGTTCACGAGTTGCTTCGAGATTTTGCACCTGCCGACGGTTCCTGGTTATTGAATCAAGCTTTGGACCAGGGCCAAAGAGTCTTGGCAGAAGGTGCGCAGGGTAGCCTACTCGATGTGGAATTTGGTGCCTATCCCTTTGTAACCTCCTCTCATACCACTTCTGCCTCTGCCTGTACCGGATTGGGTATTGCCCCCAACCGCCTCGGAACGGTCTATGGCCTCTTCAAGGCCTATTGCACCAGGGTAGGCAGCGGACCCTTTCCCACCGAACTCCACGACCAAACCGGAGAAGCCCTGCGCCGTGCAGGCCACGAATTTGGAGCAACCACAGGCCGACCCCGTCGATGCGGATGGCTTGACTTACCAGCACTCGCCTACGCTATTCGACTCAGCGGTGTTAGCCAACTGATTATCACCAAAGCAGATGTGCTTTCCGGTTTCCAAGAAATCAAAATTGCCACCCGATATCAAGGCTTGGATAACCATTTATCCCCTTATCCTGCCGAACCAAGCGAGTGCATCCCAGAATACACCTCATTCCACGGATGGACATTGGATCCAAATCATCAATATCAGAAAGTTTCCGAGTTTCCAAGCGAATTCAGACAATATATTGAATTTATTGAAACAACCTTAAACATTCCCATCAAATTAATCTCCTTTGGGCCCGAAAGGCAACAAATACTTGCAGTAGATAATTAATATTTCTCCTTTGGCAATGGTGAAAACCCTGCGGCTGCCTCCTGAAATACCTGGGGAAACGCACCTATTCAAATTATTAAAACACTTTACGAATGCCCCTTACCTCGGGGCATTTAATTCTTGTGTTTCTAATTTACCAGCATCCTTACCCCTAGAATATTACACTTTTGATTGGATGCTGGGAATTGCCTGGTATGAAGATTCCGTCTTAACAAAATATAAACGACCTTCAAACGAACAAAACCAATACGACAATTTTCACATAATTAGTGATTTATTGTGCCAAAATGAAGAAATGAAAATGGGTTATTTCACCTTTGAAATGCAAGAGTTCAGCACCAAAATAAAATCAAACTTACCGGATGCAATAGGTAATCCTGATCCTTCTTTTTGGTTCACTCCTGAAGTCATTGTACTTTGCAAAGAATCCCACATTACGATAACCTTCAATAATCTTGACGTTTGCCGAGAAATTGAAGATATCATTTACACAAAAACAAACCCGTCCCCAACACACAATCCCCCAAAAATTACCTTAAAACCCTTTAAATGTCAAACATCTAAATCTGAATATATTGACAATATTCAAAGGATTCAAGACCAAATAAAGCAAGGTAATTTTTATGAAATCAATTATTGTATAGAGTGGACGGCCCCTTACCAAAATCAAGACCCAGTCAGTATTTGGCAGAACATAATAGTGCCAGCAGGCTCACCGTTTTCGAACTTCATTAAAAACCAGTCTCTCTACATATTGGGAAATAGCCCGGAACGTTTTTTGAAATACTCCAATAAAACATTAATTTCTCAACCCATCAAGGGAACTGCCCAAAGACATCCTAACAATGAAATTGACAAGGAAGTAGCCACTGAATTAAAGGATTCCCCTAAAGAAAGAGCTGAGCACATCATGATTGTGGATTTGGTGCGTAATGATCTCACAAAATGTTCAATACCGAATACCGTCGAAGTCGTCGAACTTCAAAAGGTATTCTCCTTCAAAAAGGTCCATCAACTCATCAGCACTGTTAAAAGTCAATGTTCCCCTGATACCCCATTGAGCCAAATATTTTTGGACATGTTCCCCATGGGCTCCATGACAGGAGCCCCAAAAATCAAAGCGTGCCAATTTATCGAGAAGATAGAAAAACGTAAAAGAGGAATTTACTCCGGTACTATTGGATGGATAAAACCACCCGTAACTTTTGACCTTTCGGTAGCCATAAGAACCCTCATCATTGACAAGGAACAGAACATCATGTCATTGATGGCTGGCAGTGCTGTAACCATCGATTCAGACCCCATCAAAGAATGGGAAGAATGTGTATTGAAAGCAAAAAGTGTACTAAACCTAATCAGTATCGACGAAGATTAATCAAGAAATCGTTACTTTATAAACTTAATATCAACCCTGCGATCCAATTCATGTTGACCAATGTATGTGCCCGGCCATTCCCCGAAAATAATTCTAGAGGGATCCAAATTCAGTCCTTTCAAAACCTTAAGAACACTTTTAGACCTACGGGCACGTAACCTTGAATTCAACATGGACAAACCACGTGAATCCGTATAAGGCGTAAGAATAATTTTAAGTTCTGGCGTATTATTTAATACCCTTGAAACATTATTCAAAATCGATTGAGATTCTTCCACTAATTTGTCGGATCCAGTAGCAAAATAAATGCTAACCACTGATTCATTACTTTTAAAGCCTTTCTGTGAAGTAATAGTACTATCTAACTTAAGCGTAGGATTGTATTCTTGTCTTTTAATATTTTCCAATTGCCCTTCAAGTGACTTTAATCGGTTCAAGAGCTCTGCATTTTCAGATTTTCTATCTGACTCCATTTTCTCCAAACCTTTGCGAAGGTCTTCAGCTATTTTGGCAGTCTTTTTTATATTAGAATCTTGAGCCTTAGAAACTGAATCTACATTATTCTGAAGAGATGTTAATTCTTGCTTGCTAACGGCACCTTGCCATGCAGCCTCTTGATCTCTATTTTTCTTCTTATTCAATCCAAATCGCAATCCAATCGATGTTCTCAAGAAACGATCACCATCTTTTCCATTATCATTTCCATCCCATGCATCTGTTCCGACTTGGTTAAAATCGGACTGAGCATACGCATGTAAACGATTTGAAAAATGGTATCTAATCCCCAATCCATACCCGTAGAGATACGTGCTTCCCTTGAGTGTGGGATTGTTTCTGGAAAGAGGTAAATCGTCGGACGCAAACCTCATGGTTGCATTGTAAGTTCCAATACCAGTATTTGCACGCAAATACGGAACCCATTTATAATCTGCAGTTCTCGCTGATTTGAGAGAAAGATTGAAACCCAAACCTACTGCATTGGAAACGGAGTTGTAATAGAGAACCTTATCTACAGTCGCACCCGAGAACTGACCGTAATTGTAAGATAGTTCTGCACTAAGGACTGGGCTAAGGAAGTAGATTAAGTTGGCACCTACACCTAAATCAAAAGCGGTTTTTGAACCGTTCAGTCCCTTAAAATCCAAGGCAGGCACTCCTGTTTCTTTAAACTCCTTTGCCCCTTGAAGAAGATCGTATTGATTATTCAATTGAGCACCAAGAAACAATCTCCCCATTCCTTGTTCTTTTTCAAATGCTTGAGAAAATGAATCAAAAACAATAGAAGTTAGTGATAACAATATAAAAATAATCTTATAGTTTTTCATAACAAATATCTTAATATATTACTTAATAATCAATGATTGCATAATAGAAGCATTGGAAGACCTCACAACAGCCATGTACTTGCCATTTGCTAAATGCGACAAGTCAATCTGATCTTCAAAAGACAAGCCTTTAAGGTAAACAGAACGTCCAAGGGCGTCAAACACCTCTAAAACAGGATTCGAGCCAATCTTAGAATTAAACAAAAGATTAAACACACCGTCACTTGGATTTGGGTAAAACAAATCATACGATTCAACTACTTCGTCTATTCCTACACCCACACCAATTCCAATAGGAGGACTCATCCGGAAGCAACCCCCAATACTCATAACATCTACTGAATAAACCCCAGCTTGAGAAATATTCAGATCACGACTCGTGGCACCGGCGATAGGAGTACCGTATCGATGCCATTGGTATCCGAAGTATGGCTGAGAAACTCTTAAAAGTGTTGGAGACATTCGGACAATTTCCGCTATGGTTGGTGCCTCAATCAAATCAATCGAAATAGAACCAGAACTATCACATCCATCATTGTTTGTGAAAATCCAATTGATAGGAAGCACTCCTGAAGGAGCCAAAGTAGGATAGAACCTGTTGGAAATAACTCCGGGCCCAGAGAACACAAAGCCATTAATTCCATTACTCAACAGAACACTAGAATCTGTAGTGCAGAAAGTATAATTGTTTGGAATAAATGGTAGGGTGAAATTTTTGACAAATATCGAACAAATGACTTCCGTAACATTTCCACATTCATCGGTCAAATTGAATCGATTCGTGGTCAACCCAGTTGGAAAGACTGAACCGCTAGGTAAACCTGCTGTTTGAGTGACCTGAACCATTCCACAGTTATCAGAGCCAACTGGCATGGAATAAACAACTCTGGACTCACAATAAGAAACTGTATCCATTAAAGGTGGAGTGGAAACGACCACAGGCTTAATCGTATCCAAAACCAACAATGGGACTGTTACAACCCGTTCATTTTGATGAAAGTCTCTCACGGTAATGGTAACAGTATCACGCGAACCACAATCACTGCGTCCAAAAGTGAAATAAACTGGGTCATACGAAGCAACACCACAAGCATCACTAGCGCTTACCAGCTGTGAGCTGGAGGCTACCACTTGACACTGATTGTTCAAATACAAAGTACGAGGCTGTGTAGTCACCGTAGGTGCCACAGTATCTACAACTACAACCTGCACTGAGACAGTTCTTGAATTATTGTGACAATCGGTTACAGTGAATTGCACATTATTAGCCGATGAACCTACATTCGAACAATTAAATGAAACAGTTGAGGGTGTATAAGAAGAAATACAACAATTATCAGCAACATGGGCTAATGTCGAAGTCAACAATGTAGCAGTACCTTGAGAATTTAGATAGATTGTTCTATTAAGCGGTATGGCGGTTGGCCTTATGGTGTCAAGTACTGATATAAGAACATTAACAACAGTTGCATTACCTGCCTTATCCTTTACTACAATTTGTCTGAAGACCGGAGCAACAGGATTGGAAACATCCGCACAAGTGAAGTTCTGGGTAAGAGGCAAAATGGAGTCAACTTGACAATTATCTGAAACAATAACCAAGTTAGCCGAATTAAGGGAGGCAACACCTTGACTATTGAGATAAGCCGTTAGGTTTGGAATGGCCGTCGCACTTGGTGGAGTTAAATCTCTAACCAAAACATTGACCCACACAAATGACAAATTACCTGATTGATCGATAAGCCTGAATTCTACTTGATTAAGCCCAACATCCGTACAATTGAACAGTGTTTTGCTTAAAGTTCTGGAAACAATATTACAATTATCATATGATCCCAGGTCCACTTGGCTTAAACTCATGGTAGCTATACCATTCGAACCTAAAGTCAAACGCACCGTATCGTTATAAAGCACAACGGGTCGAATGGTATCAAAAATAGTGACTTGAGAGGTGACTGATCGCGAATTCCCATTGCAATCTGTAACGTTTACCAGGACATTATTGGAGTAGGTGCTAGCGCAGGTATAGTTAATTATAGATGGTGTAACCGTTGCAATGCAGCAATTATCATTCATAGAAACCAAACTTGTACCTGAAACGGATACTGTTCCGTTCGCTGTCAAATAGGCAGTAAAGTTGACAGGCACTACATTTGGACGCACCGTATCAATGATGGTAAATGGCACGGTCAATGATGTTACATTACCGCTTCGATCTTTAACACGGATTATCCTCTGCACACTTCCAACCGGGTTCAAGACATCCGAACATGTAAAAGTGAAGGATGTAGGCAATATTGAATCCACCATGCAATTATCAGTAGCCTGAATGAGGTTAGCTGTATTAACAGTCACAAATCCTTGTGAATTTAAGTAGACAGGACTACTTGGCAAGGCTGAGGCGGTAGGCGGAGTATTGTCAATTACCCGAACCACAAACCATTTGAAAGCTAAATTTCCAACAGCATCAAGTGCTCTAAATTCCACATTGTTTATTCCCAAATTTGAACAATTAAAAGAAGTTTTGCTCAAAAAGCGTCCAACAATTCCACAATTATCTGTGGATCCAAGGTCAACTTGTCCAATATTCAAAGTCGATAAACCGTTCGAGCCAAGAACTAGATTAACAGTATCCACAACCGATAACACTGGCCTTGTGGTATCTGAAACTACTACTTGGGAAGTAACCACTTGTGAGTTCCCGGATAGATCCGAAACAGTAACCGACAATTGATGACTGGTCGCAGAGGTGCAAGCAAAAGAGTAAGACGGAGGGTTGTAAGTGGATATCCCACAATTATCACTTGCGCTAACCAAGGCAGAACTTGATACATTAACCGTTCCATTAGACCCAAGATATAAAATTCTGGTCAAAGGGGTGGCCGTAGGACGAATAGTATCCTGTACGATGAATGAAATGGCAATGTTTGTAGAATTTCCAGCCTTATCCTTAACCGTCAAAGTCCTTAAAACAGGAGATAATGGTTGCCTAAGATCATTGCATGTGAAATTTAGGGAAACTGGGATTACTGAATCGATGCTGCAATTATCTGTTGCTCTTATTAGGACTGCGGAGTTTGGAATAACTGCAGACCCTAAACTATTTAGGTAAATTTGATTCACAGGTAGGATTGCATTAACAATTGGTGGTGTAACGTCCGTAACATTCACGTTGATTGTCATCGAACTCTGATTTCCTGATGCATCCAACACGCGGAACTCCACCTGGTTCAATCCCAACTCCGTGCAACCGAACAACGTGTCGCTCAACGTCATGCTCACTATTCCACAATTATCCGTTGATCCCGTATTCACCTGACCCACCGACAAACTCACCAAACCATTCGGACCCAATACCAAATTCACAGGATTGTTTACCGACAATATCGGACGAAGTGTATCCAAAACCACTACCTGAACAGGAACCACTCTTGAATTACCGTGGCAATCCGACACCGTTACATTCGCCGTGTTCGTGCCTATCTCGGTGCAGCCATACGTAAAGCTCGCCGGATCCGTCGGCAACAAACAGCAATTGTCTGTCGCACTCACTAACTCCGACGACATGATCGTTACCGTACCGTTGCTGCCCAAGTATACCGTACGCTCCAACGGTTGTACAACCGGTGTCAGTGTATCCATGACCAAAATGTTCGCCGATACCGTCGTCTCGTTATCACTCGCATCGCGAACCGTTACCGTGCGCGTTACTCCTGTCACCTGAACATCCGTACAACTAAAATTCCAAACCAATGGCAATATCGAATCTATCGAACAATTGTCCGTGGCTTGAATCGAAGTCGATGTCTGCAACATCCCCTGACCTTGCCCATTCAAATACACTACCAAATTGGGTAATACCGTAACCTCCGGTGAGGTCGCGTCCGTAACATTCACGTTGATTGTCATCGAACTCTGATTTCCTGATGCATCCAACACGCGGAACTCCACCTGGTTCAATCCCAACTCCGTGCAACCGAACAACGTGTCGCTCAACGTCATGCTCACTATTCCACAATTATCCGTTGATCCCGTATTCACCTGACTCACCGACAAACTCACCAAACCATTCGGACCCAATACCAAATTCACAGGATTGTTTACCGACAATATCGGACGAAGTGTATCCAAAACAAAAACACTGTGTGAACTAGTAGTTGAGTTGCCGCTTGAATCTGTAACAGTAATGAATAGCGACTTAAGACCTAAATCACCACAATTCAGTGTTACATCGATAACGCTTGCGCCATTGATGCTGTAAGAAACGCCTGAGCAAAGATCGAAAGCACTAATAATTTCCTGAATAGGTAAAGTAACTAGACCATTTAATCCTAAATAAACCCTTGGATTTAAAGAGGTTACAATCGGAGCTCTTTGATCAACAACAGAAACCTGAAAAGTGTCTGTTCCAACAATATTCGCACCATCAGTAATTGTATAAACAACCAGATGATTTCCGGTTGGGAAAAACTGACCAGGCGAATAATTAGAATTAACAACATAACCCGCACAATTGTCTGAACCTGTCGGAGGAACCCAAGAAACAACAGCACCACATGATAAACTGTCAGCGCTGACAACAAAATCCGACGGTATATTTAGGAGAACGGGAGGAATAGTGTCTATAACACTGAACTCATGAAGAAAATCTCTAGAATTTCCCCGTGAATCGACAAGGGTGAAGGTTAAACGATGGTTTCCTTTGGGCAATAACAAGAAAGGATAATTTACAACTGAGATCCCATTGATTGCCTGATTTAGCATTTGTACTGGACCTGAACAATTATCAGCATAAGTTAAACCCTCCTGCCAATAATATAGCTCCTGACAATCTTCAGCGCTTTTAATGTAAACTGCACTAGCTGGATAAGTCAATACATGAGGTGGTAACGTATCCTTGACCAAAATACTGTAAAATGCTGTATCTACATTATTGCTCTGGTCGATTACCACCAAACCTGCGGGGAATAAGGTATCCACATCAGAGCAATTGTAGTTAAAATCCAAAGGACAAGAAGAGCAACCCTGAATACCTGAGGTGAACGAAGACCAACCAGACAAAGGGACCGAGTACAAGGTATCTATGTAACAATTATCTGTTGAGAAACTATCAACCAAACCTCGGTTCAGTTGACCCGTACCTAAAGAATCCAAATAAACTATTTGAAGATGGCGAGCGCTAGCATTGGGTCGGATTGTATCTACCACAATCGTGTTAACTGAAGCAGATGAGGAATTTCCAGAAAGATCCGTTCCTACAAGAATAGCAACATTATTTCCCAGATCAGTACAAGAATAATTTGAAGGCGAAATCTGGAAGGTGATCAGGTTTGATGGGGTGCAATTATCAGTAGACCCGTTGTTATAGCGATTTGGATCGGATGTGGCCGTTCCGTTTTGGTCCAAATAAACAAATACGTCTTGAGTTCTCAAAACTGGACCAAGGGTATCAATAATATTTATCAGAACATCGGTTGACCCAAGATTTCCGGATTCATCATATCCATAAAATACTGCAGTATCAGGGTTTTTTTGACATGAAAACACTGGACAATAGGACAAACCCCGAATTGAAATATCCGCAACACCTGTTGAATTACCGAAACCTTCCACGACCAAAACGTAGTCAGAATTAGGATGAACCCGACGGTAAATGCTGGCTGAAATCCCTGTACACAATGGGCCATCATCATTATTACCAGCAACATAATTACCACAACCATCCAACAAATGCAAGTAAGTGTCAAAAGAAGAATTACATGAACTTAGTGCTATAGAGTCATAGGATCCGCTATTAAACCGTATAAATACATCAGGTGACGGCTGGGCATTGTTACCACTGTAGGTACTTGAAAAATCAGTATTCGTAGTGTTCAAAGATTCGGTATAGGGCAAGTAAACTTGGTATGCCGTATTGAAATAATTCCCATTAATGGGCAATCCAATAGGAACCGGGCAATTATTCAATCTAGGCCAAACTGGGCCATCACTAAGTTTCCTCAAAACAAAACCACCAACAGGACCGGCACAGTTATCGTTGGATCCATTATTCAGAGTGGAAGTTTCTGCACAGTCAAAAAATGCGGTTCCAGAAGCATTGGCATACACGGAAACCTGGGGCTGAGCAACAATGGTTGGTGAAATAACATCCAGCACTGAAACGCGGTGAGGTTGGGACTTGGCCGAACCACATGCAGGAAGACTACCTAAGGGATTTGAATTCGCCACCACCCTGTAATAACGAGTTGATCCCGAACTCAAAGTAGGGGTGGTATTGAGCAAACCAGTCGCGCCGGGGACAACCTCCCAAGGCCATAGGTTTATTATTGAATCTGTCAACGAACCCAAGCCAAAGGTATTAACGCTATCGACAAATTCCCATAAATAGTTAAAATCATTAGAACCACCGGATGCAGGATTTGCACGCAATTCAACAGCCGAAGAATTTGGACATAAGTAGAGATGACTGTTAGGGCCTGACACAAACGAAGGGGCAACAAGAGGGTTAAGAACAGTTAGCGTCAAAACATTTGAAGAAATTGACTGCTGCCCACAAGAAGGTCTTCCTAGGTCCGTGGTGCGAATGCGATACTCTCTTGAAATTGTTAAATTTGAAGTTGTGTCAACATACTGGAGAGAGGTGGCACCCGAAATACTTGACCATGTACTCGCCCCAACGTTTCGAAACTGCCACTGGTATTCATAAGGTCCTGACCCCCCTGTTGCTGGCCTCGCTGCAAGAATCCCTGGATTACCCTGAAAACATATGGATTTGTTAGAGGATGAGTCAAAAGATGCCGGAACAAATGCTGGGGTAACATACAGCCGAACTAAAATTGAGTCTGCATAGCCTTGACAAGAACTAGAGGTCCGTGTTGCTTTAAGCTTTAAAATAACTGTATTGCCAGCATCTGCCGAAGTAGACTGGTAGACAACGGAAGGAACAGCTCCGGAGCTGCCTGTCAAGGACCCGGTAAGTGATCCAGCTCCAGAAACCTTAGACCATACCCAATTAGCTGATGTTGAACTTGTAGAAACAACAGCTCCGTTTACGGAGTAAGAATTTCCAGGACAAATGGTATCCGCCTTACCAACTCCATTGGGAAAAAATTTAAAATTGTTAACAAGACCTTGAAGCTGACGACTTTGGGTTTGAGGATTATTGAATGCAATTCTAAACGCCAAAGCTTGATCTTTTAGAACTTTAACGTAGAAAGTACCACCCGCACCCAAGTTCACAGCACCAGTTCCCACCAACAAGGTATGAGAAACCGAAGTAAGCCCAGTAGAAGATCCAGGGGTATAGTTAAAAACTACAATTCCATCGTTTTGAATATTACCGGATGGCAAAAGATACTGGGCACTGGTATTTGAATTTGAGGTGGCATTAGCGGTGATCGTCACGGTGGTGTCACTTAACCCTGATACAGCAGTAGAGGGATTTGCTTGCCAAATGCTGTGAACATAAGGCCCAGTAAACCCAAACTGGGGGGACAATGACAAAAAAGGATAATCTTGTAACCAAATTACAGATACAATATTCGATACAGCCGGTAAATTGATAGGACAAAGTACATTGTTGAGGGATGAATAAATTCTCCTGCGGTAAAACCTTCGTTGACCCGATGTATAAGATGGAGTAACCAAGGAATCGGCGGTTTGACCAGGGATAGGCGACCAAAAGGCTTGATCCAAGGACTCTTCCCATACATAATTTAAGAGCCCGCCTAATGACACCGTACCCGATTGAACGTTTCTGATGGTTACATTCTGACCGAAGCACAATGAGGTGTCAGATGCCGTTACAGAACCTGGGGTAACCAATCCATGAACATTAATGACCAATGTATTGCTTATCAAAGAAGGACAACCGATCCCGCTAACGTCCTCTGCGATGACTCTGTATGAGGTTGTTTGGGTTAAATTAGCGAATTGAGTTTCCAAATCTGCCTGAAGGGCTGGGGTGAAGATATCCACCCAATTATTGCCAACCTGCCTTTGCCAACGATACAAGAAATTACCTCCACTCCCTGTTGCCGGAGTTGCCTTTAGACCTACCGCTTCGTTCAAACAAATAGTGGTGTTTTGAGAATAATTTGGGTCCAAAGACAAAATAGGAGCAATTCCCGCAGGGAGGACCACAATGTCAATTTCATTGGAAGTAACCAAAACCCCATTGGACAATTGGGCTGATAAACGAATGGATTGCCGCCCAGAAGCATCAATTACGGTCAATGAAGATGGAGAATTTTGATTATTAATGTTAATCCATGATGTAGTATTGAATAACTTTCTTTGCCATTGATACGAAGTCACCGTAACTCCGTTGGGAATTGTATTCACAGTACCCCCAGAAATATTCGGATTCAATTGCCAACAGACCGTATCGTTTCCATTAAGGGAGACGTTTGGTCCTTGGTATACAAACACCGAATCTAGCGATTCCGAACAAGCGGGATTGGTCATAGGGTCAGGTACAGCCCTTACCGAATACCAGCCTGGAGTGTTTGTCTGCCAACTAGCAGTCGCAGGTAATGCAACCCCAGAAGGACCTGACCAAATATAACTGTATATACCAGGAGGGCTAACTTGCGCATTCAACGAAACAAGACTTGAACCGCCAGTTAAATTAGTTGGATTCACTGAAATATTGGTGACGGATGGCAATGCCGTAACCGTCACAAAATAGGATGCTGAATAAACACCTTGACAACCAAACAGACTACCTGAAACTTGAATTAGGTGAGTCCCTACCCCCGCATTGCTAGGATTGAACAAACCGCTAATCGAATCAACGCCAGGACCGCTGAATCGAAGGCCACTAATATTGGAAGAAGAAGGAAAGGTCTCGAGCAAAAATGGGGAGGCGCAAACCAAAACACTCGATGGCAAATTGGGGTTGAAAGAAAGGACTGAGCCTATAGATGCTGTGTTGACGTTCGAATTGGGAATAAATGAAAAATTCCCGTTTCTGCCTTCAGGATTTGTGACTAATAACACATAGTACTGATTAACAGATACACCAATGTTAATCGTATCAACTAAAACTGTGGAATTCGAACATTGTATTGGAGTACCTAGATTGGCAGCAGAAGGTAAATTGGAGAAAGGGCCAAACAGAGCAAAATCAAGATCATTATTGAGGGTTGGTTGTATAATAAGGCTTAAAAGACCGCTTGATGTTGCTTGAAACGTAAACCAGTGTGGTCTTTTGAGGTGGTGGGAATTCCCGGACCCTAAACAACCATAACTTGAGCCACTTGGTAAGGGTTGGGCAAATTGAGGGACGAGTGAACTGTCAGCAACAAAGGCCTGGCTTGGGGAAATGGAGCATAAATGTGTCGCTGAATTGTAGGTAGAGCCCGGTGCAATTGCTTGGGCATACAAGAAATTGACCCCAAAAAGCAAATTAAGTGCGAGACATAGCCACAGGAAGCTGCTTTTCAAAAAATGGAAATGTAGCTTTAAATACATAAAATGCAGATTTAAGATGAAATTAACGGCTCAAATATAGCACATTAATTGTTATTTGACTGTCTCTAAAGTATAATCTGTGGCCACCCAAAATATTTCGGTATATTTTGGATTTAAGGGCCAGCAAGGGTAGATATAGATCCCCCCAAGGTAAGGAAGCAAGAAGATAATTACTCCGCGGTAACTTCCATGTTGAAGACCGCTTTGATATCTCTGTAAAGCTCTACCTCTACCTGAAAAGTGCCTAATTCACGGATTTCACCGCGCACCGCCATTTTGCGGCGATCAATTTCAAATCCTTTGGCCTGAAGGGCCTCGGCGATCATTAAGGTGGTGATGGTTCCGAAAATACGGTTGTTTTCACCCGTGCGCACCTGCAATGTCAGCGTAAGTTCGGCCAATTTGGCGGCCAATTCCGATGCTGCACTGCGTAGACCTTCCTGCCGAAATTCAGCTTGACGAACCGCTTCGGCGCGGTCGTTGAGGGCTGCGCGGCCTGCTACCACCGCAAGGCCCTGAGGTATGAGGTAATTCAAGCCGTATCCGTTACGGACTTTGACCAGGTCATGTTTGAAACCTAGGCCTTTGACGTCTTGTTTGAGGATGATATTCATAGCTTTTGAGCTCAGGGAGTTAAAAGGAATGGACCGTTAGGGAACAAATTTGGTCAACAAATCAACGCAAACCGTCTGCCACATAGGGCAATAAGGCCAAGTGCCTGGCTCTTTTGACGGCTTGAGCTACTTTACGCTGAAATTTGAGGGAGGTCCCCGTTAAGCGACGAGGAAGCAGTTTACCCTGTTCGTTGACCAATTTGAGCAAAAAATCCGGATCCTTATAATCAATATAATGGATGCCATTTTTCCGGAAACGACAATACTTTTTGCGGGTCTCCTCTTTCACGGGGACGGTCGCGAAGCTGTTGGTAATCATGAGTTAACCTCCTCTTTTGCAGCAGCCTTGGGGGCTCTGGGTTTGCGACGGGACTCGTTGTAAGCCACGGCGTATTTGTCAAGTGAGACCGTCAGGAATCGTAAAATCCTTTCGTCACGGCGCAGTTCAAGCTCCAACTTATCTACGGCTAGGCCATTGGCCTTGAATTCGTAGAGGTGGTAAAAGCCTGTGGCCTTTTTGCGGATGGGATAAGCCAGCTTGCGTAGGCCCCAATGGGCCTGATGCACCAGCTCGGCGCCGTTTTCGTTCAGCACCTTTTCGAACTTCATGACCGCCTCGCGGACCATCTCCTCGGTAAGCACCGGGTTCAGGATGAGTACGGTTTCATATTGATTCATAGATCAACGGGGTTAAGACCGAAGTTTTCTTCGGGGTCGCAAATATAGGAAGAATATTTCCGAAATCGCCCACCCCGCTTAACTTTGGGCAAATGCAAGATTATCAGGTTTCCGCCCGCAAATACCGCCCCCCACGCTTTGAGGAGCTGGTCGGTCAGGACCATATCACCACCACCCTGCGTAATGCCATTGCCAAGGGCCAATTGGCCCAGGCCTACCTGTTTTGTGGGCCCCGAGGCGTCGGCAAGACATCCTGTGCTCGCATTTTGGCCAAAACCATCAATTGCTCCTTCCGAGACAGCCATCAAGAGGCTTGCGGAGAATGCCCCTCCTGCCAGTCCTTTGACCAAGGCAGATCCCTTGCCATCCATGAATTGGATGCCGCCTCCAACAATTCGGTGGACGATATTCGCTCCCTCGTTGAGCAAGTCCGTTATCCACCCCAGGGAAGCGACTACAAAGTCTATATCATCGATGAGGTCCACATGCTCAGCACCGCAGCATTCAATGCCTTGCTCAAGACCCTCGAAGAACCCCCTACCTACGCCAAGTTTATTTTGGCCACAACGGAAAAACACAAAATACTTCCCACCATTTTGTCCCGTTGTCAAGTTTTTGATTTCAAAAGAATTCGACTCCAAGATATCGCTGAACGATTAGCCTTGGTTTGCCGTTCCGAAGGATTTGAGTATGAGAACGATGCCCTTCTGACCATTGCATCGCGCGCTGACGGAGCATTGAGGGATGCTTTAACCATGTTGGATCAATTGGCCGGCTTCAGCGGGGGCAAACTCACAAACAGCCTGGTTTGCGATCAACTGGGTGTGCTCGACAAAGACCTTTTTGTGGACTGCGCCAGAACAATGTTCCAAGGGGATCCGACCCTGACCCTGCAAGCATTGGACAGTATGGTTGCTCGTGGATACGACCCCATGCTCTGGGTACTTGGCATGGCCTCCCATTTTCGTAACATACTGATGGCCAAGACACCAAGAACCACTGAACTCATCGATTCCGGCCAGGAATACAGGCAACGGCTTATCATTCAATCTCAAGAAACGAGCAC
>Ga0214923_10004951_pt1 | contig 15723 bp, 16 predicted proteins | sample LL1510_MetaG_FD_177993 | JGI IMG/M metagenome (GOLD analysis project Ga0214923, IMG submission 177993) | Freshwater microbial communities from Lake Lanier, Atlanta, Georgia, United States - LL-1510 | ecosystem: Environmental > Aquatic > Freshwater > Lake | place: USA: Georgia | collected...
AATCCATCGCCGATGCTGACATCAATATCGACATGATCGTGCAAAATGTTTCGGCTGCTGCAACGGGCCTTACTGATATTTCATTTACCTTGCCACGCGCAGAAGGTTCGCGCGCAACTGGAATCGTCCAGAAGCTTCAGGGCGAGATCGGATTCCAATCGATTCAATATGACGACCAGATCGGCAAATTGTCATTGATTGGCGCTGGAATGCGCTCACATCCTGGCGTTACCGCGACATTCTTTGCAGCTATGGCCGATGCTGGCGTGAATATCGAGATGATCTCTACCTCAGAAATTCGTATCTCAATCGTCTGCCGCCAAGCAGATATCGAACGCGCAGTCCAAGCAGCGCACACAGCTTTTGATCTCGATGCTGACCAGATCGAAGCTGTTGTTTATGGCGGTAGCGGACGATGAGCAAAAAACCATCTCTTGCTGTTGTAGGCGCTACTGGCGCAGTCGGTACCGTCATGCTCGATATTTTGAGCAAGCGCGAAAATGTATGGGGCGAGATTCGACTCATTGCGTCTGCTCGCAGCGCAGGCAAGAAGTTGATGTGTCGCGGGGAAGAGCTCACAGTTGTTGCGCTCTCACCCGAAGCATTCGATGGGATGGATGTTGCGATGTTCGATGTTCCTGATGAAGTTTCTGCAGAGTGGGCTCCAATCGCAGCGTCCCGTGGCGCGGTATGCGTCGATAACTCCGGTGCCTTTCGTATGGATCCAGAAGTTCCACTTGTTGTTCCAGAAGTTAACCCTGATGACGTAAAGCGTCGCCCAAAGGGAATCATCTCTAATCCAAATTGCACAACGCTTTCGATGATTGTTGCAATGGGTGCGCTTCATAAGAAGTACACACTCAAAGAATTAGTCGTATCTTCCTATCAAGCTGCATCAGGTGCCGGACAATCTGGACTCGATACTTTGCGTGCACAGATCAAAGAAGTTGCTGGCACAAACGTTGGCGATAATCCTGGTGATGTTCGCTCCGTCGTAAAAGACAACGGTCCATTCCCAGCACCGCTCGCACTCAATGTCATCCCATGGGCGGGTTCTTTGAAGAATGTTGGTTACACATCAGAAGAACTCAAGGTTCGCAACGAATCCCGCAAGATTCTTGGACTTTCTGATCTCAAAGTCTCAGCGACCTGTGTACGTGTTCCAGTTCTCACTACTCACTCGCTTGCAGTTCACGCAATCTTCGATTCCGAAGTCTCGCGTGAAGAGGCGCAATCAATCTTGAAAAATGCCGCAGGCGTAGAGCTCGTGGATGATCCAGAAAACCATAAGTTCCCAACTCCAGCAGATGTAGTTGGAACTGATCCAACGTGGGTAGGTCGAGTCCGTAAATCACTCGATAATCCCAAAGCAATCGATCTCTTCGTATGCGGCGACAATTTACGTAAAGGTGCAGCGCTCAACACTGCGCAAATTGCGGAGTTGGTTGCGATTGACCTCTCAACGCGAAGTGTGATGTGATGGCAAGATTCTTATATGAGCCAATGGCAAAATATCGAGCCGGAAAAGGTGAGAAAATTGTCAATTTTTAGCAATGATAGTAAGACCGTAATTTCCACCGCTTTAAAGCTTTTGGATAAAAAACGACGTAAGAAATTGATTTTGGTCACATTTGTTCAAGCACTTTTGTCAGTCTTGGACATTGTTTCTGTCGCAATAATTGGAATTGTGACGGCTATCGCGCTTTCGGGACTTCAGTCGCAAGATACAGATGGAGTAGCAGCAAAAGTTTTACAATTTTTAAAACTAGAAAATTACTCATTCCAGGCTCAAGTAGCTTTTCTGGGAATAACAGCAGCACTATTCATGATTCTGAAAACATTCTTCTCGGCATTTATGATGAATAGAATTTTGCAGTTTTTGTCGCATACAGCTTCCTCAACCAGTCGATCTCTTTTGTCCAAACTAGTGAGCAACCCCTGGGAGTTTCTAAAGCAGCTTGATTCTCAAAAAATACTATTTTCTCTCACAACGGGAGTATATGCGCTAGTTATTGGCGCACTTGGTTCGACTGTTCAAATTGTTACAGAAATTGCGCTGATTTTAATTATGATTATTGCACTCATCGTCGTTGATCCACTTATCACCATCAGTGCCTTCTCATTCTTCGCTTTGATTATGCTAATTCAAAACAAAGTTCTCAATAAAAAGTCGCAGGTCATTTCATTTAAACATTCAAAATCTACGATTGATACTAATAATCAGATTCTCAATATTTTTAGATTTTATCGAGAATTGTACGTAAGAAATGCTGTAGCGAAGACTGTCGATAAGGTAGGATCAAATCTAGATTCAACGATGCAGCTAAACGCAAAAATGAAATTTTTGCCTAACATTAGCCGTTATGTTATGGAATCATCCTTAGTGTTTGGTGCGCTATTATTGGCAGCCACTCAGTTTATCTTGGAAGATGCAATAACTGCTATCACAACGCTCACTATTTTCCTGGCAGCGTCATCTCGGATCGCTCCCTCCCTAATTAGATTACAGAATGCTCTCCTAGGATTGAGTTCAGCAGTTGGAGGTTCGAGACAAGTTCTCGAGATTATTGGCTCAATGTTCTCTGCAGATAACTCAAGTTCTGCAATAGTAGAACTTGGTTTGACAAATGAATCTAGTGAATTCAAGAGTGACCCTGCCGAAATCGAGTTTCGTAATGTCAGCTTTAATTTCTCTGATGAAAAAGATAAATTTCTTTTTCTAGAACTAAATTTCAGGATTAATCAAGGAAAGTTCGTTGCCATCGTAGGTCCATCAGGCTCGGGTAAAACCACACTAGTGGACTTAATGCTTGGACTGTATTCACCAGTTCAAGGTCAGATTCTGATACAAGGCATGTCTCCCAGGCAAGCAATCGCTGAGAATCCAAAACTATTCGGTTATGTCCCACAAGAAGCGCGATTGCTAAATTCGTCAATTCTCGACAACTTGAATTTGGGACTTTCAAGTGGAACTTCGACAGGTAATAAGATTGGAAAACTTCTTGAAAGACTCAATTTGAGTTCGCTTTCTCGCGGAGATGGACCGATAGGTGACACCTTAGTGGGCGAAAATGGAGTTCTTTTGAGCGGAGGGCAAAGGCAAAGACTGATCTTGGCAAGAGCACTAACGTCAGAACCGATGATTCTAGTTCTAGATGAAGCGACAAGCGCTCTTGACTATGAGACTGAAAAGATCGTAATTGAACTCCTACAGAGTCTCAAGGGTAAGGCAACGATAGTTGCGATTGCGCATCGTATTTCCACAATTATGCATGCGGATGAGATTCTGTATGTCAATAATGGAAAAATTGAAGTAAGTAAGTCCCTAAACGAACTTAAAACCAAAGTTCCAGGCATCGAGGAAGAAGCAAAATTGATATCTAGTAAAGTCCTTGAGTCTTAGGATGTTGAGTTCAAGTTTCACTTTTCTAAAAATAATTAAGATTAGTCAATTGGTAGAGTGAAGTTGTGAAATTTGCGAGAAAGACGATGACGCTACTGCGCATAATGTCTACGTTGCCATTTGGAGTCTTGTTAAAAAAAATACCAAAGCCTTTAGTACCAGTGGCCGAAATTTCATGTAAAACTTTACTTTGGATCGTTCCAATCAGACTTTATCGCTTTTTTCCAAAAAACTTGACTTTTCTAATATTAACTTCAGCAAATTGGTTGAAGTTAGAGAAATTGCGAAAGTTGAGCCCCAAAGATCTGAACATAGATGCAATCAACAATAATCCAATAGGTGACTTTTTCAAGACCTTACATTATCTCAGGACTGGAGAGCTTCCTATAGATGATAAGAGTTTTGCTAGTCCGTCGAGTAAATACCAGGAAAAGCAAATAATGGAGTTAATGAAGTGGGTTGTGTGGCATGCAGGGCATCGAGACATTGAGAAATTTACTTCAAAAGTAATTCATTTTCTGCAGGAGAACTCTGAACTTGGTGTATACAAACGGAATGTCAACGTAAGATATCTCCGAGATTTCTGTTCTAATATGGGGCATCTGGCTCTTCTCTTTCTTTACGTCAAGAAATATGGTGAAACTAATAGAGTCCTAATTGTCCCAGATAGAAAACCAGCAAATCAATTCTTTTATGAGTTGGTTAAATCGGAGTCACCTCTCAAGATAATCGAAAAAAGTCAAGGTGAGTTCTCTCAACTGCCACTTTCAGAGATAGATACATTTCAATACTCGCTAGATGCATATGGGAAATTCGGAGTTGAGCCAGAAGGAGTAAGTTTTCCCATAATGGAATTTCAAGAATATAATTTAACCAATGGAAAAGTCCTGAAATTAAGTGATGAAGAAAATGAACTTGGCAAGTGTATTCTCTCAAAGCAGATTGGCTACACGCCGAGTTGGTTTGCCATACTGCACGTAAGGGAACCAGAAAATGGGAATATCAGGTTTAGTCAAGCTCGAGATGCAAACGTCTCCACTTATGCTCTTCTCGCTAAATCCGTAACTGAAGCAGGAGGACTTGTAATTAGAATGGGGGATAAACGTTTCCCAAAACTACCCAAGAACTTTATGGGATTTGATTATGCTCATTCAGATTTTAGGAGTGATTTTTTTGATGTCTGGCTTTGGGCTAATTGTAGATTTTGGGTGGGAAATATCAGTGGGGCTGCATTCCCGCCTATTTGCTTCGGTAAGCCGAGATTGCTAACTAATCAGTGGCATTGGTATCTACATGGCCCAAGTCACGATTTTGTACTACGAAAGAAATTGATTGATCTCTCAAATAATCAACAGGAGTGTGATGTCAGGCGTGTACTCGAATCGCAATTTTCTAGAATTCAAGACAGGGGATGGTTAGAAAGATTTGGCTACAAAGTGTTGGAAAATACTGCGTATGAGTTAGACCAAGCTTTCAAAATATTTTTTGATTTTAATTTCGGCAATAAGTCAATGTTTAAAGGCCGAGAAAAGACAAGGGAACAAGAGTACATAGAGTCTGTCTTAAGTACTCCAAGTCGAAGTACGACGATGAACCTAATTTCCTAAAGAAAAAGTCAATTAAATTAAAGTTTCCTCAGCCAAAGTAATGAGGGTGCACTCAGATGGACAGAAGATTCGAAACGGTGCAAACGGGCTAAAACCCATTCCAGCTGAGACATTGAGCCACGGCTCATTCTCAACTTTTGTTAAGCCGCGCGAGCGCCAATTTGGTAGATCGCAATTTGTTGTAAGCGATCGACTCCCACCGAACCACGGCACCCGCACTTGTCCGCCATGAGTATGGCCGGCAAAAATCAGATCGAGTGAATCTTTTGCCATTCCATCAAGCACTCTCTTATAAGGCGCATGCGTTACTCCAATAGAAATATCACCACTGGGTTTTCCTGCAACTTTAGAATAATCATCCAGTTCAAGATGGGCATCATCGGTCCCTCGAACGTCAATCGACAATCCATTTAGAGAAATAGAAGAACGTCGATTGTTGAGATTAATCCAACCTCGATTGGTGAGCTCTCGATCTAGAGTCTCTGTATCGAGTTTGAACCCAAGCTTTCGGGTTCCATCATCTTTTTGCAGATATGAAAAAGGATTCTTAAATCGGGGCGCGTAGTAATCATTTGAGCCAAATACATATAACCCAGGGGTATCAAGCAAGCCTTCTAACGCATTGAGCGCAGTTTCAATCGCATCCGGATGTGCCAAGAAATCACCAGTACTAATCACTAGGTCTGGCTTTAACGAAGCCCAACTCTTGATATCTGCGATTTCACGTTTGCGATGTGGCGTTAGATGTAGGTCAGAAAAATGCAGAATACGAATATCGCGCGACCCCGAAGGCAAGATCGGTACGGAAACTTCGCATCGTTGATATCCCATAGGCGTGAGAAGATACCGCTATGGCTCTGAAAGAAAAACTACAGAACGATTTGACCGAGGCGATGCGCGCTCGCGACGAAGTGCGCTCCAGCACTATCCGCATGGTTTTGACCGCAATCAAGAATGAAGAGGTTTCTGGAAAAGAAGCCCGCGACTTAAGCGATGCTGAAGTCATCACCGTCCTTTCGCGTGAAGCGAAGAAGCGCCGCGAAGCTGCCGAAGCATTTGAACAAGCAGGCGCTGCTGATCGCGCCGCAAATGAAAAGGCAGAAGGCGTCATCATCGCTGAATACCTACCGGCCCAATTAAGTGAATCCGAAATCAAAGAGATGATTGCTGCCGCAATCGCAGAATCCGGCGCTACAGGCCCACAACAAATGGGCCAAGTCATGAAATTGATCCAACCAAAGATTGCTGGCCGCGCTGATGGCGGAATTGTTTCTTTACTTGTTAAAGCTGCACTATCAGGAGGAAAGTAAATGAAGTTCGAATATGCGACGGTTCCGCTCCTTACTCATGCCACAAAACAGATTCTTGATACATGGGGTTCTGATGGCTGGGAGTTAGTACAAGTTGTTCCAGCTCCTGGTGGCGGCGACCAACTCGTTGCGTATATGAAAAGAGAGATCAAATGACCGACGTCCGCGCAAAATTAGCTGAGCTGGGATTGACCCTGCCTGTGGCTGCAAAGCCTGTGGCCGCTTATGTTCCGGCGATCCGCACTGGAAACATTGTCTTTACTGCCGGACAACTTCCACTTGTTGATGGCCAAATGGCCGGAACTGGCAAAGTTGGAAAAGATGTCACCGTCGAAGATGCAAAGAAACTCGCGCAAGTATGCGCACTTAACTGCTTGGCTGCGGTTGAAACAGTCGCTGATGTAAATAAGATTGTGAAGGTCGTACGAGTCGTGGGTTACGTCAACGGAATCCCTGGTTTCATCACCCAACCTGCAGTTGTGAATGGCGCGAGCGAACTATTCCTTCATATTTGGGGCGAAGCCGGAAAGCATGCGCGTAGCGCAGTAGGAATTGCAGAATTGCCTTTAGATGCGCCAGTAGAGATTGAGTTAACTGTCGAAATTGCGTATTAACGTCCGCGCTTAAGCAAGCGCTCGTAATCCAAGATCATCACGGAACGTGCTTCAAGACGGAGCCATCCGCGCTGGGCAAAATCAGCCAGGGCCTTATTTACTGTTTCGCGTGATGCACCGACGAGTTGGGCTAACTCTTCTTGGGTGAGATCGTGATTAACAAATAATCCTTCGGCTCGCTTATCGCCAAACTTCACACCAAGGTCAATGAGCGCTTTCGCGACGCGACCAGGAACATCAGAGAAAACGAGATCGCCAACAACTTCGTTTGTACGACGGAGGCGAGAAGCTAGTCGGGCAAGAAGTTGGAACGAAACTTCAGGATGCTCTCGTACCCAAGGAATTACTTTGTCTTGACCAAGTGCAAGCAATTTTGAATCAGTTACTGCAGTAGCAGTAGCGGTGCGAGGACCAGAATCAAAGAGGGAGAGCTCGCCAAACATGTCGCCAGGGCCAAGAATCATTAAGAGATTTTCGCGACCATCAACGGACTTGGTGCCGAGTTTTACTTTGCCACTTGAAACCACATACAGATGGTCTCCGTCATCGCCCTCTTTGAAGAGTGATTGGCCTTTACGTAGCTTCACAAGATTCATTGAGGTACGTAGCGAATCGGCGGCTGAGGAATCCAAGCCCGAGAACAGCGGAGCTTTGCGGATTACAGCCTCATCGACATGATCGTTCATTCGCGGAGCCACGGCTGAACCCTACTTTTCGAGTGAAAAAGATACAAATTGGGGCTATTTTTGCCGCTATGCGCGAAAGCCTTGCAGATAAGAAAAAGCGCGCGAGAGCGATGTATCGAATTCTCAGCAAAACGTATCCTGATGTTAAATGCGAATTGGATTTCAAGAACCCACTTCAATTATTGGTCGCTACCGTCTTATCAGCGCAATGCACAGACAAACGAGTCAATGCTGTGACCCCAACTCTCTTTAAGAAATATAGGAACGTCCAAGCTTTTGCTGGCGCTGATATGCGCGAATTACAGAACCTCATCAAGTCGACGGGATTCTTCCGCGCAAAAGCCAAGAGCATTAAAGGACTAGCAACAAAGATCGTTACTGAATATGAGGGAAAAGTTCCGGATACCCTCGAAGAATTAATCACTTTGCCAGGAGTTGGTCGCAAAACCGCAAATGTCGTCTTGGGTCACGCTTTCGATACTCCAGGGCTCACCGTTGATACTCACTTCGGTCGTTTAGTTCGTCGCTTTGGTTGGACCAAAGAGATGGATCCCGTCAAAGTCGAATTTGCGGTGATGGATTTGATTCCAGAGAAAGAATGGACCAATCTCTCACAACGATTGATATGGCATGGTCGTCGGGTATGTCATTCGCGAAAACCAGCTTGCGCTGCCTGTCCGTTGGCTAAGTTATGTCCGAGTTACGGAAGTGGCGAGATGGATCTCGCCAGAGCACGAGCCATGGTCAAGAGCGATAAGGATTTTCGATGAAACGCTTTTTAGCGATCTTCGCCTTGCTACTGACTGCATGTGCTCCGGTAAAGAGTGAAACTGCAGGTATCGAATCTTTTGCGCCGTGTTCATCGATTAAGTATTCGGGGATGAAAGCCGACGGGACCTTTGTCGAATGCTTGGAGGGCGAAGGAGAACTAGCGCTGGAAGGAATCGAAGGCCCTGCCGTCATTTCGGCCTGGGCGAGCTGGTGCACGAATTGCGAAGTCCAACGCGAGAATTTCATCCGCCTCTATAAAGAAGCAGGCGACAAACTTCAAGTAATCGGTGTTGATATGGAAGAGAAAAGTAAAGCTGATGGATATGAACATGCGCTGAAAAAAGGAATGGCATATCCCCAGCTCTTCGATCCCGATGGGAGAACGCTTGATTTCTTCGGTCCGGGAGTCCCCATCACTCGCTTTGTGGATGCCCAAGGAAAAATGACTTACTTGAAGATTGGCGGAATCCTTACCTATGACGAGATGCGCTCGTTAGTGAAAGAACATTTAGGTATAGATATTTCGTGATTCTTGATGTCGCTCTTCTCATTCTAGGAATTATTGCAATTGCTACGGGCTATAACCGAGGAGCCCTAGCAACTATCTTTTCGATTATTGGTTATGTCGGTGGCGGAGTCGCTGGGTTTGCAGCCGCGAATTGGTACACGAGTGACTGGAAAGGCCTTGCCTCCATCATCGCGCTTCATCTCTTCGGGATATTCCTAGGCGCAAGTATCGGGCGTTGGATACTAGAGAAGACTGGAATCGGAATCCATAAGCGAATCCTCTTCGGACCATTTAAATTTCTCAATGCAATCGGCGGCGCAACACTGTCACTTGCGCAAGCCGCCCTCGCAGCCTTTGTAATCATCACCTTAATTGATTACTTACCGTGGAAGATTCCGCACTCCGTCATCAAAGAGAGCAAGGTCTACCAAGAGATCTCGGACTTCAATCTTCTTTCTTTTCAGATTTCAGACCTTCTGAAATCAACTTCATTACGTTGGGATCAGCTAAAGTCGTAGCGTCGCCAACAACGCGATTCTCGGCCACATCACGCAGCAACCGGCGCATAATCTTTCCGCTTCGAGTCTTCGGTAACTCCGCCACAACCATTATCTGACGTGGCTTTGCGATCGCTCCGATCTCCTTTGTGACATGGTCTCGTAGCGATTTCTCGAGATCTTTATCTGGTGCAACTCCGCCGCGAAGAATTACGAAGGCAACGATTGCTTGTCCCGTGAGCGCATCATTCGCACCAACAACGGCCGCTTCTGCAACTGCGTGATGCGAGACCAAAGCCGACTCAACTTCAGTAGTAGAAATACGGTGGCCAGAAACATTCATCACATCATCAACGCGTCCCAATAACCAGAGCGCACCATCATCATCAAGCTTTGCGCCGTCGCCCGCAAAGTAGAGCCCTTCAAAGCGCGACCAATACGTGACCTTATAGCGCTCTGGCTCTCTCCACACGCCACGCAAAATTGATGGCCATGGTTTATCTAAAACCAAATAACCACCACCGCCATTGCCGACTTCGTTTCCAGAATCATCAATCACTTTCGCACTGATTCCAGGAAGCGGACGCATTGCAGATCCCGGTTTTGTTGCAGTCACACCAGGAAGGGGAGAGATCATGATGGCACCGGTTTCGGTCTGCCACCAGGTATCAACAATCGGACAACGATTTCCGCCGATTACTTCGCGGTACCACATCCATGCTTCAGGATTGATTGGTTCACCAACTGAACCCAACAAGCGAAGAGATTTCAGGTTGTACTTGTTTGGAAATTCATCGCCCCACTTCATCCAGGTACGAATCAAAGTTGGAGCGGTATACAGAATGGTGACGCCGTATTTTTCGATCATCTCGAAGATACGTCCCTTATGTGGCGTATCTGGTGTTCCTTCATACATAACTTGGGTAGCGCCATTAATTAATGGTCCATACACAACATAGGAATGTCCTGTCACCCAACCAACATCGGCGGTGCACCAATAAATATCGGTCTCGGGTTTTAAGTCGAAGACCATGCGATGCGTAAATGCAGCCTGGGTGAGATAACCACCCGTTGTGTGCGCAATTCCCTTGGGTTTTGCGGTGGTGCCAGATGTATAAAGAATAAAGAGCGCATGCTCGCTATCGAAGGCTTGCGCTTCATGTTCAGCGCTCTGTTTTTCGACAAGATCATGCCACCAGATATCTCGGGGCGACATCGCAGTCTCTTGGCCAGTTCGTTTTACAACCAGCACGTTCTTAACGTTTGTTTCGCCTTTCAACGCTTCATCAACGATTGGCTTCAGTGCGAAAGCTCCACCTTTGCGGAATCCGCCATCAGCAGTGATCACAAGAGCGGCATCCGCATCTTGGATTCGAGCTAATAATGAATCAGCAGAAAACCCACCGAAGACAACGCTATGGGCGGCGCCAACACGGGCACATGCCAACATCGCGACTGCAGCCTCGGGAATCATCGGCATGTAAATCGCGACGCGATCACCATCCTTAATTCCAAGTGAGGTAAGCGCATTCGCAGTCTTCTTCACTTCTATCAATAAATCTGAATAAGTAATCTTTCGAGTATCGCCAGGTTCGCCTTCAAAGAGGAATGCAACGCGATCTCCACGACCTTCAAGCACATGGCGATCAAGTGCGTTATACGACGCGTTAAGTTTTCCGCCCACAAACCATTTGGCAAATGGCGGTTTCCAATCAAGGACTGTGTCCCACTTCTTATGCCAATAAAGATTTGATGCTTGTTTCTCCCAGAACGCTAAACGATCTCGTTCTGCCTCTTCATACATATCGGCTTTGGCATTCGCTTGGGCGGCAAATTCTGGAGTTGGTGGGAAAGTGCGATTTTCGCTCAAAAGGTTGGAAAGTGAATCGTTCATATTGGCGAGATTACCAGCGCGAACTTTTCCCCACTATGGTCCGAGCCGTCTTTTTTCACACATTCGCTGCGGCATAGTGCGCAAAATCAAATAGACCAGTTACAGAAAGGTACTTTTCTATGTTCATTGCAGCAGCCACTGTTATCGGGACAAATCTCTATGACTTCCTCATGAAGATCATGAGCTCCGACGTCATGAGAACTCTATTCTCGTACTTAATTCGACAATTCCTGCTCCGAATCGGTCTGTGAGAAAAAAGCCAGATCCGATGATGCTTTATCGTCAACGTATATGTCGGCGGCCGGCTTTCCAAGGATAAGCTCGTGATGAAGCACACCCCATTCCTGAAGTTGGGAGCGTGTTAGCTCAGACCAGTCTCGACCACTTGTGCCTCCGCGAGCAGTAAAGATCTTCACGTAGTGCCCTTGATTGTAGAGCCTATTCACCAACACGATTCGGTGAGCCTTGGGAGTTGACGCCTCGTAGTCACTCCCATCGGTGTTACATAAGGTTCCATCGAGGTCAAAACAATAGATGGTCACGTTGGAATTATAGGCGTTTCGCTAATGCCGAAGCTCTAAGTAGACTTAGGGGTCAAACCATGTGTTTGACGAAATTCGCTCTGGCTGATGACGAGAAAGTGTGACTGTGACCGCGATAGTCCTACTTGGTGCTCAATGGGGCGATGAGGGCAAGGGTAAAGCGACCGATATTCTCGGTGACAAAGTTAAATATGTAGTCCGCTATCAAGGTGGCAATAACGCAGGCCATACCGTCGTCATCGGCGATCAAAAGTACGCCCTACATCTTCTTCCTTCCGGAATTCTTACTCCTTCTTGTATTCCCGTCATCGGGAATGGTGTAGTCATTGACCCAGCAGTTCTCCTCGAAGAAATTCGCGGATTAAATGAACGTGGCGTTGATACTTCTAATCTTAAGATTTCCACCAACGCACATCTCATCACTCCATATCACCGCACCATCGATAAAGTTTCCGAACGCTTCCTCGGTAAAGCAAAGATTGGCACGACTGGCCGCGGTATCGGACCGGCATACGTTGACAAGATCAATCGCATCGGAATTCGCATCCAAGATCTCTTTGATCCCTCAATCTTGCGCCAGAAAATCGAAGGTGCACTTCGCGACAAGAACCAAGTTCTGATCAAAGTCTTCAACCGCAAAGGCATTGAGATTGACGACGTACTAAAGGAATATCTTGAGTACGCCGAGATCTTGCGGCCATACGTCACTGATACTTCATTACTTCTCAATCAAGCACTGGATAAAGGCGAGACTGTTCTGCTTGAAGGTTCTCAAGGAACCCTTCTCGATGTTGATCACGGTACATATCCATTCGTAACCTCCTCGAATCCCACCGCGGGCGGCGCATCGACGGGATCTGGAATCGGCCCAACCCGAATCTCGTGCGTCATCGGCATCGTTAAGGCCTACACAACCCGCGTTGGTTCTGGCCCATTTCCTACCGAGCTCTTCGATGAGGATGGCGAGAAATTGCGCTCAATTGGTGGCGAATTCGGTACTACTACTGGTCGCTCACGTCGCACTGGTTGGTATGACGCACCCATCGCCCGTTACGCAGTTCGCATCAATGGTCTTACTGATTTCTTCCTCACCAAACTTGATGTTCTAACTGGTTGGGAGAAGATTCCAGTTTGCGTTGCCTATGAGATTGATGGCAAGCGCGTGGAAGAAGTTCCTTCTTCTCAATCTGATTTCCATCATGCTAAACCAATCTATGAATATTTACCGGGCTGGAGTGAAGATATTTCCAAAGCGCGCAAGCTCTCCGATCTTCCAATCAATGCCCAAAATTATGTGAAGTTCCTCGAAGAAATTTCGGGTGCTCCGATGAGCGCAATCGGTGTTGGTCCGGGCCGTGATGAGACGATTGTTGTGAGGGAGTTCGTCTCATGACCAAAGTATTAGTCACAGGTGGTGCGGGATATATCGGCGCGCACGTTGCAGCCGAACTTCTCAATGAAGGCTATAGCGTTCGAATATTCGACGATTTCTCTAACGGGCTACATCGTCGCGTTGACGGAAAGTTCCGCGACATCGTTGAAGGCGATATCCAAGATCGCGAGAAGTTAATTCAAGCGATGCAAGGCGTGGATGCCGTCATTCATCTTGCTGCGAAGAAAGCGGTGGAGGAGTCAGTAAAGAATCCACTCAAGTATTACGAGAACAATGTTGGCGGAACTTTGAATCTTCTTGCTGCGATGTCGGTCAAAGGTGTGAAACAAATCGTCTTCTCATCTAGCGCTGCGGTCTATTCCCCAAATGATAAAGATGCCATTGAAGAGAGTGATCCAACCATTCCACTTTCGCCTTACGGCGCCACAAAACTATTGTCGGAAGATCTTATTTCTAGCGTCGGGGGAGCAGAAAAGATCTCACATATCTCACTTCGCTACTTCAATGTCGTGGGCTCAGCGCTCCCTGAATTTGGCGATAACTCAAAAGATAACTTGGTTCCTAAAGTTTTCTTAGCCCTCAAGAACGGAAAGCGACCAGAAATCTTCGGCACCGATTACCCAACTCCTGATGGCACATGTATCCGTGACTACATCCATGTTCGTGATCTTGCTAAAGCACATGTTGCGGCTTTGAAGAAAACTAATTCAGACTACGTCAGCGCCGTCTACAACGTCGGTTCAGGAAATGGATATTCCGTCCGCGAGATGATGAATCAGATTTCTTCAACTCTTGGTCGTGATGTCAATCCTCTCGAATCCCCAGCCCGCGCAGGCGACTCACCGAAACTCATCGCATCCACAAAGAAGATTGCAAGCGAACTTGGTTGGAAACCGACTTCTTCACTAAAAGAGATGATCGATTCTTCCTGGGAAGCTGAAAAGGCAAACGCATGAGCATCCTTGCTGACCGCTACGCCTCACGTGCGATGAAAGAGATCTGGTTTGCTGAATCAAAGATCCGCGCCGAACGAAATCTCTGGATTACCGTGATGAAAACGCAAGCCAAACTTGGTTTCGATATCCCGACTCAAGCGATTGCGGATTACGAAAAAGTCAGAGACCAGATTGATTTGGTAAGTATTGAAAAGCGTGAGAAGGAATTGCGTCATGACGTGAAGGCGCGCATTGAAGAGTTCAACGCTCTCGCAGGTCACCAATACATTCACATTGCGATGACCAGCCGCGATCTCACCGAAAATGTTGAAGCTTTTCAGATTCATTCCGCCCTCAAACTCATTCAATCTAAATCAATTGCGCTCCTTGCGCGCCTGGCTGAGAAAAGCGCGGAATATAAGGCCCTGCCTATCGTTGGCCGCTCCCACAATGTTCCAGCCCAGATCACCACGCTCGGAAAGCGTTTTGCAACGATTGCAGAAGAACTCCTCTTCGCCTATTCGCGCCTCGAGAACCTCATCGAGAACTTTCCCATCCGCGGCCTCAAGGGCCCGGTCGGCACCGCTCAAGATAGCCACGACATCATGGGTACGAACTATCAATCACTCGAAAAGAGCATCATCGAATCTCTGGGCTTTACCAACAGTCTAGATTCGACCGGCCAGATCTATCCACGTTCCTTTGATTACGAAGTTCTCACGAGCTTTGTTGCAATTAGCGCCGCTCCATCGAATCTCGCTACATCAATTCGTTTGATGGCTGGAAATGATTTAGTCAGCGAAGGTTTCAAAAAAGGCCAAGTTGGTTCTTCTGCGATGCCTCACAAGATGAACACTCGGTCATGTGAACGCATTAATGGTTTTGCTGCAATCCTCAAAGGTTATGCCATGATGATTGGCGAGATTTCTGGAAACCAATGGAATGAAGGAGATGTCTCCGATAGCGTCGTACGTCGTGTTGCACTTGCCGATGCATTCTTTGCGATTGACGGAATGCTTGAAACGACTCTTACCGTGCTTAATGAGTTTGGTGTTTTCCCCGCGATGATTGAAAAAGAGATCAAGACTCACCTTCCATTCCTTGCCACCACAAAAATCCTCATGGCTGCAGTAAAGAATGGAATGGGCCGTGAAGATGCTCACGAAGCGCTAAAGGAAATCTCCACGAAGGTCGCTACCGATATTCGCGATGGAAAAGATGCCGACTTACTCCAAGCAATTGCTGAAGATTCACGGATCCCGCTATCTCACGCCGACCTCACGAAACTCATTGCATCACCCTTGGAATTCGCTGGTCTTGCCCAAGAACAATGCGACGCCGTCATCGCAAAGGTCTCAGCCATTACTAAGGCTCACCCCGACGCCGCCTCTTACAAACCCTCATCTATCCGGTAAACCGGCGACTTTTTGCGCCTCTTCCACGCTCAAGGTAGGGTTCGGACATCACAGATTACAAAGGTAGGGAGGGCTCGCTATGGGGCGTGGCCGTTCAAAAGCTAAGCAGACTAAAGTCGCACGCGATCTTAAATACCATTCGCAAGAT
>Ga0214923_10004952_pt1 | contig 15722 bp, 17 predicted proteins | sample LL1510_MetaG_FD_177993 | JGI IMG/M metagenome (GOLD analysis project Ga0214923, IMG submission 177993) | Freshwater microbial communities from Lake Lanier, Atlanta, Georgia, United States - LL-1510 | ecosystem: Environmental > Aquatic > Freshwater > Lake | place: USA: Georgia | collected...
GAATTCTATGTTTAATCGTAATATCACAATGGATGATGTTGCTTATATTCTAAATGAGAAATTTGGTTCTACAATTGGAATGGTATACACTGATTTCAACTCGCAGAAATTGATTATGCGTATTCGTCTTGATAGAGAGATTGATAAGGAGGCCGACGACTATACAAATTTCAAGAGATTTCAAGCTCGTCTTCTAATGACAGTGGCAGTTCGTGGTGTTCCTGGAATTAAGGCGGCCTCATTTAGTAAGGTGGAGAATCGTATAGAAATTATTGAGGGCAAGCCTACAAAGATTTCTGAATATTCCATTGATACGGACGGCAGCAATTTCATTGAGGTAATGAATCACCCCGCAGTTGATCCAACCCGTCTTTATACAACAAATGTTCATGACGTAATGGATGTTCTAGGAATTGAAGCAGGACGTAATATTCTTCTGACAGAGATTGAGTCTTTGTTTGCTGATGCGGGTGTAAATTTCAGACACTTAGGTCTACTTATTGATAGCATGACTCGTAATGGTCGCCTGATGTCAGTTGACCGTTATGGTATTAATAAGAATAATATTGGTCCTTTGGCAAAGGCATCTTTTGAGGAGACAGAGAAAATCCTGTTGCGGGCTGCTCTCTTTGGAGAGATGGATCCTGTGACGGGTGTTTCAGCCAAAATCATGACTGGTCAGACAATGCGTGGTGGGACTACGTTTTCACAGTTGCTTCTAGATGAGTCTGTGCTAATGAGGCTACAGAAGGGTCTACCTCCAGTAGCGGATGAGGAAGAGGAGGATGTAGAGGAACTGGATGAGGATGATATCGCAGAAGAGTTGGCCACTATTGGCGATGACAGATGTAATGCTGTAAGGTTACGTATGAATACAGTAATGCCAGAGGGTGATATGGATTTAGAGGAGCCTGATGTAGTGTTCAATGTTTTGGAGTAGGGCCTAAAATAGTTTATAGTAATATAAGTATACGAGATGCTTTCTCTTCTTTTTTTTCTAACAATTCTAAGTTCTAGTGTTTTAGCGCATAATGTAACTGAGTATGCTCTTGCGAATAGTTATAGTCTTGTTAAGAGCCCCTATCCCACATTCCAGGCCTGGCAGAGCCTATATGGAAAGGAGTATCTCTCTGCCACTGAGCGTGATTATCGTGAGTCAATGTATGATCGTAATGTCCGTAAGATTGCCAGACACAATGCGAAGGGACTTTCTTGGACTATGGGTGTAAATCAGTTTGCGGATATGTCTAAGCATGAGTTTGCGACAAAGTATCTATCTGGTGTTAGCGCAGGAGGATACAATAATGCTACCCATAGACGTGAGAAGAACTATGACTGGTCTCTTCTGCGCACAAATCTTAGCGCTCTTCCTAGTTCGGTGGATTGGACAACCAAGGGTGCCGTGACTCCCGTTAAGGATCAGGGTCAGTGTGGTTCTTGTTGGGCTTTTTCTTCTACGGGTGCTCTAGAGGGTGCTTGGTTTGTTTCTAAGAAAGTTCTTACAAATCTATCTGAGCAGCAGTTGGTAGATTGCTCTACTTCTGAGGGAAATCAGGGATGTAATGGTGGTTTAATGGATTATGCGTTTCAGTATGTTGTTGATAACAAGGGGCTAACTTCTGAGGCCGCTTATCCTTATACGGCTACGGGACCTAATGATTGTAGTGCCAAGGGTCTTCCTGTGCTAGTTACAGTAAAAGGATTTACAGATGTTCCTACAAATTCTCAGTTGGCTCTAATGACAGCGGTTGTTCAGCAGCCTGTTGCGGTTGCTATTGAGGCAGATGAAGATACCTTTCAGTTTTATTCTTCCGGTGTTCTAACAAAGTCATGTGGAACCAATTTGGATCATGGAGTTCTTTTGGTTGGTTATGGAACTCTTAATGGCCTAGATTACTATAAGGTAAAGAATTCTTGGGGCTTAGGGTGGGGTGAGAATGGATATGTGCTTCTAGGGCGTGGGCCAACATATAATGGGAATCAGGGGCAGTGTGGAATTCAGATGGATCCTTCTTATCCTGTGGTATAGAAACCTGTGGTTTAAATAAAAATTGACAATGAATTATATTTCTATGTTTTACATAGTAATATAATGTCATTTCTTAGTTACAAGAGACAAGAAGCTAATTTACAAGAACGATTTGCTAATTCTAAAATTAGCATTGAACCAATTGATGGCGCAGATTTATTGTATACAGATGGAGAAGCATCAAAATATACATTTAAAATAATAATTGACCGATTTGACACTGTATATATGCCACAAATGAAATCTAATATTTCTGAAAGTTATAAAAAAATTATCAAAGAATGGATGACGTATGTTGAAAAACAAGAGGGCTAAACGACCTTAACTAAATACAAGTATGTCTTGGCCTGAAGTAAAACCACCATGGAAACATGTAACTTGGCTATCATGGCCTGACACTGAATCATGGATTTCTAGTCCAAAGACACAGTGGTCTGAAGAAAAACTTGAATCTACAGTTACTGAATTAGATGAACTAAAATTAGCAATTGAAACATTAGATAAAGCTGGAGAATGGGAAATTTTAAAGCGAACATCTAATCCATATGAGTTAGTTTTTTCACAGACACAAGATAAACGAATTCCACAATCAGTTTCTAGTATTAAACCATTGAGTAGATCATTTTTCAAAATGATTGAAATATTACATGTTCTTGATTTTTTTAAACGTTTTAACGGTAAAAAAATAAAGAGTGCTCATGTATGCGAAGGACCTGGTGGATTTATTGAAGCAGTTTTATATTTATCAAAAAAGAATTCAGTAACAATAGAAGAATCATATGCAATGACATTGAGGCCAACAAAATCAAATATTCCAGGATGGAAACGTGCTTATAATTTTTTAAAAAATTATCCAGTTGTTAAAATAGAATATGGCGCAGATAATACAGGAGATATTCTAGTACCATTGAATCAAGGTGCTTTTTTAGAAAGAACAAGGAATCGGTGTCATATTTTTACAGCAGATGGTGGTTTTGATTTTAGTGAACATTATGGAACACAGGAAGAAGAAGTTCTTCCTTTACTTATATCTTCTGCTCTTATTGGTCTTCAGACTTTGGTTAAAGGTGGAGATTTTGTTCTAAAAATATTTGATATGGAGACTAAGTCTACAACAGATTTAATAGCACTTTTATCATTTTGTTTTGAATCTTGGACATTATATAAACCTAGTCTAAGTAGGCCATGTAACGCAGAGAAATATTTTCTGGGTCGCAATTGTAAGGTTGTTCCTGGGTGGATTTTAAAAACGTTTGTAGAGATTAGGAATGCATATGCTTGTGGATTCAAGCACATGATTTCCATTTTTCCATCTTTACCTCAAAAAATTTCATCTTCAATTGATGTATTTAAAAAGGAATATTATGAACAGCAAGTTGGCGCTTTGAAATATGCTATTGAACACAAAGAGGAATGGAATTCTGATTTTATTACAAAATGGAAAGAAATTCAAGAAAACTCTATTTTTTGGTGTAGATTTTTTCAAATACCAATGCGTCAACTAAGTTTAACAAGCACAAAAGTAAATAAAGAAAAAACTATTCTTTGGAGTCAAGTTGTGGCTTCACATACGCATTTAGAAGATGTTGCCCCACCTGAATAGAAGCCTCGTGTTGTGACGCTACGCCTCTGCCCATCTTTTCTAGCATCATTAACATCATATCAAGAGACCTCTTGTCGTAACCACCAGGTCTAGTGATCATTTCTAAAATATTAGGATACTCCTCGCAAAATTCAGGAAATACTGACTTAATAGTATCAAGACTATGAGAACTCTTTAACATTTCTGTTATCTTTAGGATATGATCTCTAACAAAAGAAGAACGCTCAGAGGCATTAAAGCGTGTAGGTTCAGTAGCTGCTTTTTCAGATAATTTCTTTACAGAAGTTGTATTCAAATCCATCTACCGTTGTTTGTAAAAAGTATTATAGAAATAAACCGCATCTAAATAGAATGTCATTCCCTGTTGGACCTCCATTTAATCCACACGTTTCTAAGATTCCTATTCTAGACTCATCTTCCGGAAATCCAAAAGCCTATAAAGATCCAAATTCTACTGCGTCTCTTGGAAAAAAACTTCAAGCAATGACTGACCAGGCATCAGCAGATACCTTATATGATACACCTCCTAAGAAAGTAGAAGGATTTAGAAATGAATTGTATAATCCATGGATTCTTAAGACAGAATCATGTTCTAAAAAAGAGGGATTTAGAACAAGTTTAGAATATTCTTCCTTTGAACCTAAATCTTCTAATTTGGGAATTCTATTACTATTATTCAGTGGTTTGACGGCGTTAATTCTTTCCTTTTCAAAGAAATCCAAGAAATAGATATGTCTGAAGACTGCCTAGTTATTTTAGATACATGGTTGGTTGAACAGAAAAATAAAATATATAATGAACACATTAAAGCTGACAATGATGAGAATGAATTACAAGCATTTAGTGATTCTTTAGAAGAGTATGCTATGAATCTTATTCACGCAATTAAAAACGAATTATTTAATGAACTCAAAACTCTTGAATGGCCAAATGATTTAATGGAATGCATAAAAGACGTAGGTATCCGGGTTGATATTCTAAATGATATAGAATCTTCATTTATAAGATATCCTTTTAATCGTAGTAAAATTCATAGAAAAGAATTAGAAAGAGAAAATGCTGGTCTACAATAGATATGGTTGAATCTCTCCCCTACGATGAAAAAAAAGGATGTCCATCTGGATTTCATAAACGCTCTTCTTATACATCAAAAAAGGGCCACCGTGTTGGTCCCAGATGCGTAAAAGCGCAAACAGTCTATAAAGATTCTAGAAAGAACTACACACGACGAATTTTACAAAGACAACAAAGTAGATTAAAAAGTGTAGGTAAATCTGCGACTAGTAAGATAAAATGCCCCCCAGGTAAAGTTATTCGTCATGGATATGTAAGACGATTTGGAAAAACTATTATGCGAAAGGGGTATACTGTTAAAAGAGCTAGAGGAAAGACCTATCATATATATCCTGAGAGAAAATCAGTGTTTGTTAAACCTACTTGTGTAAAAGATAAAGGAGATCCCAGTGTAAAACCCCCAGGTCCCGGCAAGGGTATAGGATTTTTACGCAAAGGTGAACTTAAGAAGCATGGATATGTATTTTTAAAACATAGAGAACAACGCCATTTAGCGTTAAGATCTGCCATAAGAGAATTTGGCTCTTTAGGAGTATATCATAAGTTAGATGCTATTGTAAAACTTTCTAAATATAGTAATCCCAATGCTTCTAGAATTTTTAAAGAAGATCGTGAATGGGTAAGAGGTCATTATAAATTAAAGATATAGTGTGTAGAATTATCTTTGATAATTTTTACTATATTGCGAAAATAAGAAGAGCAATGGATATTGAAAAATCCATTTCCCCTGTTATTGTTCCAGAACATCCTGTACCATATTTTTTGGCTTTTTTTACTATTCTAGTTACTGTTGGAATTTATGTAGCTTTAGAAACTTTTGGAAATTTAGCCAATATTAAGGAAAAGTGGCCAGAATACAGATGTCAACCACATATGATGCCTTTAGCTGGGCTTTTTGGATATGATATAAATGAAAATTTTAATTTTTGTTTAGGAGAAATTATTAAAGATCAGACTAAAGGTGTTGCAGCACCTTTTACCGCAGGAATGTTTGGATTTACGGGTGTTCTAACAAATCTGATGAATTCCGCAAATTCATTTCGTGAAACTATGGCGACGTTAGTAGGAGGAGTTCTAAAAATTATAGCAGAATTCAAGGCACGAATGACAGCTCTAATGGGTCGTGTAAAACTAACTGCCTCTAGAATGAAAGCGTTAATGTTTCGTGTCTATGGAACTATGTTTGCAGTAATGTATATGGGTATGTCAGCTCAGACTGGTATAGCAAATTTTGGAGATACATTTATTTTTAAATTTTTAGATACTTTCTGTTTTCCCGCAGATCAAGAAATAGAATTAGATGATGGTCTAGTATTAATGTCAGAAATTTTAGTGGGGGATGTTCTAAAGGGTGGATCTAAAGTAGAAACTATTTACAAGTTTGCCGCAGATGGCCAAGAAATGGTAGAGTTATCTAATATAAAAGTAAGTTCAAATCATTTTATTCAATATAATGGAAAATGGATTATGGCTAAAGATCATCCAGATGCCAGAGTTATAGAACCATGGTCAGGAGGTATAGATAATCCATTATTTTGTCTAACAACCCATGATCACTTGTTGCCCATTGGCCCTTATATTTTCGCAGATTATGATGAGACAGATGAAGCAAACGCAGCAACACAAGGATGGGTAGATTCATCGTTGAATGGTAGAAAGATTACTGAATTTCCTGATGTTTCTTATGATATTGGTTCTCCTTCTCAGACTAGAATTCTAACTAGGGATGGATATAAGTGTCTAAATGAGATTAGGCTAGGGGATTATATAACGGAAACCAATAGGGTTATAGGAATTCAAGTAATGAAATTAAGTGAATTTTGTAAATTACCAGGAGGTCAACTTATAGCAAGAGGTGCTTTATTGTGGAATAGTAAAAAGGGAGAATGGTCTCGTGCTTATTCTTTTCTTCCTTCAGCCACATATACTCCTAGAGAATGTATAGCACTTTTTGTAAGCCCCGGTGCTAAATATGAATTAGAAGGAGGATGGATAATTCGTGATGCCATGGAAGTTTATAGTCCAGATACCAAGAAGTCGTATGCTGAGGTATTATTAAAGAAAAAAGCAGAATAGATGGAAGAAGGACCTGTAAAAGAAGGGCCTATACAAGAAGGACCTGTAAAAGACCCCATATCAAATGTTTTGATATCAACATTTGTTATTTTAAATCTGACTCTTTCTATTGGGCTTTATTTTATCTTGAATAATTCATCTAGGCTAGATATAATAGCACATTGGTCAGAAAAACGCTGTGATTTTGATGTATTAATGGGTTCTTTTATGTATAAACCAGATTCAGATTCTCGTTCAAGTTTTGAATTTGCATCAGACAATTTTAATTTTTGTGTTTCTTCTAAAGCCAAGGAATATCTAAAAACTTTATTTGGATCACTGTATGAAATTCTAAAAAAGCAAATGGACGCAGCTGACATTATGACAAATGTGATGAAAGTAATGAGAGCACAATTAGCTACTATCTATCAACCTTTTTCTAGATTAATGGGTAATTTCTGGGTAAAATTCAAACAAATTGGATTTGAGGCATCTAAGACATTTCAACATCTCTACATGGCCATGAAAAAAGCAGCAGGCGCTGCTATTGCCTCTATATTTATTGCATTATCTCTACAAGCTGCTTTTATGAATACAATTGACTTTGTAATTAAAGTAATTATGATTGTTCTTTATATTTTAATGGGTCTTCTCTTTGTATTTTTCTTACCTATTTTACCCCTTTTAGCTATTGTTTTAATTACTGTATCTGGGATTGAGAATGCAATGCCTGGATCTACTGGACCAATGGGGTCTGTCTTTTGTTTTCATAGAAATACAAAAGTAATTATGTCTGATCTGAGAGAGGAATTTATCAGTGATCTGAGACCAGGAGATATCTTAGATGGAGAGAATTTAGTTCAGGCAGTAATTGAAGTTCCATCTGAAGAGTTGTATGATTTAGATGGGATCTTAGTCAGTGGATATCATTGTCTTTATGATGGTGAAGAAGTTGTTTATGTAAAAGATCATGCTAGAGCATTTAAAACAAATAATAAAGAATCTACTCTTTGGACTCTTATTACAGAAAAGCGTGAAATTCCCATTATGGGATCTAAGGGTCCTTTAAAATTCTTAGATTGGGATGAGATTCCAGATTCTAGGGAAGCAGAGGAAGCATGGGAAAAAGTGGCAAATGGACTCTTAAATGAGAAACATCTAATTAAATCTATGAATACTTTAGTACCTTTAGCAGCACCTTGCTTAGATAGAACAATTAAGGTATTTGTTCATCAGGGAGGATGGCGTTATCTAAGAGAAATTAAGATTGGCGACTGGATTCAATCTGATGAAACTAGATCATGGACACACGTTAGAGGAATCTGTAAACGAACTGTTTCTGGGGGAATAGGCTTAGATGGAAGTCGAATGTCAGATGGAAATTGGATCTTAGATTCTAATCAGATTTGGAGACATCCCGAAGGTACAATAGATTCTAGGGCGTGGAGTGGTCTACAACTCATAACAGATTCCGGATCATTTAAGATTCAATTAAATACTGGAAAAGAACTTGTAGTGCGTGATTTTACAGAGATTGGTTCTAATTTAATTCTTGAATCTCACACCCGGGTTGAAAAGCTCTTAGAATAGTATTTCCAAGGACCAAGGCTCTATAAAATAAAAAAGATGCGGTCAAAGAAGAAGATGAGACAGTTAATGTTTCTTGCTGGAATGATTTTACTTGTCGTAGCTGCTATGTTAGTATCTCGTAGTTCACTTGTTCGTGGGGCAACTCGTGATGGATTTGCTTCTTACTATCTTCAGAATGCAGGTGGGGCCAAGGATTCTTATTCTAAGATGGGACCCTTTGACGGAGTGGGTTTAACCTGTCCGGATGGAGGAAGTAGTTGGAAGTGTAATACGCCAAATGAGCCTCTAAATGGCCCTGCGTTTGAGCCCGGCCCAGATTCCCTTTTTATGTTTAAGAATAATCAGTGCAAACCTGAGTGCTGCCCTTCTTCCTATGCCTGTGATGGTGGATGTGTATGCACAAGCCCTGATCAACGCCAAGTTATAGCATCCCGTGGAGGAAATCGCACAACGCCTGAAGATTCTTTATAAACTATATACTACTATTATGATTTATCAAACTTTGATATATCATAATATATTCCAAAAACAAAGATAACTACTATAAAATAGATATGAATAGCACGGTTCAAAGAATGAATAGCTTAGTTGCACTACCTACAAATGCAGTGAAAAACATGCCAAAAATGAATACTTTATTTAACAATAATCCAAAAGTTAATTCTGGAACAAGCGGATGGAATACGCCAATTATGTGGTTTGTAGGATTTCTTATTGTATTTCTCATTATTTTTAGTATTTTTTATGATAAATTCATGAATTCTTTAACAAACTTAAATAATCAATTTAATATTTGGTTAACAGGATATGGGCATCCTGTTCAACAAGAACAAGAAAATATACCCGTTGACGCACCAGTCGCACCTCAAGATGAGGGGTCTAAGACTCGTACTGGAATGAGTGGTATAGTAGAAAAACTTTTACCCCCGGGCAAGGAAGTCTTTTCAATTAGCAAGAATAACTATTCTTACTATGACGCTGCTCCACTTTGTAAAGCTCTTGGAGCAGAATTAGCAACTTACGAGCAGGTAAAACAAGCTTGGCAGAATGGAGCAGACTGGTGTAATTATGGATGGGTAAAAGGTCAGATGGCTGTTTTTCCTACACAGAGCAGCACTTATGAGGAGTTACAGCAGGGTCCTGAAGATCAGAAGGGTGCGTGTGGAAAACCAGGTCTAAATGGTGGATACTTTGATAATCCTGAACTCAAGTATGGTGTAACATGTGTAGGAAAAAAGCCATCTCAGAGCCAGCATGATGCTAACGCAATAGCAGCAGGGTCAACCCGGCCATTAACGGCTTCAGGATTAGAATTTGATAAAAAGGTCCAACAATTCAAGGAAGAATCTGATAATATTGGAATTATGCCATTTAACAAGGAGAAATGGACTAATTAATTTAATAGAGGGACCAATTCTTCCTTGAATATGTCTCAATAGTATCACCTTGCTCTTCAGTTTCTTCCTCCTTCTCAGCATCTAATATTTTCTGTGTAATCTTTCCAGGGATTCCAGAAGTAACATTAATCCAGGTATAACAGAACTCCTTAATCAAATGATCAAATCGAGTTCCACAAACTTCATAACAGAAAGACCAGTTATTCAAGAATTCATTAAATACAAATGTATCTAGAATATGATCAAATGTTTCTCTGTCATAAGAAAGATTACGATGCTTTGGCCCAGGGATAATAAGATCCTTACCATGCGGTGTAGTATGAATCATGTAGCAGAAATAAAGAAATTTCCTGGCAATTACAGTATCTAGTTCATTCCATGAATATCCAGATTGTTTAATGAAAGGGTTAAGACCCTCATAGAAGAAGTATAAGATTGCTTCCTCTATGGTTCCCTCATTTGTGCCTGGCCCAACATAAGCATGCTGATTCAACCAATTAACAAACATATCTAAGTATACTTATACTTAACTTTGAGTTTCCCCCATTTTCAATTTTTTGAGTCGCAAGGAAGTGGTTACGGCACGTTGTTCCTTAATATGATTTAATAGCTCAGTGGTTAATTTATCAGGATTTGAAATTTCAGAATGTGATTTGAAAAAACTTTGTATTGACTCTTGAAGTGCTTTTATTGTTAATCCAGCAGTTGCCTTTTCTTCTTGTAATTGTAACTTTCCTCCGGAGATTTGAATAACTGCGTTTGTCATCTGATGTTGATTTAATAAAGTATACACTTGTTCTTCAAATGAATCCCGTTGTTTTCTAGAATTAGTGAGTTGTTTCTGAAGAGCAGAAGACATATTATCATAGTGAACCCATCCACGAATATTATGTGCTAAGGCTTCGTTATTCATTTACATATACTTTTGATTTATCTGAGATTATGAAAGCGCAGTAGTAACTAAGGGTATGTTATTCTTGCTCAAGGTATGTAATTGAAACATAAGAAGGCCTACACTTGTTAAAGACATAAGCAATATAAGCGAAAACAAGATACATGTAAGAATAATATAAGGAAACATGCGATCTAAGATATGTCTTAGGAGTGGATCAATACATTGGTGTTGAATTTTTTCTCTATTCACCGGATCTTGAAAAAACTGAAGTGCTCGATTTAAAACACTATTTACCATTGTCCCGGGTACAGGCATATCTACGAATTCCTATTTAAACTTGAATCTATCAATTCCCGCAGAGAAATGTCCTTTGTTGCGCCTGTTTGGAATTCAAGTGATAATCATTATGTAATTGAACTTTTATCTGAGTTTAGTGAAACTATGGTTACATCAATTGCAAAGGATGCTAATGGTAATACAGTATTTAGTGACGATACTACGCTAGAAAATCTAACAGGCACAATTATTCATGCTCTGATTGAAGATGGAAATGAGGGAAAATGGTTTACCAAGCTTCCTTCTCATGAGCAGCTAGTTAAGAGAGTTAGACATACATTTAAGGCTTTAGCTCAAGATACTAATAATGTAGCAAGCCCTACAAATCTGTTTTTAACTCCAAAGCAAGTTACCATTGTTTGGACTCCTAAGACTGTAAATACAGTACCGCAGATATCATTTGATGATTCCGACTCCGAAGCTTCTTCAGATGGCGATGAAGTAGAAGTTCCAGAAAGTAATCTGCCAGTTGTTCAATTAACAGATGATGCGAAGGAAACACAGGAAGAATATTTACTAACTCGTCTCCGGGCAGCCAAGGCTCGCGTTGAAGCCGAGCAGATTCGTATGCAATACTTTGAAACTACTGGTCGAATGCCCCCGGATTCTGATTCTGAAGATGAATGAAACGTAACTTTTTTATACTCTGCTAACAGAAATCACATGGCAGGTCTAAGAACTCGTGACATTGTTTTAGGCTTAGTTGCCCTTGCGGTTGTTGTTTTTGCAGTATATCTAATTGATCCTTCTCTAGGAGGTCTATTACGTCGTACTGATGGTTTTATGGCTACTCTATCTAGCGCAGCCCTTGGCAACCAGCCTGCTAACTTTCCCGGTGGTTCAGGTGCTGCCATGCGTGATGCTGTAATGAGCAATCCTAACAGAGCTGAAGGATTTTCTAATATGTCTGACATGGAGGGACCCGCCTCCTTTGGTAATGCTGAGAAGCCTGAGGGATGCTATCCTCGGGATCAGCTAACCCCTGGCGAACTCCTACCCAAGGACCAGAACAGCGTTTGGTCTCAGCAGAATCCCATGGGCACTGGCTCTCTAAAGGGCAAGAACTTCTTGTCTGCGGGTGCTCTAATTGGTATTAACACAGTTGGCCAGAGCATGCGTAACGCAAACTACCAGTTACGCTCAGAGCCTCCAAATCCTCAGGTAGCAGTGTCTGTATTTAACCAGAGCACAATTGAGCCTGACACCAATAGACGTTCCTTAGAGATCGCATAATACTTTTTTAAAAAAGTATACAAAAACTTGTTAGAAAAAGTAAAAATATTAGTGTAAAACACATATAATATCTCTGTAAGATCTTATATTGGTTTAGAATGGACAGCCTAGTATCAGGTGTCTGGGGTTTTGTTCATAATGCTACATCAAGTTATCCTATTACACAAGTTCGTAGTAAGGTGGATGGACTTATGTATAATGTAAGAGACATGTCTGATAAACAAGCAGCCGCAGATTTATTAGCACGTGTAAGACAGAAGTTAAAGAAACTGATTGATGTGCTCCGGCAAAGATACCCCGGTAAGGCTCAAGTAATTCAATTGAATGAGAAATTTGAGGCTGATCCCAAGCGTTTCTACGAAGCAACCCCGGATTCTGAACATGTCTCATATAGTGTAAATAAAGGAGATAGTATTCATTTGTGTTTGAGACAAAAAGATGAGAAGAAAGAATCTCTAGTTGATGAGAATGTAATGGTTTTTGTTGCTTTACATGAGATGGGGCATGTTATTACATCTCCATCATTTGCGAGTCATGGTCCAGAATTTTGGAATAATTTTGGTTGGCTTTTACGAGAAGCAGAAGCCATTGAAATTTATAAATATCAAGATTTTCGAGCACACCCGGTAACGTATTGTGGTGAGAAAATAACGGACCAACCCAAATATGATGCGACTAAGGATATGCAGAATGAGATGGGAAATCCACTTAAGATAGGAAACGTAGGCTAATTTAGATATGGCCCTGAGTCTAAGAGAACAATTCAAATCCCTCCTTGAACCTGAATTGATGGAGGGATTAGTTGATCAAACAATACGGTTTAAAATTCACCGTTTTCAAAATGCTGGTTCTCCAGATGAAGTAACATCTTATGAATTAGGGCCTTTACCTAGATGGTTTACATTATATGAAATGAAATTAGCCTTATGGAATGCATTTAAGAGAGATCCTATTTATACTCCATCACTTGTATTTTTAGGAATAAAAGATGAATCTATTCAATTAGTTCCTGGCCCTCCACCTCCTGGCCCTCCACCTCCTGGAGCAATTGAAGCTGCTAAGAGAAGAGTGCTTGGTAAACCTAAACAGCAATTATTCAAGCGCCCTGGTCAACAAGGTGGAGCAGATATGTATAAACCACTTGAACTCTTATGGAAATTAGAATCATTTATATCATTGGTTTCGCCTAATCTCAGAATGGTTGGTCCTCCAGATGATCGTTTTGTTGATTCCGCAGGAGGCCAAAAAATGGTTTCAAAAGTTAATCGTATCAGAATGACATTAAATGATATTTTTGAGATTGATAAAGGAAAGACTATACCAGAAATTCATGTATTTCTTTATACAGATCTTTATGATCGTATTGTTGGTCCAAGACCTTTAGGAGAACGTGATATATATGGACGCATTATTCCGTATTTTCCTTTTTTAGATCCTGAAAAATTACCAGATACTAGTGGTCAAGGTGCTATAACAGCTATTATGATTACACAGGCTGATTTAACAGCAGCAGCTTTAAAACAATGTCTTTATTTGGAAGAATTGCTAGTAACTCTTGAAGGTGAACTTCAAATGCCAAAATTAGATGGTATAAAATTTTTAAGATGGGCATGGAATCTTCCACCTGCTGTATGGGAAGGACCTTCTATTCTATTTTTTGAAACACCAGTAACACATGAGCGTCCTTATATGCGATTATTTCCTGGAATGGGTCAACCTCTAACTAAGATTTATGTTAAAGGTCTTTTACCAATTCCAGACTTGGCTGATCCAGAAATTTTACTTCAATGGAAGCAAGATAAAAATCCAGATGTTGGAAAAGATTGTATGTATATGAAATTAGTTATAAATGATGAGCAGAGCTTTCCTCTATATGCCACAATGCGAGTATGGAATGATGGGACCTCGGATTTATTAATTCAACCATTAAAACAAAAACGAGTATTAGATCCACGAAGTGATTTGGATTCTGCTCCAGAGGCATTATCTGTTGCGTTTAATGGTTTACCTTATTTAAGCCAAGAGCCTTCATTAGCTCAAGCAGATTTAGTTCTTAAGATTCGTCTAGCTAGAGAAGAATTACAAATTACAAAGTCAGTCATACAAAAAAGACTCAAGTTTTTTTCTTCTATTTTTCAGGAAATTCCTCCTCTACCAAATGAACAACCTCTAGCTATGTTACGATACAAGGGTGTAAGTAATTTCTCTAGTGAAGATCGCATCTTTGCTTTTTTAACACAAATTACAAGCCACGAACTTGTTGCAGGAGAAACACATGAGGAAACTTGGGCACCAAGAGTATCAGAGGAATTTCAACTTTCTTTAGATGAAGCACGAAAGCAAGTTGTGAGTTTCTTAGCACAAAGAAATGAATATGTATTAGCTGTTCCTGAAACCAAGGATTTTATTTTAAATAAAAATCCAGGTGTTGATATCGCAATACACGGACAACATCCAACATATACATTTCATATTTACAGAGCAGAAAGTTTTCAAGTATATAAGACTATTACAAATATGTTAGGATTACTAATTAGTGCTCCTGCTGATAGATTTGTTGTAGGAAAAACAAGCGCTTTACAAAAAGGAACTAAGGTTATAAAACCAACTGTGCCATTAGAGCCAATTATAGAAACAGTAGTTCCTGCTCAAGTTTTAGTTGGTGAAGAAGGTGATGTTGATTCAGATGGTAATGAATTACCAGATACTGCTCCAGCTATTTTAGAAGACTTGCCAGCATTTATGACGATAGCTGCAAATGAGGGGTTACCTGCGGTTTCAAGTGAAACTTTACCTGCGGTTTCAAGTGAAACTATACCGGCGGTTTCAAGTGAAACTATACCGGCGGTTTCAAGTGAAAGTATACCTACAGTTCTACCCGAGGTTTTAGCTGAACCTTTAGAAAGAAAAACAAAAGCTATTATGACAAGAGGAAATGAAATTCAAACACTTATAGATGAAGGGTATGCGTCACTTGGCCTAGAAGTTCCTGAAGGAGAACGCAATATTGGTGCAAAACATAATGCTGAAGAGGCTGCTCAATTAGAAAAATCACACGCATCTTGGCAACCACAGAAAGAAAATATACCATGGATATATCCAAAAAAATTAACAGCAAAGAACCAGAAAAAAATTTCTAATTTAAATAGAGAATTAGCATCTTTACTTCCTTCAAATTCTATTTTACCTTTAGCTAATGCTCCTGTAAAACCTAAAGCTAGAACATTAAAAAGAAAAACTTTACCTGCTGTATATGATTCTTCAAGTGTGCCTCCACCTTTACCTCCACCTGTTCCTGCGATATCAAGTGAGGCTATACCTTTAGGACAACGTAAGACATTAGGAAAACCTAAGGTGTTAGGAGAACCTAAGGTGTTAGGAGAACCTAAGGTGTTAGGAGAACCTAAGGTGTTAGGAGAACCTAAGGTCTTAGGAGAACGTAAGATATTAGGAAAACCTAAGACTTTAGGAAAACCTATAAGTGAAAGTATTACTAAATCAATGGCGCAA
>Ga0214923_10004954_pt1 | contig 15719 bp, 18 predicted proteins | sample LL1510_MetaG_FD_177993 | JGI IMG/M metagenome (GOLD analysis project Ga0214923, IMG submission 177993) | Freshwater microbial communities from Lake Lanier, Atlanta, Georgia, United States - LL-1510 | ecosystem: Environmental > Aquatic > Freshwater > Lake | place: USA: Georgia | collected...
CCCCACGCGAAAAGCGACCAACGACGAGTTGCAACAAGCCATCCTTCACCGACGCGACCCGTAATCAATGCTGCGACAGCAAAGGCGAACGGCACAGTCACGCCGACGTATCCGAGATACAAAATTGGCGGATGAAACATCACCAAAATGTGATTCTGCAAAAGCGGGTTCGGGCCGGGGCCGTCGAGTACGCCTGGCGCTCCAACAGCGAATGGATTCGCTGGGAAAAATGAAACCAAGAAGAAGAATGCCGAGACGACAAACATCACACCGAGCGCCCACGACGCGATGAGGTCTTGCATGCGTTTGCGAACCCAAAACGAAACTGCAGCGGTATAGCCGGCCAAAACCAAAACCCACATCAAGATCGAACCCTCGAGCGCGCTCCAAACTGCAGCGAAGTTATAGAGAGCCGGTGTTGACCACGAACCGACTTTCTGCACATACGCAAGTGAAAAGTCGCGAGTGATCATCGCGTACTCCATAGCCGCGAATGCACCGACTGCGGCCGCCAGCGAAAGCGTCGCAAATCTCGGGATTAGTCGAATGATTTGTTGGTCGTTACGGCGCGCACCTGTAAACGCTGCAAATGCACCGAAAACTGCACCGATGAAACCAACTAATAGAAATGCACGACCGACCGTGCCGCTTATCCCTGCGCTTGCGAACATGCCGCGCTCCCAGAAGAGTTAAGACGATCGGCGTTTTTTTCTGCATACTCATTCGAGTGCTTAACTTCGATGCGATTCGATTCGAAGGTACCGTCAATCATGCGACCGTGCGCCACAACCGAAATGCACTCTTGAAATACTCCACCTGGGTCGCCTGCGTAAACAACATTTATTGATTTGTTATTGAAACTCATCACAAAACTAGTTTTGCCACCAGTTTTTTGTAGAGAACCTTGTTCGACTGTGCCCTGCACTCGTAACCGAGTCGACTCTTTGCAACCACTGCGAACACCAATCTCGTCAACATTGCAGTAATAGTCGATCGCCGACGTCAGAAACTGAGTGACGATGACTATGCCGCCCAGACCAACCAATGAAAGAAGAACGATCGGCAACCACCTGCGTGGTTTTCTCGATGTTTCTGAGGTTCTTGGCGTTAGGTCCACTACAGCCAGGTCTTATCTTTCTCGTCGACAGACTGAGATGATTCTTTAGCGCGACGCAACGTCACAAAAGCAAAAACCAAGATTGCGCCAAGCGTTACGAAATATGAGCCAAAGATAAAACCAGCGTCTTTCATCTACCTCACTGATCCTTCGGTCTTCCGTGCAGCAATTGCCGCATCAAGACCTTGTCGATTGGCAATATCAACAAGCAACATTGTGCGCTGACGATGCAAGACGAGCCAAACGAACACAAGTGTGAAGGCAACGACACCGCTGAACAAAGTGAACAGCATAAGATCATCCATCTTTACATCACCGTTCGGATTCAAAACCGTTGCACCTTGATGCAGACTGCGCCAAAGTACCACACTGAAATGTACGAGCGGTATCTCGAGAACCGCCAGCATCGCGACAACAGCCGAACGACGAGCACGTTGTTCGGCAGAACCCTCGAGTCGGCGCACAGCGAGATAACCGACATAAGTAACGAATAGAAACGCGGTCGTCGTCAAGCGCGGATCCCATTGCCAAAACTCACCCCAGGTCAATCGACCCCACAAACTTCCGGTGATCAGCGTGATCGCCATGAACATCACACCTACTTCGGCAGAGGCGCCAGCGAACCGATCAAAACCCATTGAATGTTTCTTGCTGATCAACCAACTTGCTGATGCGACGGCCGTGAAAATAAATGCAAGATATGCAATCCAGGCTGATGGCACGTGCACATACATAATTCGCACCGACTCGCCCTGCACCACGTCTTGTGGGGTCAGAATCAAACCACTGACGACCACCCAGACCATCACCAAGATCGCTAATGCGCCGATTACTTTTGTCGCACGCGTGCCAGTCGCTGATGTACGTTGCAAAACTTGCGACATCAAAACACCTCTCCACAACCGATTTTCACGAATCTAAAACTATTCATCTATAAGCGACCCAAAAGCCAACGACCCGCCTACACCGAAAACTGCAGCGAATACCGCGAGTAATCCAATCCATGCCCATCCTTCTGAAGTTTGCGCACCGCCACTGCCGAACGCCGCTTCAGTGGCCCTCGTCGCTGCGATTAACACGGGTGCCACTACCGGCAACAACAACAAAGGAAGCAAAGTTTCGCGACCTTTTGCGCCAGCGGTGAGACCGCCATAAAGAGTACCAACGAAGGCCAATCCGCTGGTTGCGCAAAACACACAAGTGACCAACAACACCACACCGATCGCACTCACGTCGACCCTATATAAAACGAGAGCGCTGAAGATAAGAACCATTTCAAGCGCAACTAATTTTGCCGCTAGTGCAATTGCTTTGCCAAAAAAGACTGCCGACAATTCAATGCCGGCAACTCTCAACGAATCAAGCGCACCGTCGGCAGTGTCGATCGCAAAAGACCGCTGAACAATTATCAACAATGAAAACAATGTCGCCAGCCAAACCAGGCCACCGGCCACACGCTGCAGTACGTCGTCGTTGTCGAGCGCAAAGGCAAACATCACCATCACCAGACCAGCGAATGGCAGAACCTGATTAGTGACGACACGGCTGCGCAATTCAATTTGAACGTCTTTTAAAAATACGGCTGTGACAACTTTGCCTTTACTGACAGGCATTGAAGAATCAGACTTCATGATTCGGTCACCAACCCACCTGCAACCATCAAAGATCGTGTTGCCAAATTTCGTGCACGATCAATTTCGTGGGACGCAAACATGACAGTTGCACCTGCTTCTCGCGCGGCTCGCAATGTCTTATCTAGTTCATCGCGACCGTGTGTGTCGAGACCAGCATGCGGTTCGTCAAGCAACCACAATTGCGCTCGGCGCACGATCAACGTCGCCAAAGCACAACGGCGCTTTTGCCCTGCCGAAAGATTTGCCACGCGCGTTGTACACAAGCGATCAGACAATCCCATGATCTGCATTGCAGTCTTCACGTCTTGATCAGATGCACCAATCAGCCGCGACCAAAACGACATATTTTCTTCGACCGTCAAGTCATGAAACAACCCGTTGGCGTGACCGAGCAAACCAACTTTCTTGCGCACCGAATATCGGTCGCTCGTCAAGTCGCAACTCAAAACGTTCGCTGAGCCACGAACTATCGGCAACAATCCCGCGCATGTTCGCAACAAAGTGGTTTTACCGGCACCGTTTGGCCCTTGCAACAAAACTATTTCGCCGCGTGAAATCTCAAAAGTCGCACCGGCAAGAGCAGGAAAATTGTCATAGACGACAACCACATCAGAAAAACTGACAATCATCACTCGCCCTTAAATTTGGCAGCGCGTTTTTCTAAGAATGCTGCACGACCTTCTTCGACATCTTTGCTCGCCCACGCAAAGTCTCTTGTCCAGCGCACGATCTCGTTGATCTCTGGTTCTTGAGACGACGCGTTCAGAGCGGTCTTGTGACCCGCAATCGAGAGTGGCGCAAGCGCGGCAATTTCACGAGCCCAATCGAGCGCCGCATCGAGATCGCCGATTCGATGCACTGCTCCAAGATTCGCAAGTTCATCGCCCGAAAAATTTTGTGCAGCAAGCAACATTGCCCTGGCAACCGGCCACGAGCACTCACGGGTCAAACGCTCGACGGTCCAATGGTTTACAACCAGGCCTAGTCGAGCCGCTGGTACACCAACAACTGCTCGTGCCGTTGCCACACGCAAGTCACAAGAAATTGCAAGTTGTGCACCCGCACCAAGTGCGTGACCATCAATAGCCGCGATCGTTACGCATTGTGAGGTTGCTAATTGAATCAACAAATTGTGTAACGCATCAGTGAATTCGACTTCTCGCACTCCCGAAAGATCTGCACCTGAACAAAAAGTGTTTTCCGCACCCGTCAACACAATGACTCGGATCGATTGCGCTTCGGCTTGCTTTAGAGCGCTTGCCAATTCAGCCAAAGTCTCTCGATCAACGGCGTTCTTGCGTTCAGGTCGGTCAATTGTGGCAATCAGCACCGATTCTCTTGATTCGAGTTTCAGTGCCATCGACGAGCGCCCCGTAACATAAACACAACGCTATGGATTCTCGCACACAACCCGATAATTCAAACCACCCAAATCATGCGTCAAATCACGACCCAATTCTCGTCAAACGAGCCTTAATTTCGAATTGGGCCAAGCGCGCTACAAACCTGGGTTATTCATTGTTCGGTGTCTCGATGATCGCTGTTATCTGGGGCGTGATCGTCGATTTCACACCTATCACAAGTCGCGTCGCCACAATTTCACTAATTGGCGGATGCGTCGTGCTCGCACCTGCAATTCTCGTGCAGTATTCGGTCAAGGCTGCCGTACGTGACGAACGCGAAAACTCGATGCGGCCGCCAAAAAGTTCGTAAATTTTTTGAGATATAGACTGACAACATGCACTCAAACACCGAACATCATCCGGCGTTCGAAGAGTACTGTGAATGCATTTTTGAACTCGAAGAAGACAATGTTGAACTGATTCAGGCGCGCATTGCCGAAAGACTCGGCGTATCTCGCGCGTCAGTTTCAGAAATGATCAAACGTATGGAGACTGAAGGCCTCGTCAATTTGTCTGGTCCACGTATTGCACTCACTGAACAAGGTCGAGAGCTTGCTGAAGGCATAGTGCGCAAGCACCGTCTGGCTGAGTGCTTCTTGATCGATGTTCTTGGCCTTTCTTGGTCGACCGCACACCACGAGGCATGCAAATGGGAGCATGTAATAACCGATGAAGTAGAAATCGCACTTGCAAAAATGCTCGGCAATCCAACTGCGTGTCCGCACGGTAACCCGATACCTAGTTCGGGTCATCACAATATGTTGCTCACCCCACTAAACACAATTGAAGTCGGTGACTCATTTACTGTTGTACGAATATCTGAAGAACTTGAGGAAACTGATGGGGCGCTTGACACGCTCGAAGCAAACAAAATGTTTCCCGGAAAAGTAGGCACCATTTCGAATCGCAGTAACGACGGTGGTGTCAGTGTCTTGATGTCTGACTCTGGCCCATCTGCACCGATGGCTATCGACTCTTTTATCAGCAGTCGACTGCTCGTCTCAACCAAAAAATAAGTCTCGCGTTGTGCAATCAAAATTATGTAGCAGTAAATCTGGCAATTTCGCACACGTCTCTTTTGTTGCACTAATCAGCATGACTTCACTCTTCAGCGGATGCGCAACCACAATCAATGAATCGGCTCGTACGACTATCGCCGACAACATATTTACCGAAACAACAACCGCCGCGGTTGATCAGCAACTTTCAACCGAAGAACTACTCAACCAGATGCTGGCAACTATTAATTCGCTCAGCCAAGCAATGCAAAAGTCTGACCGCCAAACAGCCAGCAAGAATGTTGATCAAGTATTGCTAATTAGCGGCGCAGTGCGACCAAAAATCCTCACCTTAAGCGACCAACTAGTAGCCGACTTTGACCGTGTCGTCGCGTTGGCAAAGAGTTCTGTCGAGCGCAATCGGCCTGCCGATGCTGATAAAGCACTGCGTTTTTTGCCTCTGATTATCGACTCGCTCGGCAACTTCTAGCGAAATACTTTTAGCTCAGCAAGTAAGTGAATCTGGTAGCGGCTCGCTGTATACGACACTAAGACGTCGCGTTGATCGAGTCAGCGCAACATACAAAGCACGCAATCCGTGTGTCTGCGCTGCCACAATTTTTGCGGGCTCAACCACGACCACGCCGTCAAGTTCTAAACCTTTGACAACACTTACGGGCACAACCGTCAGACCATTTTCAATGCCCGCCGCACCTGCTCGACCGTAACCAACTTTCGAATTGTCAAGCGCTCGGCAAATGCTTTCGGACATCTCATCGGGACAAACAATCGCGACGTTACCGTCGCTCAATTCTTCGACAAGACTTTTCGTTTCTTCGATCAACTTAGAAATCAATTCGGCACTTATGCATTTCACGAATTTAGGTGCTTGGTCACCTTCTCGCACCGACACTGGGGCAACTTGATTTGGCGCAGCAGCAATCATCACCTTGGTCGCTATATCCATGATCTGTTTGGGGATTCGATAGCCGACAGTGAGCCCAATGACTCGCGACGGATTCTTCTTTGGCAGATGTACGAGTACTTCTTGCCATGAAGCCGGTGCGTGCGCCGAAGTTGCTTGTGCGATATCTCCAACAATCGTCATCGAGCCATTCAACGAACGCCGTGAGATCATTCGCAATTGCATCGGGGAGAGATCTTGTACCTCGTCAATGACGATGTGACCATACGTGCGAATTTCATCTGCCTCATTGATTCGACCACTGCGTCGCGGGCGCGGCCCCAAAACCGCAAGCGCTTCGTCAAGCACAGCGACATCAGCGTCACTAAATTTTGCATCAGCGAGACTTGCCGCTCGTGGTCGATACATCGATTCGTACTCTGCTGGCCTACAAACTTTTTGTGCAGCGAGTCTCATCAATGCCTTCGAAGAATAAAGATCGTGCAACAACTCTGCTGGTGTCAACACCGGCCACATGTAATTAATAACGGCCTGAAATTCTTTAATATCACGCAACGCATCTCGAGTTGACTCAAGGTCAAGTTCTTGATTATGGCTCGATGCGATCATCGCCGTAACAACTTCGGTCTCAACCCAATGATGAGCCGCGTTGTGGCGACGGAAGCGGCGACGCGCTTCGCGAACAATCGTTGCCGACTCGACACTTGTCAACCGCAGATAGCCGGCGCCAAAGCCAATTTCAACATCTTTGCGCAACGCTCGTTCACGATCTCTGACGCTGTTGGCGACAATTTTCGCCATTCGTAAATCGCCTTTGATGCGTGCAACGTCTTCGCTATCTTTCGCAGAAAAACTATGGCCCCTAACTAAATCGGCCAACACAACTTGTTCGACTCCTGCTTCACCTAGTGACGGCAAAACTCGTTCGATATAGCGCAAGAAAACCCGATTGGGGCCGACAACTAAAACACCCTGATCTTCGAGCGGAAATCTGAATGTGTAAAGCAAATATGCGGCACGGTGAAGTGCGACAACAGTTTTGCCGGTGCCCGGACCGCCCTCTACAACCAACACGCCCTGTTGCGACGATCGAATGATTTCATCTTGTTCTGCTTGAATCGTCGCCACGATGTCGCCGAGTTGGCCCGTTCGACCTCGCGACAAAACAGTCAACAACGTGCTGTAACCACGCAATTTCGGCGCCCCAGAGTCAGGCTCGCCATCGAGGCCTTCATCATGACCGACACCAAGGTGACCCGCACCGAAAAGTTCGTCTTCGATGCCGAGCAACTCGCGACCCTGCACGGCGAAGTGTCTTCGTCGTGCCAAACCCATCGACTCGCGACCTGTCGCGCGATAAAACGGCTCAGCAACAGGTGCACGCCAGTCGACAACAACCGGTTCGCGATTAGAGTCGGCAACTGCAATTCGCCCAATGTGAAAACTCTCGAAAATTTCGGGTGATTCGGTTAGGCGGTCAATTCGTCCAAAAACCAATGCTGCATCACCCAGATCGAGTTCTGTCAGTCTTCCAATCAAAACCTCATCGAATGCATTGCGTTCATAGCGCGCCTGAAAAGTGCCGCCCGTCGACGCCTCGTTCATCGCGCGAATCTGCCACGCGTCGTTTCGCGTCTGCTCTAAACACTCGTAAGCGTGATCGATAAACCGCTGTTCGTCGGCAAGTTCGGGGTGCTGTTGGGTCATCTAATTTCGCAGATCCTTGAAAATGGGGTCTATTTACTCTACAGACGAAACATCACAATCTTGTAATTTTCAGCACAGTTTCACACTCGTGCACACATCCAGAAACACTGCGTCTATGAATATTAAATTTCGCTCTACTCTCAAACTCAGTCAAGTTTTCACACTTTGCTGCTTCATCATTTGCGGATGTTCAACTGCGAGTGACACAAATACTCGCGCCGCGCTGAAATTTTCAACTATCACATCGGTCGCTTCACCCACAACCAGTTCGTCAGTGAATCAAGAAATAGCACCACTTTCGCAAGTCGCACCGTTCGATCTTGTTGCTGCAAAATTCGAAGCGTTCGTCAAATGGCGCCGCGACTGCAGCTACAAACCAAGGTTCTGCGACATCGGCGAATTCACGATTATCGGCACACAGTTCAGTGACGACTTCGCCGCGATGATGCACGAATATGGTGCAAACAATATCGTTGCCAGGCCAGGCGAAGGCGAGCGCAAGGTCACAGTTGAATCAATTTCTAACGACGAATCCACGATGACTGCCATCGTGCACGGTTGCGTCTACGACACCGTCGTTCTATACATGGGTGCAGGCGTCTACGACGACAAAGTTGCCTCGTCACTTTCAAGTTGGACAATGCAATGGCACAACGGTGACTGGTTTTGGACAAACTATCAAATTCACAAAAAGGTCTACTCCCAAAACTTGTGCAACTCGTGAAACATAAAATTCTCGTTCTAATCGCTTTTTTGCTCGCTGCTTTTCCAACATGTGCAAATGCCAGCACCGAAGATTCAAACTCGATACGCAATATCTATGGTGAAGTTGTCGATCGAACAATCATCGCCGGCATCTTGATCGGTGAAAACGAAACCACAGGTGAACCCAACGAATGTGACTGGTCTCCCTCACTGCCCCGTGACTCTGGCCTTGATCAGACTTTTGGTGATGAAGTTGAAAAAACTATTGGCTCAATTCAGTTTCGTCTCTACGACCGAAATTGTCCCAACGAGAACATGACTTATCACTGGATTGCAGAAGTTTCATCTGAAACAATCGCACGCAATGCCGCAAGTGTCGCCTACGACTTGATCCCCGCTCCCTTTGGTGAATTCGCGCCACCCGCACGTCAAGGTTTAATCAACATCGGCACATGGTTCTGGGTGAGTGCAACGATATGGCAACCAAAATCTGTAACCGCATGGGTACCAACACCAGCAGGCCCAGTCACGGCTACAACTACAGCAACGCCATACAAACTTGTCTTCGACCCTGGCGATGGCAACTTTGGTACTGGCAATAAATCTTGCACTGGCCCTGGCTTGCATTGGAGCCCAATCATCGGTGACTACGCACCGTCGCCATGTATGTATATGTATCGACACTCATCAGCAGTCGATCGATCTGGCTTGTTCTCGGCAACTTTGTCAATTGTCTGGAAGATAACTTGGCGCTCAAACACAGGCGCTGTCGGTACTTTGCCCGATGTGACGACATCATCCTCGCATCAGATGCGAATCCGTGAGTTTCAGGCTCTTGTTACTTCCTAATATCTTCACAAAAATTAGGAAACATCCCTATGCCTTGCTACCCTTAACACAGCGCTTTCGATCATGGAAGTGCAATACAAATATCAAGAAAGAAGTACAAGCTATGCCAACCGGTACCGTGAAATTTTTCAATGACGAAAAGGGTTACGGATTTATCTCGCGCTCTGATGGAGAACCAGATATTTTCGTTCACTTCTCGAACATTGAAGGCACCGGGCGTCGCACCCTTGTTGCAGGCCAAGAAGTCGAGTTTGAACTCGGCCAAGGTCGCAAGGGCACCGAAGCCAACAACGTCCGCGCTATCTGAGCCCCGCGCTTAACGCGCAGTTCATTCGCGTCGCATTTTCGACGTGATTGTTTCGTCTCAATAGTTTGATTGTTCACCAAAATTTGGTGACGTATGCGTTCGCCCCCGATATAGTTTCGGGGCGTGTCAACATCAAAAGAGCAGATCCTCATCGACCGTCGCTACGCGGCAGTCTTGGCAACAATCTCCGACGACTCGCTTGCCGAACTGGCAATTAGCCTTCCAGAAAAATTGCGCGATCCATTTGCGAAAGTCGCTGGCCTACCGGCAGGCGCACTCAGCACCAAAGACGGGCTCGGCGCCAAAATTCGCGCAGGCTTTATTTCCCGCAAATCGTTTATCAACGTCGGTGTTTTATTGAGCGAGCCTTGCACCGAATATTGCATCGAAGAACTAGGCACCGCCGCTGACGATCCAAACGTTGAACTATTGAAAGAAACCCTTCCCGGCGCAATCGAGAAATTTGGTCTCGACGCAACACGTCTCATGGCGATTCAGTATTCGGTCAGTCTTAACGGTTTCAAACAACTCGTAGCCACAGACGAAAGATTTATGATTCCAAAATCTGAAAACTCGGCGAATGCGTCAAGTGCTTCTTCAGTCGTTGCGCAAGCACGCAAAGATGCGCCAGCCGATGCCGAGAAACGCCGACTTCGCCGCGAACGCCAAGAAAAAGAGCGCGAAGAAAAGCGACAAGCCGAACTGCAACGTCGAATCGCTCGCAACAGAGTTTAAAAAAATGTCTGTTGCACGTTTTGGGTGCGTCGATGGTCGCAGTGCCCTGATCACCGAATCTCTCGCAAGTTACGTCGACATCGAAAAGTTCTCTGACGGCAAGTTGCCGAGCGACCCGATGGCTTGCATCAACCGCTGGGCTGAAGTATGCGTTCTTGCCAAAACTCTGCCTTCGGCTAAAGCAAACGACTTGATTGCCCTCGACTTCAACAACCTCGACTGCCCAGTACCTCAACCCCGACAAATTTTTGCTGTCGGCGTAAATTACAAAGCCCACGCTGCCGAAATGAACCACGGTCTACCAAAAGAACCGCTGGTGTTCACCAAGTTTCCGAGTTCGCTCAATCGACCACATGGTCAGATCAAACTTGTCGGCGAAAAATGTGACTTCGAAGCCGAACTCGTGGCAATTGTCGGCAAAGGCGGCCGCAATGTTTCAAAGGCCGATGCATGGTCACGTGTCGCTGGTCTTTGTGTCGGTCAAGATTTCTCGGACAGAGCACTGCAATACGCGAATACTCCGCCACAATTCAGTTTGGGCAAGAGTCGCGAAGGTTTTACCGCGATTGGGCCATACATAACCGACGCAGCAACCCTTGCCACTCGCGGCAATCTCGAAATGACCTGTCGCGTTTCAGGCGAAGTAATGCAACATACTCAAACCGACGACATGATTTTCGAAATTCCCGACATCATCGCTTATCTGTCGAGTATCTGCGAACTATTTTCTGGCGATGTCATTTACACCGGCACACCTTCGGGCGTCGGCGCCGGCCGCACTCCGCAAAGGTTTTTACGCGCCGGCGACATTGTCGAGACAACTATCCAAGACCTCGGCACCCTGCGCAACACCTGCATCTAAATCGCTCGAGCGAGTTATGAGCCGTTGTGGCGAACGAGTTCAAATTCGGTGTAAGCCGAAACACCCATCTCACTATCGAGACCAGCAATTTCGTCAGCAGCACTTGATCGAATGCCGCCCTTCGTCAAGCGATTCTGTAATCTAAAGAACCCATACGACAAACCAAAATTGACAACAAGAATCGTCACAGCACCAAGTGCTTGCGCGCCGAATTGACCCCAGTTTCCATCGATGATGCCAGAAACTCCAGACGACTCAGAGCCATTCCAACCTGCGCCATACGATCCGTTGGCAAACACCCCGACAGAGAGCAAGCCGAACATTCCGCAAACCCCGTGCACACTGATTGCACCACACGGATCATCTACGCGCAAACGTTCTTCGACGAAATAGGTTGATTCGATCACCAAAACTGCAGCAAGGGAACCGATAATTGCAGCCGCCCAAGGCGCAACGAAAGCACACGGCGCTGTGATCGCCACGAGCCCAGCGAGCATGCCATTGGCCATCATCGCGGGATTCGGTTTTCCTGACCGTTTTGTGATCCACAACATTGCAGCAACTGCACCGAACGCACCCGCTATCGCAGTGTTGGTCGCAACTGTTGCGAACTGCACATCGGTTGCCGAAAGTGTCGAGGCTGCATTGAAACCAAACCAGCCGAACAACAAAATAAATGTGCCGAGCATCGCCATTGGCAAATGGTGACCCGGCATCGGCAGCGACTTACCATCGCTCGAATATTTACCGATTCGTGGCCCGAGAACCATCGCTCCAGCAAGTGCCGCAACGCCTCCGGTCATATGCACGACACCCGAGCCAGCGAAGTCGACGTAGCCAGCGCCGAGCGACATCGTCGCCCAAGTTTTTGACAACCAACCACCGCCCCACGTCCACGCCGCAATCAACGGATAATAAATTGCGCCGCAAAAAAGTCCCCACTGAACGAAACTGTTCCACCGCCAGCGTTCAGCCATCGAACCAGTCGGAATCGTCGCCGTCGTATCCATAAACGCAGTCATATATAAAAAGAAACCGAGAAGTGCCGGCGTGATGTTTGGTCCGGTCAAGGCCCAACCACCACCCCACGCAAAAACCCAATTGCCTGAACCAATTAGCGCTTCACCGACCGGATTATCAAGACCCATCGCCCCATAACTAAAGCCGCCGAATGCGAGCGGAAACCCAACAAAGAAGAATGCAACAAAACCCAAACCAAAAACCGCGAAGTTCGTGCTGACCACGTGGGCTGCGTGTTTCGCGCGGCAAAATCCGGTTTCGACCAACGCAAAACCCGCCTGCATGAAAATGACCAATGCGGCACCAATCACCACCCAAAGCAGCGAAATTTGTGTGCCAAGAACTGTTACATCTGAATTCATAATTCCCCGTTTCTCAAAATTGAATGAATTAACAAACCACGCCCAAAAGGCGCGTGCACGACGCTGTGACTGGACGAAAAGATAGACCAGCAATGTTTCGTGATTGTCTGAGAATTGTTACGGGAGTGTGGCTTTTTTAAATCTGATTGACTTTTTGTATACCCCCACGAATTAGGATGGAAAAATGACAACTTCAGCTACCCGCTCAAAGGCCTATCTCGACGACCGCGCCCATGTTTTTCACTCGTGGTCAGCGCAAGGCACCCTCGACCCGATCGATCTTGTTAGTGGCGAGGGCTCATATTTCTGGGACTCAAACGGCAAAAAGTACCTCGACTTTTCGAGCCAATTAGTCAACCTAAACATCGGTCATCAACACCCGAAATTGATTGCCGCGATTCAAGAACAGGCCGCAAAACTTTGCACCGTCGCGCCGCAGTTTGCTAACGAAGCACGCAGTGAGGCTGCGCGATTGATCACAGAACTTGCCCCAGGCGATTTAAACATGGTGTTCTTCACCAACGGTGGCGCTGAGGCCGCCGAATACGCGTCGCGAATGGCAAAACTTCATACTGGCCGCCACAAGATTCTCACTGCGTACCGTTCGTACCACGGCTCAACAGCGGGCGCGATTGCCCTCACTGGTGACCCACGCCGATGGCAGAACGAAACTGGTGCCTCGGGTGCCGTCAAGTTCTGGGGTCCTTATCCATATCGTTCGGCGTTTCATTCGACAAGCGACGCACAAGAGTGTCAGCGTGCTCTCGAGCATCTCGAAAATGTGTTGATGGTTGAAGGCCCACACACTGTGGCGATGATCGCACTTGAAACAGTTGTAGGTACGAACGGCATTTTGGTTCCACCAGACGGCTATCTGCAGGGTGTTCGAGATTTGTGCAACAAACACGGCATCGTCATGATGTGCGACGAAGTTATGGCAGGGTTTGGTCGTTGTGGTGAATGGTTCGCCGTCAACCATTGGAATGTCACTCCAGACCTCATTTGCTTCGCCAAAGGTGTCAACTCTGGTTATGTGCCACTCGGTGGTGTCGTAATCAGTCAGAAAATTGCCGACACTTTTAAAGATCGTATGTTTCCTGGCGGTCTTACATATAGCGGTCACCCGCTTGCATGTGGTGCCGCGGTTGCATCAATCAACATTTTCAAAGAAGAGAAAATTGTCGAACATGCTCGAATGCTCGGCAAAGACGTAATTGGTCCAGCACTCGAAAAACTCAAAGCCAAGCACCCAAGCGTTGGTGATGTGCGTGGTCTCGGTGTCTTCTGGGCGATTGAACTCGTCAAAAACCGCGACACACGCAAACCCTACGTGCCTTACAACGCAGCCGGAGCCGACGCCAAACCAATGCTCGAACTCGCTGCAGCCTGCAAAGAGCGTGGTCTATGGCCGTTTACCCACTTCAACCGTATGCACGTCGTTCCGCCGTGCAACACACCAGTTGAAGACGTCAAAGCCGGTCTTGCGATTATCGACGAAGTTCTCGACATCGCCGACAAAAACTACGAAAAATAATCTCGCAGTTCACGCGAGAAAAATCGACAATGTCTAAGCGCATCACCGTGCCGTCTGATCGGCCACTAAACGTGCCAAGTGCGCTGAGACTCGACCCCGCTAACAAAAATTACGCAAAGATAATCGCGGCTCACGACGAAGCACTCGCAAAAAATCTTGATGGATACATCGATCCGATCAATTCGCTTTTCGTACTTACTGCCGCTTCCCTCACAGCACGCGGGTTTTGTTGCGAGAACAACTGTCGCCACTGCCCCTACTGCGAATAACCACTAAAATCACATTACTGTGAGAGTTGTCTTAGTCGGCATCGTCCTGAGTGGACAGACATTCCTCACCCTAGTTTTTGCTGCTTTTGCAACGCTTTTTGTTGGCCTTGAGGCAATATTGCGGTTGTCTGAAAGATTGAATCTAACCGAAACTTCTAATCAGAAGTTAAAAAATTCTCAAACCTCATCCGACGAGAGCGAAGAACTCAATTCTGCGATACAAAAATTATCTGAAATGCACGGTCACTTAAATGGACTTCATTTAAAATCTGTAAACTTCAAGTCACCCAAGTTCAATATCGTCGATGGCTGGAGATTAACAACCGACCAACCATCAAAAGCTGCGTCAAATCTTTACCTTTTCGGTGGCTCAACAGTTCAATGCATTGAAGTTGCAGACCGAGACACGATCTGTTCAAATCTGCAGAGACTTCTGAACTCGTCTTCTGAGTCAATTTGTGTCAATAATCGTGGGGTTTCGGGTATGACAATTAGAGCGAACCAAACTGAGTTTGCGAAACTAAGTCTTAAGACCGGTGACATCGTAATCGTCTACTTTGGGGCCAACGACTCAAAACTTGATGTCTATCTTCAAGAGGCAAAAATTCCATTTTGCTTCATTCCTGGATATACGAAACTTCTTGGGTTTCTTCGAATCCAACTCAGACTTAGAGTTGCCGAATGGATTTGGTTAGAGACCGTAAAGCCAGCAAATCGAACATTGAAAAATGCCGAAGCCAATGCACAAGATGTTGAAGTGGCACTTAACGAAATGCATCAAATGTCATTGAAAGCCGAAGCTATATTTTTTGCTTTGTTGCAACCAAATGTCTTTACAAAAAGGTCTTACTCAAAACGTGACCTAGAAATTCATAACAGGTCAAAAATAAACCCAAGAATTGTCAAGATTCAGTACAACGAGTACATAAAGAAACTAAGTAGATACCCTTGGTTTCGTCCGATAACTGACGCCCTGGATAGTCACCCTGGAACCCCCTATCTTGATTGGTGCCACCTTGACTCCTCGGGTAATAATCTTGTCGCACAGTCAGTTTTTAGTCTCATCAAAAAGGAGAAGTCTAAGTGAAGCGTTTAATAATGAACTTCGTTAATTGGGTTTCCAAAAGATTTCGCAAGAAGAAGAGAGAAGACGACAAGGACAATCCTTACAACTACCCGCTTTTTTAAAGTTTGGGCAAACAAAAAGGCGGGCCGCCGAAGCGACCCGCCCGTTTGTACTTCTTAATTAACTACTGAACTTAGTTGCCACCTTCGGCGAGTTCAAATGTGAT
>Ga0214923_10004955_pt1 | contig 15718 bp, 12 predicted proteins | sample LL1510_MetaG_FD_177993 | JGI IMG/M metagenome (GOLD analysis project Ga0214923, IMG submission 177993) | Freshwater microbial communities from Lake Lanier, Atlanta, Georgia, United States - LL-1510 | ecosystem: Environmental > Aquatic > Freshwater > Lake | place: USA: Georgia | collected...
TAAAACCTATTATTATTATATAATAATTATGTCTAGTGAATCTCAACCTGTAGAACAACCCGCTCAACCAGTACAATCTGAACAACCTGTTGAACAACCCGCTCAACCAGTACAATCTGAACAACCAGTTGAACAACCTGCTCAACCAGTGCAAGTAGAACAACCAGTTGAACAACCCGCTCAACCAGTACAATCTGAACAACCAGTTGAACAACCCGCTCAACCAGTGCAAACTGAACAACCAGTTGAACAACCCGCTCAACCCGCTCAACCAGTGCAAACTGAACAACCTGTTGAACAACCCGCTCAACCAGTACAAGTAGAACAACCAGTTGAACAACCTGCTCAACCAGTGCAAGTAGAACAACCAGTTGAACAACCCTCTCAACCAGTACAATCTGAATTAGATGATGAAATATTAAAATTAATTAATAATCAAATCCCTGATGCACCAAAAAAGGAAGAAAAAAAGACTGGTGTACATAATAGACCTCATATTGGAATGTTTAGACGTAGACATTAAAAAATTGATAAATAAATATCCTAAAACATTATTTTAATATAAATATTTAATGAATTATTCTAGTAATAATAATATAACACAATTAATTTCTGATTTTAATGGTGATATATATCATAACTTTAACGTAGAAATGATGTATAATCAACAACAAATTAAAGATTTAACATCTCAACTTTATCATAAAGATAATCAAATCCATGAGCTTGATAAAAGAATTCAACAAATAATTACAACAAAAGATATGATTATTTATAGTCTTGAAAGGAAAATTAAAGAACTTGAGAAATCAAGTGAATAAATTATTTTATATAGAAAAATTGAAATTTTAATATATAGATAATCATTGTTAAATATTATTTTATGGCTTGTGCTGTACTTGTCAATGATAATTACAATGAATTACCACCATTATCAGAACTACCTAAATTGGTTCGTTCTGAAAGAGTAGAATTACCAGATGAACTTCCAAAAATGTTTAAAGAACCGCAAAAGAAAGATGATATGCCATATGACCAAGCTCAACTCATTTGCGAAGGTGTTATTGGTCCTCAAGAATTAATTGATACATTTGGAGTTTATATAGCACGAGAAAAGTTTCTTGAAGCTGGTCGAAGATATAAACGATTTTTGAAAAGACGGGAACTTGAAGAAAAAATCCCGCTTGAAATTCGAATGTCTCCTTATTTCATCATTGATGGTTATATCAATGATGAAAATGACATGATAGTTAAATAAAGTTTATAATTCAGTAGCTAATTTAATTTCTTTTATTTTTGGAAGAGCAACATTAACTTTTCCAATTATTTTAATAGTATGACATATAAATTTTTGTTCTGTAAAACTATTAAATAGTGTTGATTTATCATCAACAATTTTATTTGGTATTTTAACTATTTTTGTGCTAATTTCTTTGAATTCTAAATTTTTAGGTAATATATATTCATATTCATAAAACCCAAAATCATTAAAAGTTTTTAATTCTTTATCATTACTTTTATTTTCAATATATATAACTTTTAAATCTTTTGGTATTTTGGTTATATATAAATGACATTCTTCATTAATACAAAACCATTCTTGTGGAATTAAACTCCATGATGTAGAATTTTTGATAATATTGCCTTCTATAGGTTTATCTTGTGTTCTATATATAGTATCATTTGAATAAATACCTTTCTTAAAAATACTATCTTCAATTGAAATATATTTTTGTATAGTTTTTATTCTTTTGTTTTGTATAGCTTGTAATATTTTTTTTAGATTTTCATTAATATTTCTGTCATTTATATGACCAACATCAATATTATATATAGATAAATATTTTGAAAGTTCATTCAAATCTATTTCATTAAATCTATCTTGATTTATTAAATAATTTGATAAATCACCATAACCAAATAATCCATCTAAATTCATTATTTTAGGTGGGCCCTTTCTCCAGTTTAAAAATTTCTTTTGAGATTTATTTAATTTATCTATCCAATTACTATCAACAAGTTCTTTGTTTCTTTTATTTACTTTATTCATATCGATTTTAAATTTAGCAGTTAAAAAATTAACAGAACCACCAGTTTGATTAACATTAGGTAAAGACATTTTAAGATTAATATATTTTTTTTTATATTTTAAATATTTTTCATATGTATCCATTATAATTATATTATAAATTATTATAATGAATAAAATTAAAATAATGACATATAATCTTTGTTGGGAAGCTTTAGAAGGTGCTATTGGTAATATTGATATGACAAGATGTATAGTAAAAAAAGAAAATAAATGTTTGGCAAATATTGGAATAATAATAAATAATAAACTAGAAAAAAATTATGATTTCATTTGTTTACAAGAAATAAATGAAAAACAATGGAAAGAATTATCTAAAAATTTATCATTAGATAATTACAATGTAATAAAATATGAAATTTTTCCAGCTGGTGTAATAACATTATATAATAAAAAATATAAACTAAAAAAAGAAATTGGTGGTAATTTAATTGATGTAAAATTAGATAAACGCCCATTCTTGATATCTATATTTGATAACATATCAGTAATAAATTTACATATGCCACATATTAAACAAGATATAGCATTTAAATTATTGAAAACTAATATAAAAAAATTAGATAATAATTATATAATTTGTGGTGATTTTAATAATACAAATCCATATAAATATTTATCAAAACTTGTAAATATAAAAAAAGAACCTATTCTTATTAAAAGTTGTTGTGATGCTAATAATGAAATATATAAATTATCATATGACCATATATTTATATCATCAAAGGCTAAATATCTAAAATATGGAACATTAAAAAAGACAGAAAAAACAAAATATATGTCAGATCATTTACCTATTTTTGCTAAAATTATAATATAATTTCATTTTTTCTAGTTATTTTTATATGTTATATTACAAAAAATATTTAAAATATAAAAATAAATATATAAATTTACGAAAATATCAAAATAAATATATAAATTTACAAGAAAAATCAACAGAAGGAATCACTAAACCTATTACTAAAATTAATTATACATATACTAATGGAGATAAATATGAAGGTGATGGTATAGCTGAAGAACCACCTATTTTAACAGGTAAAGGTGTATATAAATATGTAAATGGAGATGAATATGATGGAGAATTTGAAAATAATATGTTTAATGGATTTGGTACAATTATTTATGTTAAATATGATACTAGATATATTGGTATGTTTGTAAATAATAAATATAATGGTTCTGGTATACTAATAGTAAATCCTATTGGTGCTACATATATAGGTAATTTTGTAAATAATATGAAACATGGTTTTGGTAAATATGTATATAGTAATAATATAAAATCTGAAGGTATGTTTATAAATAATAATATAGATCTCAAAATAATATATCAACCTAAATATGATATAACATTACCAGAATATGAAATTGTACTTTATATGAGTTCACATGGATGTGATATACAAGATGCTGAATTAACTGATCTTAAAACAGATAATGTTAATACTATATTTGCACCTACAACATCTCATAAACATCCAGTATTTGAAAGCATTGATAATGCTAATCTAAATCATGTTAGTATAATTTTCAATAATAATTCTTTAGAAGATGCAATTAGTTATTATCAAAAAGTAAAAAGAGGTAAAATTAAATATGGTCCACCTAAATATGACCATATATATATATTTGGTTTAAAAAATGAAAGAGAAAGAAACAACGCTTATGATGGTATATTTATAGTAAAAAATAATATTGGATTACCAAATAATATAAATTTATTTGATTGGAATAATGAAGAAAAAAATCCATTATATAAATTTCCTAATAATATTCCTGAACTTAGACTACTTGGTATGTTTATGTCACTTATTATAACTTCACGATTTCAATTAAAATTATCAACTTTAATCAAAATATTTGATAAATGGATTCTATTTCAACCTGTAATAAATAAAAAATTAAAACTAGTAATTATAGATAGTTCATGTCGATTTTTATGTTAATAAAAAATTGAAAGAAAAAGTCCTGAAAATAGTGTCATTTTTATTATAAATAATGAGATTTATCAATCCATTACAAGATAATTTTAATAGCATTATAGAATGCATAAGTGTAATATTTATGATTTTAAAAAATTACAAAATCAAGGATATATTATTATTATTTACAATTCCTTTTATATCATCATATTTAAATATCTATTTTCAAAGAATACTAACAACATTATATAATAATGAATTTATAGAAAATTATGATATTATAAAATGTCTTTTGATGAAAATAATATTTGATTATATCAGTTTTATAGTCCAACACAAAGTTTTATTTGAACACAGTTTTATTATGAAAGAAGATTATATATTAAGACTAAATATGGCAAATTTAAAATGTGGAGTTTCTATTCCAGCTTGTAATCAAAAACATTATGATGATTTATTAGAAGAAAAACAAAAACTACGAGATTTTTTATTCCTAATACCAATTTGTTGGAGTTCAATTGTTTCATTTTGTGTTTCTATATATAATATAAATATTAAGAGTAACTATCCTGTCAGATTAATATTTTTTATTATATGTATGATATTATGTTCTATTTTAACATATATGAATGATGAAACAGTATATGAAAAAACAAAACCAGATTCAACAAAAATTACAAAATTCAATGATAGCAACTATGTAAAAATAAAAATATCAATGGATTGTAAAATTGATGTAGATTTTGAAAAAAATAAAATGAATAAAATGAAAGAACAACGAAGAATACAAAATTATTTCATATGTTTTATAAACTTTGTAGCATCTATGATTTCATTATTTTGGAATGATATATCATTATTAAATTCTTTTTGTGGTATTTCTTGGATGCTTGGATGTTTATCTGATAATATAAAATCTTTCCAATATTATACGTATATGAAAGATTTTATTACATTATATGAAATATTTGAAAAACATACCCGTAAAAATATAAAAAATTCTAGAAATGTAGATATAGATAAAGTCGTTTTTAGAAATGCTTCATTTGGTTATTATAATAATGACCTTAGAGAAAATCCAGAATATATTGTGAAAATATTTGAACTAGATTTTACTTTTACACGTGGTATATTTTATTATCTTGAAGCACCAAATGGGCAAGGTAAATCAACTATATTAAAAATGTTTTCACATAATTTACGTTCTGGAAATATTTATTTTGGTGTTAATGATAGAAATAATTTATTATTTGATGATATTAGATCAAATATTTTCCATCTAGCACAAGCTTCAGAATATACACCAAAATTTACAAAAGAAGAAATAAAAGAATATAAAGGACGTGATTTGTGGTTAGAAAATATGTTAGGATTAGGAGATTTATTAGATAAAGATACAATAGAAATGTCTGGAGGTCAAAAGAAAAGAATGTTTATCTATATAGCTTTAACATCAAAAGCCCAAATTATATTACTTGATGAAACTCTTAGTGAATTAAGCACAGAAGAAACACCAGAAGTTCCAGAAGGTGGTGGATGGTTAAATAGAGTAATGAAAACTCTTATTAATTGGTCAGGAAGAAAAAATAAAATAATGATTTTGGTTGGCCATGGATTATTTAATTTGGTTCCAAGAGAGAAAAATATTATTAAACTCAAAATTAATAATATTGGTAATAAAACTAAAATTAGTACTATTTAATTATTTTTTTTATTATAGTAGGTATTAAAATATTATATTTTTCAACCATTCGAAAAATATAATATCTTCTTAATTTATATGTCTAATTCTCTTTTATTATTAGATAATAGTTTACCAAACTTGGAAATATTTAAAATGTCTTCAATTGGTTCATATCGTGTTTTAAATACTTTAGTTGATAATGCTTCTGTGGATGAATATTTAGCTTCTAATCCAATTACAAATATAATAGATTTAGTTATTATTAGTTCTGATAATAATTTCTCTAATGTTTTCGCAACACTTGATGTTTTACAATATTTTTTAGTTCAAGTTGTAGATATTAATAAAGGTTTAAGAGTTATATTTAGTTTAGGAATAGGAGATAATAATATGATTACTAATAAAAAACTAAATGAAATTTCAGAAGCTATATTTACTAAAGGTGGAGGTACTATTATACAATATGGAAATGAAAAATTACTATAACAACCAACTGGTGTTTTAAGAAATTATAAGTATGCCACAGTACAAGTAGGTAGTAATGATATAACCCCAGATATAAAAAAAATTACTCAAAAAGTAATTGAACCATTAGATGAACCAAAATTAAATTTAACCAAAGAAATAGCTATGAAAATTGCAGAACAAAATAAACCAAAAGCAGATACACTAATGAATAATATAGTAAAGGCAACTGTAACACCTAATCTATATAAGAATAAAAATAAACAATTATTAGAATCTAAACCATCAGTAACTGCTGAAGATAATGTTGAATTACCTACTATTTTGCCTATTCAAGATTTACCTAAAATAAATATTGTTTCTCAACAAGCAGTTACACCAATTACTTTACCAGAGCAACCAAATTCAGTATTAAAAAATGTATTGATTATAGATTCTAATATAAATGATGTTAATACATGGATTAATTCAGCCAATGATAAAACTTTAGCAATTGCTGTTAATACTACTACTGGACGTAGTGAATTATATAATATATTAAAGTCCTATATGGTTTCTATAGATAGAATTGCTTTTGTTTATGATAATAGTATGTTAAATTCTAAACAATTTATAAATTCTGAACAATTTTTTAGTAATCAAGATTTAACACAAACTGATAATAATTTATTGAGTAATAACTTTAAATTTTTGAATAAATTGGTTACTGATTTTGGTATTAAAAATATGGATTTCTTAGCATGTAAATCATTATTAAATAAACAATGGAAAGAATTTTATGAAAAATTAGCGGAATTAAATTCTGGTTTAATTATAGGTGCTTCAAATAATAATACAGGTAATTTGAATCATTCAGGTGATTGGATAATGGAAACTACAGAAGAAAATATTAAATCTGTATATTTTAATTCCTATATTGAAAATTTAACTGGTGTATTAAATACAACATGGACAATTGGTTCATTACATAATGGAGCATCTAATAATATAAATACATATACTATTACAAATGATATAATACAAAATATTATTAATATTTCTAGTCCAAATTATGTATATATATACCTTACAGATGATGATACAACATACTATATTGCTGATAATATAGAATTTTCACAATATTTAGCAATAACTATTAGTGGGAAAAATATAACTTTAGATGGTTTGAATAATACTATTACTATTAATAATAATGATAATAACTATTATTTGTATGATGGTTTAATAAGGATTGCTAGTCAAAGGGATGCTAATATAAATAATATTATATTAAATACAATTATGGGGGCTAATAATAATCCTGCTTGTTTGAAATCTTATGGTGGTTGGTTATTAACAGGTTCTAATTACAATAGTGCAATTAACATTGATAATTGTCATGTATTTCAAAATGTTGGTACATATATTAATGTTGGATCTAGTATAAATTATATGGGTGGTATAATGGGTGGTAATAATAATACGAGTTGTTTAATCACTATAAAAAATTCTTCTTATACTTGTGAATATGATGATTTAAATTCTAAATCAGGATTTTTTGATTCTGACAATCATGGTAATGGATGTATTATAGGAGGTCGTAATGGAAAAACACAAGAACTAGATAGTTTCATAAATTTAGATAACTGTAAAGTTGCTATCAATTCCATTAAGCCTATAATATATTCATATGATAATTATTGTTGTGGTGGTATTATGGGTGGTGTTAACTTATCGGAGTTTACAAATATCACTACTCATGATAATAGTTTTTATATTAATATTACTAATTGTGATTTTGTCATAAATATTGCTAATAATTATAGCTCATCTTATTTTGCTAATAGTGCAGTGTTTGGTGGTGGTATTTTAGGTGGGTATAATTTAACTAATTGTGATAGTAATATTAATACATTAAATATTAATATATCTAATTGTTCATTCATATTTAATACTGCCAATAATATTAATTCAAATTATTCTATATTAAGTGTATCAAGTAGTAATATAGGTGGTATAATGGGCGGTTATAATGCTTCTCTAAATTCACAACATTTAGCTAAATCATTAAAAATAAACATTTCAAACTCACAATATTATGGAATGAATGGTATAATAGGGACTAATAGTAACTCATCAGGAGGAATAATGGGTGGTAGAAATCTTTATAATACTACCGACAATAATATACCAGACAATCAGAGTGTTAGAGTTAATGTAAATATAGATATCATAGCTTGTAAAGTTACATTAGATGATGATGGTTCTAATAATTGTAGTGTTAGTAAGTATTCTGATTATTGTGGTGGTATATTGGGCGGACAGAATCAAAATAATGGAGATTCTTCTTATGGAATTAATAGAGTAATTAATAATAATGCAGTATTTAATATTATAGCATGTTCTTTTATTTTGGCTAATTCTTCAATAGCTTTTTATAGTAGTTATACTGGTGGTTTAGTTGGTGGTTATAATGGTTCAAGTAATCAAAAAATCAATAATTCTAATACAATTAATATAAATACCCATTTTAATATTGTTAATAATAGTGTTAGAATTATGGATGGAAATGTAGCAGATAATAGTTACTATACAGGTGGAATTATAGGTAGTTGGAACTTATCAAATAATACGAATACTAGCCAATCTATGAATATTGATATTATTAATAATATTGTTAGTGTAGAAGGTTCAACAAACTATAATGGTTATATTAATAATTATACTTCAAATACTGATTTTTATACTGGAGGTGTTTTAGGTGGTTATAATGGTCTTATTAATAATAGTTCATTTATTAATCTATATGTTAATATTGACAATATTGTATTATATATACCAAATGAAACGGATGCTCATATGAGTAATAAAAATTCAACATCTGGTTATTTAGCAGGACGAAATTTTAGCAGAGGTAATTCTAATGCAATTACTAATCATTATAATTATTTTACAGATGGAAAATTTTATATTGTTAGTCGTGACCCAAGTAATTATATAAAAACAGCTCTACTTAATAATGGATTTCAAAATGTATTATATTCTGTTATTAATATTTATAACAATACTTACCCTCCTATTTATGATTCTGGTTCATTAAATCATGGAACTAATCCTGCTACTTCACTAACTATTCCAAATTATGATTATATTACAGGCAATGACACAGTTTTATTATTTACTTTGGAACAAATATATGACTTTGCCAATAATAATAATATACTCAGAGATTATAACAATACTAATATATTCGGATTTGTAAAAAATGCTTCTCCTGATTATACACTTATTTTTGCACCTGTTATAAATGATACAACATATATATGGTTTAATACAAAATATACTATTACTCCAGATCCAATAACCACTAATTTATCTGAATACTTTTTACTAAAAACATTAATTTACCTTTCAAATGGTTCTAGAAAATCAAGTACAAATGGTTATAGTCTTGCAGCTAGAAATGCTTTAGTTACATATAGAACTTTAACCAGTCAATATTTGAAAAAACCAAACCAATTAACTAATATTCATAATATATTGCTTTCTGATGATGCTATGGCTAATTATTATGCTAATTTAATTAATACAATAAAAAAAATTAATAATCCTGTAAATACTAGAACTTTAATTAATATGCATTAAAAAAATTGATTTCTCTTAAAGCTTAAGGTTGTTTTACTTGCTTCCTTTATCTAAAACAAAAAAATTGATAATAAATTATATTGAAAACAAAAATACATTATTTTAAACAATGAGTGAAACAATTTTATATGACATTATTCAAACACAAAATGTAGTTATTGATGAATTAAAACCTAATAGTTTAATGAAGAATATTTCAAAACTAGTTAATGAACATTATCGTGTACTTGAATCAGAAATTAGTAGCCTAAAGATTGATAATAAAGCACAAAATGAACATATTGAAAATCAAAACACTAAAATTATGGAACTAGAACTAGAATTAAATAAATCTCAAAAAATCATTGAAGCAAAAGATATTGAAATTCAAGAATTGAAAAAAAATAGTGATAGACAAAGAATTTTTGATGAAATCTATAAAACTATAAATAAATTATATTTTGGTGAAGTTAGTCAGATACCATTATCTGATATTAAGAAGATACCATTATCTATTAGTCAGATACCAAAAGTTGATAATCAGATAACATTATCTGATATCAAGATACCATTATCTGATATCAAAAAGATACCATTATTAAATAAAGATTCAATTTTCATTGAACCAACTGAATCAGAAGCTTATCATATTAAAATGGCACAATTAGAGAAAGAATTTCGTCAAAAAGCAGAAGAAAAAGCAAAGAAATTCAAAACTTTTTTATAATAATACTTTCATCCATTTTATAAAATAATGGTAAATGGTCTGATAAAACAATATTTTTTTTAACAATATTTTTATTAAATTCAATACATTTAATATTTTCATCTGCTCCAACTATTAAATTTCTTTTTTCAAAATATTTACGTTCTAATATATTTTGAAATGATTTTGGTATATTTGTTAAAATGTGATCTATTTTTAATTTATTTCCATCACCCATTTCTATAGTCCATTTAGTATCATTTAGTTCACTAATATCTCCAAAAATAGGTTCTAACCATTCTTTAATATCTTTAAGAAAATCATGCCAACCTCTATAACTTTTTTTATTAAATATTCCAGCATTAAAATCCCCACCTATTATTATTTTTGATTGACCTATTTTTTCAAAATCTTTATATAATTCTTCTTTTAATTCTTTTGATAGATTAATTATAGTTTGGTCAATTTCTTCTTTATCCCAATTAATTTTAGCATGTATAGTTAAAACAAGAATATCATTTAATAAACAACAACTATAAGAACTACCAGCTCTACCTATATTACTACATTTTTTTGTATTCCCAGATTTGAACCATTTTAATTCATAATCAGAAGACCATAAAATTTGTGTTCCAAATTTATTTAATTTTTCAATTTTACCAAAATAATCACAAGCATTACCATATATTTCTGGTTTATAATTTAATTTAGCAATTTTAGCAATTAGATCAGTAAATTCAGGATTAGTTTCTTGAATTAATAAAATATCAGGTTTTAATTTTGCAATTTCTTTAGCAACTCTAGTCATTCTTGCTCTTATTTTTTTAAAATTAATATCACCTTGTTGAAAACCATAATAATTATCACTATTTGAAGAAAATAAATTTGGATTTAGAATATTCCAAGATAATAAAGACATTAATATTATCTTGAAAATAAATATTTATAAAAGGTTTTATTATGAATTTATTTGTTTAGATAGTAATTAGACTTTTTTATATTTAGTAGCATCATATAAAATATCAGTAAGAAAATTATCAAATGAATAATATTTTTTAACAATTGTATCACCAATATTTTCTTCTTCAACTAATCCTAATAATTCTGGATAAGAATTAATATCTATTATATATGTATCTCTTAAATCCATTCTAACATAAGAATTGATTTCTAATTTTTCATATGCTTCAATACAAACTTTTTTTATATTTTCAGTTAAAACTGGATCAATATTAAATTCATAAATAATATCATCAAAATTATTAACTTTGGTATCAAAAGTTAAATATTTTGCTCCTTTTGAAAATTTTATTTGTATTGGTCCCAAACATATAATTTTTCCATTTTTATCTCTTAATATCATAGCTGTATATTCACCACCATCAATATATTCTTGAATTAAAACATCTGTTGTATATTGTTGTATCCATTTTAATTTATCATTTAATTGATTAATATCATAAACAACAGATGTATCATCAATATGTTCTGAACATCCTAAATTGTTAGGTTTGATAAATAATGGAAATTTTAATAAACTTAATGTATTAGCATTTTCCAAATATTCATTTAAATGTATAGAATTAGGTGTTGATATTTTACCTTTTAAATCTGCTTTAGACATTCTATAAACTCTAGAACAAGAACCAGTATGAGGAATATTATGTTTTTCTAATTCTTCAATAAAATTAACAGAAGGAGTATCATTTACATTATCTAGATAACCATCACATAAATTTACAATACAATCATAATTTTTAGATAATTCTATTATTTCTGGTATATCTTTATTAGTAATTAATTTAATATGACAATCAAATTTATTTTTATCAAAATATGCAATTTCAACATCAGAATATGGATATGTTCCTTTATAATCAGGTGAAACAAATAATAATTTAAGTTTTTCATTATTTTTTAATTTATTAAGTAAATTTTCATAACGATTAACTATTTTATCCATTAAAAAATTATATTATTAATTATTTGAAAAAAATTAATAATAATTGCGTTGGTAAAATATACACCTTATATATAATTTATAAATAATTTTTATTAAACTATATTTCAGTAGTTTCTTTTACATAATCTAAAATTTCTTGATTAGACCCAGATAAAATATCTTTGAATGTCAAATATAAACCCCATTTATCAATTTTATGTAAATTAGGTTTCACCCAATCTTCAAAATATTTTTTTTTATCTCTGAAAGCCTCTTCAAACAGTTGTTTCAATCCATGTGGTTCAACATCATTAGATATTATACCTTGATTTATACACATTTGTTTAAATTTTATATATGCGAATTCATCACTATTATTAATTGCTAATAAATTAATAAATGGTGGATAATATTTATACATACGATCCATTATAAATGCTTCCATTGGAAAATGATAACGTTTAATTAAATCAAAATCTATTAATCTAGGAGTAATATCAGCTGATAAAACAATATTATCTGGTTTAATATCAAAATGAATAACTTTTTCTCTTTCTAATATCTTTATGGCTTTTAATAAATGATCTACAATTCTTTTATATTCTTGAACTATAATAGATTTATCTATTTTTCTTAAATCAAGACCACCATCTTTTATATAATATCCAATAGGATTTTTAAACTCTAATGTACAAGCTTTTTCATTTGCATTTGATTTTATTATTTCTGGATTTAATAAATCAATTTCACAACTTGATATTGGATATAAAAAATATTTATTATCTGGGTCAATGTGTTTTAAAAATGCTAATACTTGAGAGTTTTCACGTTTATCTTGTACTTTCATCAATAATGTTATATCATTTATTGTTTCTTCTGGATTTTTACAAGTTATAGTAGGTTTATAAACACATCCATAAGCACCTTGTTTTATAAATCCTGATAATAGTGCTAAATTAGCAATAGATTGTATTGATTTTGATGGTTGCGATGGTTGTAATGATTGTGATGATTGTAATGGTTGTGATGATTGTGATGATTGTTCTGATTCATTTTTTAATCTTTCAATAATTAAATTAAGTTCACTTAATGCTTCATTTACATTATATTGAAATTCTGGATTTGTTTGTGTTATATTATATAAAAATATTTTCTCTTCCTGATCTAATTTATCAAATAAACCAAGATCTTTAAATAATTTTAAATAAGCAAACCCAACAGAAAAAACATCTATTTTATTTATATTAGGTATTATAATATTTTGTATATATTCAACAGGATTTTTTTCATAAATGTCATATAGATTTTTATAATATTTAGTATGTAAACTAAATAAGTATTTTTTGGTGTAAGCAATAACAGGTAAATTTAAAAAATGTTCAATATTTTTTTGCATACTTTTACTATCCAAATCCTGATGGTATGCTAATATATTTAAAAATGGTGGTAAATGAGTTAATATCTTATTTTTTTTATCAATTTGTTGTATAAACTCATTATTTGTTAATGCGAATCCAAAATCTATTATATATGCTCTTTTACTTTTAAGATTAAAAGTTATATTGTCAGGTCTAATATCTAAATGTAATATTTGATTTTCTATTAATTTTTTTATTCCTTCTAATACATTATGCATACTCGAAAATAAATAATTTTTAAATTTAGGCATTTTACCATATATATTACAAAATGTTATCATATCAAATCCACCATTTTTCATAAAATAACCTGTTAATTTTCCATTTCTCAATGGGTTATAATCTTTATATTTTTTACATTGTTCACCTTCTTTATTTTTTAATTCTGGGTCAAAATTTTTTATTATACATGAAGAGTTTTCAACAATAAAATATTCTTGTAGAGGGTCTATTTCTAATATTTTTTCTGTTATTTCTTTTTTATATGAACTAGCATCTTGAACTTTCATTAAATTATCTGGTCTATTAAATCTTTCATCTTCACATTCAAATGGTGGATTATAAACACAACCTTGTGAACCATCAAATACAAATTGTGCTTTAGGTTGTTCTTTAGGTTGTTCTTTAGGTTGTTCTTTAGGTTGTTCTTTAGGTTGTTCTTTAGGTTGTTCTTTAGGTTGTTCTTTAGGTTGTTCTTTAGGTTGTTCTAAAAATGGAAACATTCTATGTCGTGCGTGCGTTTTAAAAGGTGGTGGATTTTCAAGTGGTTGTTTAATTTGTGGTGTTTCATAAGTAGCAGCAGCACCACCACTAATATTAAATATTATTTTTTTCATATTATATAAAAATTATAAAAAAATACTTTGTATAATTTTTATTATTATGATTTATTTTTCAGTAGAAGAATTACCATTTTATAATTTTGTAATTATTTCTCTAGTTTTATTACACCATTTTCACTAAAAAGTGGGACACTTTAAAGTAAAAAAAATGTAATTGCACCTTTTCAGGCGTGATGATATTTGACACTATTATTATTACTAATAATAGGTATTATATTATATGTTTATTATCCAAAAATATAATTATTTTTAAGGTAGACCTTTACTACTTGTAATTAGATAGTAATTTAATTTTTTAGTGTTTTAACAATATACTGACCATAGTCATAAAATTTATTATCTTGATGTGGTAAATAATATATCATTAAATTTTTAGGATTTTTTTTTATAAGTTTATCACACCATTCTACTTTTGACATTGAACCAAAACAACTTTCAAAAATAGCATCTTTTTCAGTAAAATTCTTTTTCATAGCAGACACAGCCTCATTATTTAAGTTTCTTTCCAAGAATGATGATTTATCTAAATCCAATCTAATAAATAAAGTTGTCGGTATTGTAAAAATCTCAGGTAATTTCTCATATTGTTTGCGTAATTCTAAATCTACAACCAGCATCAAAATAGTTTTTTCTTCATCATTTTTTCGTTTTGTTATTATTTCTTGCAAGCGTTTATTATTTATATTTATAAAATAATCATCAATATCATATGTTTTACTAACACTTCTTTCCCATCCGCCATTATCTGTGTATTTATATATTCTGCGTTCCAAGGCATACTTAGTATAACCGCGTAATGGAAAGCATAATAAACCTTTACAATAGTTAGCGTATTGTTTTGAATAATATAGTGCATATGCAGAACCCGATTCAATACCAAGTATATATTTTTTTTCAGGATGCTGTTCATGAATATCGAGAGCAACATTTTCTAATTTCATATCATCGAGTGTAAATACAGCATCAGTGTGAGGTAAATGAAATTTTGTGTAATATAAGCATACATTGTATTTTTTTTTAAGAGATGATATCATACTTTTT
>Ga0214923_10004956_pt1 | contig 15716 bp, 14 predicted proteins | sample LL1510_MetaG_FD_177993 | JGI IMG/M metagenome (GOLD analysis project Ga0214923, IMG submission 177993) | Freshwater microbial communities from Lake Lanier, Atlanta, Georgia, United States - LL-1510 | ecosystem: Environmental > Aquatic > Freshwater > Lake | place: USA: Georgia | collected...
GAGCGCTCTTATGCCGCTGCGGCCGTGTTCTTCGGCGAACTCGGCCAGCGCTTGTGAGCGCCGCTTTGCTGAGCGGGCTGCGGCTACGTCTAAGGATTCCCTGTGGTCGCTGATCGCCTCTATCAGCTTGTCGATGCCAACTGGTGGCGGCACTGATGACACGGCCACGACGCTTGTGCCGCGAGCTCCGAGTGAGCGCAGTGCTGAATGCAGGTCGCGGCGGGCGCGTTGGGCGATCATGCCGAGGTCTGATTTGGTGACGACCAGCACGTCGGGGATCTCCATGATTCCTGACTTGATGAACTGGAGCGTGTCGCCAGAGCCGGGCTGAATCACCACGCAAACAGTGTCTGCGACATCTGAGACCTCGGTCTCTGATTGGCCGACGCCGACTGTCTCGACGACCACCACGTCGTAGGCGGCTGACATTGCTGCAGCAGCGTCGCGGGTGGGGCGGGCCAGGCCCCCGAGCCGCTCACCAGCTGCCATTGACCTGATCAGCAGGCCGGAATCCTTCGGGTCGAAGTCAATTCGTGCCCTGTCGCCAAGCAGTGAACCACCAGAACGCTTAGACGACGGGTCGACTGCGATCACGCAAACGCTTTTGCCCTCGCTACGAAGCCGCAGGCAGAGTGCACTGATCAGAGTTGACTTGCCAGCACCTGGCGGGCCGGTGATGCCAACCACGTGGCCGGCCGGTTCAGCTCCAAGCGCAGCAGGCGCTACCTGAGCCAGCAGCTCGGCTCGGTCTGCAGCGTGAGCTGGGCCCTCGTTTTCGAGCAGGTTCAGAGCGTCGGGGGCAGCGCTCAGATCACCAGCAGCAAGCCGGCGGCCAAGCTCTGCTCCCCGACCTGAACTCACGCTGGGTCTGGTTGGGCCACTCCGTTGCGCTCGGCCACGAGGTTTGTGATCTCGCCCATGATCTGGTTGATGTCGTAATCCTTGGGCGTGTAAACGGCTGCAACGCCAGCTTCGGTGAGCTCTGGCACGTCGTGGTCGGGGATGATTCCGCCCACAACCAGCGGCACGTCGCCAGCGCCAGCTTCGCGCAGAGCTTCGATTACTGCCGGGATCAGCTCGCGGTGCGAGCCAGACAGGATCGAAAGACCAATCACGTGCACACCCTCCTGCTTGGCAGAGGCTGCAATCTGTGATGGGGTCAGGCGAATGCCTTCGTAGACCACATCCATGCCGACGTCACGCGCCCTGACTGCGATCTGCTCGGCGCCATTGCTGTGGCCGTCCAAGCCGGGCTTGCCGACGAGGATCCGCAGGCGGCGGCCGAGGGCTGTAGAGACTGCATCAACCCGGTCGCGCAGTGGCTCAAGGTCAGCATCGTTGGCGCTGGCACCAGAGGCCTCGCCAACACCGGTCGGGCCGCGGTACTCGCCAAACGCTTGGCGCAGAGCGTGCGACCACTCGCCGGTTGTCGCTCCTGCGCGGGCAGCAGCGATCGTCGACGGCATGATGTTCTCGCCCTCGGTGGCTGCAACTCGGGCAACCTCGGCAAGTGCAGTGTCAACTGCAGCTTGGTCGCGCTCTGAGCGCCAAACAGCAAGAGCCGCAGTCTGCTGAGCCTCGACCGCAGGGTCTACGACCATGATTCCGCCTTCTGCGTCGGCAGTGAGCGGTGACTCTTCGGTCTCGCGGTACTTGTTGAGGCCAACGACTGTCTGCTCGTTGGTCTCGATGCGGCGAATGCGCTCGCGGTGGCTTTCGACAAGTTGAGCCTTCATGTACGGCACTGCCTCAACAGCTCCGCCGTGTTCGGCAACAACTGCGATCTCGGCGCGGGCTCCCTCGAGCATTTCTGCGACAAGGCCGTCCATCACCTTCGAGCCTTCAAAGATGTCTGGGTAGTCGAGCAGGTCGGTCTCAAACGCCATCACCTGCTGGATCCGCAACGACCACTGCTGATCCCAAGGGCGGGGCAGGCCAAGTGCCTCGTTCCATGCCGGCAGCTGAACTGCGCGAGCACGAGCGTCGCGGCCCAAAGTCACAGCGAGTGTCTCGAGCACGATGCGCTGCACGTTGTTCTCTGGCTGGCCCTCTGTCAAGCCAAGCGAGTTGACCTGAACTCCGTAACGGAAGCGGCGCAGCTTGTCGTCGGTTACGCCGTAGCGCTCACGGCCGAGCTCGTCCCAGAGGATGCCCATCGCACGCAGCTTGGCGTGCTCTTCGATGAACCTCACGCCAGCGTTTACGAAGAACGAAATGCGCGAGAACACCTGCGGCATCAGCGACTCATCAACCCGGTCGCGCACAGCATCGAGCACTGCGATCGCATTGCTCATCGCGTAGGCGATCTCTTGCACTGGCGTGGCGCCGGCCTCCTGCAGGTGGTAGCTGCAGATGTTGATCGGGTTCCACTTGGGGACCTCGGTCACTGTGTAGGCGACCATGTCGGCGATCAGCCGCATCGACGGAGCTGGCGGGAACGCATACGTTCCGCGAGCGAGGAACTCCTTGATGATGTCGTTCTGAGTCGTGCCCTGAAGCAGCGCTTGGTCTACGCCCTGATCCTCTGCGGCGACGATGTAGAGGCCAAGCATCCAGGCTGCAGTGGCGTTGATCGTCATCGACGTGTTCATCCGGTCGAGCGGAATCGAGTCGAGCAGGGTCTTCATGTCGCCCTTGTGGGCAACTGGCACTCCAACCTTGCCGACCTCGCCACGGGCGAGCTCGTCGCCGGCGTCGTAGCCGGTCTGGGTGGGCAGGTCGAACGCGATCGAAAGGCCGGTTTGGCCCTTCTCAAGGTTCTTGCGGTAAAGCTCGTTGGATGCGGCCGCGGTCGAGTGACCGGCGTACGTGCGCATCATCCAAGGGCGGTCGGGTTGATCAAGTTTGTGTTCGCTCATAGTCCGTGAAGTGTAGGTAACGTGCGCTTTCATGAGCGTTACGACACAACCCCGCCCGATTGATCTCTTGCACCTGGGCCGCGAGCACGTGCTGTGCTGCTGGCAGATTGGCGACGTGATCATCGACCCGGGCCCAGCAACCTGCGCTGACACTCTGCTCGAAGCCCTCGGTGGTGAGCAGCCCAAGGCGATCCTTCTGACCCACATTCACCTTGATCACGCTGGTGGCACAGGCCACTTGCTTGAGCGGTGGCCCGGGACTGAAGTGTGGGTGCACGAGCGCGGGGCTCGCCACATGATCGACCCTGCGAAGCTCGTGAACAGTGCCGGAATGCTCTACAAAGAGCAGATGGCGATGCTCTGGGGGCCGATCGTCCCAGTGCCCGAATCAGCAGTCAAAGTGCTGAAAGGTGGCGAAGAGGTGCCATGGGGAGGAGGCTTTGAGGTGATGTACACACCTGGGCACGCTCAACATCACGTCAGCTACCTCCACAAGCCAACTGGCATGGCCTTCGTTGGCGACGTCGCTGGAGTGCGTATTCCGCCGGCCGGCGCAGTCATCGCTCCAACTCCGCCGCCAGACATCAACGTTGAGCTTTGGCACCAGTCGCTCGACTTGATCGAAGCTTGGAATCCGACGAGCCTTGGCCTGACCCACTGGGGGCGTGTCGACGACCCGGCAGCTCAGATCGCAGCAGTGCGCTCATGTCTTGATGACCACGCTGAACTTGCAAAAGACCTTGACCCTGAAGCGTTTGCTGACGCAGTTCGTGATCGGCTCGCCAAGAGTGTCGGCATGGAGGTTGCAGAGGCTTACTTCCAGGCAGCGCCGCCCGACCAGCTGCACGCCGGACTTGCCCGTTACTGGGCAAAGCGGGCTGAGGCCGAAGCGGGGGAGTCGTGAGCTCGGAAACAATCGAGCGACCAAGGGTCGCCGGCCCAGGCAGCGGCCAAGGTGGGGGTTGGATGGTGATCGTCTTAAACGACGACCACAACAGCTTCGATCACGTAGCCCACGTGCTTGCTCGCTACATCCCCGGTGTCGGCCTGCCAGCCGGATTTAAACTCGCTGAACAGATTCACAACACCGGCAGGGCAGTTGTCTGGACTGGCCAGAAAGAACCGGCCGAGCTCTACTGGGAGCAGCTTCGCGATGAGGGCCTGACAATGGCCCCGCTGACTCAAAGCTGACCCGCGGCGGCCTGTTTCACCCGAGGGTCAAAGAGCATGATGGAAAGTTTCTATCAATCCATCATTGGCGCAGACCTACGAAAAAGCGGGCGCCCGAGCCGGCCTGAGCCGAGTCGAACGCCCGCGAAACTTCAGTCGAATCAGATGTGTGCTGAGTCGCTTGCGAAGTGCGTTGCGCCAGAGCAGACCTCGTCGTGCCAGCCGTAAATAACCGGAATCTGGAACCAACCGCCATACGTGATGCGGAAGCGCTGAAACTCAGGGCCTTCCCAGTACGACAGGAAATCCTCGTAGCGCTCAAACGTTGCACTCTGTTGAAACTTGTACATGTCGTCGCGCGAACGGGTCACCGAATACGCGGTGCCGCCGTAGCGCAGAGCGACAGGCGCGATCTCTGCGAGCGCCTCCTGGAACGTGTCACCTCGCAGAACCGTGGCGTACCACGGGATCTGAACAACTCCGCCTTTGCCTGCCATCAGCCACCCACCTCCGCGCGGATCGCTCCCGGCTCAGTGCTGTCGCGACCCTCGTCTTCAGTCTCGGCTCCCACCAGAACGGCGATCTTGCCGAGATGCTTGTTGTCGCTCATCAGCTGGTGAGCTTCTGCGATCCCGTCAAATCCCATTGTGCGCCAGAGTACCGGCTTAATGCGTCCGGTCTCGATCAACGCGTTTGCACGGGTTGCCTCCCAAGCGTTAGCGAAGTGCGAGCCGATGATCTCCTTCTGGCGCATCCAGAGGTAGCGCACGTCGAAGTCGAGGTTGTAGCCCGACGTCGCACCGCAGATCACGACCTTGCCGAATGGCTTTACACACAGCACTGACGTGGGGAAGGTTGCCTGGCCGACGTGCTCGAAGACGATGTCGGGCGCTCCGCCGAGGATCTCCTCAACTTGCTTGCAGAAGCGGCGTGACTCCTTGAACCGGGCAGTCTCCTGCTCCTTGTCTTCGGTGCCAGTGCGCATCATGCCCTTGAAGTCGTTGCGGTCGATCCAACCGGTCGCTCCGAGTTGCTCAAGCAGTGCGCCCTTCTCAGCCGACGAAACGACACCAACCGACTTGGCGCCAGCCATTGCGCAGAGCTGAGTGGCGAATACTCCAAGGCCACCAGCTGCGCCCCAGATCAGCACCTTGTCGCCAGCTTGGATCTTTGCGCGGTCCATCAGCATGCGGTAGGCGGTGAAGTAAGTCAGGCCATATGAAGCTGCCTCTGCCCACGAAAGGTTCTTTGGCTTCGGCAGCAGCTGCTGAGCCTGCACCTTGCAGTACTGAGCGAACGAGCCCCAAGTGGTTTCGTATGCCCAAATGCGCTGGCTTGGTGCAGCGAGCGGGTCAAAACCGTGAACTTCTGGGTCTTCGTATGAAGCCTGGTTGCAGTGAACGACAACCTCGTCGCCAACCTTCCAGCGAGTTACGCCTTCGCCGACCTTCCAGACGATGCCTGAAGCATCGGAGCCGCCAATGTGGTGGCCGGTCTCTGGGTGGTCGCCGTAGCGGAAGACCGAAAGTGGCTCAGCCCGGCCTGCCCAGACGTTGTTGAAGTTGACGCCAGCGGCCATGGTGCGCACGATTACCTCGAACGGGCCTGGCTCTGGTGGGGCAATGTCTTCGAGCTGCATTGCATCAATTGGCTCGCCGAACCGATCCTCGCGGATGACCCATGCGGGCATTGTGGCTGGCAGTGATCCGGGCTCTGCTCCTGGATCAGTGATGTTGCTGATGTCGACGCTCACGGTTCTTTCGATTCCCTTCCTTGCAGTGGGGCGGATTCCTGAGCGGCATCGTATCGCCCGCGCCACTGGCAGGCACCCGGGGCTCTGCCTTCTGGGTACGTTGGCGTACGCGCAGGAGTAACATCAACCTCGGGAGGCCGGTGTGAGAACCGGCAAATGAGAGTCAAGGAGGAGTTCTTTTGCGTCTATCCGTTCGTTCAATCGCGGTTGCTTTAGCGGCCGCTTCGATCTCAGCTGCTGCGGCGATGCCGGCATCAGCTGCGACTGCACTGTCAGTAACTGCGAAATCAACGTCGGCAAGCAAGGTCGTGTCATCTAAGGGCGTGTCTGTGGACCTCGCTGCTCCAACTTCGGCCGGCGCGACTGTAAGCGTCAGCATCGTTGCCGCTGGTCAGTCAGTCGCGGCCTCAGTGCCGAAGGTCGTAACACCGGGAACGAAGACTGTCTCGCTTACATCGACCGGCGTCGCATTGGCCAAGCAGTGCTCGAGCGTGTCGTATTCAGTTTCAGCGACCGCCGGTGGTCAGACAGTTACCTCGAGCGGGACTCTCTCGAAGGCAAGTAAGTGCGTCAAGGCAAACGCAGCACCAACAGTGGTTGATGCAACTGCCAACCGCTGCGAGTTCATCGCCGACGGCGCTCAGCGCTGCATCCTGCCCTACCCGAGCAACTGGTTCACCAAGGCAGTCGCTCCAACAGCTACTGCGCCGAACGGTCGCCAGGTAAACCTCAATCGCGAGTCGATGATTGCCAACGACACTGGTGATTCGATCATCGGCAATGACACCGGAGTCAAGATCGACCCAACCGACTGGAACCGCAACGACGGCTTCAGCCCAACTCCAAAGATCATCGTCAACGTGCCTGGCCTTGTAAGCGACGCCGACACGCGCGACGGTCTGGTGCAGATCGCTAACAACAGCGCCTGGCCAACAATCGGCACGATTGGCAACTACTCCAAGTCAACAGCTTCAGTCGTGCTGGTAGACGAGGCAACCGGAGCTCGAGTGCCGGTCTGGGCCGAGTTCGACATGTCTGTCGGCAAGTCGGCGCGCCCGTTGCTGATTCACCCTGCAGTTGCCCTCACTGAGGGCCACACCTACGTCGTCGGTCTGCAGAACCTGAAGACTTCTGGTGGCAAGGTCGTGCCGACGCCGGCAGCGTTCAAGCTTTACCGCGACTCGGTGATCACCAACCGTTCCGTAGTTGAGTCGCGCCGCAGCTCGTTCGAGACGATGTTTGCTGCTCTCTCGACAGCTGGCGTGACTCGCTCGAAGGTTCAGCTCGCGTGGGACTTCACAGTGCAGAGCACTCAGAGCCTGACTCGCAGGATGCTTGCGATTCGTGACGCTTCGTTCGCTGAGCTTGGTGATACGAACCTCAGCGATCTCGTGCCATCGGGCACCTCGCCTGCATTCAGCGTGACTTCGGTGACGAACTTCACTGAGTCAGAGAACACTCACGTCGCAAGGCGAGTTCAGGGCACGTTTACTGTGCCTTGCTGGTTGACGAGCGTAAACGGCGTGCCGTGTGCTCCGGGCAGCGTCTTCAACTACCCGAACTCAACTGACCCGAATGCGGTGCCGGTGCAGAACGGCACCTACACCGCAAAGTTCACCTGCAACATTCCGCGAGCTGCATTCACTGGTCGCACTGTTGATGGAGCCGCAGCAGCTCTTCCGCCGGTGATTTACGGCCACGGCCTGCTCGGCGGTCAAGGTGAGGTCAACTCCAACGCACAGGTCGACTTCGGCGATGGTTGGGGCTACCTCTACTGCGCCACCGACGAGATCGGTTTTGCTTCGGAAGATGTTCCGACAGCCCAGAAGGCCTTGGGTGACTTGAGCTTCTTCAACCAGATGGCTGACCGCACTCAGCAGGGACTGCTTAACGAGCTGTTCCTCGGTCGTGCGCTCGTCAACTCGGGAGGGTTCCGCACCGACGCCGCCTTCCAGGACGGATCTGGCAACAGCCTGATCAGTGGCAGCCGCCTGTTCTATGACGGCAACAGCCAGGGTGGCATTCTCGGTGGTGCGCTCACAGCGATCGCGCCCGACTTCGATCGCGCTGTGTTGGGTGTCAACGGCATGACGTACTCGACGCTGCTCGACAGGTCGACCGACTTCGTTGCCTACAAGGCCTTGGCTTACGTGCCGGGCTACGGCAGCGCGCTTGACCGCTCGATCGGACTGTCGCTTGCTCAAGACCTTTGGGATCGCGCCGAGCCGAGCGGTTACGTCAATCACATGACGACCAACCCGTTGCCAAACACACCAGCGCACAGCGTGCTGATGCAGGTTGGCCTTGGTGACTTCCAGGTCGCAAACATCACAGCCGACACCGAGGCACGTTCGATTGGCGCTCGCATCTACTCGCCAATCGTCGACACCGGTCGCGGTGGATCAACGAACCCAGGTTGGGGCCTGCCTGCAATCGGCAGCTTCCCCTACTCAGGCTCAGCATTGGTCTACTTCGACTCGGGCCCGGTTCGCTCTGACGGAGCAGGCGGCTGGTTGGGCAACACCCCGCCGCTGTTTGCCAACGTCAACCCGACACCTGGAAGTGGCTCGAACGGCGCCGACGGGCATGACCCGCACGAGAACCCACGCCGCTCGACGATGGGTCGCGACATGAAGGCCGCCTTCCTCAAGATCGGCGGCACAGTGACGAGCACCTGCGGCGGGCACGCCTGTTACGCAGGGTCTTGGACTGGCTCCTGATCTAAACAGTTAAAGCGAAGTGCCCGCCGCAAGACCTGCGGCGGGCACAAGCTTCTGTGTGGGGTGGCCGAGGGGTGGGAAACCCCGCCGCCTGAGAGACCATTCCGTTCCAAGTTGCAGCCGGGCATGAGTCTCGGGCCAGCTCGTTTAACTGAGCGCCGGAAATACTCACCTGCCAGATGAAGCGAGGCAGGCTTAAGGAAGCAGCAGAACGTTTTGACCGCTTGGGCGTTCGCCCTTGACGATCAGCTGCTTGGTACCGACTCCGTCGGCTGCAAGTTCGCAGGTGCCGTCAGTCAGGGTTGCGCTGACTGTTCCGCTTCCCTTCGCTGGGATCGGGCCAGATGCAGATTCAGCCTTGACGCAACCTGTCGAGCCCTTCGCTGGGCGGATGCGCACGTTTACGATTTCAGTGTCGGTTTGGTTGCCGATCTTGAAGGTCACTGGGCCGCCGCCGATCTCGATCGGTGAAGCGCTGGTGTACTGGCCGGTGATCAAGACGCCGATCACTCGGGTGACTGGTGGCCGAAAGCCGTCGTTGGTGTTGCGCTCAGAGCCACACCCGGCAGCAGCGATTCCGACGGCAAGCAACGCCGTTGGCAGAGCTGCCTTTCGGCAGATTGGGGTGACGCTCCTCCAGCTCACAGCTGTTGAGACTAGTTCACCCGGCCACCGGCAGCATCGGCGGCAATGACGCGGCCGCTCTGCGAGCACGGCGGCAGGCCTGCGGGTAGGAGGTTCAGGCGGCGCCGAATGGCTGCTGCGGCGGGGCAAACGGAAGCTCAACTACTTCAGCTTCAATGCCACCAGCATCAAGCACGAACCCAGGCTCGGCACTGTTCCTGACGATCGCAAGAGCTGTAACTGCATCGCTTTGCGGGGCAGAGACTGAACCGACAGTGCCGACGTCCTTGCCGTCGAGGGTCAGGGGTGTGCCGGGATTTACCGGTTGATCAAGCAACAGGCCCCTGAGAGTGCGGTTAGGGCTGCCACGGTAAAAAAGGCGAGCGACTGTCTCTTGGCCGACGTAGCAACCCTTGGTGAACGACACGAGCCGCCCGTTGAGGTCGGCTTCCTGCGGAATCACGCTGTCGTCAAGGTCAATTCCCCAGCGGGGGCGACCTGCTTCCACGCGCAGGCACTCAGCTGCAGCTTCGAGGCCAGGCTCAGCTCCAGCCCCCTTGAGTGCTGTCAGCACCCCGTCAAGTGCTTCGGAGGGGAAGATCACATCGGCGCCTTCCCACGTCGAGACGATTCTCGCTCGAGTGCCGCCAAGCAACACTTGCCTTGACGAGTGCTCTTCGGCGAGGTCGCCTGAGCCGACTACTTGGTCGGCGTTAGGGCCGATCACCGACAGTTGCGAAGTCTCGAGCGTTGCCTTGATCAGCTCAGCTTGGTGCCCGACGCTCGCTCTGCGCAGCTGGTCGAACAGGTCTTGCAGGCTGACTCGATCGATGTCGAGCGAGTATTCGCCCTCAGCTGTGTTGAGTACACGCACGATGCCGAGCAACTTGCCCTTGGGGGTAAGCAGGCCGGCTTCGCAGCCGCTGCCCACGGCCAAGGATTCAATGTCGTTCGAAAGCTGGCCGTGCAGCAAGTTGGCTGCGTCGGCGCCCTTGAGCACCAGTCGGCCGCGGTGGGAGCGGTCAACTACTCCGCAGCGGTTCTCGAGCAGTGCCTTTGAGATTGAGCTTGGCATCCATGGAGCAGGAGGTGGCCCCGGCTGTTGATCTGGCGTCGCGGACACAGGCCGAGAATAGCCAGCTATGACAGAGGAGTTTTAGGCGTGCCATAATCTTTTATATGGAGCAGTTGATTAGCGAGCGCTCACGGGCCGTCGAAGATTACGTTCGAGCCATTCACGACCTCGTTGAAGGCTCAGGGGAAGCTGCGGTCGGCACCAACGCGATTGCTCAGCGTTTGGGCGTTACAGCTGCATCTGCTTCGGGCATGGTGCGACGGCTCGAATCGCTTGATCTCGTAGTACTCGAGCCGTATCGCGGCGCAGCTCTAACTGCAGCTGGCACTCGGCTGGCGCTGTCTGTTGTGCGCCGCCACCGACTGCTCGAGACATTCCTCGCAGTCAGGCTCGGCATGCCGTGGGATGAAGTGCACGCAGAGGCCGAGGTGCTCGAGCATGTTGTCTCGCAGGCACTTGAGGCTGCAATCGCCCGCGACCTAGGCGACCCGCTGCGCGATCCTCACGGAGCACCGATTCCCCGCGCAGATGGCAGCATCGAGCCAGACCAGACAGTCCCGCTGCTGGACCTAGCCGACGGTGCCAGAGCCAGATTCGTGCGCATTCCCGACGAGCGCCCCGACATGCTTCGTTGGCTTGCCGAGCGCCAGATCGCACCAGGTGGCGAGCTGGCAGTGATTAGCCGTGACCCGTTCGGCGGCCCGCTCAGCGTCAACATCGCAGGGGCAGAGCACTCGCTTGGCGCAGAACTCGCAGCTGCAATGAGAGTCGAGCAGATGTGAGCGGCGACACCTCCAGGCCAAGGGCAGGTCGGGTGGGGCGCACCGTGCCGCTACTTGGCCCAGCGTTCATTGCTGCGGTCGCCTACGTCGACCCTGGCAACTTCGCCACCAACACTGCTGCCGGCGCCAAATACGGCGACATGCTCGTGTGGGTGGTCGTTGGCGCAAACCTCACAGCGATGCTCGTGCAGTGGCTCACCGCAAGGCTTGGTCTGGCAACCGGCTTTGGCTTGGCTGCAGTGTGTCGGCAGCAGATGAGCCGCAGGGCGACGATCGGCCTTTGGCTGCAGGCAGAGCTCGTCGCGATGGCTACTGACCTTGCCGAGGTGGTCGGTGCTGCCGTCGCTCTGAACATGCTCTTCAATATTCCGCCGCTGCCAGCTGGGCTGATTGCAGCAGTGGTCGCAACCGGGCTGCTTGAACTCGACCGCCGCGGCCACCGCAGGTTCGAGATTGTGATCGTCGGCCTGCTCGCAGTGATCCTTAGTGGTTTCCTGTACTCAGCTTTCCGCGCCGGGGGCGACCCGGCTGGCGTGCTCAGCGGGTTCAAGCCAACGTTCGCTGGCACTGATTCAGTGCTGTTGGCTGTCGGCATCCTCGGAGCGACAGTCATGCCGCACGTGATCTACCTGCACAGCTCTCTAGTTGCCCGCAGGCCAGATGGGCGCGACCGCGAGTCGATCATCAGGCGCATGAAGGCAACCAAGATCGATGTGATCATCGCTCTCAGCCTTGCCGGCATCGTCAACCTCGCGATGCTGTGGGTTGCGGCAACCCTGCTGCACGACATGCCCGGTGGCGCCCCCGACACGCTTGAGGCCGCACAGACTGCTTACGGCAATATCGCGGGGCAGGGCACAGCAACTGCATTCGCCCTCGCTTTGCTGGCTTCTGGCTTTGCTTCGGCAAGTGTTGGCACGTTCTCTGGGCAGATCGTGATGGAGGAGTTCACCTCCCGCCGCATTCCAATTCTGGTGCGAAGGTTGATCACCCTGCTGCCGGCGCTGGTGGTGCTTGCTATCGGCATTGAGCCAACTGCTGCCTTGGTGGGCAGTCAAGTCGTGCTTTCGTTCGGGATCCCATTCGCTCTGGTGCCGCTGGTGCGGTTCACAGCGAGTCGCGAAGTGATGGGCGAATGGGTTGTAGGGAGGGGCACAACAGTTGCTGCTTGCGGAGTGGCGGCGATGATCATCGCTCTTAACGCTCTGCTGATTGTGGTCGCCGCCGCCGGTTAGGTGGCCGCTCCCGCTAGCCTGTCGAAATATGCCTCTTGAGCACGACTTCACTCAGGTAGTAGACGCTCTGCCCGACGACTGGACAGACCTCGATTTCGACCTGCGCATTTTCGACGAGCCGCGCTACATCGAGGCCTCGACCCTGCTCGTTACCTGCAATGCCCAGCCGTACAGCAAGCACGACTGGCACTGGCGCGTAACTGTTGCCCACCGCTTCGGTCACGCCGCAGCAGTGCCAGCTGTGATCAGTGCACTCAGGTTGCTTGATGCTGTTGGCATCGCCGGCGAGATTCACGTGCGTGGCGTGCGCGTCGGCCGTGTCGAAGTCACTCAAGACTGGGGCCGGCCAGAGTCTGTGCGCAGCGAGTTCCGCCGCCAGCGCGCCCAGTAGTGGCAAAGGTAATCGTCTACACGCCGGACCTTCTGTTCGGCTCGAGCTTGCTGGGAGCGTTAACAGCAGCAGGCCACAGTGCAGTGATGTGCTCGACAACTGAAGCCCTTATTGTCGAATCAAGAGGCGCTCATGCTTTGATCGTCGATCTAACTGATGAGGCAGAGCAGCGCTCTGCAGAGCTTGCAGGCTTGCGGGCCGACGGGCACCTCGACGGAGTGCCGACACTCGGGTATCACAGCCATGTTGATCCCGACAGCAAAGAGGCCGGGCTTGAGGCTGGCATCGACAGGGTCGTGCCGCGTTCGCGAATGCATCGCGAACCAGCTGCACTTGTTGCAGCGATGCTTAGTGAAGCGTAAAGCGAATCGTCATCATCCGAACCGTGTCTGGTTCCTGCTTGACGATGTGCTGAGCCGCCTCCCAGATGCCCCATTCGCGCATCAGCTCAGGGTCGAGCGAGCCGGCGCGGCGGTTGGGTGGCAGCATCGCTCCGAGTGATGCATCGGTGCGGGCCTTCAAGAGCTTCTGATCAGCTCCGGGCAGCTTGTTTTCCAGCATTGCGAGCGTCGCGGCTGGGTCCGACACTGCAAGGCGGCTGCCTTCAGCAAGAGCTCCGACTGTGGCCTTTATCGTTTCTCTCGCCTCGGCGATCTTCTTCTTCGTCGTCACCAACAGCAGCTCGGGGTAGGCAGGAGCTCCATATGAGTCGAGCCTGAATGTGTGGAACCCGCGGTTCTTGGCAGCCAAGGCAACACCCTCCTCGTTGAAGAACCCGGTCGCCGCATCAGCGCGCCCACCAACGAGAGCTTCGGTTGCGGCGTAGCCAGCCTGCTGAATGCGCACTTTGTTTGGGTCGCCACCGTCGGCAGCGACGATCGAACGCGTCACTGCGATGTCACTTGGCGCACCGCTGATCGCCACTGTCTTGCCTTCAAGGTCGCGCGGGCGCTTGATTGCTGGCGATGCGATTAGTGAGGCCAGAGGCTTGCCGATGACTGTCATCACTGCGATCAGGTCGCGGCCACGTTCGCGGGCAATCGCCAAATCGTGGATGTCCATTACTGCAAGGTCGGCCCTGCCACTGAGCAGCAGGCGGGTTCCGTCTGATGAAGCTGGCGGGGTCTGCAGCTTCACTGCGACGCCAGCGTCGGTGTCGGTGTGGGCGTCGATGGCAGTCAGCAGGCCAGAGTGGGCTGGGTTGAGCGTCCAGTCGAGCAGCACAGTTACCGGTGTTGCCTTGCTGCGGGCGCCCTTTGAGGTCAGTCCGCTGGCCATTGCAACGCCTACGACCAGCACGAAGGCTGCCACCAGGCCAATCTGAGCTTTGCGGTTGCCCTTCACGGCGCACACACTAGGCGGATTCGTCTAAACGCCCCGGGAAGGAGCGTCCGGAGCAACGTCGAAACTGCTAGGTGCCGCAGTTATTTTAAACGATGAAAGGGGTTGCGGCGATGGAAAATGGACTCAATCTGAGAGCTTATGTCGCCGAATTCGTGGGCACATTCCTGCTCGTCGGCATCATCTGCTCGATCATCTCTGTAACCGCTGGCCCATCAGGTGGCGGACTCTCACCTGCTGACCTTGGTGTGCTCCACGGCTTCCTGCTGCTGGCCATTGTTTATGGCGTCGGCACGATCTCGGGTGCACACGTAAACCCTGCCGTGACGATTGCGCTCTGGTCGATTCGCAAGATCAACCTGCGTGACGCTGGCTTCTACATCGGCGCCCAGATTCTCGGCGGCCTTGCCGGCGCATACATGGCGAAGGGTTTCTTCACCAACCGTGGCGGCATCGTCGATTACGGTGCAGCTCACGTGAGCGACGCATACCTGCATGGCGGCAGCCCTTGGCTTGCACTGATCGTCGAGGCACTTGGTGCGTTCGTGATCGTTTGGGCAGTCATGGCAACAGCTGTCAACAAGAAGGCAGTCCCTGGTGTTGCTGGCGTTGCGATTGGCCTTTCGCTTGGTTTCGCAGCGATGACGTTCGGCCCTGTAACTGGTGCTTCGTTTAACCCGGCCCGTTGGCTTGGCCCGGCGCTTGCTTCAAACAGCTTCAGCGATTTCTGGCTCTACATCGTTGGCCCGATCGCAGGCGGCGTGCTCGCAGCAGCGCTCTACCAGTGGCTGCTCGGCGACGAAGAGGCAGCTGGCGAGAAGATCTAGCCGCAAGACTCTGTTGTGCGGCGGGCTGCGGCAGCCCGCCGGTGAAGGTCTTGGAGTACCGAGGCGGCGTCACTCGAAAGGGTGGCGCCGTTTCTTTGATTGGGCTGGCGTTTCAGCAAGCGCGGCGCGGCCGGGCTTAAAGGTGGGTTGGTGAGCTTTGGCTTTTGCTTTCCGCAAGGAATTCTGATCTACTTACGGCCAATTCGATTCGAAGGCCGAGCCACCGAATCAACGGCGCATTCGAGGTGTGTCGTCGTCTCGAGCTCGTCATGCGGTGTCCAAGCCCCAGTGAAAGTGAATTGCGATCAGCATGAGTTACCCAGAAGCGTCAATCAGCACTGGCCAAACGGTTGGGTCGTCGGCCACTCGTTCTCCTCGTTATTTCAAGGGTTTGTTGCTGGAAGCGATCATTGCTGGTGCGCTGTTTGCTGCTGGTGTGATGGTTGTTGCACCATCGATGGCGGCGGCCGACGATTCTTCTTGGCCTGTTGACACGACTGCTCCGACTACGCCTGCTGATTTCAGTGGTGTTCCGTCGGCTTACACGACGTTGACTGGCGCGACGATTGGTTTCACCCTTGGCGAGTCGGGTGGCACGGTTGAGTGTCGCCTAGACATTGCTGACTGGGCTGCTTGTACGAGCGTGGATGGAACCTCCGGTTCGTTCAGTGTGAGTGATCTTGGCGAGGGCTCGCATTCGGTTGGGGTTCGCCAGACGGATGCGTCCGACAACACCAGTGAGGTCGGTACGTCGGGGTCGTGGACTGTTGACCTGACTGCGCCGAGCGTTCCTGATTTGAGTGGCGCTCCGGCTTCGCGGACTAACTCGACTGGTGCGTCGATCAGCTTCAGTGGTGAAGCGGGCGCTTCGTTTACGTGCAGTGTTGATGGTGGCGAGTACTCGACTTGCGGTGATTCTCCGAAGGCTTTGTCGGAGCTC